>Ga0210390_10001960_pt1 | contig 18878 bp, 20 predicted proteins | sample IncBWH11OmetaG_FD_161050 | JGI IMG/M metagenome (GOLD analysis project Ga0210390, IMG submission 161050) | Forest soil microbial communities from Barre Woods Harvard Forest LTER site, Petersham, Massachusetts, United States - Inc-BW-H-11-O ... | reverse complement strand
CAGGCGAGCCGTGGTTATCGACAACGGGCCAAAGAAACTGACGAAATCAAACGCTCTTCGGAGCGGACGGAGACGTCCGTTCTAAAAAAGATTTGACGGGGTCGGCGTTGTTAGAGATGTCCGGTAACGCGACTATAAGTCCAAGTGGAATTAAATTCGTGAACACAGACGCGTTTTTCGTTAAAAATCGACTCGGAAGCGCCAAACTGAAATTGGGTGAGCGCGTTGGCCTGTTCGCAACGGTTGATCCTGCAAGCGCCACACGGGAGCGAAAATCAATCCGAATTTTGCTTGGGACATTCGACTGATTTCTGGCCGACCCTCCGCCTCGCCAAGCTTCACACCCGTTTTTGTGGTGAGACGTACGCTTTGAGCGCTGGAGGTTGGTCCTGACGCGCTCGCTTGACAGATTCCTATTTCTGTCGTAAACAGGTAGTATGCCTACTGTAGACAGTCTATCTGACAAGAGACTCGAACTGCTTCAAGGAACTCTTGAAGTGCTAATCCTCCGGAGCCTCAAGCTAGAGTCCAACCACGCCTACGGAATCTCGCAGTTCCTGCAACAACAGTCCGACAGTGAATTTCTCGTCGACAACGGCTCCTTGTATCCCGCACTCCAGCGTTTTCTTCAGCGCGGATGGATTTCCGCGCAGTGGAAGACCTCGCCCAACGGGCGCCGCGCCCGGTATTACAGCCTGACGCCGGCCGGGCGCAAGCAGCTGGTCAAGGCAACTTCGAAGTGGCAGCGATTTGCTCTAGCCATGGCAAGGATTCTGGCACCGGAGGGCTGATCTCATGCGCCAATGGTGGTCGAAGCTGGCACGTGCGTTCGGAAGAAGAAATCTCGCCAACGAACTGCAGCTGGAGATGGAGGCCCATCTTCAGTTCCTGATCGAAGAGAATCTGGAGCGCGGCATGCCGCCGGAAGAGGCGTGCGCCGCAGCGCGGCGCCACTTTGGGAACGCGACCACCGTGCGCGAGCGAAGCTATCAATCGTGGCAATTCCCTACTCTTGAATCGTTTCTTCAAGACCTTCGCTTCGCGGCGCGAGGCATCTGGAGAGCACGCGTCTTCTCGTTTATCGTGATTCTCACACTGGCTGTCGGAATCGGCGCGAACACCGCCATCTTTAGCGCGGTGTATGCCGTTCTTCTCAAACCGCTTCCTTTCCCTTCGGGCGAGCGTCTGGTGTGGCTCGGCGAGTCCTCGGCGAAAGCCAGCGGAATCAGCGTAACTTGGATCAATTTCGAGCACTGGCGGATGGAGAATCGCTCCTTCGAGTCGATGGCTGCCTTCCAGAAGGCCGATCTGACGCTCACAGGTCGTGGTCAGGCCGTGCTCACACACGCCGGTGTCATCACGAACGAATTCTTTCGGCTGACCGGTTCTCGTCCGATACTGGGCCGACTGTTGACCGCGAGCGATAATGAGCCGCAGTCTGTTGCGACGGTCGCGGTGACGAGGGCTTTCTGGGCCGAAACCCTTTCAGCCGATCCGGAGATCATCGGCAAGACGATCACCCTGAATGGAACTGCGTACATCGTGATCGGCGTACTTGGCCGAGATCCTGGCTTCTTCCTCCCGCCGGTTGATTACTATCTTCCATTGCGTCCTTCCGCTACGCAGACTGCAAAGCGCGACGCACACGAATGGATGCGCGTGTTGGGATTGCTCAAGCCGGGAGTTACGCTATCGCAGGCGCGCTCGGACTTGGATACGATCATGCAGCGGCTCGCGCAGGCAGATCCGGGCCCCGAAAGCGACCATCGCGCATTTGCCGAGTTCCTGACCGAGCACCGGACGGGCGACCTAAGGCACGTGTTCGTCCTCTTGATGACTTCGGTTTGCCTGGTCCTGGTTCTGGCGTGCGCGAACATCGGCGGCCTGTTGCTGATTCGCATGACCACCCGCGCGCGAGAGATGGCAATTCGCACTGCAATTGGCGCGGCGCGCACCCGGCTTGCACGGCAACTTGTGACGGAGACCGCACTGATTACACTGATAGGCGGTGCGTTCGGAATCGTTCTCGCAGGTTTTGGGCTACGCGCCATAGAGGTGTTCGGGCCACGCGATATTCCGCGGCTTTCAGAAGTCCGCCTAAACCTCCCGGTGTTGATCTTCGCTGCGGCGCTGACGCTGGCAGTGGCGCTGGTCTGCTCTCTGGTGCCCCTGGTTAGTTCGGAAAAGGTGAATCTCACTATCGTGTTGAAAGAGAGCAGCACCGGCTCGGGTACCAGCCGGATTGGACACGCGCTGCGTGGCGGCCTTGTCATCGCGGAGATCGCGGTGGCTGTCATCTTGCTCTTTACATCGGGGATTCTGCTGCGGAGCTTGTGGGCTGCCGAGAGCCTGAATCCAGGATTCGAGCCCAAGCACTTGCTGGCACTCGAGCTGCAATTGCCGCCTTTGCCTTATAAAAGCGAGGGAGCCATTCTCGATTTCTATGGGCGCCTGGAAGCAGCGCTTCGCGCGCAGCCGGGAGTCGAATCCGTCGGCGCTGTGAACTGTCCTCCAGCGGCTGGCGACTGTCGCGACTGGTGGTATTCCGTTGTGGAAAAACCCACGCCCGGCCCGCAGGATGTGCCCGTCACGCTGCTCAACATGGCTGACGCGGCATACTTACGGACCATGCGCATTCCGCTCGTAGCCGGACGCGCTCTGTCCGATGAGGATAGGGCAGACGGACCGACGGTCGCGGTGATCAATGAAGAGATTGCGCATGCGTCGTGGAAGGATCCTCGTTCCGCTCTCGGCCAACACATTAAAGTCGGCGGACCCTATATGGAAGGTCCCGTCGTTGAAATCGTCGGCGTTGCGGCCAATGTGCCCCAAATTGGATTGGATAGCCCGCCCTTGCCGGAGATCTATTTATCGGCGAATCAGCGGGTCGATGCCGCAATGGTAGTGATGATACGCACCAACGGTGACCCGGAGAGCATGATCGGAACCGTGCGGCAAACGCTAGGTTCCATCGACGACAACGTTCCGATTCAGTCATTGAGAACCGCTGATACGTGGCTCGGTGCCACACTCGTACAGCGGCGCTTCACCACGCTGCTACTGGTTCTCTTTGCCGGGATTGCCGTGATCCTGGCCAGCATCGGCTGCTATGGTGTTTTCAATTACTGGGTTAGCTGCCGTCGGCAGGAGATCGCCATTCGTATGGCAATGGGAGCGGGGACTATCGCCATCTTACGTCGTACTGGAAGGCAAGTCGCGAGATTAGGCGTGATTGGGCTGGTTGTAGGGCTCACAGGAAGCTGGGGCGCATCGCGATGGCTTGACAGCCTCGTTTTCGGAGTCTCTACCCACGATCCAGTCGTTATCTGCTCTGCTGCATTAGCCGCGTTTCTGATCGTATTGCTCGCAGCGGCGGTTCCACTCTGGCGCGCCACGCAAATTGATCCCGTCGAGGCGCTTCACGAAGCGTGATGAAGAGGAGGGTTAAGCGCTGTTATTTGAAATCAACATATTCCGCCAACGATAGCGCGGACCCGGTTTTGTTGCTCTGAACCTCGTCATCGACGGAGGACGTTTCCATTTCAGGTTGGTTCACGCCAAATCGCCAAGCCACTCATCGAGCGACCGGTTCGTACCGAATGTTTACCGATGACTTTCGGGGGGCTCTGCTGGGTATCTGATCCAAAGTCTTGGTAAACGCTCTCACCAGACATTGAAGCATTCGCGTTGGCACGGGCCTCTTTACACGCATCGCAGCACACCGTATGCTGTGCCGCAGGCTTAGGTGCGATTTGCGTTCGTGCGCGTTCGTCTGCGTTCCGGAGGGCCGTGATGATCCTGGCATTGGTAGCCATCTTCGTGCTGCTGGTGGTGTTTGTCATTGGAATGTACAACGGGCTGGTGCGGCTGAAGGTGCAGTGCGACAACGCGTGGTCTGACATTGATGTGCAGTTGAAGCGCCGCTACGATTTGATCCCCAATCTGGTGCAAACCGTGCAGGGCTACGCCGCGCATGAGAAGGGCACGCTCGAAGGAGTCGTCGCCGCGCGCAATCAGGCGATGAACACGCAAGGCCCCGCCGCGAAGGCCGAAGCGGAAGGCGTGCTGACCACCGCGCTGCGCCAGGTGTTCGCGCTGGCCGAAGCGTATCCGCAATTAAAAGCAGTTGAAAGTTTCACGCAGCTGCAGCAAACGCTGAGCCAGATTGAGGACAGCGTGCAGAATGCACGGCGCTACTACAATGCCGTGGTGCGCGACCTGAACACCAAAATCGTGCAGTTCCCTTCCAACATTATCGCCGGGATGTTCAACATCACGCCGCGGCAATTTTTCGAGATCAGCGCGCCGGCCGAGCGCGATGTGCCGAAAGTCAGTTTCGGCGCCACCACCTAGCCGCGCGCGCCGCGAAATGTCCAGACTCCGCCACCGCTTGCGCCTCCGCCGCGTCGTTGCAATCTTTCTGCTGGCGCTTTTCGCCGCGCTGCCAGCGATTGCGCGAACGCTGGTATTCAAACACTTCGACGCGCAGATTCAGGTGCATCCCGACGGCACGATCGACGTCACGGAAGTGATCGAGGCGCAGTTCACCGGCGCGTGGCACGGCATCTACCGCACTATTCCCGTCGAATACACCAATGACGCGGGATTGAATTACACGCTGCTGCTCGACCAGATCAGCGCCACGGATAGCGAAGGGCAAACACTTAAGCTGGAACAAAATCGCGAAGGGCGTAACCTCAAATTCAAAATTTATGTGCCGGCGGCGGAAGATGCCACGCGCACGATTCTGCTGCACTATCGCGTGTTGGATGCGCTGCGATTTTTTCAAGATCATGACGAGCTGTATTGGAACGTGACCGGCAATGATTGGGAAAACCCGATCGAACTGGTTACCGCGCACATCGAACTTCCCACAGGCGTCACCGGGCTGCGCGCCATCGCATACACCGGCGTGACCGGCTCGCGCACAGAAGATGCGCGCGTCGAAATCCGCGACAACGTGGTGGACATTACCAGCACGCGCAGGTTGGGTTATCGCCAAGGGCTGACCGCGGTGGTGGGTTTCGACAAAGGTTTCGTGAATCCGCCGTCCGCATCCATGAAATTCGCACGCTTCCTGAAAAGCAATTCGCCGCTGCTGATCCCGCTGATTTCGTTTTTCGTGATGTTCTGGCTGTGGTGGACGCGCGGCCGCGACCCGCAGCGCCTGGCGATTTCCGTGCAGTACGAGCCGCCGGACAAGCTGACGCCCGGAGAATGCGGCACGCTGGTGGATAACGAAGCCGCGATGCGCGACATTACCGCGACGCTGGTGGATTTGGCCGTGAAGGGCTACCTGACCATCGAGCAAAAAGAGGAAAGCCACTTGCTCGGCCTGACGCACAGCAAGGATTACATTTTTCACATGAAGAAACCGCCGACGGAATGGGCCTCGGCACGTTCACACGAACAGGAGATGCTCTCGGCGCTTTTTGATGCCGGCGCGAGCGCCGACGTAGCGCTTTCCGAATTGCAGAATCATTTCTACACACGCCTGCCGGCGATTCGCGACCGCATTTTCATGGCGCTGATGAGCGACGGCTATTACCTGCATCGTCCGGACACCGTGAAGCAAGGCTACATCGGCGCGGGATGGGTGATCGGCGGCGTCGTGGTGTTCGCCGGCTCGGGATATCTCGCTAACGCCACGGGCATCGCCGTGGGCAGCTGGATTCTCGCGGGCATCGCGACGGGCCTCGTGATCTCCGTATTTGGCTGGTTCATGTCCGCGCGGACGATCACCGGGGCGCGCGCGCTGGAAAAAGTGCTGGGCTTCGAGGAATTCCTGGGCCGCACGGAAAAAGATCAAATCGAGCGACTGGAAAAAACGCCGGAGCTTTTTGAAAAATTTCTCCCCTACGCCATGGCACTGCAGGTGGAAAAAAAATGGGTGCAGGCGTTTTCCGGAATCGCCTTGCAGCCACCGCAGTGGTATCAGGGCTCGTACGGCGGCAACTTCACGGCGTTTTATCTGATGAACGACCTCAATATGATGTCGATGCAGGCCGGCAGCGTGATGGCTTCGGCGCCGCGTAGCTCCGGCGGCTCGGGTTTCGGTGGCGGTGGCGGCTCTGGCGGTGGGTTTGGCGGCGGTGGTGGCGGCGGATTCTAGATTTGTTTTTCTGCAGCTTGAGTCATAGCTGCTTGCGGAAGGCTTTCTGTGTTTTCACGTGCGTGTAACCGTGGCGCTCGTAGAACGCGTGCGCCCGGCCGCGGATTACGTTCGAGCGCAAGCCGATGGCCTGGCAGCCAGCCTCGCGCGCCCATTCTTCCGCGCGCGCCAGCAAGTGTTCGCCTACGCGTTGCGAACGAAAACGTTCATCCACAACCAAGCCGCTGACCTCGGCGCGTGCGTCAGCTTCCACCGTGCGATACACGAAAACGGCAATCCAGCCGGCGATTTCACCGCCACCCAGTTCCGCCACAAACACCGCTGCCTCCGCCGTCCGCTGCAGTCCTTGTAAGCGATGCGCAATTTCTTCCGGCGTAGAGGGATAGCTCAACTGCCCCGCCAGCTCGGCCATCCGCGCATGGTCGGGTGCTTGCGCCGCGCGAATTTTTCCGGCGAACGCTACGGGCGCGGGCTTCATTCGTGGTGCCACGCGGTCATTGCAAAGCCTTCTTCAGCACGGCAATCTGCCCAGCGTGATACAGATCGTGCTGGATCGCGCCGTGCAGCATCACGTACAGCGAATGATTCTTGCCCGGAGCGATTTCATCCAACTTGTCCGGGTGCAGATTTTTCACCACTACACGAAAACGCGCGCGGCAATCCCTCAAATGTTCGAGAGAGCGCTGCCAGGTTACTTCCGTGGCCTCCCACACCGGCGGCCAATCCATTTCGGTGCTCACTTCGACTGTTGTGCCCTCGGCGCGTCGCCGCACAATCGAATTCCAAGCCGCGATGTGGTTCACCAATTCCCAGATGGAATGTGCGCCACGCACGGGATGCTTCGAGGCGTCTTCTGCGGTAATTCCGTCCAGGAGAGATTCCAGAGAAGGGCCGTGCCAGGCGTCGCCTGCGAACGCGCGGTCCATTTGATCCAGGATGCGATTGATTTCGGTCATAAGTATATCCCCTGGAAAAGCGTAAGACAGTGCAACGCGCTGCGCAAGGTACACCATAGCCGACCGGAACGGAGTCGGGTGCGGAAGTTCACGAACGGCGAGCGGCATCCTGACAGCGGTTTAAAAAAGTTTGTCGGAATCGAGCAGGATGGTGACCGGGCCGTCGTTGAAGATCTCGACCGACATGTGCGTCTGAAAAACTCCAGTTGCGACGCGCACTCCCAGCGCCTGCAAAGCACGCACAAATTCTTCATAGAGCGCCTTGCCTTGCTCCGGCGGCGCTGCTTGGATGAAACTGGGCCGGCGTTGACCGCGCGCGTCGCCGTACAGAGTGAATTGCGAAACAGCAAGGACCGCACCGCCCGCATCGAGCAGCGAGCGATTCATTTTCCCCCGCTCATCGCCGAAAATCCGCAGGTTCACGATTTTCTCAGCCATGGATGAGGCAGTCGCCGCAGTGTCCTCTCGCCCGGCGGCAATCAGCGCCATCAGACCCGGACCAATTTCGCCCGCAACGCTGCCATCCACCAGCACACGCGCGCGAGTTACGCGCTGCAGCACGGCGCGCATAGTTTCCTTGGGTGCAGTCGCCGATTCATCCGGCTAATTACCACCCGCCGCCGGTGTTACAGGCTTGCGTGGCAACAAGTCCGGCAACTGCGCAACGTTGTAGGCCCACACGGCCATCACTTGCGCGCCTTCGACGAGATCCGCTTCGTGCGCCTGGTCAAAGGTATCTGCCTGCGAGTGATGCGTTTCGAAATACTGCGCCGGATCTTGCACGCAGAAAAATCCGGGCACGCCGGCTTCATCGAACGAAGCGTGATCGCTGCCCGTCATCCATCGTTCGCTGAGCTCCAGAAATCCCAGCGGGCGCAACGGCTCCACTACTTTGTCCATCACTTCGCGATCCTGATAATTGCGCATCAGGCTGATGCTGATCACGCGGCCGGTGCCGACGTCGTGAATCAGCGCCGCAGAAAATTTCGGCAATTCGTCTTTATGCGCCGTGACGTAGGCGCGCGAGCCGTTCAAGCCCTGCTCTTCGCCAGAAAACAGAACGAACCGAATGGTGCGCTTGGGCTGCAGGCCAGCCTTCTGCAGTGCGCGCGCCGCTTCCAGGACGATCATCGAGCCCGTGCCATTGTCTGTGGTCCCCGTGCCAAGATCCCAGGAATCCAGATGTGCGCCGAGCAGCACGATTTCGTCGGGTTTCTCGCTGCCACGAATTTCCGCGACCATGTTGTAAACTTCCACCGGCTTATCGCCTATTGAATTTGTCAGGTTGAGTTCTACTTCCACCGGTCCGCGCTGCAACAGCCGCCAGATCATTCTGTAGCTTGCCGAGGAGACGAATGCCGCCGGAATCGGCGCAATGTCGTAGTTGCGTCCGCCCAGTCCCGTCATGTTGAGCAGCCCATCAGGCTTGCCGGAATCGGTGAGAGTTGCCAGCACGCCCTGGTTCTTGAAAAATTCGGTGCGCGCACGGATGAACTCGCGGTACCCCGGACCCGGTGTAGGCTGCGCGCCCGGGCGATGCGGCGCCACCAGCACCATCGAATCACCGTAGGGAATAGTCACGGGGTTGGGGGCGGGCTGGTCAGGTGGCGGCAGCAGCGCCGGTTCTGCAGAAATCACAATCGCGCCTTTCAGTTTTCCTTTGTATTGCGTGAGGTCGTCCACCGACTGCGCTTTCACATACACCACCGGCCCGCGCACCGCGCCATTTGTGGAAGGCGCCCAGGCGTATGACGCGATTGCGAGCGGATGCAGCGACGGGCTGATGATTCGACCACTCGCCGCGCCGCGTCCCCAGGTGTGCGCGATGGTCCACGATTCCAGATGCGGATTCGCGACGCCGTAGTCGGCGAACTTTTGCCGCGTCCAATCGTTGGCCTGCTTCAGATTTTCCGAACCGGTGAGCCGCGCGCCAATCATGTCTGAAACGTATTCGAGGTTGGACATTATCTCATTGTGGTCATGCACCTCGGTGAGAATCTTATCGTCCGCCTCGGCATTCGGATCTTTTGCCGCGGCCGCCGGCTGTTGTGCTTGGATCACGGCCCAGCCGCCGGCCATCGCACAAATCGCCATTACAGCAAGAACGGAAATGCCACGAGATTTCATTTGATTCGCCCCTTATGTTCGCCACGGTGCCGCGCAGCCAAAGACCGATGATCTTATGCGCCGCATCGCTTGAAAACAATGCGCGAGAAATTGCGAGTACTAGACGCGCGGCGCGCCAAGAGCGTTTCGTCGCGGCCTTTCGTAGCGCAGCACAAGTGTGTTAGAAACGAAGGCTCTGCATGCGGAAGGCGCAACGTTGAAACTTGCATTGATCGGAACGCATGGAGTGGGCAAGACCACGCTGGCGTATGAAATTTGCTCGCTGCTGAAGAAGGCCCACTACAACGTCGAGTTGGTGACCGAAGTGGCGCGGCAATCGCCGTTTCCGGTGAACGCCGCGACGACCATCGAGGGCCAGCTGTGGATCTTGCACGCGCAAATTGCCGCGGAACTGGACGCCGCACGGCGCGCGCCGCACGTGATTACCGATCGCGCGGTGCTCGATAATTATTGTTACCTCGTAAATAAATTCGGCAGGCAGCCGCAGCTCGAATCGTGGCTCGCATGGTGGATGGACACTTACTCGATTCTGATCGGTGTGCCGCCCGTCGCAGCGGATATTCCCGCGGATGGATTTCGCTCCGAGGATCGCGCGTTTCAAAAGCGCATTCATGATCTGCTCATCGAATTGCTGGCGGCTCCGCCTTTCAATCATTTGCGGACGCCGATCGTGTGGCTCGATCCTGCCGAGCGAAGCGGCTGGGCTGAAACCATTTTCAATTCTGCCGCACCTTTTCTCGTACCCTCGACCGCTGCTCGCGCGGGCGACAGCACCAATCGTTGACAGTTGGTCTGCAAACTATGAGAGCTTCCTCGCCTGCCTCGCCAAATCCTGCGACGCATAAGCCGCCGCAACGCTGGCTCACGCGCGGCGTACTGGGCATCGGCCTCGCGAGCCTGTTCTCCGATTGGGGTCACGAAGCGGCCACCGCGATTCTGCCTGCGTTTCTCGCGAGCCTGGGCGCGCCGGCTTTTGCGCTCGGCGTGATCGAAGGAGTTTCAGACGGGCTCTCCAGCTTCGCGAAATTGGCGGGCGGATGGATCGCGGATCGCCCAAAACTGCGCAAGCCAACCGGCATCATCGGATATTTCGCCACCGGGCTTTCCACATTTGCGTACGCCTTCGCGCAAACTTGGCCGGCGATTCTGCTGATGCGCGCGCTCGGCTGGGTCGGGCGCGGCAGCCGCGGGCCGTCACGCGATACGCTGCTGGCCGACTGCGTTGCGCCGGATCAGCAAGGCCGCGCGTTCGGCTTTGAGCGCGCGATGGATACGATCGGCGCGGTGCTCGGCCCGTTGTGCGCGACAGCGCTGCTCGGAACGCTCGGCGCGCGCGGAGTTTTGCGCTGGACGTTGCTTCCCGGCCTCGTCGCCGGCCTTGCGTTCGCGTTTCTCGCGCCCAAGGGAATTCCCGATGAAGGCCACCGCGCCCCGAGCTTTGCATCCAGCTTCGCGCAGCTTCCAAAAGCGTATTGGCACTACCTCGCTGGAGTTTTCGCGCATGGCATCGGCGATTTTGCGCCCACGCTACTGATCCTGCGCGCGGGACAGATTCTGACGCCGCATTATGGCTTCGCGCGCGCATCGGCCATCGCGGTAGCGCTGTACACTTTTTACAATTTCGTGGATGCGGCGGCATCGTATCCGGCCGGAGCGCTCGCCGATCGCATTGGCAAGCGCGGGCTGCTGGCCGTCGGCTACCTTTTTGCGGTCGCGGCGTTCGCGGGATTTATTTTCGAGCCGCCTACAATCCCTGTGCTCGCGATTCTTTTTGGCTTGGCAGGAATTCACGGCGCGGTGCAGCAATCAGTGGAAAAATCGCTCGCAGCGGAGTTGCTGCCTGCTGCGAATCGCGGTTCAGGCTTCGGTGTCCTCGCCACGGCCAACGGAATCGGCGATCTCATTTCCAGCGTCGCCGTGGGTGCGCTGTGGTCCAGCGTAAGCCCGAACGCCGGATTTATTTACGCCGGCACATTTACGCTGCTGGGCGCAATTCTGATTTATTTCTATAGGGGGCGTTAGCGCTTGGCTTTGCGGCGGGACTGCAGCACGCGCTTGCGGCTGCGCTGCTTCGCGAGCTTGCGCGGCTTTCTTGGCTTCGGTGGCGCGGGCTGGCATTGCGGGCAGAAATGGGTGCTGCGCCCCGCCACGATGATGCGGCGAATGATTGTGCGGCAGCGAAAACATTTTTTGCCGTCGTGCTGGTAGGCGCGATGCTTTTGCTGAAACTCTCCGCGCCCGCCGTCCAAATCCACATAATCCGAAATGGAGGAGCCGCGCAAGCGAATTGCCTCTTGCAGAATGTGCTGCACCGCGCGATGCAGACGGCGCAGCTCATTGTCCTGCAACCTAGCGCCAATTTTTTCCGGATGGATCTTCGCGCGCCACAAGCTTTCATCGGCATAAATGTTGCCGATGCCGCGTAGCACGCTCTGATTCAGCAGCACCGCCTTGATGCGCGACTTACGCGCCTGAATCCGCGTGCGAAATTCTGCTTCGCTCACTTCCAGCGGCTCCACTCCCAAACCGCCCAGGACGCGCTCGTGCCCGCCATTCGCCAGCAGCGCCATGCGCCCGAACCTGCGCACGTCGTTGTAGCGAAGTTCCCGGCCATCATCAAGAGCCAGGAACACGTGGGTGTGCAACTCCACGGGAGTCTCCGGCGGACAGACGCTGATCTTGCCGGTCATGCCCAGATGAATCAGCAACGAAGTCTCTTCCGCGGAAGTTTTCCGCGGCTCGAGGTCCAGCAGTAGATATTTTCCCAGCCGCCGGATGCGCGCAAACGTCCCTCCAGGCAAATCCTGTTCCAGCACCGCGGGATCGTCAATGAAATCCGTCTTGCCCAAGCGCACGCTCAGCACCCGCCGCCCGGCCAAGACCTCCCGCAGTCCGCGCGCGACAGTTTCGACTTCCGGTAGTTCCGGCATTCAGGGCCTCACAAGAAAGGTAACACAGTCGGCAAATTCTCTCCCACCGTGGATGCATTCATCCAGCGAAGCGTGCCGGTTGTGCTAGACTCCTGCCGCTTCCTGAACGACGGAAAGGGAGGAAAAGAGATGCGCAGATTGCCGCTCGCGATTTGTTTGCTCCTGGCCATGCCCGCTCGGGCGCAGACGGTCGCCATTCGCGCCGGGAACCTGATTGATCCCGCGACAGGCGTGGTTGCAAAAAATCAGATCATCCTGGTGAAGGACAGAAAAATCGCAGAGGTTGGTCCGAACGTAGCGATCCCCAAGGATAGCCAAATCATTGACCTCTCGTGCGAATGGGTGATGCCCGGGGTGATGGACGCGCACACGCACGTCACGCAGAGCGTGAAATATTTTCGCGAGCTCGATCATAACTATCTGGTGGAAGCTACCGGCCAGCGCGCGCTGCGCGGATTGTACGAATCTCAGATTCTTCTGAACGCAGGCATCACCACCGTGCGCGACGTGGGCAACGACGCCAACTTCGCGGCGGTGGATTTGCGCAAGGCGATTGACGCGGGCTGGTTCGTCGGCCCCACGGTGCAAACCGCAGGCAAAATCATCGCACCCTTTGGAGGCCAAAGCCGCGGCATCCCGCAGGAGATCGGCCCGTTCTGGCGATTCGAATACTACGACGCGGACAGCCCGGAGGAGATCCGCAAAGCCGTCCGCGAAAATATTTTTTATGGCGCCGACCTGATCAAGCTGGTCGCCGACAATAGCGATTATCACTATTCCCTGGAAGAAATCCGCGCAGCCGTGGATGAAGCACACCACGCAGGGCGGCCGGTGGCCGTGCACGTGATGGGCGGCGAGGCGGCGGACAATGTAATCGCGGGTGGCGTGGATTCCATCGAGCATGGATTCTTCCTGACCGACGATCAGCTGCGGCGGATGAAGGAAAAGGGAATTTTTCTTTCCAGCACGGACTTCCCGGCCGTCCATTTTGAAGCCGGCGAAATCGCGAACGGCGAAAAATTGGGAGCCGCGATTATTGACCGGCTGCAGCGGGCCTATAAAGTCGGTGTGAAGCTCGCGTTTTCCACGGACATTGTTACCGATTACAAGAACGAAAACCGCGCGCAAATGACCTGGGACTACCTGGCCGTATGGCGCGCGGCGGGCGTGCCGAACGCGGAAATTCTGAAGTGCATGACCACCAACGACGCCGAGCTGCTGCGGATTCAGAAGGAGCGTGGCGCTATCGCCGCCGGCCTTTTCGCGGATATCATCGCCATGCCGTCAAGCCCGCTCGACGACATCGAATCGCTACGAAAAGTTGACTTCGTGATGAAGAATGGCGCGGTGGTGCGAAAGCCGCGCTAGCTAATTCGCAGGGAGGATTGCGAACACGCGCACGGGGCCGCCGGAGCCGCCTTCCAACTTGATAGGCGCGGAAATCAGGAATGCGCCGGCGTCGGGCAATTGGTCCAGGTTCGCGAGGTTTTCCAGTTGGTACAGCCCGGCGGGGAGCGACACGCGATGAACTTCAAAATCTTTCGACGGGCCGAAGTCAATGCTCAGCGTATCGATTCCCAAACCCACCGCACCGCGCTCGATGAGGAGCCGCGCAGCCTCCACCGAAAATCCCGGAAAGTGCATCACCCCGGCAGAATCCATATTGCGGTAGCGCGCCTGATCCGGCCAACGTGAAGCCCAACCGGTGCGCAGCAGCACCACTGCTCCGGCAGGAATCCGTCCATGCTGCGCTTCCCATTTTTCTACGCGCATCACGCGTACGCGATAATCCGGATCTTTAGCGGCCTCTTCGCGGACATCAATCACCACCGCCGGAGCAAACAGACGCGCCACCGGAATTTGATCCAGATATTCCTTCCCCGGAGGAAAGTGCGCGGGCGCGTCCATGTGCGTGCCGTAATGTTCCAGCGTCCAGAAACTGCGCGCGAAGTAGCCGTCCTTCTCCGGCGTCGCCTCTACCTTGGCTTCGAAGGTGCGGCCGTCCCCGGGCCATGCAGGCAGCTTGCCATTGATTGCGTAGGTCATGTCCACCACGCGCGTGCTGCCATCGGAAACTCCGCGCAACCAGGCCTGGGGCGATATCGCCCTTTTATTCAGCGGCACCTGAACAGACGCGGCGCGCAAGCGCATCAAGCCAAAAATCAGAAATGCGCAGGCCAATGCGGCACTGAAAAAAACCACGAATCGTTTCTGCATATGAAATTCCTCCGCGGGCGAATGCCAGAGTGGCTGAGTTCTATTTTTCGACTTTCATCGTGTTGCGATTTCTGAGGCCGGTCCATCGTTCGCGGCGGCAGACTCAGGGCAACGGGATGCCAGGGGAAGCGACAATGCCCGCCATGCGCAGAATTTCGGAATATTCTTCATCGGTCAACGGGCAAACCGTCAGTCGTGTGTTCTTGAGGAATTTGATTTTGCGCAGTAATTTATTTTCGCGAAGCTCGGCCAGCGTCACCTGCCGGGGCAGCCGCTCGATGGCCCGCAGATCCATCACCATTTTCTTGGGGTCGTTTTCGTGCGGGTCAGGATACGGATCGCGGCTTACTTCCGCCAGCGCGTAGAGCGCGTGTTCGGGCTTGCCGTGATACGCCAACGCGCGGTCGCCTTTGTGAATCTGCTTCAGCTGGCGAATCGCGTCCGGACGATGCCCGGCGTGCCGCCACATTTCTTTGCCCTTCACGAAAAGTGTGTCCCAGTGGTAGACGCGCGGGTCTACAGCCAGCAGCCAGCGTCTTGGTTTGTGGGGAGGTTGCGTCATCCGTCAAAAAGTGTCGGGCGAACTATACACGGAAGACGCCAAAAATGGCGAACTTTGTAGCAGGAATTTTACGGACGGCGCCGGACCGGACCAGCAGACCAAAAAGACGCATGTAAATCGGCAGGTAAGTCTATTGTTAACCTATATCTACGTAGATGTCGTCTCCCCGAATTTCAACCGCGTAACACTGCACGCCCACTGTCGGATTGGTCGTCAGTTTCCCCGTAGTGACGTCGTATTTCCAACCGTGCCACGGACATACGATTACTTGCCCCTCCAACTCGCCTTCACCCAGCGGGCCTCCTCGATGCAAACATATATTATTGATTGCAAATAGCTTACCGTCAACGTTGGCTAGCGCGATGTTCTTGCCATCTATATCGAATTCGCGGATCGTTCCGGGAGGGATTTCGTCCTTCTTCGCTGTCCGCAGAAAGGGCATCGCGTGATCTTCTCCAATCTGGCTGATACGCGGCGATTTTCGGCGATAGAGGCCGCCGCCCCTCGCGGTTCCTAATTCACTACCGAGGTGCGGGCGACTGCGCCACCATCACGCCCTCTTTGAAACCTTCCACCATCTCCGGCTTCAAACGCACTGCCGTCGGGCGCTTCGCCAGGGACATCTGGTCGATCTTGTCCTGCAACTTCAGCAGCGCGTAGAACAGGCCTTCCGGTCGCGGCGGACATCCGATCACGTACACGTCCACCGGTACGATGCGGTCCACGCCCTGCAGCACGGAATAGACGTTGAACGGCCCGCCGACGCTGGAGCAAGCGCCCATCGAGATGCACCACTTCGGATCCGGCATCTGGTCCCACACGCGCTTCAGCACCGGAGACATTTTCAGCGTTACCGTGCCGGCGACGATCATCAGGTCCGCCTGGCGCGGCGAAGGACGAAACACTTCGGCGCCGAATCGCGCGATATCAAAGCGCGAAGTGGTGGAAGCGATCATTTCGATGGCGCAACAGGCAAGTCCGAAAGTCAGCGGCCAGATGGCGCTCTTGCGGGCCCAATTAAAAACGTAATCAACGGTGGAAAGTACGTAACTGCGTTCAAAGCGATTGTCGAGAACCCCCATCACGTCTCCCGGAACCCGCAAACTCGGCGAGTATAGCGACGGGAGTCGCGCGAGTCAAACGGCGAAAGGTACAGTTCTTTTCCTTCCTACTTACTTCCGTAAACCAGCAATGCCCCAATCGCGCGAAAGTCAGCCAACTCCTTGGCGTCGCGGAACCACCGGCCTGTGTACTCCGCGGGATTGGGGGTCGGGTCGGGGATCAGGCGATGCGCGACTTCCATGAATCCAGCGTCGCGAAACAGTGTTTCCCACTCGGCAGCGGAAAGCAGTTTCGTCGGCACCGCTAATTTTTCGCCCCACTGGTGGCTGTAAGGATTGTCGCGGTAGTAGTTGATCAGAATCCACGCCGAGCCGCCTTCCGCCAGCACGCGGCGAATTTCGCGCAGGCCCTTGAGCGGATCAGGCCAGTAATACGACGACTCGACCGAAATCGCGCGCGTGAAAAAATTTGCTTCCCAGGGAATTTCATCCACTGCGCCCACGACGAAAACTAGATTTTCGTGGTTCACGCTCGCCTCGCGCGCGTGATGGATCATCTCGTCGGAAATATCCATGCCCACCACGCGCCCTTGCGGCACGCGCTCCGCCAGAATCCGCGATAACCACCCGGCACCGCACCCGGCGTCCAAAATATTGTGGTCCGGCTCGATCTGCATCAGTCCGAGCGCGGGCTTGGTGATGGGCCAATGCTCGTGCTCCATTGATTCGCCCTTGCCCGTATCGGCCCAGCGATTGAATTCTTCGCGAAGATTTTCGTCTGTTGGGGAGTTCGTCACTCAGTCACTCGGGAGATGAAGATTACAAATGCCTGCCGCAAGCCCAGCAATATTGCGCGCCGATGGGCTCCAGCGCCCCACAACGGCAGCTATAGCGAAACGCGGCGCCAGCGGGCACCAGCACGGTGTGCACGCGCGGATCAGACGCGCAAGCCCACAGCAGCGCAACAAACCACCCGATCACTGTCCAACCGGCCAGCAGATTCAGAATGAAAATTCCCGTGGAATCGCGCTTGTTATGGCCGATGATCGCCGGCAAAAAATACAGCAGTGCCGCAGCGAGAAGAAACGTCATGTCCGCACCTCTGAATCGTTCGATTCTGACCGGACGAGGGGACTCAGTTCCACGTCCTACAATGAGATACGATTCAACGGCTTGTGGGGTTCCCTGGATTTTTCGCGCGCTGCACCATGCACGCGCCAGCTCAGCCGACCCAGCCGATCAGGAAGTCGCCGCGGTCTTCGCTTGCGGCTGTACCTTTTCAAGCAGCCGTGTAAATTTCTGCTCGCGCTCTTTTTGGTCGAGTCCCTGGTACGCTTCTGCGATCTGCGTGGTGTTCATCGAGCAGAATTTCGGGCCGCACATCGAACAGAATTTCGCTTCCTTGTAGAAATCGTCCGGCAAGGTTTCGTCGTGCATCTTGCGCGCGGTTTCCGGATCGAGCGAAAGCTCAAACTGCTTGTTCCAGTCAAAAAGAAAACGCGCATAGCTGAGCGCATCGTCGCGATCCCGCGCTCCCGGACGATGCCGCGCCACATCCGCCGCATGCGCCGCGATTTTGTAAGCAATCACGCCCTGGCGAACGTCATCCGCATTCGGCAGCCCCAGATGTTCCTTCGGCGTCACATAGCACAGCATCGAAGCCCCGTGCCAGCCGATCATCGCCGCGCCAATCGCGCTGGTGATGTGGTCGTAGCCCGGCGCGATATCAGTTACCAGCGGCCCCAGCGTGTAAAACGGCGCCTCATAACACATTTCGTTTTCTTTTTTCACTTGCAGCTCGATCTGGTCCATTGGAATGTGCCCCGGACCTTCGATCATCACTTGCACGTCGTATTCCCAGGCCTTCTTGGTCAGCTCGCCCAGAACTTTCAATTCCGCGAATTATGCTTCGTCGCTCGCATCCGCCAGGCATCCGGGCCGCAGACCATCGCCGAGCGAAAAACTCACATCGTGCTTCTGGAAGATCTTGCAAATGGCCTCGAAATTCTCGTACAGGAAGTTTTGCTTCTTGTTGTAGCTCATCCACTGACCGAGCAACGCGCCGCCACGGCTCACAATTCCCGTAATCCGGTTGCGCACCAGGGGCAGAAATTCGCGCAGCACGCCCGCGTGAATCGTCATGTAATCCACGCCCTGCTCGGCTTGTTCTTCGATCACTTCCAGCAGCAATTCGATGGACAAATCCTCGGGCCGACGCACGCGCGAGAGTGCTTCGTAAATCGGCACCGTGCCGATCGGCACCGGCGACGCGTTGATGATCGCCTTGCGAATCATCGGAATGTCGCCGCCGGTGGAAAGGTCCATCACCGTGTCCGAGCCGTAATGCACGGAGCGGTGCAGCTTCTCGAGTTCTTCATCCACATTCGAAGTGGTGGCGGAGTTGCCGATGTTCGCATTGATCTTGCAAAAGAACGCGACGCCGATGCCCATCGGCTCCAGATTGCGGTGATTAATGTTGGCGGGAATGATCGCGCGGCCGCGCGCCACTTCATCGCGCACCAGCTCCGGCGTGAGCTTTTCGCGCTTGGCGACATACTCCATCTCTTCGGTGATCATGCCCAAGCGCGCGTAATGCATCTGCGAGAAATTGCGCACGCCGCCATTCATCGCCGCAGCGCGCTTTTCGATCCATGCATCCCTCATCGCCATAAAGCCCCCGTGTACACCAATCCTGAAACGGCATTCCCGCCGAACGCAGCATTATTACACCGCGTTGGATGCACAGCAACTTGCGAAGGTGGCGCGTGAAAGCGCTCGGATCAGGGCGCAGCCGTCGTAGCCGCAACTTCACCGAGCAGCGCTTGGAGTTTCGTGGGATCGCTCACTGGAGGATGGCACGTGGTTTCGATGCACACCAGTGCTTGCGGCTTTGCGGCATCGAGGTGCGGCAAC
>Ga0210390_10001959_pt1 | contig 18879 bp, 20 predicted proteins | sample IncBWH11OmetaG_FD_161050 | JGI IMG/M metagenome (GOLD analysis project Ga0210390, IMG submission 161050) | Forest soil microbial communities from Barre Woods Harvard Forest LTER site, Petersham, Massachusetts, United States - Inc-BW-H-11-O ... | reverse complement strand
GGGAATCAGGCCTCCTCGCTAGGACTGATCGTGCGCTGGGGGCTCACAAACGTCGTGACTCTTTGGCCCAAGGTCGTTGAGTTGCGTTTGCAACAGACGGCCGGCAACGCGGCTTTGCAGACTCTCGACCAACTGGCGATTGGAGCAGGTCCCCCAGGTCAGCTAACGACTCAAATCCAGCAAGCCCTTGCCACCCTGCAAGCGGCGATGCAGAACGCTCAAGCCGCGCTGGGAGGCCAACCGGGCGGTGCACCAACAGTCACCTATGGAATCCCCGGTTCGCAGCAATTGACCATTCAGTTGGAGAGGCTCAGCGTTTTTGCATGGATACTCTGGGCGATTCTTACGGTCGGCGTCGGCGCTTGCGTTCTCGTCGTGTTCAATGACGGGTTCGGGACCACTCAGGATTTGATCCAGTGCTTTCTCTGGGGTGCTGGGATGCCAGCAGTCGGACAAGGTTTTGGCGGACTATCGGCAGGCTCGGTCACGTCAGCATTCGCGCTCCAGGTTGCTCGCTGAGTGTGCTTCCGAAATAAATTCGGCAATATGCGAGCCAAGCCCGGAGAGACACTAGCCCGGAAAGCGTACAGAATTTGAAAGGGAATTGTCTTCCCTAGGTCGCCCGACTGGCGTCTTCTCGTTGTGCAGCGGTCTGCTAAGTGTGGGCACGAACGCGCTATTCAACCCTATGACAGCCGCCGTCGCCGGCCCCAGATGCCGTGATGCGATGACAGAGTGGGCTCGACCGACTCGCAACCTCGTTGTTTCACATTCCGTAGGAATTGGAGTAGCATCTCACGCATATGGCCGAAGATACAGCGCAACCAACCGCCGCTAAAACTGAGCCTGCGAAGGGTAAGAGTAAGAAGAAATCCAAGAAAAAGTCGGCAAAAACATCTGCCGGAGCGACTAAGTTCGGTCAGATCGCCTATCCGAAACACCCCATACTGAAGTGCCTCCGAATCCCGCAAGGGGTTGTTGAGAACAATGCCGGGAAGGAATGCACGGACCGCGAGGCAGCGAAGTTCGCTGGCCTTGGTTGGAGCGGTGGGCTGAAAGTCGAAATTAGTTCAGCTATCAAGTACGGCCTGTTCGAGCGTCCTTCTCCCGGCCACGTCAAGCCCACCGACCTGATCCGCCGCATTCTCAAACCGCAGACGCCGACCGATAAGGTGGACGCCATTCGTGAGGCTGTCCTCAAGGCTCCGGGCATCTCCGATATTTACAAACACTATCGCGGCGAGAATCTTCCCGAGGACATATCGTTCTTGGCGAACACAGCAACCGAGACTTTCAAGATTCCAACGGACCGCGTCGCCGAATTTTTGAATGTTTTCCAAGAGGATTTAGAAGCCGCTCAACTGCTGGAGGTCGTGGGCGACAAGAAGCGAGTTCTGGATATCACTCACACGCCTTCCGATGCGGGAGTCGCACCCATCACGACTGAGGACCATCTGAAAAAGGTCAGCAAAGGTGTCAACGTTGTCGCCACCGACACCTGTTTCGTGATGATGCCGTTCGCTGATCCTGTTGGCGGCTATTACAAGCTGATTTACGAACCTGCCATCAAGAAAGCCGGGCTTACTCCAGTTAGAGCCGACACTGACATATTCGGTACGGGCAAAATCATCGATCAGATTTGGGCTGGACTAAACCGAGCGAAGGTGCTGGTCGCTGAACTTTCAGGCAGGAATCCGAACGTGCTGTATGAACTCGGACTGGCTCACGCTCTCCATAAACCAGTCGTACTAGTGTCCTCAAACGAGCCAGATGTCCCTTTCGATATCAGGCACGTGCGAGTGATTTATTACGATGTGAACGATCCATTTTGGGGAGACAAGCTGATCGCAAAAGTGGCGGAAAATGTGGTGTCTGCGATCAGCAATCCCAAAGAAGCTATCCAGTTCGCGGAGGAGTAGCGCTTGAGGAGGACCAGCTATGGCCAGACCGGATGGGCCAATAACAGTTTGCGTGATCAATCTCAAGGGTGGAGTCGGCAAGTCGACGATCGCCGCCTTACTTGCTCGACGCGGATACAGGACTCACGATTTGGACGTCCTTGCAATCGATCTTGATCCTCAGGCAAACCTAAGCCAAGGGTTGATGCACAGCGATTATTCCGAGTTTCTGACGCAGCAGCGGCCATCCATCGTAGAACTTTTCAGCGGCTATATCCCGCCGACCCCGAAGGCTTCCACGCCTAAGCCCCTTCTTCCCAACCCTGCATTTGAAATCATCGCAGAGTCCGGGCCAAGGTCGCTTCAGCTCATACCGTCAAGGTTCGACTTTTCGGACAACCTGCTCGGAGCTGTGCGACCTGACCCTAAAACGCTTGCTCGATATCTGAGTTCAAACTTCCAGCACAAGGATCTAATCATCATCGACTGTTCGCCTACCGAGTCGATACTCACAACGGCAGCGTACCATGCCAGCGGGAAGGTGCTCGTTCCAGTCAAGCCTGAGTATTTCGCGACAATTGGCTTTCCGCTCCTTCAGCAGTCACTCGACCAGTTCAGGAATCGGAATCGCGCGCATAACATTGCTGTCGTTGGCGTGGTTGTGAATAACGCCTTTTATGATGGGGGCAACAACGGTGGCCCAGAGAAGGCACGGGCCATTAGAGAAATCCGAGCGGAAGCGAAAAAGAACGGATGGCCGATCTATGAGCATGAAATCTACCACTCCCGAGGTTTCCCCAAGATTATGAGGGGTGACAATAGCTACTCCGGGAATGCTGACTACTTCTATACTTTTGCCAACGAGTTTTTTAAGTCTGTCGGTCTGTAGAATCACGCGCTTCACGAGGATCACGAAATGAAAAGCCGCAAGGCTCTGTTGACTAAACTGCTGCAAACGTTGGTGGATGAGTGGGGATACGAAGACGTCGCTACCGCCTTAGCGAGCACGAACGGCGCTTTAAGTGATCGACATGCAGAGGGTTCGACATCCCAACCTTCAAAGAAGAGGGTTAAGCTAAGCGCCACTGAACAGATTGAGCGAACGGCACTCGAAGGAGAACAGAAGGAGCTGCTATTACAGCTGGCAGTGCGCTATGATCGGAAGTTGTTCCTTCCCAGCGTCGCTGATGTGCGCGAATTCCTAATCATGATGGGCACGAGGCCGATTGGCATGAAGGATCGCACACAGGCGTTTCGAGTTCTTCTGGAGAGCCTTACGCAACTGCCGATCGCGCGTTTACAGCAGCTTGCGCAAACCTCGTTGCACTCGGGTCCTTCGGAACTTGGCCCCATTTCCGATGCTATCACCATCGCTGGTGAGCGTCTGCCACGACAGCGGCAAAACGAGTGATTTCCCATTCCACAATCTTTCTGGCCTCTGCTGCGCTTGCAGCAAGGCTCCAGTCTGCATGCGAAGTCGAGACCGCACCCATGCACTGGCAGTTAGTGCGAGTGCTGGGCTGATGATCTACAGTTTGTTTTATCGGCGTTCATCCGTTTTCATTGGTCCACCCACTGGATTCGCCCTGGAAAGACTACGAGATGCGAAAAGGTTTACGAGAGAACCACAAAGGGACGAGCCCGCGACGCCAGGCAAGAACTACATAGCGCGGAGCGGGATGCAGCGCCTTAACTGTTCGTATGGACCCAAAACTTTCTCCTTGTGGTCAGACATTCTACGCTGTCGTTTCATGAAGGGCACCTGTTCCCCTAGCCGGGCCCTTTCTCTTCTCCGAACCCGTGATGGAAGTTATCCAATAAACGGGTGCAATTGTCGGCGAAGGATTCATCTGACCTGTTCGCGCTCTGGACCATCTGGTTGACGAGGTCCCGTTTGATTCTGTCGGTCTCGAAGATATTTGCGAGAGTCGCCGCGGTCTCTTCTTTTGCGATGCGGCGGGCGTCTTTACCCAGCAGTCGCGCACCGGCAATTGTGACGTCAAATCCGGCCGCCTCAAGCAATTGGATGTGGTCGGTGTACAAACGCTCTTCATTCCCTGCATCTGCATACTCGGAGATTATCTTCAAAATGTCAGGCGCGTCGCGCCTTTCGTATTTACGATCTACCCAGGCGAACAACTTGAGAATGATGAGGCCCGGCAGAGAGGCGACAGGAATCACCAGATTGGCTTGGATTTGTACGAGGATAGCTGATTCGAAAGCTTCACTAAAACCGGCCACGTTCATAACAAAATCGTGGTGCGGAGGCCAAGAGATCGCTGACCCGTTTTGAATGTCGCCGAAGGGGATAAGATCCACGCCGACTTCGATGTTTGCGGAATACAGATACAAGACACGCTGGATTGCTCGGTCGGCCTTGAATCGTCCCGTCGCAATCAATGCTGTCTTGAGAGTCTCGAACTGATTCCACTCCGAGAGAGCGAAGCCGAAGTCCAAATCACGTGTTAATCGACCTGGCGGTCGACCGAATACATTTTCGAGGACCAGATCCCGCGCGGTCGCACCTGCTAGAAAGTATGGGAAGCCCAATGAGTTCGCGGTTTGCGCAACTGCTTCGAGTGGCTCAAGGACGAGCGGACTGAGCGGCTTACGCAGTTGGAAGATTTGGCGCGATATGCTGTTCATAGATCAGTTTTGCTGCTTCGAGGTTCCGGGCATCAGTCGTAGTCATCAAGTCGGCATAGGCGAGTATGGGCGGGACTACATCGTGTATTCCTGTGATCAGGTTGCGGTCCCAAAAAGCATCGAGAATCTCTACGTCACCGTTGACATCTGCTCTGAGCCGGAACTCCGTTATCAGTTTCGTCGGGTTGTGTAGGGTATAAACGGTCAGCATCTCAGGTTTCAGATAGTGTGTGAGGCGGTCAGCAGCCACTTCTCCCCCCCAATAAGCGTCAAAACGAGTCAAATCAGTTTGCACCCACTCGTGATTTTGGGCGCGGAACCTCCGAGGCTGGAGTTTAGGTCTGAGCGTTGCGGGGTAGAAGGTGACCCACTCCTGTAGCAGGGCCTTGGCGTCGAGCAAGCGGCGTTTTGGAGTCGCGCCAAATGTTGCAATTAGCTTTCTTGTTTCAAGATCTTTGATCACTGGCCCGATTGTTCCGAGCGCCACTCTAGCCGTGGTCGCGAGTTCTCGGTATGGGGCGTTCAACAATGGTGGGCGGCACAAAAGCGCAAATAGGACCTTCAACCCAGCGGCGGTGTTTGTTCGGTTTGTTTGCTCTGGCGCCAGGTCTGGGGGTCGTTTCTGACCCGTGACGAAAACGAAGAGGTCGTCGTCTTCTAAGTAGGCATTTCCGGCGGTGTCCAGAAATGGGAGCTGGATTTCCCGGCACTTTTCAGCAAGGTAGTTTGTGATGTATGGGGCGACAAAAAGCGGACGAGGTTGCTGTTCGGGGGGCCAGAGTGCCTTGATTTGAGTGAGCAACTCGGCCCTCACGCCGAGCTTGGCCTCCACGGCAAATTGGTACTTCCGACCTTTTACCGCTATTTCGATTAATGCGTCGAATCGTTGTTGCCGGTCCCGGCGGAGAGTGTTCTGTTGTTCCAAACGGATGATTTGCGCGGCGAGCCCAGTCGTGCGCTGGAGTCCCTGGAGAGCGGTCTCGATTAGCTGTTCGTATTGGGCATTAGGCTCCATGCGTTGTGCTCTGTTGTTCATTTTAATTGTCTGTACATGCAACATGAACATACCAAACATATGCACAGCTTGTCCATCATTAGCAACTGTTCATGATACGTGAACATTATAACATAATGAACAACACACGTAGGATCCGAAAGACCGCTGTAAGAAGAAGCAATTTAAGTATCTTTTTTTCAATATGTTAAACCCCACAACCCTCACCGGAGAGTGATGGCCACCGTCGTGGCTCGCGATCCGGGCTCTGTTGAGCCCAAGTACTAGCGCTCAGCGCGCTTCAATCCCAGCAGGTTGAAAAATTGCTCCTCTGTAATGATCGGGATATTCAGTTGGCGGGCTTTCACGAGCTTCCTAGTGCTCTTTCGGCCGCCCAAAATTTCACCGTGAACTAGACAGTTTGCTGAACCCATTGCCCCAGCCGTTTCTGCAACATGGCCACCGCGTCGTTTCACGTAGGGGTAGAGTTTTGCATTACGGGGCCAGTCGGCGATTTTCCCTGTAAAGGCGAAGATGTGATCTTTGATTCGATTGATAATTTTCGCTGGCGGTCTCCCGAGGCCGCGAGCTTTCTCACGCAACCTTCGTTGGCGCTGTTCAGCCTTTTTTCGCTCGGCCCAGAGTCGTCTGTACTGATCAAGCCAACGCTGATCAACCTTCCTCGCATGTGCTCCCTGAAAGTGTTCTTCAAAATAATCCTGAAATTCGTGGACGACTCCGCGGTCGCTGAGGAAAACGTTGGTCTCGTGATTCTGGCTTAGTCCTCCTCCTGTCAGATTTGAGGAGCCGATGATGGCAGTCTTCACTCCACTCCGCCTGACAAAGACCGAAAGTTTGGGGTGGAAGAATCGGTTGCCAGCTTGAAAACGTCGTACCTCAAAATTTCTATGCCGGACTTGGAGTTCGCAAAGGCTCCGAATCGCTTCCGGATCAGTGGGCAAATCAACGCCGAATAGCACGCATCCGCGTCCTCGCCTTTCAAGACAACGTTCAATCGAGCCGATGATTAAATCCAAACCAGCCTTTGTAACCAATGCCATCCCAAGGTAGAATTCTGATGCGCTCGCCAACTCAGTCGTGAAATGTTTAAGAAGTTCGTTCTCAGCCTGAAGCGCCTTCAACGCCATAACCAGCTCTCCTGTTTCAGCTGAATTATTACCGCCGTCCCAGTTCGTGCTTTCGATCCATAACTGAGGCTGGCCTTTCAAGCACGAAAGGATCGAGCCGGTCCGCCTCCCGTGTAGCCCACTCAATCCACTCGCGGTACTTCGGTTGTTTCTCAGCAGGCCATGATCGTGATTTCTCTGCGTATACCGCAACGAAACGTCGCATTCGTTCCGCGCGTTCCCAGTCTTCCAGCCAATCATTAAATTCCTTCAGCTTTTTCTCTTCTTCCTCAATATCCTTCCGTAACTGCGCCAGCTCCTGCGCTCGTTTCTGCTGCTCCAGCTCGTGCCGCCTTCGCTCCTCTTCTTTTTGCCGAAGGACGACGGCAGTGCGTATTAGACCGGCGACAAAATCGGGAATTCGGCTCTCAATCCTTTGGACCTTCGCATCAGCCCATCTCGTCCGCAATGCGCGGGTATCCCAGCTTCCTGAGTGGATAACCAAAGCCAACGTTCCCGAGGGTCCGTATGTAACGGCCTGATCGTAATCCCAACGATCAGTAGGATTCGGCACCCGCGGCTTTTGGGTTATAAACTTTCTGATCGGCTCTTCTATACCGAAAGAAATACGCTGCCCTTGGATGAGAGCGGCAGTGTCACCCTGCTCTGATATCTCCACGCTGAAATTCTGCATCTCCAAAACGGACAATATCTGCGACACGACCTGCAAAGCTCGATCAAGGGTTCCTTCGGTGACCTTAACGTTGAGCCCGCCCGGCTCCCTCGGAAGCAATATTCCGTGCTCGTTTTTTCGGCTGCGACTGCGAAGGTGACTTGCAGTGCGCCGAATCAGATCATGGACTTGGGCATCGTTTTCGCGCGGGGGATTTAACGACCCGGACGAGAGCAGTTGGTCTATCACGACAAGCTCGGGATTGTTCTGATCAAGGGTGTTCTCCTTGAGTTGGGCCCGTGCAGACCGATAAACAATCGGGACCTTATTTAGTATCGGTAGGACTGGCTTGGCGACGCCGGCTTTTCCGTGAGCCAGCTTGGCCCAGTGTCCGCGGCCCGGCACCGGTACCGACAATTTACCGCACACCTTCCCCAGAGCGACGGCGGATACGCCATATTGCTCAGCCACTCTTAGCAAGGGTTTCTCCCAAACCTTCTGATAAAGCTCTTCGCGATCGTATTGCAGTGACATGATTGACCTCCCCTCCTGGAGATAGTCGTGAGCGTAAGGATCCCGCGCTTCCGCGTGGATTCGATCAGAGCCGTTTATGTGCAGGAGCACGGGACTGGCGGGCCACCCGCACAGAGTTGAGATCAATCCCAAGGCGTGAAATATGATGGCTCGCCGGCGCGAGGTGCTCCCTTATCCGAGGTGTACCCAGAAGCTTATGAATTTGCTCAGCAGGACACGCATTGTATTTGTGGAATAGTTGAAGCAGTTCGATAGTTACGGCCGGCTCGCATTCACAAAGCGTACGGCGAAGCGATGTCACATGGCTCGGTTCAGTCGGATTCCACACAGCCCCGTGGGCAAGGAGTTCCTGTACGCATTCCAGAGCGCCGGAGGCGTCGTACTTCGATGCGAGTCGCTTCCCGCCGTAAGGATCAAAGCGCTTAAAGCTCAGGTGCCATAAGCACGTGTCCAGAGCCGAAGAGCCGCCATTTGCCCTGTCATTTGCCTTTGCCCCAATCTCTAGCAAATAGTGAAGAGCATCTTTCCGACCCGAAATGGCAACGCAATGGAGCAAGTCTTCGAGATTATCGCGTCCCGCCTCAGGTTTGAGTTTCTTCAGCACCCCGACATTCCCGGCGTAAGACGCCTCTTGTAGGCCAGACGTATAACACTCGGGATCATTTGTGTACTCCTTTTCAAGGCTTGGCCCCATCGAGCGAGCGTCTGCTTTTGCCCAAAGCATAAGACTGATCCATTTCATGTCGCCCTTAGAGCAAAAGTAGCGTAGGGCAACGTTCGCCTGCTCCTGCAACGCATCAGCGTGCTCAGGATGCATCTGCTTACAGTCCAGAAATGCACGCAAGGCAGTCCTCACCTTGGCACCAAAGGCAACTGCAAAAGGAGAATCCTTAACTGGATCGGCCCCGTGATCCAAGAAAAAGCGGATGAGCTTCGGCTCCCAGGTTAGCAAAACGTCGGCAAATGGCACCGACGTGATCTGCGCTCCGTTTTCAACCAGCAGTTCAACAAGGTCGAGTCGCCGCAAGGAAATTGCGCCTTCTAGCGCGGCATTCTTAGAGGCCTTGTTGCTGTCGTGCCTGGCAATCAGCTCGACCAGACTGTGAAACTCGGTTTCTACCGCCACCTGAAGGAGGGTTCTGTTCCTCCCGACAGGAATGTCCAGCGGCTTGCCCGCAGTAATCCACTTCTCTATGTCATACAGCCTCCCAGCACGGCAGAGTCTGAGGAGTTCCTTGGTATCCACGGATGTTTCGATCGCAACTGTGGTTTCCATACAGGTTTTCGTAACAACGCGAACGCCTTTCGTTCTGCCATTGGTCTTTGCAGTGCCCGGAGTCTCGTCGACAGTGTCTCCCTCCGTCATTATTGGCAGAACGGTACATTTTACAGCGGTGATAATCTCCTGCAAGGTGTCGCCTGACATGGCAAAGGAACCGGATGCAACGGTGCGATAGGCAGGCGCGGAAGCCAAACTTCTTGGCCCGCGAAACGGGCTTGCAGTCAGGATCCGTTGCGACCACGGTGCAAACTTTGGCGAAGCCGTCGAAGTATTCGACGCCGATGACGAGAAGCGGCTACTCACAATCTACGACCAGCTTGTGAATGCGAGTTTGGTTCCGAGGAAATAACGTTTGATCAACGTGGCGGTGAAGCGATGGTTGGGGGCTGTTGGGAACTGAACCCAACGGGCGGGACAGAAAACGAGGGACTAAACGAGGGACTGCGACGCGTTTCTTGCAGGAACTTACAGGTGCTTAGGTGTCATCCGTGCGCGTGTAAGTTGTTTGGTATCAGTTTCCCTTTGAACTCATAACCCAAAGGTCGGTGGTTCAAATCCACCCCCCGCAACCATGAACGCCACTGCTGAAATGCAGTGGCGTTCGCCTTTTTACAGAACTAAAATGCGCCGGCAAACTTCTGGAAGGCTACGTGGTTCTCTAAGCTCGTACCGATGAAGGAGACAAGAGCAATCGGAGCTCGCGGCCTCGGCGATACTGGCAAAGCGGCGACCTTCGTACTGCATCCTCGAGCGCTACCGCCGCATCAATTGATCCGAAGGTATCGCCAATACTATCATCCAATTGTCTTGCCCCCACGCATTGGGTGTGATTGTAACTGTGCGGGATCCGAACCCATACCTCGGCTGGGTTATCCGGAAGTGAGCCGATAGTCGCTAGTTGCAGTAAGTGCTGTTCAACAATAACTGAAGTTTCATAGGAGGATTTATGGCAACGAGCAGAGTTGTACCGATGAAGATGACGCAGATGAAGGCGGCGCAAATATCTAAACCCGGAGCGGATTTCGAAATGGTCGAACGCGAGATTCCCGAGCCGGGTCCAGGACATGTGCGGATCAAAGTACAGGCCTGTGGCGTCTGCCACAGTGACGTGCTCACGAAAGAAGGTTTGTGGCCCGGCATTGAGTATCCCCGCGTTCCCGGACACGAAGTGGCGGGCATAGTCGACGAAGTGGGCGCCGGTGTTTCCGCGTGGAAGAAGGGGCAGCGCGTCGGAGTTGGCTGGCACGGCGGCCAGGACAACACCTGCCGCGAGTGCCGGCGCGGAGATTTCAGCAATTGCCGGAACGTGAAGGTTTGCGGCATCAGCTACGACGGTGGATATCAGCAATACATGGTGGCTCCTATCGAGGCGCTGGTGTCGATCCCGGATAGTCTAAGCGACGTCGATGCAGCACCGCTGCTCTGCGCCGGAATTACTACCTACAACGCGTTGCGGCACAGTGGTGCGCTGCCGGGCGATCTAGTTGCGGTGCAAGGTGTCGGCGGCCTGGGTCACCTTGGAATTCAGTTCGCGAACAAGTTTGGCTACAAGGTTACGGCTATCGGACGCGGCTCCGAAAACGCGGCACTCGCAAGGAAGCTGGGAGCGAGCGTTTATATTGACAGCCAATCAACAAAACCTGCCGAGGAATTGCAAAAACTGGGTGGCGCGCAGGTAATTCTAGCGACTGCTCCAAGCTCGAAAGCGATGTCCGAACTGATCGACGGTCTGGGGCCGCACGGCAAGCTCATGGTGGTCGGCGCGACATTCGATCCCATTGAGGTCACGCCTCTACAGCTCATTACGGGAAGTCGAGCGATTCAAGGCTGGTGGTCGGGAACGCCGACCGATTCCGAAGACACCCTGAACTTCGCCGAATTAAGCGGGGTGCGCCCGATGATTGAAACCTATCCCCTCGAGAAGGCAGCCGAGGCGTACGCGCGAATGATGAGCGGCAAGGCGCAATTTCGTGTCGTTCTGACGATGTGAAGTTGGTCGACAGCGCTCTCGGGAGACACTGGGAGCACCGGTGTACGAGCTCGCATAGGCGGAGATAGAACATGAATTCTTGCGGCTCACTTCGTTGGACCGGATGCTCGCAGGTCTCCTATTTGGCGCTGGCGATTTCTCTAATGCTGGCATCATTTCAATTATTGGCCCAGGCGCAAGGAAGGGAGCGTTCCATGAAGTACCCGACTTTTTATCGCACGATAAAGGTTGACGGACTCTCAATCTTCTATCGGGAAGCGGGGCCGAAAGATGCTCCAACGATTCTGTTGCTCCACGGGCTGCCCTCTTCATCGCGGATGTTCGAGCCGCTCTTCGCCCGCCTTTCCGATTGCTATCACCTGGTCGCGCCCGATTACCCAGGCTTCGGACACAGCGATGGGCCAGACCCGAAGAAATTCGCATACACATTCGATCACTGTGCCGAGGTCATGAATCATTTCAGCGAAGCGCTCGGGTTCTCGCGGTACACCCTTTACATGCAGGATTACGGTGGACCCGTGGGTTTTCGCATGGTGTTGGCGCACCCGGAGCGCGTACAAGCGCTCATCGTCCAGGACGCCGTCGCGCACAACGAAGGCTTGGGAGCGAATTGGAAAACGCGCCGCGCCTTTTGGGCTGATCGTGCTCCGAACGAAAGCGCGTTGCGCACAAATCTGCTGTCACTGGCTACGACGCGGACACGCCACGTCGGAAACGATCCTAATGTCGAACGCTACGACCCGGATCTATGGACCGATGAGTTTTATTTCCTCAACCAGCCCGGCCAAGCCGAAATTCAAAGCGATTTGTTTTACGACTATCGAACCAATGTGGACTCCTATCCGAAGTGGCAAGCATGGCTGCGCGAGAAGCAGCCGCGCCTGCTGGTGATTTGGGGGAAGTATGAGTTCTCGTTCGACCCCTCGGAGCCGGAAGCTTATCGCCGCGACGTGCCGAAAGCCGAAGTGCACATCGTTGATGGCGGACACTTTGCGCTCGATACCGCAGCGGATGAAATTGCAATGCTGGTAAGTGAGTTCATGAAGGCGCAGAAGTAAACTTGTTCGCACGCTATAACAAATCACCTCGTGTCGTCACGTTGCCGTACCGACGATGACTAAGGAGGAGAAACCATGGCAACTGCAACCATCGCGGCCCGCCCACCTTTGCCTCCGTTCACGCGCGAGAGTGCGATTCAAAAGGTGCGCCTGGCCGAGGATGGCTGGAATACTCGCGACCCGGGGAAAGTAGCTCTTGCCTACGCCATCGATTCACGATGGAGGAACCGCTCGGAGTTCATCAATGGCCGAAACGAAATCATTGCTTTCCTCTCTCGCAAGTGGGCCAGGGAGTTGGACTACAGACTCATCAAGGAACTGTGGGCGTTCACTGGGAACCGCATCGCGGTGCGCTTCGCCTACGAATGGCACGATGACTCGGGTCACTGGTGTCGCTCTTATGGCAATGAGAACTGGGAGTTCAATGACGATGGGCTCATGGCATCGAGGTATGCGTCAATCAACGACCTTCCGATTTCGGAAGCTGACCGCAAATACCACTGGCCGCTCGGGCGACGCCCCGAGGATCATCCAGGATTGAGTGACCTCGGCCTCTAGCGCTCTCGTGCGAAAGCGAGTTTCATCTGAAATGGCGAGTGCGAGTTCGCAGTTTTGGTTCATTGGAAAGGAAGCGTCTCGCCGGTGGGAGCAAGGCGACGACCCGAGCATGGTGGACTTTCGCTGTCGGGAGTACAGTAACGGAAAGGTGGTTGCCGACAACGAAACGAGAGAGCGAATTGTCCAGACGGGAATTCGCAAGGTGGCACGCGAGACTGGAATAAACAAAGAAACTGTGTTGTTTATCTGCCAACGGAAACCGGTGAAGGCGATCACGCTTGCAAAGGTGAGCAGATTCATAAGTGAGACTGTCGGTCCCCGCGTAGACATTGGGGAGCATTCCACACCGGTCCCCACCCAGTGGTGGAAGTTGTAACTACCTCTTTCATGGATGTCGTTGCGAACTCTATTGATTGTTGAGCAGGATGGCGACTTTGCCGTACTCCTCGATCGGAATGGCGAGATCCGGGGCTTTATTGTTGGTGATGAAATTGCCGGCGGCGTTGGAGAAGCCGCCTTGGAATTTGATGGTGTTGTTGATCGGGATGGAGGGGCCGAATTTGCCTTCGCCCTTGCCATAGAAGAGATAGGAATCGTCGATATTGGTGGCGCAGGCCACGTCGAGCTTGTTGTCCAAATTGAAGTCGGCGACTACGCACGCCATCGGTGCGACGCAGTCCTGGCAGGTGGGTGGGTAGATGGTTGGCTTGCCGAAAGTGCCGTTGCCTTTATTTAGGAAGACGACCGTTCCGTCGGCCCCATCGGCCACCACCAAATCCTGTTGGCCGTTGTTCCGAAGGTCAGCGATCTTTACGTCCAGCGGAGTTCCATTCCATGCGTACTTCACGGGCTTGAGAAAACTGCCCGTGCCGTCGTTGAGGAAGACCGAGACGTAACCGCCGAGGTTGGCAACGACAAGGTCGGGGTGGTGATCTCCGTTTAGGTCGGCGGCGGCAATTCCAAATGGCGCGTCCGCCGTTTTGTAGGTCTTGCGGCCTCGTAACTTGCCGTGCCCATCTCCGAAAAAAGTCATCATATTACCAGGATTGTTGAACCCCTTGTTGGTCACCGCCACATCTAGGTGCCCGTCTCCATTGAAGTCAGCCACAGTCAGAGAAATCGACGCCACGCCGATCGCATAGCTGGCGGACAGTTTAAAGCCGCCATCTCCATCGCCGAGATAGATTGCTACCGCGCCATCGCCGGTTCCTCCGCTCTCAACGACTGCCAGGTCCTGGTTGCCGTCTTCGTTAAAGTCTCCCGCTGCCAAAGCAATTGGAGCCGGAGCAGCGAAGTTGATCGGCTCTTGAAAAGTGCCATCACCGTTTCCGAGAAGGATGATCACCCGGTCAGTAAGGTAGTCGGCTACCGCGAGGTCTGAATTGCCAGTCTTGGTGAACTGGGCTGTGACAACCTTGTAAGGTCTCTGCCCGGCTCCGTAGTAGGCCGGGCGCTTGAATTGCCCAGCCAAGGCAGCCTCTGCGCCCACGGACAGCGTGGCAACCGCCAGCAGAAAAATCCAAAGGGAACCGCTCATGCTCGACATCCGAACAGCAGTGTCGTCCCCGCCTTGACCGATGTCAATGTGAAAGATTTTGCGCGCACTAGCTATCCCCGTCAACGCAAAGAACAAATCAACACAAAAAAGGTTACGAGCATCCGCGCAGTAACCCATTCACCGGTCAGAACAGCCAACGTGTTCTTACGGAACTTCTGCATAGACGCTTTTGACGAATCCGGCGGCGTTGGTGTTCGGCCAGTCGGGATGCTGGGTTTTAAGTTCGGCGCTGACTTGTTTGCCGGCGTCCTCGGACGATACGCCTTGGCGCTTGAGCGTGAGCGCTCGCGTACGGATTCCCGAGATCAGTTCTATTTCTGCGGCCACGAGCGAACCATCCCCGGGAGCGCTATGGTCGGGCAAGATATGCGCGGCATTGAGCGCGGCTACCTTGTCCAACACCGCAAGCCAGCTCGCGGGCGTGCCGCCGTCGCCGAAGATGTTGGGCACGGTTTTGTTCTGCACAACGTCGCCGGAGATCAACGTGCGGTCCGGTTCAACAAAAGTGAGCTCATCGCCTTTGGTGTGAGCTCCGCCGAACCAGAGCAGGCGGGCAGTAACACCGCCGAGGTCGACCGTCGCTTCCTGGTCGAATATCACATCGGGTGGGCGCAATACAACGCCCGCAAGCAGTTCTTTATTCTGCGGCGTGCGCTGGCTGAACATCTCGATCATCTCTTGACCGTGCTTTTCCATTTCCTGCTGCTGCACCGCATTGCGGATCAGGATGGTGTCAGGTGGAAAGCCGGGCTCACCGGCAGCGTGCTCGGGATGGAAGTGGGTGGTGGTGAGGAAGAGCTTCGAGTTGTTAGGCGCGAGTTTTGCAGCCACACGCGCGGCAGTGGCTCCATTCTTCGGACCCAGGCCCGTATCGACGACCAGCGTTGCATGGCTTCCGACGACGATGGCGATGTTGGGGAAGCCGATAATCGTCCAAACGTGGTCGGAAATCTTTGTTGTGTTCTCACTGACCATCGGCTGGCTCATCTGCGCGAATGCACTGGTGGCTGCTACTGCAGCCAGCGTCAGAAATATCGAAAGTGATTTCATGGTGTCCCTTTTGCACTGCGCCCAGGTTCGATCTTGGAGTAAAACATTACGAATTCGAGTGGAATTTGTCCTCTATCCGCCGGGAAACAGCACCATCGTACCTTACGAATGCCGCAAACACGCGTCCAGCATCGCAACCGACTTATCTCGCAGATGAAGACCCCAGCTTTCTTCCGGCCATCATCCAGAAAAGATGATGGCCTTAAGTTTTTTGGGACGGTTTTCGATCGGAGCGGACATGACCGAAGCGAAACTCAACAGCGCGGCACTTACGCAAGGGCCCAGTCGCGCGCCCGCCCGCGCCATGTTGAAAGCCGTGGGATTTACCGACGAAGACTTGCGGCGGCCGTTGATCGGTGTGGCCAATACCTGGATCGAAATCGGTCCTTGCAACCATCACCTGCGCGAGCTCGCGGCGTCGGTCAAGCAAGGCATTCGCTCGGCTGGGGGCACGCCGATGGAATTCACCACGGTTTCCATTTCCGACGGAATCACGATGGGGACCGAGGGCATGCGCACCTCGCTGGTCAGCCGCGAAGTGATCGACGGCATCGTGGCGCTGGTGGGATGCGACAAAACCATTCCCGGAGCAATCATGGCGCTGGCGCGTTTGAATCTTCCCGGGCTCGTGCTTTATGGCGGGTCGATTGCCCCCCCGGCAGCTTCCGCGGTAAGGATGTCACCATTCAGGACGTATTCGAGGCCGTGGGTGCGCACGCGCAAAAGCGAATGAGCGACGCGGATTTGCTGGCGATGGAAAATAACGCGTGTCCGGGAGCGGATGCGTGCGGCGGGCAATTCACGGCTAACACCATGGCGATGGTCTGTGAGTTTCTCGGGCTTTCGCCGATGGGCAGCGCCAGCGTGCCGGCGCTGGATGCGAGGAAGCCCGAAGTGGCGCAGGTGGCCGCGGTCGGCAGCGGCGGGCGCCGGCACGAACTGGAGGCGCTGGCGCCGCGCCGGGAGTGGACGGTGCGGTCGCGATCGCCCAGCCGTTCAAGCTGGTAAGCCGCGAGGTAAAACCGCATCCTACCGTCGTCGACGTTGGTAGCGTGCACATCGGCGACGGAAGCTTCGTCGTGATTGCGGGTCCGTGTTCGGTGGAATCGCGTGAGCAACTGTTTTCCACCGCGCGAGCGGTGAAGGCTGGCGGAGCTCGACTGCTCCGCGGCGGCGCCTACAAGCCGCGCACCTCTCCATACGAGTTTCAAGGCCTCGGCGTGGAAGCGCTCCGCCTGCTGAGTGAGGCGCGGGCAGAAACTGGTCTGCCGGTGGTCCCTGAGGTGATGAGCACGGAAGATGTAGATGTGATTTGTGAACACGCCGACTTGTTGCAGGGGGAGCACGCAACATGCAGAATTTCGCGCTGCTACGTCGTTTGGCTAAAGTCAACCAGCCCGTGCTTTTGAAGCGCGGCCCTTCGGCTAGTGTCAAGGAATGGCTGCTGGCTGCTGAATACCTCGTGGCCGGCGGGAATCCTAACGTGGTGCTATGCGAGCGCGGCATCAAGACGTTTGAAACGGAAACTCGGAACACGCTGGATCTGGCGTCGATTGCATTGGCCCGCGAGTTAACGCATCTCCCCGTGATCGCCGACCCATCGCACGGAACCGGTCGTCCGAGCCTGATTGCCCCCATGTCCCGCGCCGCAGCGGCCCTCGGTGCAGATGGACTGATGGTCGAAGTGCATCCTTGCCCGGAGCGCGCTCTCTCGGACGGTCCTCAATCTCTGGATTTTCCAGGCTTCTCACGACTCATGCAGAGCCTGGCTCAGCCCTTGCGAGCAGTCGAGCTCTGAGCCGCGCCTGATGCGGGCCATCACTTCGGCAAAGATCATCCCAAAAAAGTTCTTGCATTACAACTACAGATGTAGTAATAATGCATACACGCATAGGAGATGAAATGGCGCAACCCAAGCTAGCGAAGCTGGAGCTTCAAATCATGGAGGCGCTGTGGACTCGGGGCCAGGCCTCCATCCGAGAAATTCAAGAGGCTTTTTCCGAAAAAGACAGGCCAGCCTACACCACCATCCAGACCACGGTTTATCGCCTCGAAGGAAAGAAAGCGGTGCGCCGGGTAAAGAAGGTCGGCAACTTTCATATTTTTGCAGCCGCGGTCTCCCGTAACGCCGCACAGCGGAAGTTGATCGACGATCTACTGGCGCTGTTCGGGGGGCGCACACAACCTGTGATGGCACACCTGATCGAATCCGGCAAACTTACCCTGGAGGATGTGAAGGAAGCCGAGAAAACTCTGCGCAAGCTTGCAAGAAAGGACAAATCACAATGATCGCGAAATATTTGTCCGAGATGTGGTCAGCCATCGCACCCGCCCTGGGCAATCACTTGTGGCAGTCGACGCTATGCGCGGTTCTGGCCGGGTTGTTGACGTTGCTTTTGCGAAAAAACCATGCGCGCACTCGCTATTGGCTCTGGCTGGCAGCGTCGGCGAAATTTCTGATTCCCTTTTCGTTGCTGGTCAGCGTCGGAAGCCATCTCGCATGGTCACGCGGCTCCGCAGGAACGAAAGCCGGATTGTACTTTGCGATCGAGGAGGTCAGCCAGCCCTTTACCTATCCAATGGTCTCTGTAAATCCGCGAGTAACTTTCTCGACACTTTCCCTGACTCCGCTTCATCTGATTCCCGCACTTCTGACCGCAACGTGGCTGTGCGGGTTTGTGTTGATCCTTTTGGTTTGGTGCGCACGCTGGCGGCGGGTTTCCTCGGCCGTGCGCCAGGCGGCACAGTTGCGGGAAGGACGCGAAGTGGAAGCATTGCGTCGGCTAGAGCGCGCTGGAGGGTTGCAGAAGCGGATCGAGATTTTAGTTTCGCCAGCTTCTTTGGAGCCAGGAATCTTCGGCATCGCTAGGCCAGTTTTGCTGTGGCCGGACGGGATTTCCGATCACCTTGACGATCGGCACCTGGAAGCCGTCCTGGCGCACGAAGTCTGGCATGTGCGTCGTCGCGACAACCTTTTCGCTGCGATCCATATGGCGGCGGAAGCCCTCTTCTGGTTTCACCCTTTACTTTGGTGGTTGGGAGCGCGGTTGGTCGAGGAGCGGGAACGCGCCTGCGACGAAGAAGTTGTGGAATTGGGCACCGAGCGAGAGATCTATGCAGAAAGCATTCTAAAAGTATGTGAATTCTGCGTGGCATCCCCGCTGGCCTGCGTGTCCGGAGTTACGGGAGCTGATCTCAAGAAAAGGATGGTTCATATCATGAACGAACACATTGCGCGAAAACTCGATTTCGGCAGAAAGTTATTGCTCAGCGCGGCTGGACTGGCGGCCGTCGCCGTGCCCATCTTCTTTGGCCTGGTCAACGCAACGCCCATCCGGGCGCAATCGCAGGCCGCCAGCGCAGCCTCAGGCGCGGTTGGTTTCGAGGTGGCGTCGATCAAGGCGCACAAATCCAGCGGAACGGTGGAAATGTCCAGGCTGTTCTACACGCCCAGCGGGTTAAGTGCAACCAACGTCACGCTCCAGACGCTCATTCGAGACGTATACCGAGT
>Ga0210390_10001955_pt1 | contig 18892 bp, 15 predicted proteins | sample IncBWH11OmetaG_FD_161050 | JGI IMG/M metagenome (GOLD analysis project Ga0210390, IMG submission 161050) | Forest soil microbial communities from Barre Woods Harvard Forest LTER site, Petersham, Massachusetts, United States - Inc-BW-H-11-O ... | reverse complement strand
GAGCAATTGCTACTCATTTGTCGTGTCGTCTCAGGGGGGCGGTGAGGTAAATCGTGGGTTGCTTTGAGACGGATGCGGTTTTCAGGCGTCTTCAAGGGCGTATTAAATCCCATAAAATTAAGTAAGGGGACCGCTTGATTCATCTAGCGGGTGAATTACGTTCTTGGCAGTTCTTTGAGAAGTAAGCGGTTCCACGGCAAGCGCCGTGGGTAAAACTTCAAACGCAAATTTACTCAAATCGCTTGGAACGGTTGTCGGTAGTACACGTCCGAGATCGCCAAGGATTAGAGACGACTTAGCTAATAAGACGCTTCTCTACGGAGAAGCCGAGCCCGGAACGGGCTTGTTGGGTACAAGCTGGCCAGTAGGCCCGCCGGTTCCCCAAAGAAGCTGTCTGATTTATCTGACAGAGTGTTCACCTGCCAAATCTGATGGTCAAGAATTGGCAAAGAAATGTCTAGTCCGCAGGTAGAGGAGTGCCGGTCGGCTCGAACGGTAGCAGGTCAGCGGTGGTGTTTGAATGCGCTTGAGTTCAGCGCTTGATCTCCCGTTCCAGCGCGGTGAAACGAGCGGACGCTTTGCGATATTATGGAACGCATCGCTCGGAGGCATCTCTACGAAATTTTCAGGCGTGCAAATACAGGGATCTTCACGCCGTCCAGAACCAACCCGAAAGCGACAGCCGCTGCAAACTCACCAGCCAGCACTGAGAGGGGTAGTGGCGCCATCGCAATCCCACGAAGAGCCAGCGTCGAGATAATAAGAAGATCGGCCACAGAGGACAGGACCGACCATATGGTCGGGCGCAATCCCCACAGCTGACGGCGTTCTCGTATCGCATAAATCGTGGCTTGGCTGCCATAGACGATGGCAACGACCGAAAGAGTTCTCAGTGCCTCCGCTCCGAGTCCCATTTCGAATTTGCCAACGGCCAAGACCGCAGTACAAAACGCGAGAAAAAAGCCTCCCAGGATGACGCCTGCGCTGGTAATCCTGCCGATTTGCCACGCATTCGGTACCCTTGAGGGCCGCACTCTGTCAGTTGTCAATGACATGGCCAGAAAGTCGCTAGTGATCATCACAATGACCATCAGCATGGGAGTCAAGACCGCATGCCCAGTCATAACTAGGCCAACTGCCAGAAAGAGCACCTGCACAATCTTCTTGATAACGGAATTGAGAGTGTAGGTCAGAATGCGCTGAAACGTGACCCTGCCCTCCTTTACAGCAACGACAATGCCGCCGAGCCCAGCCTTCGTTAGTACAACGCCTGCTGCTGACTTGGCCACATCGGTTGCGGTCGATACGGCGATACCGATTTGTGCCTGACGGAGCGCCGGTGCATCGTTTGCGCCATCACCACACATCCCGACCGTATGCCCGTTCTTTTGAAACGCCTTGACGAGGTTATATTTGCCTTCAGGAAGAATGCTCGCAAATACCGCGAAATCCTGTGGTTTGATGGCGTCAGGAATCGGTCCGGGCGGGCAGACAGCACCCTCCAATCCGACCGCATGGGCAACGACTGCCGCCGTTGCCGGCGCATCGCCCGTCACCATGATGGTGCGCACGCCCAGGGTATGCAGTTCCGAGATGAGTGCCGTCGAGTCCTTGCGGGGCGGGTCGCTAAGCGCTATCAGCCCGATGAGCTGCAGGGACGTTGGGGGACCGGCAGCTACCGCCAAGACCCTGAAGCCTTGTTTTTCCAGTTCGTCAACTATCCCGGCCGCAGTGGGCGCGGGAGCTGTGAGTCCGATGACCACTGTGAAGGCTCCCTTGATGATGCACTGTGCGCCGCCCTTCGGAGCTGTCGCTGTTGCCTCAGACGTCTTCTTCGCCGGATCGAATGGCACAAATTTGGTTAGCTTTGGTAGATCCGATGCCGGCTTTTGCGAGGCAGCAGAGCGAATCGCCGCATCCACAGAGTCCTGGCCACCCTCGGAGCTTGCGAGAGTTGCCATCCCCAAAACGTGGGCTTCGTCAAAGCCGGGCATCGGCCGGACGCTTGTTACCGATAGCTGGTTGCGGGTCAGTGTCCCCGTCTTATCCGAGCACAAGATATCGAACGTTGCAGCCTCATCGACAGCGGAGAGCCGCGTCGGAAGGACGCCCAGCTTTGCCAGAGCACTAGCTCCAAGCGCTGCGGCAAGGGTGAATGTTGCGGGCAGCGCAACCGGCACCGCTGCGAGAACTGATGTGAGCAGCAGGGCGATAATCTCACTCCACGGCATCGCATGAGCATAGGCATATGCTCCGATCAGAAGGATAACGACACCATTGAAAATCGCCAGATTTCGCACGATCCGGAGCACGGCCTTCTGCTGTGAACTGACGACGTGCGCGGTGCGGACAAGTTCCGCCGTCCGGCCAAATTTGGTGTGAATGCCAGTAGCTGTCACCTCTGCAGTCGCTTCACCACGCCTGACCAGAGCGCCAGCAAACGTATCCATCCCCGGACCAGCTTCAATGGGCAAAGATTCGCCTGTCAGCATCGATTGATCGAGTAAGACTGATCCCCCGACCAACTGCACATCGGCCGCAACCACGGCGCCGAGCGACAGTTTCACTAGGTCGCCACGCACCAACTCGGCCGCCGGCACGGTCTTCCATATTCCGTCGCGTCGGACTGAAGCATTCAAGGCGAGACGCGATTTCAGGGCAGCGAGTGTAGCTTGTGCGCGACCCTCCTGAAAATAGGCTAAAGCTGCGTTAAAGACCAGAAGGCCCGCAATAATCGCAGCCTCAAAATACTTGTGTAGCACCACCTGAAGGATAATGGAGGCCTCAAGCAACCACGGGACAGGCGCCCAGAATTTAGCCAATGCATTTCGCAACGGATGAACAGCGGTATCGGGTGCTGCATTTGGCCCGTCTTGTTCAAGACGGCTCCGTGCCACATTGCTCATTAGCCCGCTTGACGCGATGTTCGCGGGTGGATTGCGTGATGCGACTGCTGCAGCTTTATCGGCGCTCATGGATGATTCTGAATTTTACTTCTGGCAACACTTATCCTCTCACGGCCAATATTCCGAAATTCGTAATCACCAAATCGGTCTCACTTGCGATCGGAAGGTCGGCCATTAATTAAACTTCGGCATGTGCGCTCCAATAGCGTTTAGGCCATGGTCCTTCTGGACATTTTTATGACCGAATAAGACAAACCGTCCGCGCGCTACCGGGAGAACGACTGCGCGCCGCTCGAATACATCCTCGGGCATGGATACACCCACAACCTACCCCGACTTTCCCCAATTCCGTTATACTTTTTCCGAAGGGTCCTGGTTACTTTTAAGCATGACAGAACGTGTGTACCCGACAGCCCAGCCACGATCACAGGTGGACACGGCCCCCAGACACTATGTCGCTCTTATAGCAACTTCGAGTGGGTTTCTTCGGTCTGACTCCATCTTCGCGTGGCTGGAGCGTCACCGCCAAAGAGCGTCGCGCACTGGAAAGGTTCCCAGCGTGAAGTCCTTGTTTGAAAAGCAGACCGCACACATTAATAAATCTTAATGTTAGATTCATTGATTCTTCCTTCTCAGCGGCTTAAGAACACCCATGGGCGAGTAACATAAACTCCTTATGAAACAACTCCTTGCCTTGGCCGTTGTCGCACTTGCGTGGCAGATAGTATCAGCATCCGCTGGGGAGGAGGCAGTTGTCAGTTCAAAGGAAGTCGCTGCGCCAGCGCCTCCGCCGACAAGTTACTTCCGCAGTAACGAGTTTAGCCTCGGGGTGTTCGGTTCCTACGGCGTAGGATTCTACGACAACCACCATGCAATTGGAGAACACGCCTGGGGAGGTGGTGTTGATGGTCAATACTTCCCACTCCAACTATATCTCGGCGTGGCAATTGAGGGTGATTTCTTCACTGAGACACCGGAAGAGTGCTCGTGCGATTGTTCTGCATCGCATTTTGATCTGAGATCGCATACAACACATTGTCTATCTATATTGTAAGTATTAGCTCGTGGCCTTTAAATAATTCCCACTTTATGTACCTCGCGGAAGAAAGGTGCGCGGATTTAGCGCGCTTCGGCGTTGCGTCGTATGTTCTCGCTTCCGAGGGGCTTCCTGTGCCACAATACTTCCAGGGGACACTATTCGACGGCCGACAGTGGTCGTTGGCAAGGCAGGAGAACAATTCGTCTTAAGGAGAATTTAAAAGATGTCCGCTGCACCTGCAGTTGAGAAGAATTTATTTCATATGTTGCTCGAGATCGAGCGCCACTTTCGCGCAGAAGAGAGAAAGGATCTTGGTTTAAAGCGTGGAAGATCACACCTAAATTTTTTGAGAATAATCAAGAAGCCATCTGAGAATACTCCAAAGTCATTGACCGCACCATGGGACTTAATAACTACAACGTCCGGACGAAAACTTTGTGGGCAATCCGGGTCAAGTTCGTGTAACTTGGTCTTAGGCAGCTTCAAAACCTGAAAGGTTCTTCTGCCCTATGAATCCGTTGTTATTGTTGGCCCTCTGTTTGGTCCCGATTAACCTGTTCGCGTGGACCGACGGTGAGCTTTTGATCTGGATGGACAACGAACGTGGACGAGCTCTGCAACCAATCGTCAACAAGTTCGAAGCCGACCTGGGCGTCAAAGTCACGGTCGAGACGCCTGAAAATATCACAGACAATTTCCCGATTGCCGCTCAAGCCGGCGAAGGACCTGATTTGGTCATTTGGGCGCACGACAAAGTCGGAGAATGGGCCGCCAGCGGATTAATCATGCCGGTGACCGTCACCGGTAAGTTCGCCGCCAAGTTTTTTCCGAAATCCTGGCAGGCCGTCACGTACAATCAGGTGATCTGGGGATATCCAATCGCTCTTGAGGCAGTAACGCTGATTTACAATAAGGCGCTTCTCGACGGCCCGCCTCCTGTGCAGCTTTCACAGCTAGCGTCCATAGATCGAGCGATGAAACAAAACCATCCCGGAGTGACCACGATCCTTTGGGACCCTCAAAGCGGCTATTACACGTGGAGCATTCTGGCGAGTGGTGGAGGCTTCGTCTTCGGAAAAAAGGGGACCGACTATGACTTAAAAAGCGTCGGTGTCGCAACTCCTGGAGCCGTCAACGCGCTTTCTGAAATCATCGGTTTGATCCGAATCGGAATACTACCGAAGGTTTGCTCGTACAGCGAAACGGAAGACCTCATGGGCCAAGGCAAGCTCGCAATGATGATCTCTGGGCCATGGGCTTGGTCGAACCTGATTCAGAAGGGAATCGATTTCCGTTTGGCCCAGATCCCAGGTGTGGGTGGTAATGTTGGGCGGCCATTTGTAGGGGTCTCGATGGCATATCTCAACAGATCAAGTCCAAACCAAGATCTGATCAAGGAATTCCTCGAACGCTACATGCTCACAGATGAAGGGCTCGCCACCATGAATAACACAAAGCCGATCGGTATACCTGCGCTAATTTCGCTCTATGACAAGATAGCTGCGAACGACCCGCGTCTGCGCCAACTGAAGGCCTCCGTGGATATCGGTCATGTCATGCCAAATATTCCCCGAATGGGTCGGTTCTTCAGTTCATTGGACGCTGCCCTGCAACTTGCTGTGGACGGCAGCCTCTCCGCCAGCGAGGCCCTTCGGCAAGCTGAAGTAAATATCCGGCGGCGGTAATGCTGGTCGAGTGATTCTTTTCTTTTTCTTAGGGGACGACTCATTCTGTAGCGTTAGAATGGCGCGCATTGTATTGACGGCCCTAGCCCAGCGACGCGGTTGCTGGGCTGCAAAACACAATCGTTGGTCACCGAACACGAAAGAAGACAATGATTAAGCGTAGCGAACTGAGAACATAAACGGTTCGAACCTAAAACATCCGAGTGGGAAGATATCTCGCGTAGATCGCAACGCATCGGAGAGAGCACAATAGTTCTGGAAAAGCACGGCGGAGCTGGCTTGTATTTTGCGACAGACACCTTTTGTCCCTTTTGTTCTCGTCTCCATAGTGTTTTCATTGAACTTAATCTATGCCGAGTCGCTCGGGGAGCGTGTTACGCTTTGCTTTACTTAGCGACTAACTGAATTGCGGTGGCGGTTGTCATGGCTCTATTCCGGTACGCAATATGGAAGTCGCATTATGCCGGGCGATTATTATACACTATTGCCAAGTGGATGGCACGAGCGGCCCACGGACGTTGCCGGCGAGGAATTGCGCCACGATTGCATTGCCCGAGGATTGGAATTCTTTGGGCGTCGCCTCCTCGACAATCTTGCCGTGGTAAAGCAACGCGAGGCGTGTTGCCACTCGAAAGGCGCTCTGCAACTCATGCGTTACGACGATACACGTGCAATCCCTTTCTGCCTGGAGACGAACAATCAATTCTTCGATGATGACGCTAGCAATGGGGTCCAAACCCGCAGTGGGTTCGTCAAACATTACCAGCTCCGGCTCCATCACTAAAGCGCGCGCCACAGCTATTCGCTTTCTCATACCTCCGCTCAACTCGCCTGGCAACAGTTCTTTAGTGTCCGGCAAACCTACAAATCCGAGCTTTTCGTCGACAATGGCGTCGATTTCATTTCGGGTTTTCCGTGTGAGTTCCTCCAGCGGCAGAGCGAGGTTGTCTCGAACATTCAGTGAGCTGACCAAGGCCGAATACTGATAGATCATCCCGATGCGTGACCGAAGCTGATTCAACCTCCGACGGCCGACGCGCGTAAGATCCCGGTTGTGCAATAGGACGGACCCGGAGTCCGGACGCAACGTCGCAACAATCAATTTGAGCAAAGTACTTTTGCCGGTCCCGCTCGGTCCCATCAGCACAAAGCGTTCGCGCTTCTTAACCGCAAGGTTGAGATCGTCAAAAATCACTTTTTCTCCGAAGCGCAGCGAGACATTTCTCATCTCAACGAGCTTGAGCCCACTGTACTTCGCATTTATATGGCAACGGCCTTCCCCGCTCCCTATTTCCGGAAACTGCTTTGAACCTAAATTCCGAGCCTCGTAATTTTCTGCACTCTGGCGCAAACGGGCCGTTCGTCGAATAGCACCGTGCAACGGGATAATCTTCTCCAGCTTGATAGAACGCATCATGGCGACATGCCTAACTACCCATAATAAGATACTAAGTTAGAGCGCGCTGCACAAGCGAATACGCGTCTCGCAGACGGCGATGCTGCAAGCATTTTTGGCTGCGGACTAACTTTTCTCCTTAGCATCTTAGCACGAGGATCCGTATTCCGGTTCGGTTTGACTGAGATAGGTAGGCGGCTGGTTGGTTGCAGTAGAAGCGTTAACGTCCCGATCGAGCACCAGTCCGCAAGCACATTGATGAACACGAACGGCCAAGGTCTTCGGTACCTTCGATCCGCACGCAGAGCAGAGTTGACTTGTGTTGTTTGGGGACTTCACCACCAGTCTTCGCAACTTTGTGAGTGAGTACGGCGACGAAGCTCGACCATGCGACGTCGGAAATAGCTCTGGCAAGTCTGTCGTTCTTGACCATCGTCGCTTTAGACTTTTCTGGGGTAACAGGGGCACGCGGAGTTGGTGGCGAATCAAAACTGCGTGCCCCAAAGCCATAAAAACGTGGCGGGAGCCACGGCGATTTCGCCGTATTCACCAGCAATAAAGAGCGCATATTCTCCAACAAATGCCCTCTCAACAGGAAAGGCATGTCTACGAAGTCGCTCCGAAAATCGATCGTTGAATTCACCGACTTTGTTGCCACCCTCGGACGCACGTGACCGTGATGAACCCGACGACACGCTAACGCTTGGCCCAGCGAAAGTTTCAAGGGGCCTCCCGACATCGTATTTGTGAACGCTCTGTCCAGCTAAAAGCAGACAGCTTTTTTGAGCACCCCCCTCGCTTACTGGCGAGGTTGCGCTCAAACTGGCCTGTTCCAGGCGAGGCACGCTCAAGAATGTTCCGAGCGGCGTTTTGTTTTCTTTCCAGCGAACGTCGGCTTCTTCGTGAAGTATGCGAATGATTCTTGGCAGCCCAGATACCAAGAAACTGGATATGCCATACGTTCTTCGTCCACGGGCTGAATGGTATCCAAAAGAATTGCGTCAGTCTTCTTTCCATATAATATAGGCTGTCTAAAAAGGTATGTCGTCCGGCTCAACATCCTGATTCGGATCGCCTTGGCGCACAGATTGAGCAGGAGCAACTTCGACTGTGGCGCCCTGTCTTCGATCGGCGTTGAGACGATCGCCATTGGCGTTTTCCCGCGTTCCCAATAACTGCATCGACTCCGCGATGACTCGCAGCCGAGACCGCTTTTGTCCGGTCTGCTTATCGTCCCAGGTGTCAAGCTGAAGCCGACCTTCAATAAAAACGGGTTTCCCCTTTTTGAGGTACTCCCCGCTGATCTCCGCCAGGCGCGCCCAGAGCGTCACGTCGACAAAGGTAACTTCTTCTTTCTTCTCGCCACCCTCAGTCTGGGTGTACCGGTTGATCGCCAGACTCATCTCGGCGACTGCAGTGCCTTTTGGCGTGTAGCGCACTTCCGGATCTCGGGTCAGATTCCCAATTAAAAGGACTCGGTTCAGATTGGCCATAGCATGTGATTTATGTGTATTAGTTTTTGCATCGTGAGATTGGTTGGTTTAGGGAACCCAGTCCGGACGAGCGGGAACCCGAGCGAAAACGGTCCGGTATTCAATGGGGTGGAGCTCGTGAACGAAAATATGCACCCACTGCTCGCCAATTAATTCGGTTGCCACGTAGCCCCAGCTAAAGCCGTGGTTGTCGGCTACGGGATCCGGAAAAGTCTTCCATGCCCTCCGTAACTCCGGGTGATTGGGCGCCAACTCCACAATATTGTCGATTCGTTGGCCGGGCTTTTGGATTCCATCACCGGTGAGCAATTTTTGCCCATCGATGCAATTCTTAATTTCTTCGACTAAGGCCTCGGTGGTCCAAGCGCGAACATTGATGTCGCCCACTATGCCGAGCGTCCTCAGGATCTGAGTTCGTTCATAGTCCCAAATGTCCTGGGTTACCGTCAACCGACCTTGGATTTTAACGGCTTCGTTGTCGTCTTTGTTGGTCATAATAACGTCTACAACTTTAACATTACAATAAAAGTATATGAAAAATCAATAACTTTAAATTTACTCCACAAAATTTGGCACAAAAAAAGAGCCTGCTGATCTTTGAGCGGATATTGAATTCACAGAGAGCCTGTACGCTCGAAGCTTGCTTGCGATGTCAATGCTGTACGCTTCGACGGGCTTTGGAGGAGGTGCCGTTTTGGTACTTTCCACGCTTTTAATTTGCCTGATGATCTGGCGAGGCTCGCGCGTGATTTTTAGAGGCTCGGATTGCCGTACAACGCTTTGCACGCGCCCCGGGCCCGCATACCGTCGCCGAAAAACACTGCGGAATAGACCGCCTGCATTTTTGGCCAATCCATCAAAAACGGCGGCATTCGTCTCGTAGCACGCCGATTCGAAGAGGATTTTTATCTTCGCCGGCGCTGCGCCGTCCTGCTGGGCATCGGCGATGATGTCGCGAATGACAAAGAGTGGGAGCTCAAACCGCCATCGGTGATAGCTACGAGGGTTGTGGTCCTCATCCCAATCTCCGAAGTGCTCCCTGCGAAGCTCGCGAGCCAAGCCCCACAAAGCTCTGAAGCTTTTATTCCGATCACAACGCTTCAGATCCGGCGCAGCCGGGCCCGGCCTTTGACCGATTTGATGATGTGCTTCTTGGATAAGATTTGGAAGAAATTCTGCTGGCTCATCGAGCCTTACAGAGTATGAGAGGCAAAAATTGCACTTGGTCGCCTCGGTAGAGGGTTCGAGAGGAGCCGGTTCAGAAAAAAAAGCGTTTCCAGCAGAGGCCTCCGCCGCCTGGATTTCAGCGTTTATCTGTTCCTTGGCAGGCTCTGTGCACGGGGTAGGACCAGCAGGGCCAGGGGTTAACATTTCGCCATCCGGACGAAAACTTGTCCGAATGCCCCTCTCCTTCCCCTGGAAATCAAACAGCAAAGGTTTGTGATCGTGCTTAAGCCACGAGCTGAAAGCAACCCGGACGCAACGGCCGCGGCGGTCCGCGCTGGTATCAAGCCTCGGCTCAGCATGGAACGCGAATTCGATCGACGTTTCTCGCAGGCGGTTGAGTGTCATCTGGACCGTTCGGCGAGAGATCCGGAACGTTTTAGCAATAGACTCTAGTGACGGAAGAGTAGTCCACTCGCCGTTGTGATCGGACACGACCTTGCGCACGAGCCCCGTTAAACGATCGAGGATTGGGGCTTCCTTTCGCGCCCTGGTTTCTTTGCGTGTTTCCCGGAAGAGTTCATCCGCAACCGCTTTCGCCCATTCAGCATCCAGCTCAGAGAAGATCTCGATACGTTGCAGCTTCAATCGAGTCTCTGCGACGCTGAGGAGCCGGAAACGGTTATGACGAGCTGACGGGAACGGGATGCAAGGTTTGCTTGACCTGCTCACCCTCTGCACGTCAAAGGCAGTCTCAATTCTTCGCAGCGCAAAGAGTACGGCTTCGGCCGGCGGCAGATCATTCCGTTCCGGCATCAACGGGAAAACCGGATCGGCCATCGACGCCGGCGCTGGCCTCATAGAACGACGCAAAAATGCAAACGGGCAAGTTCCTGGGAAAAACACTTGATAGGCATAGGCTACCCGTGCTAAGAACATGCCAGTCAGCTAGCAGTGTCTTAGTGCGGACGCACTAATTCAATTTTGAAAAGCTCACGCGCCAACGTGAGCTTTTCGGTTTTTAATGGGACTAGCTCTTAATTTCTCATAACAAAAAAAGTGGCAAACTCAGACCGGGAGCTCGCCTGATCAAGGCGTGGTTTTGAAACTGATGGTCACTTGATTAACCCAAGTCGTACCATGATTTTGTAAAGTGCCGGCGCATCTCCGCGCAACCACCAGTCAGCAATCTGGCCCTCGTTGTCCCGGGGCGGAATCAAGGCTTTGCGAAAATGACCGTGAGCGTGGCACACGATCGCGCTGTGTTTCGATAAGCTGCGCAAAACAGTGGGCTTGATCTTATGCTGCTCTTCGGTCCGGTAATTGATCGTCGTCCCCTGGCCGGAGACGGAGCGATCCTGCCGTTTTATCTCACGTTTTCCGATGAAATCAGCGGTGATACGGGCCGACTCTTCATCAGCTACCCGAAAGATTTCACGATTGCGTAAGTTGAGTAAAATGACCTCTGCTTTCTCTTTGCCGCCAAGTGGCGGAAAGAGCGACAAGAGCGACTGTGTCGCCATGACGGTCGTGCCCAGGGCCTGGCGGATGACGTCGACGTTACCGTCCGCTTCGGTAACAAATCGCTGCGCTTCATCCTGCCAGCAGATCAGGACATTCTTATTTTCCCACCGATCAGAATCGTGTCGAAGATCAAAACGGGATAAAACATGCTGGTAGAAGAGCAATTTGAGAAGGGTGCACACGTAACGGCGTTCGTTTTGCAGTTTCTGCGGCATCGCGACCAGGAGAATCATGCCGCGGTCGATATCCTTGATGTCGAAGGTGTTATCCGCGCAGAAAACTTCAGCAACATCATCGCCCGAGAAATAAGTCAGGTAGTTGTCGATAGTTCCGATGACGCCCCCCAGTTGATCGGGCGGTTGACTCCAATATTTCCGGAAGTCGATCAGCGTTTTTCGCAGCCGCTCGGGAAGCGCACTAAGAAATCGAGGATCGTCTGGCACGAGACCCGCAAGTTTCTTGGCCGCTGCGGCGGAAGGCGCACCTGCCGCAGCCGGTTGCTTTGACGGTTTCTCGGGTTGCAGGACATTTTCTTCCATCAACCAATCCCGATAGGTGTCTATCGAGGTCAGAATGCTCAAACACCGCTTCAGACTTGGCAGGATGGCGTTCTTTACCGCTAGTCCATTGGCAATCTGAAACTCGCGAACCCCCCACTGGAGATCAATAGAGGCTTCTATCCACTTCTGAGCCGATGTCTTGAAAAAACCCTTATCATCAGAACCCCCGGCGACACTCGCTGCGGTGTCAACAATTGCCATTGCATAAGCCGAAGGCTTGATTTTTGGGTCACTCAAAAGATTAAACCTGGCACTCGGCTTCCACTCCGGAGGAGCCCAATCTGGCCTCGTCTGTAACAACATCAAATGATGCGCTCTTTTGTAGTGCCTGGCCATTGGCGAAAGCGTTTGCCAGAAGAGTCCCTTTTCATCAATGCATAGCCCGCCCCACGGAAAAGCCTTGTATTTCGCTTGCTCGATCTTCCTCATCAACTCGTCGAAGCGTTGTTTGATGGGCTGTAACTCCTGCCATTCAATCCGGCCTATTTCGGCCTCGATCTGCGCAGCTTTATCCTGGAGTGTCCGATACTCGATCGCGGCCACCGAAGTTGCGCCTGGTCCGATCAAGGAAGGTGTTTGCGCCGCAACTATGTCACGGTCCAATTCCTCGATCTCGCTTTGGTACGAAGCGAGTTTTGCTTCAAGTCCCTCCTCACCTCCCTGGCTACTGAGTTGTGAACGCTGTTCCAACAAAACCGCTTTCTGATTCCGAAACCCATCAATCTTTTCATTGATCTTCGCTTGGATTTCCAACTTCATCGCTTCGGCGTGTTGAGCGCGCTCTTCGACACTCATCGACTCATAGGCAATGTCACCGATTAAGGTTCGTTGGAGCGCGCTCTCAATCGCAGCGTCGAGCTCGCGGCGGTTGTCGCGCAGGGTCGAAAGCTGCGCGTAAATAGGGTCCGTTTCGCGTTGGTATCCAACTTCGAGCTCGTCAACTTTGAGCTCTAGATCGGATCCAATCCAACTGTCGCGCAACACACCGCTCTCGCGCTGGAACACTTGATGAAACTTCGTCACGATCGAACTGACGGTTTTACCGCATCCCGTGGCTCCCGAAATTAGCCAGCCACAGCAAAACGCATCCCGATCCCACTCAAAGCCGGCTAGTCGGAAAATTGCCTTAATTTTTTTCTTACCTAAACCAGCCGCTTTAGCCACCGCATAAGAAATAACGATCGCGAGCAGCGGGTAAAGAACTGGGCCGCTCCACAGGATGATCTGCGGCCCAATCAATCTCGCCAAAAACTGAATTACGTCGCGTGGGACAAAAGCGTACCAGTGTTTCAGCGGCGGAAGACTGAACTCTGACCAGATCGCTTCATGGCTTAGGACCTCGATTCCTACAGAGACGATCCCGGCAATCAAGGCAACCAAAACCGGAGTCCAGGACGGGGCGGCGTCTGAGGATTTCGACTTTTTCGTTTTCTTGGCGGTGGCTGGCCGCTCGGCCGGCGATGAACGACCGGCTGCGCCTATAATCAGCGCTGATTGAGCTGCTGCATCATCCAGTTCCCCAAAAATCCTCTGCATTTGGGCCGTAGCGCTAGGCGGAGCGGCTCTTGTGTCAGTGACGGTCTCGGTAAGAATATCGAGGTTGGGAGCGGTGGGGACTTGGCTCATTGGAGACTGCCTTCAGCATGAGTTAGACATGGGTTGTTGAGATTAGAAGAGCGTCAAACACTGAGCGGGTGAATACTTCAATTGGTTCCCCGGTATCCCTGGACGACCCCACGACATTCAAGATTCTGACATTGTGTGATTTCAAAAAATATCGCGCCAGGCGCCCGGCCTGCGGCACCGCAGACCAAAGATGCAGAAACGGCTTCTTATTGGCTCCCATAAATTCTACCGCTTTCGACTGTTCAGGGCCAAGCGAGCTCTTGAGCGTCAGGAGGAGAGTTCCGTCAGACTGAAGCACGTTCTCAAGCAGTTCCGCCGTCTGGCACGCGATCGCTCTTCCGGTTCGGGCGCCCGGAGTAAAGGCACGGCTTGTCTTCAGTAAAACGAGAGGTCGATCCGGCTCCAGGTCGTTTTCTCTCGCCCATAGAAGTGCAGCTTCTTCCGCGTCGGTTTGTCCCAAAGCGAGGATTTTGCGCACAGATGTCACAATGCGAATCTTAAAACCCAAATATATGAAAAAGCCATAAAAAATTTTCCGTAATTTTATTTCCGGGCAATATGGACCTGCCAACGATCAATGCTCCGTGAATCGAGATGCGTGCCTTCAAAGAGTCATTTCCGACCCATCGCGAGTTCCATGCAGTTTCAATTCCAAGGCCTCGCTTGCGCAGTCGTGGCTTGATGATCGCCGCCAGCAATGCCTATACTGCGCGGATGAACATAGTGAAATACTTCACCTTAGTGGTCTTGGCCGCTGTGGCGCTTGGCGTTTCCGCCTGTTGTCATAATGAGACACCACCTCCGGCGCCACCACCGGCGCCGACTGGTAAAGAAACTATCTCCAAATAAGGTCTCGGCCTTAGGAAATAAAACCCGCCTCAGTTGGCTCTGAGGCGGGCTTTTTTGTTGGGAATGCTAAAAAGGAGCGCTGCTGGGCGGTAGGTGATTGTGCCGGCAATCCCCATTTTACGCACATCTCCTTCGATGACTTTCGCAATTGTGCGCGACAACCTGACTGGCGGTGACCCGGGTGACGACGGGACGACAGTTGCCTTTCTGCATGTTTAACCGATCCCGAGCTCGCCCGTATTGGCCTGGCGCTAGTCGATACGAAAGTGACCGCATTCTGGACTTCACCGCTTTGGCGACCGTCCAGGTGGCGATGATCGCCGGACTGCTTGGGTTTCATGGCGGAGATATTCAATCGTTAAAAATGTTTTCCCCGTACGCGATAATCTTCCCGTCATCTCCGCGCTTGACCTGCAGGAGCGCGATCGGTTCCCTCTTGTCGGCTTTGATGGCTCTTCCGGGCACCAAGCCGGTCGGGAAATTATCGTGAAAGGTGATAATTACCGCCGTATTTCCAAGCCGCAACGGTGGCGAGGTAAAGCTCGCAAAGGAATCTTTACCCTCGACCTTGCCCACGTACAGAAAGTCGCCCACCAGATAGCTCGGGCCCTTGATCCGTTTGCCGACCAATTTCGGCAGATCTTCCGTTTTGTAGATCTCGCCCGGAGGATATTTACCAGGCTTCAGCAGCGTCGAGGAGACCTGGAACGCTGACCCCGGGGATGCGGAAACCAGGAACACCGACAAAATAATTAAAGCAACGAATTTATGCCCAAACATGGAGCCATTTTACGAGTTTCATTTAGGTAGGACAAGTTCATTTCTTTTGAAATTAAAGTTTATGATTTGTCAATCACATGGTGGTGCATAGCTTTTTGAATTTTACGGATCTCGCTCCATCGAGCAATGATATTGAAATGCTGGTTCCGAGCTTCCACCAGGTAAGAATCCTTTAAATCGAACCTATCGAAGCCCAATGCCAAGAAACGCATGTAGGCGTCTATGCTTAGTCCAACCTTGCTTAGAGGCTCGTTTTTGAAGGAAAGATTTTGGCTCATTGCACATTCGGGGCCGCTTCGGCCGTTCAGGATATCCAAAACGGGGAAAATCACGGCCGCCTGAGCCTGGTACGTTCTAAAAGCTGAAGTCATTTCGGTTACTTCGCAGCGAAGCTCCTCGGGCTCTTTTTTGAATACCAAAAGAGAACGATGCCGAATGAAGGCTCACTATTCTCATCTTCATTCTTTCTTAAAACTCTTTCTTATATTCTTCTTCCGTGCTTCGATACCGATAAAGGTCACCTTTTTCCGGGTATTTTGGAATACCTCTTTGAAAGGACATAAGTCCCTTTTTGACAGCCGGTTAAGGCTAAATAACCGAAACACAAGGTCACCTTTTTCCGGGTAATCCTGGTGACTTAGTGTCCCGCGGCCTAAAGCCACGTTTTTCCGGGTACAAAGTCACCTCTTTCCGGGTTCGAACACCATTAAAGTCACCAGTTTCCCTGTTTTCGGTCACTTCTTTCCGGGTAATATCCCACCCAAAGGTCACCTTTTACCCCGAAGGTCTTGTTGTCAGAAGCCAAAGGTCACCTTTTTCCGGGTAGCTCCCCCTCCAAGCAAGCAAAGTCACCTTTTTCCGGGTAAGCAACAGGCACGCCTCATACCGGTCGAAATTCTATAAAGTCACCATGTATTGACTTAAGTGACCTTGTGTGACAAAGATCAAGCCCAATGTCCGAGGTTACCGAAGAACTCGTCTTTGCGATTCAGCCGAAACGAGAGTCGATAGTATGGCAGCAGAACCAGCTTGCTGAAGCCCGCTATAAGCTCAGTCCGCGCGAACAGAAACTGTTGCTTTACGTGATCGCGATGATCGATCCAGAGGCCGAAGATTTCGGCAAATGCAAGGTAGCGGTCAAAGAGTATGCCGAGTTAACCGGGCTCAAAACGGACGATTTGTATCAGGAGCTGCGCGACAGCGCCTTAGCGATCCGAGAAAAAACTCTAGTCGTTGAAAATTTCTTGGAGCCTGGGATGAAGAAGCCGGTGCGCCGGCATGGAAGCTGGTTTGAGTATGTTGACGAGGCGGTGGGAGATGGCCACATCACAATAAAACTCAGCAGCTGGCTCAAACCGCTTTTAATCCATGTGAGGCGGGAGTTTTTCAGGTATCGCCTCGGTTACGCCCTGGGCCTCAAAAGCGAGTACGCAATTCGTCTCTATCAATGGCTGAAGCGATGGGAGTTCGCGCGTCGCAAGACCGCATCCATCCCGCAGTTGAGGTTCGAGCTCGGGGCAACCGAAGTCGACAATGAGGGCAAGATTGTTCGGGAAAATCTGGCCGCCTACAAACATTTCAAGAATAAAGCCATTCTTCCTGCAATCAGGGAGATCAACGCCAAGACAGATCTCAGCGTGTCCTTTGTGGAAGAGAAGACTCAGGGGTCAAAGGCCGTCGCCGGAATCATGTTTTCGATCAAGGAAAATCTCGAAAATCTAGAGACGCTCAAACCTATCGCCTTACCGGAAAGACCACAAATGGAGTTATCTTTGGATCCGGTAAATGCTCCACCAGTAGATGAAGTAAAACCAACACTTGCCGAACTTGCCAGAGAGTTCGGCTTGAGTCGCCCGCAAGAGAGTGCTCTCCAGGGATACGTTTCTCGGGAGGGTATCGAGTACTTGCTTGATAAGGCAGAGATTGTTCGTTCTAGCCCGCGGGCCAACGCCGGCCAGGCGTTCATGGCAGCGATTAAAGGAGATTGGCAGAAGCCCAAAACGATCGAGAAAAAGAAGCCGGTAAAGAAAGCGACCACGCCGGCGAACCTCCATCCAGAAGACGTGCCCAGGATTGATTTGGAAGGACTTGCTCAAACTTGGAATGAGGCAAGTGAGCAACAGCGGTCGGATTGGTTGGTGGCCATGTCCACAGAAGCCCAACTTTTCGCGCCCAGGCCTGGCCAGAAACCACGCACAGTATTCCTGTTGAAACTGGGCGCGATCATCACGTCATCGATGAGTACCGCCGCCTGAAATGAAAAAGTAGAATCTTTATATTTTGGAGTTCAAAGATGAGCCGCTGATAAAAGTAGGTCGTCAGCGTAGACGCCTATATGCGTTCCTTAGCATAGTGTCAGTTCTACATTTGTGTCGAATCAAAACCTCCAAATTAGCGGGGTCACGAGCGTGGTGAGCAGCCAGGCGATGACGGCCATTCCACTGCCGATAAAAAGGTAGTCCTTGAAACGGTATCGTCCGGGCCCCATCACCAGCATGGTAGTCTCGTGAGCGACGGGTGTACAAAACGACGTTGAAATGCAAATAGCCAATGCCACCATGAAAGGCTTTGGATCCGCGTGACCTTCGCGCGCGAGTTGGTAAGCAAGCGGCGCGAGGATGATGGCCACCGCCGCATTTTCGATTAATTGAGTCAGTGCAACAGTCAACGCCAGTAATGCGCCAAGGATCAGATTGGTGCCGGCCCATTGCAAATGTATGACTATGGCGTGAGCCAAAGCTTCCGCGGCACCGGTTTTCTCCAGCGCAAGACCCACCGACATCATGCCACCGACGGTCGCAACGGCTTGCCAGTTGACCGACTTGTAGGTGTCCGTCACTTTGACACACCCCAATAACAGCACGGCGACGGCAGCAAGTGGAATGGAGAGTGCCGGCGTAAGAACGCCCGTGATCGCCGTCAATATGATGCCACCTAGGAGCAGCATTGTGACTATCGCCTGCTTTTTGCTCGAAGTCGGGAAGTGCTGTTGGCTGAGCAGAATCAGGTTCGGATTGCGCTCTAATCGTTCGAGGTTTGAGTTGTGGCCGAGCAAGAGAAGAGAGTCGCCATATTCGAGTCGCGTGGCCGAAGGTCGCTCCTGGATGGTCTGCCCGTGCCGAGAAATGCCCAGCACGCTGAAGCCATAGTCGCGACCAAAATTGGTCTGCTGCATGGTACGTCCAGTGTACCGGGAGTTCGGGGAGAGCAACGCCTCGACGGTAATGAGGTCCAGGCTCCGGAGTGTCTTCTCGCCGATTTTGACCTCCTCCATGAATTGGAAATCTGGCGATTTCAGCAGGCTGCCGATCGTCGGCACAGCCCCTTGTATAATGAGAGCGTCGCCAGGATGCAATTTCAGCCACCCGTTGGACGGCATCCGTTCACCCCCGCGGATGACGCCGACAATGGTTAAATCCTGCCGCTTAGCCCAGTCGAGTTGGTCGAGGGTTAGTCCGACGGTGGCCGATTGCGGCATAACCATCACCTCGGTCAAATATTCCTTGCCGAGTTCCTGCTCCAACGAGGGCGCCTCGGCTTTCGGCAGAAACCTCCGGCCGACCAGAAAGAAATAGGTCGCACAGCCAACGAAAACGATGGCGGCAATCGGCGTGAAATCAAAGAAGTTAATTCCATGACCCGTTCGTTGGCGGAGTAAATCGCTAACGATGATGTTGCTGCGGGTGCCGATCAACGTCCATTGACCCCCGAGCGCCGCGCCGTAAGCGGCGCAAAGTAGATAACGCGAAGGCGAGAGGTTGCGCTCTTTGCACACCCCCAAAACAACCGGCATGAAAACGAGGACAATCGTCGTCTCATTGATGAACATCGAAAAGGCGGCGGTCACGAACAGTACCGCGATCTGCAACA
>Ga0210390_10001954_pt1 | contig 18894 bp, 19 predicted proteins | sample IncBWH11OmetaG_FD_161050 | JGI IMG/M metagenome (GOLD analysis project Ga0210390, IMG submission 161050) | Forest soil microbial communities from Barre Woods Harvard Forest LTER site, Petersham, Massachusetts, United States - Inc-BW-H-11-O ... | reverse complement strand
TATGTGCAGCAGGGCGCAGAGTGGCTGCGCATGGTGCAGAATCCGGATGGCGGCTGGGGCGAGACCTGCGGTTCGTATGACGATCCCAGCACCCGCGGGGTGGGTCCGAGCACACCGTCGCAAACTGCCTGGGCAGTTTTGGGGTTGCTGGCGGCGAATGATACGCGCAGCGATTCTGTGGCGCGCGGCATTGCGTATCTGCTTCGTACTCAGAAGAAGGATGGGGCATGGGACGAGCCACAAACTACCGGCACGGGTTTCCCGCGGGTGTTTTATCTGGTTTATACGTTGTACCGGCAGTATTTCCCGTTGATCGCGTTGACCACCTATACGAAGGCGATGGCTGGGGCGGCGCAGGGAACGGGCGTGCGGCGGATTGGATAGTTCGTAACTGCAGAACGTGAACAGATTCTTCCCTTCGTCATTCCGAGGAGCGAAAGCGGCGAGGAATCTGCAGTGTGCCTGAATGACACGCACTGCAGATCTCTCGCTTCACTCGGGATGACAAACGTTTAGGGTTGCACTGGAGAGAGACGAAATGGGAGTACCAATTTCTCAGATGTGGACGACGGCGACTTACGTCCTCAAGCAGAAAATCAAGGGGCGCAAGCAGTATCCGCTGGTGCTCATGCTGGAGCCGTTGTTCCGCTGCAATCTGGCCTGCGCTGGTTGTGGGAAGATTCAGTATCCCGCTCATGTACTGAAGTCGCAACTCACTCCCGAGGAATGTTTCCGGGCCGTCGATGAGTGCGGTGCGCCGACAGTCTCTATTCCGGGTGGAGAGCCACTGCTGCATCCGCAGATCGGCGAGATTGTCGAAGGGCTGGTGGCGCGCAAGAAATATATCTATCTCTGCACCAACGCTCTGCTGCTTAAGGAAAAAATTCATCTATTCAAGCCCAGTAAGTATCTGACTTTTTCCGTCCACATGGATGGACAGCGCGAGCATCACGACTTTTCGGTTTGTCTGGACGGCGGATACGACAAGGCAATCGAGGGGATCAAAGCAGCGCTGGCTGGCGGGTTCCGCGTGACCACGAATACAACTCTGTTTGATGGCGCCGATCCAAAGAGCGTGCGCGCCTTCTTCGACGAAATGATGGAATTAGGCGTCGAAGGCATGATGCTCTCTCCGGCCTATTCTTACGACAAAGCGCCCGATCAGCAGCACTTTCTTGGGCGTGCGCGCACGCGGCGGCTGTTTCGCGCCATGCTTTCGAATCGCAGCAGGAAATGGCGGTTCAATCAGTCGGCGTTGTTTCTCGAGTTCCTGATGGGTAAACGCGAGTACGCTTGTACGCCCTGGGGCATGCCCACCTTCAATGTCTTCGGATGGCAGAAGCCTTGTTATCTGCTGCAGGACGGTTACGCGGACAGCTTCGCCGAATTACTGGAGACGACGGCGTGGGAAAATTACGGGACGGAGTCGGGCAATCCCAAGTGCGCGAATTGCATGGTGCATAGTGGATATGAAGCGTCCGCCGTGAACGAATTGTTTGGGTCGGTGCGAGGGATGTGGCAAGAAGCGAAGGCGCGCATGTTTGGCGAGTATGAAGACGCTTCGGCGCTCAGGCTCCTGGATGAACCCGCCAAGCCGGTACATGCCTTCAATCCGCTGGTGCAGATCAATGCTCCCGCGGGCGAGGAGACGCGGGTTTGAGCGGGCGGGAATCCGGGCACGGGCCCGCAGCTTCTGTCGATCCGGACTTGCTGGAAGTCGCGCCGGGAACGGCTCACGAAAAACTTGAGGGTTCGGTTCCGTCGCTGGCGAACGAGGAAGAGCTTCGCAAAGCGCTGGAGCAGGCGTTCGATTATCGCGGCGATGTGTCGATCACGCGTAAAGATGGGACCAAGATAGAAGGCTACGTTTTCGATCGCAGTACCGGAAGCGGGCTCTCCGACAGCTTCGTACGGTTGCTCCCGAAAGATGGTTCTCCCAAGACAAAACTTTCTTACGCAGAGATTGCCGCATTGGTTTTTTCAGGGCGCGATATGGCAGCCGGCAAGAGTTGGGAAAACTGGGTGCGGCATTATTGGGAAAAGAAGGCAGCGGGCGAGCGCGACGTTTCACTGCAGCCAGAGAATCTGGAGTAAATTTCAGTTCTTGGTTGTCGGTTCCCGGTTCTCAGTTTTCGGTCGGTTGCTGACAGCTTTTTATGAAGGCTTTTGTTACAGGCGCAACCGGCTTTGTGGGAAGTCACGTGGCGCGTGTTTTAGTCGAGCAGGGCGCCGAGTTGCGGTTGCTGATTCGTTCCGGCAGCGATCCGAGAAATATTCAAGGTTTGAATGCGGATCGGGTTGTCGGCGATCTGCGCGATCCTGCGTCGATTGAGAACGCGATGGCGGGCTGTGATGTGGTGTTTCACGTTGCAGCCGACTACCGGCTCTGGGTGCGCGATCCGCAGCAGATGTACCGGGCTAATGTGGAAGGTACGCGGGCTATTCTCGACGCCGCGCGGAAGAATCATTTGCGGCGCGTGGTGTATACGTCGAGTGTCGCGACCATGGGATTCACTTCGAACGGACGTCCAGCGGACGAGGATTCTCCGGTTTCGCTCGATGGCATGATCGGCCACTACAAACGGTCGAAGTTCATGGCCGAAGAAGTGGCGCTCGCGGCGGGACGCGGCGGGATGGATGTAGTCGTGGTGAATCCAAGCACACCGGTGGGTGAACGGGATATTAAGCCCACTCCCACAGGGCGCATTGTCGTGGACTTCCTGAAAAAGAAGTTCCCTGCGTACGTCGATACAGGTCTGAATCTGGTGGACGTTACAGAATGCGCGCGCGGACATGTCGCCGCGCTGGAGAAGGGAAGAAGCGGGGAGCGGTATATTCTGGGCGGGGAGAATCTGACGCTGAAGCAGATTCTGGATAAACTGGCGGCGATCACTGGATTGCCGTCGCCTAAGGTGAGAGTTCCTTACGTTCTGGCTCTGGCGACCGGCGTGGTGGATGAAGTTGTGACCGGAAGAATCCTGGGCCGCGAGCCGCGGGCAACAATTGACGCAGTGCGCATGGGGCGGAAGAAGATGTTTGTGTCGTGTGCGAAAGCCGAGCGTGAGCTGGGATGGAAGACGGTTCCGGTGGATGGTGCGTTGCGGCGGGCCGCGGAGTGGTTTCAGGCGAATGGGTATGCCAACGCGGCCTGATCTGCAGTTGATACAGTCTCCGTTTGTTGTCGTTCCGAACGAAGCGAGGGATATGGGTTCTTGCTCGAAACCAGATTCCTGGTCGCTTCGCTCCTCGGAATGACGGGAGGATAGGTTGACGGCAATCGCGATGGTTGGCGCTCTGGAGCGCGAAGTGCGTCAGCTGGCGAGGCGCTGGCGGAGGGTTGAGCGCGAATACGAGGGACAACGTTTTACGTTTTTCGAGAGTGAACAGGCGGTGCTGGTGTGCGGCGGCATCGGAGCCGAAGCTGCTCGCCGGGCTACCGAAGCCGTGATCGCGCTGTACCAGCCCGAGCTCGTGCAGTCGGTGGGTTTCGCGGGAGCGCTCGATCCGAAAATGAAAGTGGGCGAGATTTTCTCACCGAGCCTAGTCATTGATGCCCGGGACGGCAGCCGCGCTGAGAGCGGATCCGGACAGGGCATATTGGTCAGCGCTACTACGATCGTGGGCCCGGAGCAAAAGGCGAAGCTGGCGGCATCCTACGGTGCGCGGGCGGTCGACATGGAGGCGGCCGCGGTAGCGCGAGGTTCGCTAGCGCGAGGTGTACGCTTCATGGCGGTGAAAGCAATCTCTGATGAGAGCAGCTTCGTCATGCCGGCGATGGATCACTTTGTCGATGGGAAGGGCCAGTTTCGGACAGCAAGTTTTGTGGCCTTTGCGGTAGTGCGCCCGTGGCTTTGGCCGCGTGTGATTCAGCTTGCCAGGAACGGAGCAAGAGCATCCGCGGCATTGTGCGCTGAGTTGGATCGGTACCTCCAACAGCCAAAGAAACCAGAGGTTTCGGGGCCAGAACTGCATCCAATATGCAAGGGCATAAATTAATTCATGGCTATTGCAGGACAATTTACGGCCGAGGAAACGAAGCACTCGATCCCCACGACGATGCGGGCGGCGGTCTACCATGGTGTGGACGATGTTCGCGTGGAGACCGTCCCAGTGCCCAAAATCGGCCCGGGAGAGTTGCTGATCCGGGTGCACACTTGCGGCATCTGCGGAACCGATCTCAAGAAAATTGCCAGTGGCTCGCACTCTGCGCCTCGCATTTTCGGGCATGAAACATCGGGCGTGGTGGCCGCCGTGGGTCAAGGAGTCGGACAGTTTCAGCAAGGTGATCGAGTCGTCGTGTTCCATCACATCCCTTGCGACACTTGCTATTACTGTCGCCACAAGACCTTTGCCCAATGCGAGACTTACAAGAAGGTTGGATGCACGGCGGGCTATGAGCCGGCTGGCGGCGGATTCGCCGAATATGTTCGGGTGATGGATTGGATCGTCGATCGCGGCACGGTGCGCATCCCAGAAGGAGTGTCGTTCGAGCAAGCGTGTTTCGTGGAGCCGGTAAATACCTGCATGAAGGGGATCGAAACTCTGCAACTTTTGCCCGGCGAAAGTGTTCTCGTTATCGGACAAGGGCCAATCGGGATCATATTGAGTACACTGGCCAAACGCTCGGGCGCTACAGTAGTAACTTCCGATTTGTATCCCCAGAGGCTTACAATATCTAAACGGTACGGTTTAACCAATGTGATAGATGCTTCGCGCGCCGACACGGTGAAAGCGGTGCGGGAGCAGACCGAAGGTCGCGGCGCTGACGCAGCTATTGTTGCGGTGGGTGGCAACGGCTTGATTCGGACTGCTATGGATGCGGTTCGTCCGGGCGGCCGGGTTTTGCTGTTCGCGCAAACGGTTCGCGGGGAGGCGACCATAGATCCGGCGGCGGTCTGCGTGGATGAGAAAACGTTGTTGGGGTCGTACAGCGCATCCGTTGAACTACAAGAAGATTCGGTTCGCTTCGTGATGAGCCGTGAGATGGACTTGGAAGGATTGATCAGTCACCGCTTTTTTTTGTCGAACAGCGTGGAAGCCTTGCAGTTGGCGGCCCATCCGCAGCCGGATTCGATGAAGATTGTGATTCAAGCGGGCAGGTCGTAACAGGCAGGAAGGAAATAAATAGTGAATGGAAAGATGACAGCGGCGGTCCTCTATGGCAAAGAGGACGTAAAAATCGAGAGAGTTCCGATTCCCCGCGTCGGCGACGGGGAAGTGTTGGTGAAAGTGCAAGTTGCTCTGACTTGTGGAACCGACCTTAAGGTTTATCAGCGCGGTTACCACGCGCGCATGATCGTTCCTCCCGCGTTGTTCGGACACGAACTGGCCGGAGTGATCGAGGAAGTCGGGCCGGGTGTGCGCACTTTCAAGAAGGGGATGCGGGTGGTGGCATTGAACTCCGCGCCCTGCCAGATGTGTTTTTATTGCTCCAAGCATCAAGCCAACCTATGCGAAGATCTGTTGTTTAACAATGGAGCCTATGCGGAATACATTCGAATTCCGCGGCGGATTGTCGAGATCAACATGCTGGCCATCCCGCCAGATGTGAGCTACGAGGAAGCCGCCATGGTTGAGCCCCTGGCATGCGTGCTCCGCGGGTTGCACGAAACCGGGGTGGAGATTGGCGATACGGTGACCGTGATTGGAGGCGGTCCTATCGGCCTTATGTTCGTGCAGGTGGCTAAAGCCGTGGGCTGCAACGTGATTTCGGTGGTGAAACGGGATGGTCAGGTTCAGGCCGCGAAGCACATGGGCGCGCATGAAGTGGTGCAGATCACCAAGGTAAAAGACCCGATCGAAGCAGTGCGGAGACTTTCCCCGGAAGCCCGAGGCAGCGATGTCGTGATCGAGGCGGTGGGACGTCCCGATGCCTGGGAGATGGCCATCGACATGGTGCGTAAGGGTGGGACGGTGAATTTTTTCGGCGGTTGCGCCGCTGGAACAAAAGTGCAGCTCGATACCAACCGGTTGCATTACTCCGAGGTCACGCTGAAAGCGACCTTCCATCACACGCCGGAAACCGTGCGCCGAGCCTTCGCTCTGATTGCCGAAAAGAAAATTCGTTCCACCGATTACATTACCGGCGAGGCGCCACTTTCACGGTTGCAGCAGGTTTTCCATCATATGCTGAACCGCAACGGCGATATCAAGACCGCCATTATTCCCGGGCACTGAGGAGTTTCCGGTAGCTGCACGGGCGTGCACGCCCGCGCCTACATCGAACTGATCATGTCATCTGTTGCCAGCGACTCCCGGACTGCGGCTATTTCACCCTTGCCGGGGTGGGGCAGCCTTCCGCCGGAGTACGCTATCCCTGAGCAAGCCCCTTCACCAGATGAGGCTCAAGAGTACTGTCGCCGTCTGGCACGCACGCATTACGAGAATTTTTCGGTTGCATCCTGGTTTCTTCCTGAAAGGCTGCGGCAGGATTTTTTCAATGTCTACGCCTATTGCCGGATCTCGGATGACCTCGGTGATGAGGTCGGCGATGCGAATGCCTCTTTGCAATTGCTCGATCAGTGGGAAGCGGAGCTCGATGCCTGCTATGCCGGAAGCCCGCGGCATCCGGTATTCGTGGCCTTAGCGGACACAGTTCGCAAGTGCGAGATTCCGAAGCAAACATTTGTCGATCTGCTGACCGCGTTTCGCCAGGATCAGCGGATCTCGCGCTACGCTACGTTTGAGGATGTTGTCGGTTATTGCCGTTACTCCGCCAATCCTGTTGGACATCTGGTGCTGTATGTTTGCGGCTACCGCGATGCGGAGCGTCAGGAGCTTTCTGATTTCACTTGCACCGCGTTGCAGTTGGCAAATTTCTGGCAGGATGTGAGCGTCGACTATGCCCACGGACGCATCTATCTTCCGCTTGAGGATCTTCGCCGGTTCGGAGTCAGTGAAGATGACATCGCGGCGCAACGGAACACGTCCGCATTCTGCGACCTGATGCGTTTCGAGGTGGAGCGGGCCCGCGATTGGTTCGATCGGGGTTTACCGTTGATCGAAAACGTGGACCGCGAAACGGCCATCGACATCGAGCTGTTCAGCCGCGGCGGGCAGGAGATTCTGAATGCCATCGAGGCCCAGGGCTACAACGTGCTGGGCAGGCGCCCGGCGATTTCGAAATCACGCAAACTGACACTGGTGGCGCGTGCGGCCTGGGGAAAATTCCTGCGGGGAAAAAGGGTATGAGTACGGCGGTGCAACCAGCTCCCACACCCTTCGCGCCCACGGAATCGCAACTTGCGGTTGCGTACTCGGTTTGCCGCAGCATCACGCGTTCCGCGGCCAAGAATTTCTACTACGCGTTTCTGGTGCTGCCGAGGGCCAAGCGCCAGGCCCTGTGCGCTGTCTACGCCTTCATGCGCCGCTGTGACGACATTGCCGACGACGAATCCCTTTCACAATACGACCGGCGCCAGAAGCTTGCGGCGTGGCTGGACGCATTTCACCGCACCCAGTCTGGCCATCCGACGGACGAGCCCGTGCTGCTGGCTCTGACTGACGCACAGCGGCGCTACAACATTCGCGTTGGACTTCTCGACCAGTTGGCGTATGGCACTGCGATGGATGTCGAGGGAGGTCCGGGCGCGGAGGCAGGCGAGTCGTCCGCGCCGCAGGAGCTTAGCGTTCACTATCGAACTTTTGATGACCTCTATCAGTACTGTTACCGCGTCGCTTCGGTTGTCGGTCTGGTTTGCATTCATGTGTTCGGTTACCGCGATCCCGCTGCCGAACCACTGGCTGAGCGCCTCGGGCTTGCGTTTCAACTCACCAATATCATTCGCGATGTAAAGGAAGACGCCGGCATGGGCCGCGTTTATTTGCCGGAAGAAGATCTGGACAAGTTTGGGATTACACTTTCTGCATTTGGCTCCTTCGCGGACCCGGCTATGTTCCGTCCGCTTCTAGCCATGGAGGCTGACCGGGCCCGCGAGTATTACCGCGCCGGAGAGGAACTCATCCCGCTTGTCGACGAAGACAGTCAGCCGGCTCTGTGGGTGCTGATGACAATCTACCAGCGGCTGCTCGACAAGATTGCCCAGCGCGAGTACGACGTTTTCAGCGAGAAGATCAGCCTCACCGTGCGCGAGAAGGTCGGCATTTTGATCAAAGGCTTCCTGAAACGCCTTTCCTGATGAACCAGCGTCCGTCGAAAAGTTCCCGAGTCGCCGTCGTGGGCGGTGGATTGGCGGGCCTTGCCGCCGGTTGCGCCCTGGCCGACAGTGGGTTTCACGTGACGCTGTTCGAGCGCCGGCCTTATCTTGGCGGGCGCGCTTCCTCTTATCAGCATCCCGGCACCGGCGAAGTCGTCGACAACTGCCAGCACGTGTTGCTTGGCTGCTGCACCAACCTCATTCAGTTCTATGAACGGCTAGGCGTAGAAAATAAGATCCGCTGGTACGATCGGCTGACTTTCCTCGAACCGGGCGGACGCGCCTCGGTGATCGCGCCATCCGCGCTGCCTGCCCCGCTTCACAACGCGCTGGCGTTTCTGCGCGCCGATTGCCTGGACTTGTCCGACAAGCTTGCCATCGCCATGGCGATGGCAGCCCTGGCGCCCAGCACGCCGCCGGACGACGGCGAAACATTTCTGGCGTGGCTACGCCGGCACCAACAGACCAAGCAGGCCATCGAGCGTTTTTGGAAGCCGGTGCTGATAAGCGCACTGAACGAAGAACTGGATCGCGTGTCCGTTCCCTATGCGGCGCAGGTGGTGCGGGAATCTTTCTTGAAGTCATCGGCGGCTGGACGGATGGGGGTGCCCACCGTCCCCTTAACCGAACTCTACAGCGTGGCTGGAGATTACATCACCTCCCATGGCGGCGAGATTCGACTCCGAAGCGGCGTGGAGTCTTTTCTGAGTGGGCGCGATCAGGTGACAATTCAGGTATCCGGCGAGCAAGCGAATTTTGATTTCGTTGTGTTCGCCGTACCTTTCGATGTCTTGTCCCGCATACTGCCGCAGACTCCGGCTGCTGAGCCGTTGCGCCGAGTGCTGGCGCGATTCGAGACTTCACCCATCACCGGTATTCATCTCTGGTTCGACCGCCAGATCACCGACCTTGATCATGCGGTGTTGCTGGACCGAACCATTCAATGGATGTTCCACAAATCCAAGCTGCTGGGCCGCAGTGATAGCGGCAACGGCAGCTACGTGGAACTGGTCGTGAGTTCCTCGAAGACGCTGGTCGAGAAGTCGCGTGCGGAAATCATCGAACTGGCGCTGGCCGAACTGCGTGAGTTTTTTCCCGGCGCACGCGACGCGAATCTTGTGAAATCGACGGTGATCAAGGAAGTCCACGCCACCTATTCGCCGCGGCCCGGAGTGGATGCCTACCGTCCCAAGCCTGAGACGGTCTGGCCAAGAGTTTTTCTTGCCGGAGACTGGACCGCGACCGGATGGCCGGCCACCATGGAAGGCGCGGTGCGCAGCGGATATCTGGCCGCGGAATCCGTGGCTCGAGTCGCGGGGATGCGAGATGCATCGTTTCTTATGCCGAATCTGCCGGCGTCGGGATTCATGTGGTTCTTCCGATAATCCGGACTCCGTCAAACGCGAGAGCCTGATCAAGGTCAGAACCTGGGCAGCAATCAGCGCCCGCGTCAAGATGCGAGGCCTCGCTCGGGATTCACTGCCCAATCAAGTCCTGTTCTTACGAACATAACTTCCACTTGGTGCGGGTGTAGGCGATTCGAAACCCCTTACGTTCGGCATTGCGCTGGGAGTCGCTCCCAGGGACGGCCACCATCATTGCAAGATCGCAACCATGGTCGAAGGCGTAGCGCATGCGTTCATGAAGGAGCGCGGTTTGCAGACCGCGACGGCGCAACTCTGGAACCGTCGACGCACCGCCAAACAGCGCAACATTGTCATGCATACTCAGAACGCCGGCGGCGCCGGGCTTGCCGTCAATTTCGGCGAGAAAGCATGGGCTCTGCTGGCGTGCGGAAAAAATGGCGCCGAGTTGTAAAAGGGTCTCGCGAAGTTCCGGATGTTCGTGCGCCCAGCCCCTTGTGCTTACGTCCGTCCAAAGCGGGGACTCTTCCGGGTCGATGACGCGCACGCTTATTTGACTCTGGTGTTCGATCAAGGGGTTCTCGACCGACCGGTACAGGACGTTGCTGAGCTCTATCGGCCGGTAATTCCGCAGACAGAGCAAATCCAGTGCGGCGACCCCCGCGAAAGGGCTTACTTCGTGAAAAACGGGTGCAGCCCGGTCGAGAAAGAAACGCTCGACCACGTCGAGCGAGGCCGGACTGAGTTCCTCGAATATGCCCAGCCCGAAACTCTGCGTGACAGGAGAGTCGATGCCGTTGAAGGCGGCGTAGGCCCCGGCGCATTCGATCCAGTCGGCGCCGCTTTCAGGATGCAATCGACGCTGTGCCTCGGCAAACTCGACACAGGCGCGGCCTTCCGCGCGCTCGAGGCGTCTCGATAGTGAGAGATCAGAAAATATCATTGTGTTGGTGATGGTACATGCGTGGGCTCGGAGCAAACAATAGAGTGCGATCCGCCGACAGATTGCTACGCGGCCAGCAGCACCACGCCGCCTGCGACCAGCACCGCGGCCATCCAGCGGCGGTGATCCACGCGCTCGTGGAGAAAAAGTTTGGCGGCGACTGCATTGGTTATGAAAGTGAGGGAAGCTGATGCGGGAGCAATCAGGCTGACGTCGCCCCAGGAGAGTCCGAAGAGAAGGCTGTAAAAAGCCGTGGTCATGGCGAGTACGCCGAGCAGGAAATTTGGATTGCGCAGGACTCGGCTTAGCACCGTCCACATGCCGCTGCGCCGCCAGAGTGCGCCTACGTCTCCCACCTGTTTCATGGCGTGGGAGAGCAGAACATCGCCGGTGGTCGAAGCTAACACAATGACCGCAATGGCGCTCCATGTATAAGCTTGCTTCATCGCGGATCTCTCACGGCTCATGCCTCGCCGAAGCCGGTTCGTATTCTGTTTCTTCAAGCTGAGCTTTCGCAGGATGGTGGGTCAGCGCCGGACCCTGGGTGACGAATCCTACGCCTGCCGAGATAAGGAGGACTCCGAGCCAACGCGAGGTGGTCACTGCCTCGTGCAGATAGAACTTCGCAATCAGCGTGAGCAGCACATAGCCCAGCGAAGTCGCGGGGAGAACGTAGGTCAGATCGGCCCAGGAAAGGGCAGTCATGTAGGAAGCGAAGAATCCGAGCAGGAGCAAAATGCCCAAAGCGACCGATGGATTCAGTACAGCCAGGATTACATGCGACAGGTGATTCAGCGAAATGCTGCCCACCTGTTTCATGCCCCGGGAGAGGAAGGAATCGCCGATGGACGCGCACAGGGTCACGCCGGCGAGAACCAGATACTTGCGAAAGGTCACACGGTTTGCCCTAGCGGTCTTGGGATTGAGTTGCTAGTTGGAACTCCGATCTAGAAACTCAGCGCCTGAAGGCGCTCCTAATCCTGCCGCAGTACCGGCATCGCTGAAGCGATGCCCTGATACGACTCCTACCTGCGTCCCAGCACGGCCCTACTAGGCCTTGGCTGGTGCGATGGCTGCGGCGGAATCGTCCTTCTCGCGTTTGTCTTTCACCCACTTGTGGCGCATGGCGCGGACTTTGAGGAAGGTCTTGGCTTCTTTGTAGAGGCGCTTGCGATCCACACCGTTGAAGGCCGCTTTTCGCAGGATGCGGAATACCGCCTTGGGCCGGAAATAATACTCGTCGTAAAATTGGTGCACCGCCTCCAAGATTTCGTCCGCCGGCAGGCCGGGATATTGGATGTGGGCAAGTTGATGGCCGCCCTCATCGACCATCTTGTTGTCGCCCACCATGAAGCCGTTCTTCACCGCGTAATCGTAGAGTTCGGTTCCGGGATAAGCATGGGCCACGGAAACTTGAATGGTTTCTACGTCCAGTTCCTTGGCGAATGCGATGGTGTTGCGAATGGTGTCGTGAGTTTCGCCGGGCAGGCCGAGGATGAAGTCACCGTGGACTACCAAGCCCAGCTTGTGACAATCCTTAGTGAACTGGCGGGCACGCTCGACGGTTGCGCCCTTCTTGATATTTTTCAGAATTTGGGGATCGCCGGATTCGTATCCTACGATCAGCAGCCGGCAGCCGGCTTCCTTCATCGCCTTCAGAGTTTCGTAATCGGTAGTGACTCGCGAGGTGCAGGACCATGTAAGCTTCAGAGGCTTCAGCTTGGAGCAAAGCTCGATGGTTCGCACCTTCTGAATGTTAAAAGTGTCGTCGTCGAAGAAAAACTCTCTGACATTCGGCCAGAATTCCTTGGCCTTGGCCATTTCGTTGGCAACATCGTCGCTAGAACGCTTTCGCCATGGATGTCCGCTCAAAGTCTGAGGCCACAGGCAGAATGTGCATTGGGCCGGACAGCCGCGCGTCGTGTAGAGAGACACGTACGGGTAAAGCAGGAACGGGACGTTGTACCTGGTCACATCCAAATCGCGGCGATAGACTTCCGTGACATGGGGCAGGGAATCGAGATCCTGAACCTCAGGACGGTCCGGAGTATGCACTACCGATCCGTTTTTCAGAAACGAGATGCCCAGAATTTCTTCCAGCGGCTTGCCATTGGCGAACTCGTAAGCGGCAAAATCAAATTCTTTGCGGACTACGAAATCGATCTCAGGACAATCCTTCAAAGATCTTTCGGGCAACACGCTGACGTGCGGTCCTACGAACGCGATCTTGATCTTGGGATTGACCTCCCGGATCTTCTTGGCCAGGCGAATGTCGCCGGGGAAGCCGGGAGTGCTGGTGAACAACACCAGGAACTCGTAGTCGCGGGCGATGTTGATGGTTTCTTCCGCCGAGACGTGATGAGACGGGGCGTCCAGCAGGCGCGCGCCCTCAAGCATTCCGGCGGGGTAGGCGAGCCAAACCGGGTACCAATAACTTTCAATCTCGCGGGTAGCCGGCCAACGCGATCCGGCACCTCCGTCGAAATTCTCGAACGACGGTGGATTCAGAAACAAAGTTTTTAAAGGCATATGTGTGTAACCCAATTCTAACATTTCACAGCGTTTTCTGAGAGTCCCCAGGTACACTTCGGGTACCTGCAGCGCCGCTTCTCGACGGCAACTGGGCGGCGTACGCAATTCCGGATAAGTGTATGCAAAGACAGTCTAATAGACAGATTGACCCTGCGCAAAGAGCTTACGCCGAATGGATGGTTTGATGCGTCCAACAGCGAAACTGGGCCTCGAAATGGATGGTGTTTCCTGAGGTTCTTCCACTTTGGTCGGTTTTCAAACAAACCCGTAAACCACAAAGGACACGAAGGTACACGAAGAAAAACTGGACGACGGCGACCTTTGTGCACCCTCGTGTCCTTTGTGGTTCATGCTTTTGTTCTTATTTACCCACACCAACCCAAGCTTCCAGTTCGCCGGTGGTTCGCAGCAGGCTGATGCGCGCTCGCTGCAGTTCGAAGTTCGTGTCCTGCAGCGCGTCATAGCGCTCGTTGGCTTGATTGCGGGCATCGTCCAAGTCATGCAGAGTCGCGCTCCCGGCATCGGTTCGAGTTTGCGTGGCGTCGAGGTTGGACTTTGCGATCTGGTACTCGAGATCGACGACCTGCTGCAATGCGGCGAGTTGCGCGACCGAGCGTTGCAGCTTCAAAGTTTGTTCCGATACCTGGTTCTTGGTTGCCTCAACATCCTTCTTGGCATGCAGCGCAGTTGCGTCGGCAGCTTGGGCGCGGGCACGTTGCGGCGGGTTCAGGAAAGGGAAGCGGATCTCCACTCCAACCGTGGCGTTGTTTTGCTGGAAGCTGTTCGGTTGAAAATAGTGTTGATAGTTATTGAAGGTAGCCAGCAACGCATACTGAGCGGCAAAATCGATGCTTGGCCACATCGCCCGATGTTCGCCACGGGCGCGGAAAGCCAGCGCAGTGGCGCGGATGTCGGCGATCTGGATCAGCGGGTTTTCCTGCGTGGCCTTGAGTGCGAGATTTTCTTCCTGTTGCACTTCGGGCAATTCCGGAATCGATTCGGGCACCGTTTCGATCGCAGTGGCGGGAAGGCCGGTCAATTGCGAAAGCCGGTTGCGCAGCACGTCGATGGCGCCTTGAGCCTGGGAGATGTGGAAGTAGACGCGAGCTGCGTTCAGGCGCGCCTGGTTGCGGATCAGCGGATTGTCCACTCCCGCGAGAACCCGCTGATTGACGACCTGTTCCATTTTGAGCGCGTCCTCGTAGTCATGGCTCAAATGAGTCACGAGCGTTTCCCATTTGCTAAGCTCGGCGTAGCTCAAGACCGTGTCCTGGATTACCTGGTTGCGCTGATCTTTGGTCTGGATGGTGCTCTCTTGGTATTCCGATCGGGCTGCTCGCACGAAGTCGCGCAGGGCAGGATTGATGAGCGCAAATTGTGCCGTGGTATTGACGATCGAAGGCGCCGACCCTTCCAGGCTGAGCGGATAACCGTACGACTTACCCAGTCCCGAGCCAACACTCAACTGCGGCAGGTATTGATTGCGGACTTCATGGTACGAAGCGAAGGCGCGCTGCTCATCGATGTGGGAGGCTCCCATCGTGGTGCTGTGGGCCAGCGCCAACTCGACGGCTTGCTTGAGCGGCAGTTGTTCGGCGGCGAGAATCCCGCAGAAGAAAATCTGGAATACGCCCATTGCGAACAGAACGGCGAGAGTTGATGCACCGCGGAAAGGCTTCATGTCTTCATCCTCAAGAGAAGTTGCAAGACTCGAAAATACGATTGTAGATGAGGACCGTCGAACCACGCCAAGAACAGCGAGTCCATTGACCTGATTCACCCCAATCGGCCAAGCCTGGTTTTTAGTTGGCACAACGGGAATATGCGGAAGAAACAAAGGTGGGGCACTCTAACGAATAAGATATTCGCTCAACCCTGGGTCAGCCGACGGGACGGCTCGACTATCATAAACATCTCGTGGACGCGGATCAGAGGGAATCCGCTTGGTCTTCCGATTCTTGCGCGCGGGAATTGACTTGGCCGGGTTCACTTACGCCGGCCACTTCGCGATTCAGCCGGTCCAATGCGGTCTGAGCGAGTATGAAACTCTTGGCCAGGGAGAGCGACGTGCGGTATTGCTGAGCCGCTGCAGGGTGGTCGCCCTGCTGCTCGAGCGCGGTCCCCAGCAAGTAGTGCGCTTTGAACGCAGGTGCGGCTTCGACCGTGGGGCCGGATAACAGATAACGACGGAGCAACTGCGTAGCTTGCGCAAGGTCCCGTTTGGAGCGAAGCAGCACGGCGGCGCTCTCCATCAGCACCTCAGGTTGATCGAGCGGGGCGGAACTGGCGTGCCGGATGGCATCTTCCATTGCATCCAGGCGGCCGGTTTGGCGATAAAAGAATGCCAAATTCAACCAGGCGAGCGCCGCGCCGTGGCTGGCTTCGATAGCGGCACGATATTGGTTCTCGGCTGAGATCAGGTCCTTCTTCTTTTCGGCAAGGCGCCCTTTGACCCAGCCGGCTCTGATGGGATCCAGAGTGGCGAGTTTCTGAGCTTGTGCTTCAGCCTTGTCGCATCCCCCACCCATGATTCCCGGAGCTTCCATGTAGAACTCAGCCAGATCGGTACGCGCCTCGGCGCTGTTCGGGTCCAACCGAACCGCGGTTTCAAATTCGCTATGAACCTTCCGGGCCAAGCTCGCCGCGCTGAAGAAGCCCACATGGTCGGCCTTTTCTCCGTAGATGCGACCCAGCCAGAGATGATATTGAGCATTGCCCGGATCAAGCGAAACCGCCTTCTCGCACGCTGGGATGCCCCTGTCCCAGTCGCTCAGCGTGAGGTATGCGCGACAAAGCAGATTGTAAGATTCGGCATCATTGGGAGCGTGACTGATTCTGCCTTGCAGTGACGCAATGGCATCGTCTACGCGGCCCTGGGCGAGTAGCTTGCTGTCCGCAGAGTCGGCGGCTGACAGCGAAGGGAGAAGTGCGATTAGAAATAAGATTGAAAGTTTCTTGATTACGAACATTTCTTAGTGGACCACCTTGACTGGTAACCCGTTGCGCAAGGGCTTGGAATTGGCCGGTCCCAGAGCGACCAAAGCATTCTCCGGGAGGCCTCCTGTAACTTCCACCTGGGTGAGATTCGAGATGGAGGTTTGCACATAACGGCGCTGCAATTCGTTGTCGACGATCTGATAGACGTAAGCCTTGCTGTCGTCCTGATGAACCGCTTCGCGAGGCACCGTGAGGACGTCGCGATGTTCCGCAGTGATAATCGTGACCCCCACGTTGACGTTGGGTAGCAGCTTGAAATCCTGGTTGTCGACCACGCAGGTTGTCTCTCCGACATTGCGGGTTCCGTGAAGTTTTATGACAGCCGGGATCACGCTAACAGTGCCCTGCCAAGTGCGTTCCGGCATCGCATCCCAGGTCACGTCGATTTTGTCGCCGGGTGCGAGGCGGCCGATATCGGGCTCATCCACGAAGGCCCGCACGCGGACTTTGGAGAGATCCGCCTCCTGCAAAACCAGGTCGCCGGGATTGAGATAAGCGCCCTGAAGGACTGGCAGGGAATACACGATCCCGTCATACGGCGCGCGGATGTTCAACTGATTGAGAACGTCTTCGGCTGCAGCGTACGCGGCTTGCGCTTCCGATTTCTGGGCCTCTACGCGAGTTATTTCTGGCTGGGAGTAACGATTCTTCTGCTTCTGCAGAAGAAGATTGAGATCGGCATTCGCACGTTTGACCTGATCTTCGGCGTTCTTTATTTCACCCGGCGACGCGGCGCCCTGCTGCCGCAGACGCCGCAACGCGTCCAGGTTGCGCTGTGCCGTGTCGGCGTCAGTGCGTGCCTTGAGAATTTGCGAATCCAGGGTCAAGACTTCCTCACGATTTCCGCCCTTCTCTACTGCGCTGAGATCGGCATCCGCGGCAAGAACTTGAGCCTTGGCTCGGGCGTTCTGGCTGCGCGCTTCGGCGTCGTTCAACTGCACCAGGAGTTGACCCTTCTTGACGTGATCTCCTTCCCGCACCAGTATTTTCTTAACTGTCGTTCCGATCGGGGTATGGGCCTCGAAGTTTTGCAGTGGCTCGACTTTTCCGTTGGTGGACACGACACTGCGAATGGCGCTGCGCTGCGCGGTGACCGCTCGCACGGGCACGGCCGGATCTCGGGATAAGGACGCGAACAACACGACCGCCGCGGCGATTGCGATTGTCGCTACGATCCAGCGGTGACGCGTCCAGAAGCTGGCATTATTGTTGGTCATTATTCATTTATTCGTTACGCGCTCCTATGACACCCGAATTGCTGATGGCATAAATGTTACCACCTGCTGGCTCTGGAAGCTGTAAGAGGACCTGTCGAATTAGATGCGCGAGTTCAGCGGATGAAGCGCAAATTCTGGCAGAATTTAACGGTTTTTCATGGTTGCTGGTTACAATAGTTCCATGCCCAAACCACGCCGCTATACGCCGGAACATGCCCATGCGGGCCTGGATGCGAAGTTTCCGGAGATCGAGAGCTGGCCGAATCAGTTTGCCGGATATGAAATCGTCGTCGATGACCCCGAGTTCACTTCGGTCTGCCCGAAAACAGGATTGCCAGACTTTGGCGTGCTTACGATTCGGTACATGCCGGACAAACACTGCCTGGAATTGAAGTCGCTGAAGGAGTATCTGCAGGCCTACCGGAATCTGGGAATCTTTCAGGAGAACATCGTCAACCGGGTATTGGATGATGTGGTGCGGTGGGCGCGTCCGGTGTGGGCGGAGGTCAAAGGGGATTTTCGGCCGCGCGGTGGGATTTCTACGGTGATCGTCGCCCGATGGCCTCGGCCGAAGCGAAAAGCGAGGAAGTGAGATTTCTAGAGAACGAAGAACAAGATCAGAACATTATCGCGGAGTTTTGAGAAGGGCAACAGGGGCCGCTGAGAAAAACCTCTTTCTTCTCGGGGGCTAAGGGGTGGCCTCGGTGTTGAGCGGTTCGATCTGCTTCAACTCGTGCGCCAGTTCGGCCTTCACGCGACCGATGTCATAAGCATCCTGCAGATTTAGCCAAAATTGCTCGGTGGTTCCGAAAAACCGGGAGAGCCGAAGGGCTGTGTCTGCGGTTATGCCGCGTCGTTCCAGGACAATGTCATTGATGCGGGGTGGGGGGACCCGAAGTCGTTTTGCCAGGGCGTACGGAGACATCGCCATGGGCTTCAAGAACTCCTCGCGCAAGACCTCGCCGGGATGAAGCGTCCAATTTGGCGTGCCCCTTCTCGCAATGCTCATCGCCGCTCCTTACTTCAAATCCAGGCCATGTGCTCCGGATCAGTGATAATCGGTTACTTCGACATCGTGCGCATCGTGGTCGCGCCAAACGAAGCAAATCCGATATTGATCGTTGATGCGAATGCTGTGCTGTCCTCGGCGGTCAGCGTGTAGTTTCTCCAGCCGGTTTCCCGGCGGATACTTCAAATCATGCAGTTCCACCGCTGAATCGAGCATTCCCAGTTTTCGTTTTGTCACATCTGCTGGGGGAGAGCCTCGCGTCTTGCCCGTTCGCCATATCTCCGCTGTTGCACGGTCGGCGAAGCTCCTGATCACGATATCGATAATAACGGATACCGTTAATAACGTCAAGCATTATTAGTTGAGCGAGGTTCGGAGGAAGAATCCACAATGCCGTTCCAGCCGCCGTGATATATTCCTTCGCCAAGTGAAGCAGACGAAACTTTATCCCTGGACGGCGCTGGTCTTGCTGACGGCGCTGAACCTGCTCAACTACATCGATCGTTCCGTGTTGTTCGCCGTGCAGCCGCTGGTACAGGGTGAATTCCATCTCACCAACACACAAGTTGGATATCTGACCAGCGCCTTTCTTGGCTTTTACATGATCGCCGCGCCGTTTACCGGGCCGCTCGCGGACCGTTATTCGCGCAAGAAGATCATCATTCTGGGGGCCATC
>Ga0210390_10001951_pt1 | contig 18904 bp, 16 predicted proteins | sample IncBWH11OmetaG_FD_161050 | JGI IMG/M metagenome (GOLD analysis project Ga0210390, IMG submission 161050) | Forest soil microbial communities from Barre Woods Harvard Forest LTER site, Petersham, Massachusetts, United States - Inc-BW-H-11-O ... | reverse complement strand
GAACTCACCGCCTACGCACACGCCCACGGCCTCGACATCACACCGCGTTCGGCAACCATCGCCATGAGCACGGCGCCACATCCCAAACCAGCGTGTTAATAATTCGCAAGTGCTTAGGGCGCGTTCGCCATGGACAAATAACGCGAAACGGACCGAAAAACATGGCTACCGCGCCCTAAGAAGACAAAGTCTTCGCGCTAGGCAGCCTGGACGGCCGCGACCGCCGAAGGCGCGGACCCGGCGCGACATCGATTACGCAATCAAGGTGCCCTCACCGCCGGCGCGCCGGGCCGGCAGCGAAGTGGGGTCTGTGGCCACCGGGACGTAGCGGCGGGCACCCGAGCGCCGTTGCTCGGCCCAGGCTTGACAAGCGCCGGAACCGGGTCCTGCGACACCTCTATTTGCCGCAAGAACTTACGGGATCATGAACGCGCCCGCGATCGATACCCCGGGGGGTATCGATCGAGACACTTATGCGCCGGGGAGTGGCGGGAGTTCGCCGGTCTTCTCGTATTCGGCGATCTCCTCCAGGCGACGCGCGTGCCGGGGCTCTTGGGAGAACGGCGTTTCGACGAAGACCTTCGCGAAACCGACGGCGTCGCTGATGCTGTACATCCGCGCGCCGAGGCTGAGTACGTTCGCGTCGTTGTGCTGGCGGGCCAGCTGCGCGGTCTCGTCGGTCCACGCGACCGCGGCCCGGATGCCGGGGATCTTGTTCGACGCGATCTGCTCGCCGTTACCAGAACCACCGATTACTATGCCCAGGCTGCCCGGGTTGTCGATGACCGCGCGCGCCGCGCGCATCACGTACACGGGGTAGTCATCGTCGGGCACGTAAGTGGCGGGGCCGCAGTCCACCGGATCATGTCCGGCCTCACGGAGCCAGCTGATCAAGGCTGTCTTGAGCTCGAACCCCGCGTGATCAGATCCCAGATATACGCGCACGCCCGAAAGTCTGTCAGACAGCGGTGACGCGAGTGGCAGCAGGACCGCCGTAGCCTCCCGGGGGGCGACGAAAAACCCCCCGGGGCAAAACCCTTGATTACGCCTGATAACTGGACAGGTACGCGGTGTAATATGTTCTGAAACCGCTATCGGACCAGGCGGGGAACGTGCAGGGTGTGTCAGTCGAAGATCGGGTCGCGGGTACGGGACCGCTTCAGTTCGAAGAAGCCGTCTGTGCCCGCGATCAGCAGCACGCCATCCCACAGCCGGGCCGCCGCCTCACCGCGCGGGATGGGCGACACGACCGGTCCGAAGACCGACAGGCCGTTCACCGAGATCACTGGCGTGCCCACGTCGTAGCCGACCCGGTCGATCCCTTCCTTGTGCGAAGCGCGCAGCGCCTCGTCGTAGGTGGTCGAGTCCGCCGCGGCGGCCAGTTCGGCCGGGAGTCCGGCCTCGGCCAGGGCGGCCTCGTAGGTCGCGCGCTCACGCGGTGCCTTGTCGAGGTGGAACCGGGTGCCGAGCGCCGTGTACAGCGGTCCGAGCACCCCGGGACCGAACTGCTGCTCGGCGGCGATGCAGACCCGGACCGGACCCCACCCTGTGCGCATCAGTTCCTGGTAAGGCTCGGGCAAGTCCCGGCCCTCGTTCAGCACGGACAGGCTCATCACGTGCCACCGCGTCGTGACGGGACGTACCTTCTCGACCTCGTGCATCCACCGGGACGCGATCCATGCCCACGGACAGACGGGGTCGAACCAGAAGTCGACGACGGTCAGTTCCTGCTCGCTCATGCACGCTCCTGTTATCCGGCATCTGTGCCTTGTCAGCACGCACAACCCGGCGTGAGACCGCCGCATTCCGGGAAGCGTACAGACGTTCTTTCGAAGGGCTGCACGTGCAAAGATTCACTGCAGCCGAGAACGATCACGAAAGGATCTCCTGGTGGCAGCTAACCTCACCCGTGACGAGGCACGAGAACGCTCTGCGCTGGTCACTGTCGGCTCCTACCAGGTTGAGCTGGACTTGACCGGGGGGGACACCACCTTCCGTTCGGTATCGAGGGTTGTCTTCGATTGCGCGCGGCCAGGAGCGGGCACCTTCCTCAACCTCGTGGCACCGCAGGTGTATGCGATCACGCTCAACGGGGAGCCGGTCGGCCTGGCGGCGTTCGACGGCGAGCGCATCACGCTTGACGGGCTCGCCGCGCACAACGAGGTCGTGGTGGACGCCGAGTCCGCTTACTCGCGCAGCGGCGAGGGCCTGCACCGGTTCACCGATCCGGTGGACGGCAACGTCTACATGTACTCCGACCTGGAGACCTTCGACGCGCACCGGATCTACGCGTGCTTCGACCAGCCCGACCTCAAGGCGAGCTACGAGCTCACCGTGGTCGCGCCGGACGGCTGGCTGGTCGTGTCCAACATGGCGCCGGACGTAGCAGGCGGGGTCCCCGCGGACGGCGGCGCGCGGCTGTGGCACTTCCCGCCGACCCCGGTGATGGCCACGTACATCACCCATGTCTCGGCCGGTCCCTACCACGTGGTCCGCGACAAGCATGACGGGATACCGCTCGGCATCATGTGCCGCCAGTCGCTGGCTCAATACCTCGATCCCGACGAGATATTCGAGGTCACCAGGCAGGGCTTCGACTTCTTCCACACCGCGTTCGGCATCAGGTACCCGTTCGGCAAGTACGATCAGCTATACGTGCCCGAATTCAAAGAGGGCGCGATGGAAAACGCCGGCGCGGTCACGTTCCTCGAGGACTACATATTCCGCTCCCGCGTCACCGACTTCTCCCGGGAGGCACGCGGCGAGACCATCCTGCACGAGATGGCGCACATGTGGTTCGGCGACCTGGTGACGATGCGCTGGTGGGATGACCTGTGGCTGAACGAGTCGTTCGCCACCTGGGCAGGCACGCTGGCACAGGCCGAGGCCACCCGGTGGACTCAGGCATGGACCACGTTCGCTGAGGTCTACAAGTCGTGGGCGTACCGGCAGGACCAGTTGCCATCGACCCACCCGATCGCGGCCGACATCCCCGACATCCACGCGGTCGAGGTGAACTTCGACGGCATCACCTATGCCAAGGGCGCCGCCGTCCTGAAGCAGCTCGTCGCGTACGTGGGGCGCGAGAATTTCCTGGCCGGCGTGCGGCGGTACTTCGCCGAGCACTCCTGGGGAAACGCGACGCTCGCGGATCTGCTGTCCGCGCTCGAGGCGGTTTCCGGGCGGGAGCTGAGCGCGTGGTCACGGGAATGGCTGGAAACGGCCGGGGTAAACACGCTGCGCCCGTCCTACACCCTCGACGCCGAGGGCCGCTTGGCGACCTTCGCTGTTATCCAGGAGGCGGCGGAGTCTCATCCAGCGCTGCGCTCGCACCGGATCGCCATCGGGCTCTACGACCGAACAGACCTGGGCCTGGTCCGCAGGGCGATCGTCGAGATCGACGTGTCGGGCGCGAGCACCGACGTGCCGACCCTGATCGGGCAGGAGCGGCCCGACCTGGTGCTGGTCAACGACGACGACCTGACGTATGCCAAGGTCCGGCTCGACGAATACTCGCTGGCGACGCTGATCGAGGCGTCGATCGGCTCGTTCAGCTCGTCGCTGCCCGCCGCGGTGTGCTGGGCCGCGGCCTGGGACATGTGCCGGGACGGCGAGATGGCCGCCAGGGACTACGTGCGGCTGGTACTGGACGGGGTCTCGTCGGTGCGTGACATGAGCGTCGTCCAGACGCTGCTGCGGCAGGCCGCCCAGGCGGTGCGACGGTTCGCCGACCCGGCCTGGCGGGATGCCGGGCTCGAGCTGATGGCCTCGTCGCTGCGGTCACTGATGCTGGCGGCGCCCGCGGGGTCCGACCACCAACTCGCGTACACCCGGGCGTTCGCGGGAGTCGCCACGTCGCCGACCGACCTGGAACTGCTGTCCGGGCTGCTGTCAGGTTCGACCGTCGTGGCGGGCCTGGCCGTCGACACCGACCTGCGGTGGATACTGCTGCGCCGCCTGGTCAGCCGGGGCGCCTACGGAGAAGCGGAGATCGACTTGGAGCTGACGCGGGACGCGACAGACGCGGGCGAGCGGCATGCCGCCACCTGCCGGGCCGCGGTGCCGTCCCAGTTGGTCAAGCGAGAGACGTGGGAGACCCTAACCGACGGCAAGCTGACGATCGCGATGTTCCGGGCGACCCTCACCGGCTTCGTCGACCCGGACCAGCGCTCGCTCGTCGAGCCGTACCGGCCGGCGTACTTCGCGGTGGTGGGAGACGTGTGGCGGGAGTGGAGCTCGGCGATGGCGCAGGACTTCGTGGCCGGCGGCTACCAGATGTGCGCGGTGAACGTCGAGACCGTCGCGGTCACCGACGAGTACCTGGCGACCCACGACACGCCGGCCGCGCTGCGCCGGCTGCTCATCGAAGGCCGCGACGAGGTGCTCCGCTCGCTGCGCTGCCAGGAACGAGACCGCGCCGCCTCGTTACGACAGCACCTTGCCCCTGAAGTTGCGCAGCCCGATGGCCAGGAACAGCGCCCCGAACCCGGCGACCACCGGGTACACGACGTACAGGTGCATGTGCGGCGCGTCGGTGAACGCCGCCCGCATGCCCTCGTTCACGTAGAGCAGCGGGTTGATCAGCACCAGCGTCTGCAGCCAGTGGAAGCTGCCGATCGTGACCGGGGCGAGCTTGGTCCACGAGTAGTAGGTGCCGCCGAGGAACGTGATCGGCAAGATGATGAAGCCGAACATCAGGCCGATGTTCCTCGGCTCGAAGCTGGTCCCGAGCACTAGCCCGAGCCCGGCCATCGCGATGCAGGCCAGCGGCACGAACGTCACGATTATCAGCCAGTGCAGGTTCAGGTGCGCCTCAACGCCTGGCGCGTGCACGACCGAGGCGATCGGCAGCACGATGATCGCGGACAGCACGCCCTGGGCGGCGCCGGAGAGCACTTTCGCGATGGCCACCAGCCAGATGGGGCACGGCGCCTGCACCCGGTCCTCGATCTCCCTGGTGAAGCCGAACTCCTGGGCCATGGCCAGGGCGATCGACTGCACGCCCTGGAACATGACCGAGATGCCGACGACCCCGGGCACCAGGATCGTGGCGAACTCCGATTCCGCCACCGTGCCGTGACCGCCGATGCCCTGCCCGATCTTCGGGAACACGTAGAGGAAGACGAAGCAAAGCAGGAAGGGCTGGATCAGCGTGCGCAGCACGAATTCCCGGAGGTTCTTGCGCAGCACCACCAGGTCACGCAGGAGCAGGGCGGCTAGCGCGGTCCGGCTGGCCGCGGCGACCGAGCGGGTGGGGCCGCCGCCGATCCGGCGCGCCGGGGCCGGTGTGGTTACCGAGGCGGTCATTCCTCCCTCAACTCCCTTCCTGTCAGGTTGATGAACACGGTCTCCAGGCTGGGTTCGGCGACCGACACGTCGACGAGCTGGAAGCCACCGTGCTCGGCCGCCAGCACGATGCGCGGGACCAGCCCGTCGCTGCCTTGGACGTGCAGTTCGAGCCTGCCGTCCGCCATCCGCGTCCTCGTGACACCCGCCACGTCCCTGGTCAGCACCTCGGCGAGACCGTTGACGTCGCCGGTGGTGCGCACCGTGACGATGGTGTCGGCGCCGATGGTCTGCTTGAGCGCGGCGGGGGTGTCGAGGGCGAGGATCCGGCCGTGGTCCATGATCGCGACCCGCTCGCAGAGCTGGTCGGCCTCCTCCATGTAGTGGGTCGTCAGCAGAATCGTCTGGCCGTCCCCGTTCAGCTCGCCGAGCAGGTCCCACAGCGCGAGCCTGCTCTGCGGGTCGAGGCCGGCCGTCGGCTCGTCGAGGAAGAGCACCGAGGGCCGGTGGAAGATGGCCCGCGCCACCATGAGCCGCTGGGCCATGCCGCCGGACAGGGCGTACACCGACGCCTTCGCCCACCTGGACAGCTGGAACCGCTCAAGCAGCTCATCGGAGATCTTCCTGGACTCCTTCGCCTTGATGCCGAACAACCGGCCGTGGAAGTACAGGTTCTCCCACACCGTGAGCTGGCGGTCCAGGGTGTTCTGCTGGGAGACGATCCCGCTCAGCTGCTTGGCGAGCGCCGGCTGCGCCTTGACGTCCACCCCGGCCACGAACGCCCGGCCCGACGTCGGGACCACCCGGGTGGTCAGCATTCCGGCGGTCGTGGTCTTGCCCGCGCCGTTGGGTCCGAGCAGGCCGAATATCTCTCCGGTCCGGACGTCCAGGTTGAGTTTGTCGACGGCCGCGAAGTCCGTTCCCGGGTAGACCTTGGTCAGGTCTTCGGTATGAATGACCGCGGCTGGCTCGGCACCGGACATCCCGGCCGGGCTCTGTGCGGCTGCTGCGATGCTCATAGAACACTCAGCCTAAGCGCAGGCGCAGAGAGCCCCGGCGGGGACCGGCGCGGCGCCGCCCCGGCTTCGTGGCCGGGACGGCGCCGCGGTTTCTGGCCGGCGGGCCGCTAGCCGATCGTGTAGGTGTACGGGAGCGCGGCCAGGTCGCTTCCTTCTGGGTAACTTCCTGGCAGCTCGTTGTACGTCACCGCGCCGGAGTTGAGCGAGAAGTCGGAGACGTAGATGGTTCCTGACACCACGGTTCCTGAGGTGCCGCTTGGCGTGATCGTCACCGGGATCGTGACGCTCTGGCCGGGGTTGACCACGTAGGGATTGAACCCGCTAGCGGCGTTCGTGCTGTCCAGCCAGAAGTCGCCGGTGGGCGAGCTGACCGTTGGGTCAAAGCCGGCCGTGGTCGCCGTCATCGACACATGGGCCGTGACTTTCTTGGCCGCGTTCTTGCCGATCGGCCCGACGAGGAACGGCGTGACCGACCAGTTGCCCGCGGGGACGTCGGGCTCCGACAGCGATCCCGTGGCCGTCTTGCCGGACGATGAGACGAGGTCCGGGTCACCGAACGGGTACGAGAAGTCGAAGTACAACAGAGAAGGCGACGAGACCGTCGCCTTGATCGCGGTCGTGTGTGAGGGGACGAGGAAGGTCGGCACGACGCCGTTCACGTTAGGCAGCGTGAGGGTGGGCGTCGACTGCGGCGCGAGGTTGACGGTGGTCTGCGTGCTCGTCCTGGCGTCGACGAAATACGCCTCGGGAGTGGTGCCGTCGTTCTGCACCGTTACCATCGCGGTCACTGGCGTGCCCGCGGCCAGCGTGGTGCTCGCCGAGTCGGGCAGCCCGGTGACAGTCGTGCTGACCGGGGTGTTGTTGATGGTGACCGTGAACGGCTGGGCCACCGCGGTCCCCGACACCACGCCGTAGAAGTCGACCGCCAGCGTCCATAGCCCGGGACTTGGGTTCAGGACGTGCAGCGCGGTGCCGACTTCTGGCTGGATCTCGGGGGCTCCGAAACCCGTCGTCACCAGCAGCCCGTTGGACGCCGCGGACACCGCGTTCCCCGACGGATCGATCAGTTCGGCGAACAGGGGGTTGCTGGCGCTGCCGGTGTCGACGCTGACGTTCAGCGCCGGGAGCCCGGACGGAATCTGAACCTGGTAGTACTGCGTTTGCCCGGTGTCGCTTTGACGGCCGTTACCGCCGGTCAGCGTGCCGGTTACCGTCGTCGACGGGTCCGGCGTCGGCACCAGCGAGCGAAGCGTGACCGGAATCGAGGTCACCACGGTGAACGTCGGGGCCTTGGCCGAGCTGCGCACGATGATCGAGCCGGACTCATCGCCCGCCTGCGACGGCGTGGACGCAGTGAACAACACGGAACCGGAGGCACCCGGTGCGAGCGTCATCGAGTTGCTTGTCAGGTGGCCGAACGACTGCCAGGTCGCGGTGCTCGCCACGAACTGCGCGGAAACCGGCGCACCGGTCCCCGCGGTCCCTATCAGGGCCGTCCACTTGCCCGCCGCCGGGTTGGAGACCTGGGCGTTGCCGTAGTTGCCGACGCCCTGCGGCAGGTTGTACTCGCCGAGTTGGCCGCCGGGGGAAATGAGGCTCAAGTCGACCACCCCGACGAGCGAGACCGAGGCGTTCAGCCGGGCTATGCCCTTCGGCACCGTGAACGTGACCTCCGTGGTGTAGCCGCTCGCGCTGGTCAGCGACAGCGACCTGGCGGAGACTGCCGTGTACGGCGAGAGCATCCGGCTGGACAGGCCGAGCGTTACTGTCGAGGCGCCGTCGTTGGTGAGCGTCTCGGTGAATCCTTGTGTGGTGCCGACCTGGCCGACGGCGTTGAGCTGAGTCGGGCTGGCCAGGACGGCCTGACCGGCCGGCTTGACCGTGGCGCCATGCCAGGATCGGGCGGCCAGCACCGCCTGGTAGGCGTCGATCATCCCCGCGCCCTGCTGTTCGGCCGGTGCGTCGATGTTCTGCGCGGTCGACACGATGATTTGCTTGACAATGGCCGGGGACGGCGTGGCGCCATGGTGCGCCTCGCGGTACGCCTGGATCACGAGGGCGGCGACTCCGGAGGTCAGCGGCGCCGCCTCGCTCGTGCCGCCTTGCAGCTCGATCGACGCGGCCTGCCCGGAGAAGTTGGTGCAGGCGGCGAACTTGGCCGGGTCCGGCGTGCACAGCGCCCAGTTCAGGTCGCCGGGCGCGACCACGTCGACGGTGCCGCCCGTCTGGTCGAAGCCGCCGGAGCTGAGCCCGCTGATGTTGTCGTTGAGCCAGCCCTTCACCCCGGGCGCGGTGATGCCGCCGATCCCGGTCTGCGCGTACGCGCGGTACGTGGTCGTGGCGCCAGCCGAGATGACGTTCGGGTCGGTGGCGGGCGAGCCGATCGTGTTGGTCGACCCGGCGTCGCCGGTGGACACGTCAACCGTCACGCCGGCCTTGACGGCATCTTCGTCGGCCATCCGGACCAGGTCGAGGCTGGCCGCGTCGGGGAACGGGTTGTCGCCGAACGACTCGTTGAGAACGTTGACGTGGTCATGCGTGACGGCGTAGTCGACGGCCTCGAGGAACACGGAGTTGAAGGCCACGGTGGCGGAGCCGAACACGTTCAGCCCGACCAGGCTGGCACCGGGCGCCACGCCGAGTATCCGGATGTCGCACGGCGCGGATAGGCCAGCGCCGTAGCTGGCGACGTTGTAGACGTGCCGGCCTTGCGCGGCGATCGAGCTCGCGTCAAGGAAGGCCTCGGCGCCGTCCGTCGGCGCGTTCGTGCCGGTCCCGCTGAAGTCCTGGTAGTCACTGAAGACGTGCTGGCCGTTGGCCCGGATGAAGTCGGGGTTGTTGGGGTCGAGGCCATCGGCGATCCATGCCACCTTCACCCCCGCACCCGTGTAGCCCAGGGCCTGAGCCGACGAGCCAGCGGGCTCGGCGGCGTTGATGGCCTCGATCGCCTGCGGGTTGAGCTGTACCTGGCCCTTGGGCGCGCACGCCCCGGGAAGCGGCTTCAGGCCCGGCGCGGCCTTGGCCTTGGCCGGGGTGGCCGGCGCGGTCGCGACCGGGATCGGCAGGTCCGGCACTACCTCGGCCACGGCGGGGTTAGCCGCGAGCAGCTTCGCCGCGCCGGGCGACACCGTCGCGGCCACGGCGTTCACCAGCGAGATGCTCTTGACGTCGCGGGCGGCCGTTGCCGTGAGTTCGGACATGACGCCTTGCTGCAGGCTCCTGACCATGGCCGTTCGCTGCGTTGCGTCCGACGTCGTGTCCGGCAGGCTGGTGGCCTGGTTCTTGAGCACCACGATCACCTTGTCGGTGACGTTGGTTGACAACGCGCGGGCCTCGGCGGGTGACAGGGTCACCTGGCCAGTGCCCGCGTTGTGCCCGGTCTGCGCTTGGGCCGCTGTCATGGCTGTAGTGACAGTAGTGGCCAGAGCTAGAAGGAAGACAGGCGCGGTGATCGCCGCTACCCGCCGCACTCTCGTATACCCCATAGGTAGTTTCCCATCCGAACTTTTTCGTACGTGCTGGCACGCTCGACGCTCATAATTCCGGACGGGTTACCAGAGTGTCTATTGTTTCTTGTTTACTGCGATCAATTTAACCACGGGCGTCACCAATGGTGATCGACGAGGCGATCTGTGTGGCGAAGATACCGCACGCCCTGTTTCATGTAGACGCGCGGATTGGTGTCCAGGTACCTGGCCCAAGCCGGGTCGAGTTCTCCGCGATAGACCGCGTAACGCGCCAGAGCGTAGCCGAACATCTGCTCGGTCATGTACCCGAGCCGTCGCGACTGCCAGCCACCAGCAGGCTCGATCACGGACCAGGAAATGCGGCCGAAGCTAAAGGCCGCGTTCGCGGTGAAGATACCCATTCCCAGGTAAACGGTCGCCAGATCGGTGAGCGGTTCGTGATCCTGGCGGTCGGGGCTCATCCGGCGCTCGCCGAAGAGCCGCACGTGCGCGAGTTCGTGCGCGATCACGGCAAGTAGTCGCGCTGGCTCGCCGACATTGGACCGGTCGATCGTGACGACATGCAGTCCGTCCTCGTCGGCATCTGTGTACGCGCCCGCCGCCCCTGAAGAGCGGAACGTCCCCATTCCGCCAGGGAACAGCCGCCTGAAATTCTCCGCTTCGTCAAGGTCTTCGGAGAACTGCACGTCAACGTCGGCCTGCACGCCCATGTAGCGAGCGACGGAGCGGACCAAGGCGCGCACGTCAGCGTCGCTGCCAGCAAACGGCGGCGGAAAATACTCGCTCGTGGGCAGGATCACCGGGACGTTCAGCGGCGCGACACCGAACTCGCGGCGCAGCCATTCGATGCTCTCCTCGATCCAGGTTCGCTCACGTTCCTTGACCGGGCAGCGCGGGTTGAACAATGGGATAGCGGACCGCCTTTCATGCGTACGCGGACAATCGTAAGCAGGTTCGCGGGCCTGCGGAGCGGACGGCACCGCATTCAGCGCGGTGGTAAGACTGGGGCATGAGTGAACCACTGGGCGACCTGCGAGACCCTAGCTCGGTGGCAAGCTCCGGCATGAAGAAAATCCTGGTCGCCGGGAGCACCGGCGCAGGCAAGACCACGCTTGCCCGAGCCCTCGCCGCGCGCCTGGAGATTCCTTTCCACGAGATGGATGCGCTGGCCTTCGCCGGGCCTGGCTGGCGCGAAAACGAGCGCCTAGCGCAGGACGTGTCGCGGATCGTTTCCGGGCCGTGCTGGATCTTCGATTCCTTCGGCTACCCCGAAATCCGGGACCTGCTGTGGTCCGGGGCCGACACCATCGTCTGGCTTGATTACGCGCGCTCCGTCGTCATGCACCGCGTCCTGCGCCGGTCCGCGGTCCGCACGCTGCTCAGGCGCCGCGTCTTCGGCGGCAACGTGGAAACCGTTGGCTCCTGGTTCAGCGCAAGCCACCCTGCCTGGTGGGCCTGGTCGCAGTACGCCGGACGCCGGGCCGAGATCGCCTCTCGCTGCGCCAGGTTCGCCCCGCTCAACGTCATCCGCCTCACCTCGCCGCGAGCGGCGGCGGAATGGCTCGCCACCGTCCCGCAACGGGTAGTTTGAGCGCATGGACGAGAACCGTGCCCGGCGGGTCACCGACGCGCTCAGAGACCGCGGCATTAACGCGCATATGGAAAACGCCGGGATTGATATATACGGAGTCCGTGTCGTGCTCGGCGGTGGGCGCGAGGCGATCTGGGGTAACGAGGGCACGGCGTCCCTGGCGGCCGAGGTGCTGCTCGACGGTGATCTGGTTGGCTTCATCCCGGAGATCGCGGGTTCTGAGGCATTCGATGACGCCCAGGTGGTGGATGCCATCGCGCGGGCTGACTACGACGAGCCCGAGGGCCGGGAGCTTCCAGAGGCACCGCCGCCTGCCGCGCCGCTGACGCGAGAGGGCGGGGTGTTCCGGCGTTTTCTCGGCGGCTTCCGCTACGACTCGGAATAGCGGGCGGCCGTCATGGGTACTGCTGGGCCAGACGATGGCGGCGACTACGCACGGCGGCTGCGTGCGCTTCCTGTCGATGAGGTTCTCAGGGAATTCCTGTTCAGCCTGCTCAACACGGCCCAGGCAAAGCTGGGCCGGCGCGACGCCCGGCTGCTGATCGACGTGACCGCGGTGGCGCACGACCACGCGCGCCACTACCTGCCGGGTGAACTCGCCCGGCAGATCGACCAGGTACTGGGACAGCTGCGGATGAGCCAGGTGAACGCGGAAGCCCGGGCGGGCCGACCGGAAGAGAACGACCTGGACCGGCTCCCGGCGCCGCCGTCAGCCGCGGCGGGTCAGTAGCCTGACTCGGTCAGCTGTGGCCGGAGATAGCGCGGGCGACCGCCTTGCGGACGTGTTCGGCGACGTCGTCGAGCGGGATCGCCACGGTCTCGCCGGTGGCCCGGTCGGTTACCTCGACGGTCCCTGAAGCCAGCCCGCGCTTGCCGATCGTCACCCGAAACGGGATGCCGACCAGTTCGGCGTCGCTGAACTTGACTCCGGCACGGACCGGGCGGTCGTCGATGATCGTGTCCACTCCGGCGTCCAGAAGCTGGCGGTACACCCGCTCGCCCGTCTCGGAGACAGTCTCGTCGTCGTGCTGGGCGACCACCACGACCGCCTCGAACGGCGCGACCGCGGCCGGCCAGACGATGCCCTTCGAGTCGTGGTGCACCTCGATGATCGCCGCCATCGCGCGCTCCACACCGATGCCGTACGAGCCCATGATCGGCTTGACCGGCTTGCCGTCCGGTCCGGACACCGACAGGTCCATCGCGTTAGCGAACTTGTACCCGAGCTTGAAGATGTGCCCGACCTCGATGGCCTTGATCACCTCAAGCTCATGGCCGCACCGGACGCACGGCTCCCCCGCCGCCGCGGTGCGCAGGTCCGCCCATTGTCCGACGGCGATGTCACGCGCCACCTCCACACCGCGCACGTGCACGTCGTCGGTGTTCGCGCCGGTCACCATCCCGGACCTGCCCCGCAGGGCCGGGTCGGCGATCACCGGCAAGGAGGTCACGCCGACCGCGCCGAGCGACCCCGGTGCGGCGCCCAGCGCCGCGACGATCTCGTCGGCGGCGGCGGGACGGACGGTGACCGCGCCCGTGGCGTCGATGAGCTTCTGCTCCTCCAGCGCGTCGTCACCGCGCACCAGGACAAGGGTGAGCACACCGTCGAGCACGTAGACCAGCGTCTTGATCTGCCGGTCGGCTGGCGCGTCGTAGCCGGACGCGAGGTCCTCGATCGTCCGCACGCCCGGCGTGTCGAACCGCGATGGCGCGTCCAGCGCGAACACCGCGTCCGCCGCGGCATCGACCGGCGGTAGCGCGGAGCTGGCCTTCTCCACGTTCGCCGCGTAACCGCAGTCAACGCACCGAACGATGTCGTCTTCCCCGGTCTCCGACGGGCAGACGAACTCGGTGGAGTCCGACCCGCCCATCGTGCCGTTGGAAGCCTCGGCGGGGATCGCCGGGATGCCGAGCCGCTCGAACGCCCGCGTGTAGGCCTGGAAATGCAGGTTGAACGACTTGTCAAGCCCTGCCGCGTCCAAGTCGAAGCTGTAGGAGTCCTTCATGGTGAACTCACGGGTCCGCATCAGCCCGGCCTTCGGCCGCGCCTCGTCGCGCAGCTTCGTCTGGAACTGGTACCAGGCCTGCGGCAGCTGCCGATAGGAGGTGAGCTCGGTGGCCAGCGTGGCGACGATCTCCTCGTGCGTCATGCCGAGCGCGAGGTCGGCCCCCTTGCGGTCACGCAGCCGGAACATCGCTTCGCCCATCAGCTCCCAGCGGCCGCTGCGCAGCCACGGGTCGGCCGGGTGCATGACCGGCATCAGGATCTCCTGGGCGCCGATCCTGTTCATCTCCTCGCGGATGATGCCGATGACCTTCAGCCGGACCCGGACCGCCAGCGGCAGCAGCGAGTAGTGGCCCGCCATGAGCTGGCGGATGTAACCAGCGCGCAGCAGCAGCCGGTGGCTGGGCGCGCCCGCTTCCGCGGGGTCCTCGCGCAGCGTCGGAATATGCATGCTTGACCAGCGCACGCTTGCCTCCCGTTCTAAGTTCAACCCGGAGTTTATCGCCGACGGCAGCACGGCGCGGGCGAGCCAGGCGCGGCGAACGAGGACGCCTGGTTGATCGCGAGCAGGGAGGCCAGGTCGGCGGACGGTACGTTGCCCATCCAGTCCACGGCCATCGTCTGCCCGGCCTGGGTCCCGGGCAGCCCGGGCACGCTCACCCCGAAGACCTGGTAACCGGGAGCGGACAGCGCCACCTCGTACCACACCGACGGCAGCGTCTGCGGCAGGTGCGGGTCCCCGCCAAGCACGGCGCTCTGCTTGCCGCCGGTCACGGCTGACCCGTTCGCCGCCCACGCGTTGCTGTCGGGTACTGGTGAATAGAACCGGCGGGGAGCCGGCTGAGCTGCGCGAGTAACCGCGCCGCCGCATCCGATACCGCTTTATCGTCTTCCGAACGAACCGGCGCGGCTGTATTCGGGGTTTGTGCGTCGGCGCTCGAGGTCCATCTCCGACAGCCGGAACTTCGCGTGCACGTAGCCGAGCGCGAGGAACAGGTCGTGGTCGCTGCTCGCGCTGATCGACGCGAGGCCCTGCTTGGTGAACGACACGGTGACGGGCGCGGTGAGCCTCTGGATTCGAAGGGTCTGCGACGTCACCGGCTGTCCGCCCGCAGCCGACGTCCAGGCACCGCGGCCCGGGTCAAGCGCCGGCCCGGGCGCCGGGATCGTGCCATAGCCGAAGCCGAGTACACCGAGCAGCACCGCCGAGACCGCGACGGCGGCCACCACATTGACCACTCGGCGCAGCCGCCGTGCCTTGGTCACACCACTCCCCCGCTTAAACATTTCGCCTGTTTTATCACGTCTGACTGACCACTTTCGTCCACTACCTGCATGCTTAGGCCCTTTTTAAAGGCGTACTTGAAGGGGACAATTGATTACTGAGCGCTGCATCCCGCTGCGCTGAAATCGGTACGCTGAGGTGGTGAGATGGATGGCTTGGCCCCGGATCAAGAACTCCAGGTCATCAGCGCTGCCCGGGACACACAAGCACAGCGCCGTGCAGGTCAACGTGACACCGGCACCTGACGCTGACCCTGCCTCCGAGAGGCAGAACACAGGGGTCAGCGGCACTCGACACTCCGTAGTCGATCCCCCGGCAGGCGGCGCTTTCCGCGCTCGCCCGCGACATGCGGACCGCGGCACCGACGCCGGCGAACCGCCCGCAGGAACCGAGGAGACGACGGCATTCGGTTACGACGACGACGAACCGCTGGACAGCGGGATCGCCATCCTCGGCGGCATTCCGACGACCGAGGTCCCCGGCGACGCGCCGACCGCGCCGCAGCCCATGGTGAATGAGCCGATCGCGCAGCCGCGACCGGCGAGTGAGGTGCCGAGCAAGCCCGCGGCATCCAGCCCAGGTTTCGGGATCGGGTACGGCGGAAGGCCAGTGGCCTCGACCGGTGGCCAGCCCAAGAGGGTCCGCGACCTTGGCCTGGACCAGCGGTTGCGGATCTGGCGGTGGCGCCTGCTCATCGTGGTGGTCGTCGGCGTCGCCTCCTGGCTGCTGCTGCGGAACGTGCCCGTCACCCTGACGCTCATCGTCCTGGCCGGCATCATCGACATCATCTACCGGGCACGCACGGTCGGTTCGGTCCCCACCGGGGGAAACCCCGACCGGGCACAGCGGCGTACGCGGCGGCAGCTGGCCGGCATGCGGCGCCGCGGCTACCTCACGCTGCACGCGCGGCCCATCCCGGGCAGCCGGGAGGTCATCGACCACCTGGTCGTCGGCCCGACCGGGGTATACGCGATTGACTCGGAGAAGTGGCGCAAGGACTTTCCCATCCGCACCAGCAAGGGCAAGCAGCTCTGGCACGGACCGGACAGCAAGACGCCGCGTTTGGAGCACGCCAGCTGGGAGGCGCGGCAGGCTAGCCAGCGGCTGTCAGCGGCGGTCGGCAGGGAGGTCGTCGTCCGGCCCGCGATGGCCGTCTACGGCCCGGCGGTCCCGTGGGACTTCGCCACGATCAGGGATGTGGACGTTTTCAGCGGCCCCAGGCTGCGCAAGTACTTCGCGCGGCGCGCCAGGAAGAAGGACATCCAGCGGCTCACGCCTGATGAGGTGCGGGAAATTTTCGACGCCGCCGGCGCGGTCCTGCCGGATGTCGCCCCGCACAGACGCAGCGCCGCACCTTCAGGGAGCGCTACCCCGGTAGGCTGAGCTTCCTAGCAACTGAGGGGAGTTCGGCATGCCACCGTTGAGGTCCCGCACGGTCACGCACGGCAGGAACATGGCCGGGGCGCGCGCGCTGCTGCGCGCGACCGGGGTAGCCAGTGAAGACCTCGGCAAGCCGATCATCGCGGTCGCCAACAGCTTCACCGAGTTTGTCCCCGGCCACGTGCACCTGCGGGAAGTCGCGATCGTCATCGCCGACGCGATCCGCGCCGCGGGCGCGATTCCCCGCGAGTTCAACACGATCGCGGTCGACGACGGCATCGCGATGGGGCACGGCGGCATGCTGTACTCGCTGCCCAGCCGGGAACTGATCGCCGACTCGGTCGAGTACATGGTCAACGCGCACTGCGCGGACGCGCTGATCTGCGTCTCCAACTGCGACAAGATCACGCCCGGCATGCTGATCGCCGCGATGCGGCTGAACATCCCCACGGTATTCGTGTCCGGCGGCCCGATGGAAGCGGGCAAGGTGGGCGCCGCTGACCTGGCCGGGGGTGTCAGGAAGCTCGACCTGATCGACTCGATGGTGGCGTCGGCTGACCCGTCGGTGTCCGACGCGGACCTGGCCGCGATCGAAGAAGCGGCCTGCCCCACCTGCGGATCCTGCTCGGGCATGTTCACCGCGAACTCGATGAACTGCCTGACCGAGGCGATCGGGCTCGCGCTGCCGGGCAACGGGACCACGCTCGCCACCCACGTCGCGCGGCGCGCACTGTTCGAGAGGGCCGGCTCGGTGATCGTGGCGAACACCAAGCGGTACTACGACGATGGGGACGAGTCCGTGCTGCCGCGCTCGGTCGCCAGCAGGGACGCGTTCGAGAACGCGATGGCGCTGGACGTGGCGATGGGCGGGTCGACCAACACGATCCTGCACCTGCTCGCGGCCGCCCACGAGGGCGGCGTCGACTTCGGGCTCAAGGAGATCGATGAGCTGTCCCGGCGGGTGCCGTGCCTGTGCAAGGTCGCGCCTAGCAGCTCGTACCACGTCGAGGACGTGCACCGGGCGGGCGGCATCCCCACCATTCTCGGCGAACTTGACCGGGCGGGACTGCTCAACCGCACCGTGCACACAGTGCACCGGCTGCCGCTCGCGGACTGGGACCTGCGCTCGGGGGCCACCTCGGACGAGGCAATCGAGCTGTACCACGCGGCCCCCGGCGGGGTGCGGACCACGAAGGCGTACTCGCAGGACTCCCGGTGGGCGTCGCTTGACGTCGACGCGGCGGCCGGGTGCATCAGGGACGTCGCGCACGCCTACAGCGCCGACGGCGGGCTCGCCGTGCTGTACGGAAACATGGCGCCGGATGGAGCGATCGTAAAGACGGCCGGCGTGCCGGAAGAACTGCTCACGTTCAGCGGGCCGGCCCGGGTCTTCGAATCGCAGGAGGACGCCGTCGATGGCATCCTGGGTAACCGCGTGGCCGCCGGGGATGTCGTGGTCATCAGGTACGAGGGCCCCCGCGGCGGGCCCGGCATGCAGGAAATGCTGTACCCGACCAGCTTCCTCAAGGGCAAGGGCCTCGGCCGGGCCTGCGCGCTGATCACCGACGGCCGGTTCTCCGGCGGTACCTCCGGGCTGTCGATCTGCCACGTCGCGCCCGAGGCGGCCGCTGCCGGGACGATCGCGCTCGTGCACGACGGCGACCGGATCGTGATCGACATCCCGCGCCGCGAACTGCGGCTGGACCTACCGGAAGCCGAACTCGCCGCGCGGCGTGCCGCCGTGCTCGCGACGCTCGGCTCGTACCGGCCGGCCAGCCGGCAGCGGCCGGTCAGCCCCGCGCTGCAGATCTACGCGGCGATGGCCACGTCGGCGTCGACGGGCGCGGCACGCGACGTCTCGGCCATCACCGGCACGTCCGGGCAGTGACCGCCGCCGGGTTCGTCCGGGCGGCACGCGCTTCTGACGCGGCTGGCCTCGCGCGCGTCCAGGTGGCGAGCTGGCGGGTCGCGCTCGCCGGACTGGTGCCAGACACCGTGCTCGCCGAGGTGACAAGCGCCGACGCGGAACGCCAGTGGGCCGGTCGATGGCTGGAGGCGATCACCGGCCCGCCCACGAGCAGGCACCGGGTACACGTCGCCGTCGAGCCTGACATGGCTGGCTTTACCGGGTTCGCCTCGGCCGGCCCCGCCACCGACCCCGACCTGTGGCCGGGAACCGACGGCGAGTTGTACGAGCTGCACGTGCTGCCGGAACAGGCGGGCCTCGGCCACGACGGCCGGCTGCTGCACGCGGTCGCCGACACGCTCGCGGAGGACGGCTTCCGTACCGCGTTCACCTGGGCGCTGGCGGCGGACGAGGCGCGCCTGGAGTTTCTTCAGTCCGCCGGATGGGCGCCCGACGGCAGCCACAGCAACCTGGACATGGGCGTGAAAGTGCCGGTTGTTCGCTTGCACACTCTGCTTTCCCCCGGGGGCTGACCCCTCGGTGACCCCCCGGTGCCCCCCCGCGAAACCAGGGGACACCTGCTCCTGGACGAGGCGGCACGCATCCGTTCTGGATACGTGCTTTAAAATCTGCCGGTGGCAACAGCGCGTGAATGGCTGGCGGGAACCCGCCCTCGGACGTTGCCCGCGGCCGTCGTCCCTGTCCTGATCGGTTCGGGGGTCGCCGCGGGTTACGACAGGTTTTCACTGTGGCGGGCGGCGTTGGCACTGGTTGTCGCGCTCGCGCTGCAGGTTGGTGTGAACTTCGCCAACGACTACAGCGACGGCGTCCGCGGCTCGGACTCCGCCGAACGCAGGGTCGGGCCGGTGCGGCTGGTCGGGTCGGGTCTGGCGGAACCGGGGCGGGTGAAGCTCGCGGCGTTCGGCTGCTTCCTGGTGGCCTGCTGCGCGGGGCTGGTGCTGGCC
>Ga0210390_10001949_pt1 | contig 18931 bp, 18 predicted proteins | sample IncBWH11OmetaG_FD_161050 | JGI IMG/M metagenome (GOLD analysis project Ga0210390, IMG submission 161050) | Forest soil microbial communities from Barre Woods Harvard Forest LTER site, Petersham, Massachusetts, United States - Inc-BW-H-11-O ... | reverse complement strand
GCCGTGTCGACCTTTGGGTTCGCCTTAATCTTGGACGCATCCCGTTCCACACACCTTGCTCGGCGTGAGGGTAATGAAAATCGCGTTCGCCTGTCCGTTCAAGGGCACGCGTACGGTAAACGGATCCTTCAGGTTGTGCGTGATCGCCGGGCCATCGCCATGCGTTGCGCCGTAGCTTATGTCGTAAGACCCGGACACGGTGATCGGGGTGGCAAAAGCGCTCGCGCCGCCGGCGAGAAGCGCCGCGGCCGTCACCCCCAGCATCGGCAGCAGGGAACCCTTTTTTCCGCCGCGCTTGCGCCGCGCGGTCGAGATCGCCGTCTGTCGGGCCTTATCCATCCCCATCCTCCAGCGCGCTTATCTGCGCACGTGGAGACATTAAACAAATGTACGCGAAGTCATCAAACAAAAATTATGCTGATCACGTACAGCAAATGAATTCAACATGTTGAGGGGCAGGACAGTCTATTCCCGGCGTTTCGAGGTCCGCGGGCGGGCGCTCGATATTGACCGCGCTCGGTGATTTTCGTGCGCGCAAATTCAAATCTGGTGCGGGGCCGTGGACCATGCCCGGCGGCGATGTGGCCGGTTTCGGGCGCGCCGTCGCGGTAGTATTGCAGCACGGCAAGGCCCAGCACGCGTGGGGCGGAACAGCGCAGCGCATTCCGCCTTGGGCGCCTCCGGGTGCGTCGCGTGCGTTGCTGTCTTGATCTCATTGCCGCGCGCCTGCTGCTGGCGGTTCATCGCTGCCACGGGTCCAGCCGGCCGGATACGGCCCGTCGGCGACGCATCGGCGGAAGGACGAATGCGGCCAATCCGCCGGATGTTTGACGAGGCCGAAGCGGCGGGTGGGAGCGAGAGCCCTGACCTGCGGTTGGGCGGGCGGAGGAAGCGTAGGGCGGAAAAGCGCAGCGCCTTCCGCCGCTAACTGTCGACCACATCAGGCGCTGTGGCCCAACAATGATGGTCTGGAATAATACGTTCTGCTTGCGCCTGGCTTGGCCGCTTCGATCTCATCGCCGCTCACCCGTTTCTGGCGGCTCGCCGCTGCCGCCCATCCACCCCGCCGGGTACAACCCGCCGGCGACCCAGCGATGAAAGGAGGAATGCGGCCATTCCGCCGGGTGCTCGGCCAGCCCGTGCTTGACCGGGTTGAAATGCGTGTAGTCCACGTGCCCCGCAAAGTCGCGGTCGTCACGGATCGTGTGCTCCCAGTATCGTCGCTGCCAGATACCGCGTTCGCCCCGGCGAATCATAACCGGTGATCGCGGCTCGCCGATGCGAACGGATTTCGAAAACGCTTTCTTGATCGCGCGCCAACGGCCGGGGAAGTCGGCATCGCCTTTCGGCAGGGTCCACACGCAGTGCATATGGTCGGGAAGCACGACCCAGGCGTCGATGTGGAAGGGCGTGCGGGCGCGCACCTGTCGGACCGCTTCCCGCAACGCGTCGATTTGCTCGACCAGCAAACCTGACCGGCGGTCGAGCAGGTTCGCCGTGAAGAAGAACGTCCCGCCCGCGACCCGATTGCGACGATAATCCGGCACGATCGGAGCATGCCCAATGATGGGGAGAGGCGGAAGGCGCTGCGCTTTTCCGCCCTACCCGCGCTTCCGTTGGCGTTAGCCGGGCTTGCTAGCGTGGCGCAGGGCGGGGAGCAGCTCGTCGCTGATCAGCCGCATGCTGGCGAGTGCGGCGCCGACCGGCATGCCGCTCCAATGGGTGCGGAAGATCAAAAAATTGGCGCCGGCCTCTTCCCAGCATGAGCGCAATTGCTCGTAGCACTCTTCGGGGCTGCCGAGCACAAATCGGTCCTGAAGCAGCGCGTCGAGGGACTGGCGAAACGAATCCTGTCCGGGCAGGACCTGGTCCTGGCCCCACTGCGCGTAGGTCCGGTATTTCTCGGCGAGGTAGGGGCCGGCCATCTCGATTGCCGTGCGCTTGTCCCTGGCGCAATAGATTTCGCGCAGATAGGGCAGCACCGCCGGGAACGGCTTGCCGTGGCGCGCGAGTTCGGCGCGATAGAGCGCCATTTGTCCAGCGATGACCGGCATCGTTGCATGCGGGTTGATAAACAGGCTGTCGCCGAGGCGGGCGGCGCGGCGCACCGCGGCGTCGCTGTTGGCGGCGATCCAGATCGGGGGATATGGCTTTTGCACCGGGCGGCAGGTCGCGGTCACGTTCGACAATTTGCAGATGTCGTTTTCAAAGCTGACCTCGTCCTCGGTCCAAAGCCGCTTGACGACTTCGAGACATTGCTCGAAGCGGCGCACGCGCTGGCCCTTCGGCACGCCGAACGCGTCGAATTCGATCTCGCGATAGCCGAGACCGACGCCAAAGACAAAATTGCCCCGCCAGATCGCATCGAGCGAGGCGATGCATTCGGCGACCTCGACCGGGTTGTGCAGGGTCGCGAGCAGCACCCCGGCGATGCCGGTCATCTCGCCGGCCTCGGCGGCGAGCCGCGCCAGAAACGGGATCAGCTGCAACTGCCTGACACCCTCGCTCAGATAATGCTGGCCGGTGGCGACGGCATCCCAGCCACGGTCGCGCGCCAGCCGCGCCATCGCGAACTGTCCTTCGAGCTCGGCGACGATGTCGCTCCGCGGCGGATGCTGGCCCGTCAGAAAAATCCCGATTTTCATGTCGCCTCCGTTAGGCTTCGCTGTTCGCGATCTTATCCAAGGAGACAGCGGGATCGAAAGCATGCCGCAAGCGCTGCCGTTTTGACACCGCACCCTCGAAGCCGATAGGGTCTGGGACCGCTCGGAGGTGACCGATGCTTTCCTGCAGATCAGGCGATGAAGCGGGCGTGACCGGCCGCCATGGTTGCCTCTGCCACCGGCCGGGCATTGCGTCTGTGTCGCGCCTGATAAGCGCGGATCTGTCGCGACGCGGATTTGTTGCCGGCATGACCGCTTCGATCGCATCGCTCGGGCTGCCCTTAGGTGTAAAGGCCCAGCCGATGCCCGCCCGGCCGCCGACGCCGATTCTGTTCACCAATTTTCGGCTGTTTGACGGCAAGTCCGGCGCCTTGCGCGAAGGGCTGGTTCTGCTTGTCGACGACAATCGGATCAAGGCCGTCTCCACCGGCAACCCGGCCGCACCGGATGGCGCGCGGGTCGTTGACTGCGGCAGCCGGGTGATTATGCCGGGCCTGATCGACGCGCACTGGCATTCGCTGTTTGCCGCCGTGCCGCTCCCGCGGCTTATGACCGGGGACGTCGGTTACATCTTTCTCGCCGCCAGCGCGGAGGCCGAGCGCACGCTGATGCGCGGTTTCACCACGCTGCGGGATCTCGGCGGCCCTGTCTTCGCATTGAAGCAGGCGATCGACGAAGGTTTGGTGCCGGGTCCGCGCATCTACCCGTCGGGCGCGATGATAACGACCACCGGCGGCCACGGCGATTTGCGTCCGTTGTCCGATCTGCCGAGGAGCCCCGGTGGCGCATTTGGCTCGGTGAGGGAGGCTGAAGGCGCCATGATCGCTGACGGCGCCGACGAGGTCCGCTTGCGGGTGCGCGAGCAATTGATGCAAGGCGCGTCGCAAATCAAGCTCGTGGGCGGCGGCGGCGTATCCTCGCCCCGCAGCCCGTTGGACGTTACCACCTTCAGCGAGCCCGAATTGCGCGCCGCTGTCGAAGCTGCCGAGGGCTGGAACACTTTTGTGACGGTGCACGCCTATGCGCCGACGACAATCCAAAGGGCGATTGCCGCCGGGGCCAAGTGTATCGAACACGCCCATCTGATGGACGATGCGACTGCCGAACTGATGGCCGACAAGGGCATATGGCTCAGCATTCAGCCATTCCTCGGCGATGAGGACTTGGTCCCTCTGACAGGCCCCAGCCGGATCAAGCAACTTCAGGTCTTCGCCGCTACGGATAGCGCATATCGACTGGCGACCAAGCACCAGATCAAGACGGCGTTCGGCTCGGATCTGTTGTTCTCTGAAGCGCTGGCAACGCGCCAGGGCACCATGTTGACCCACCTGACCCGCTGGTACGCAAATTCCGACATTCTTAAAATGGCAACCGGCGGCAATGCCGAGCTGCTCGGCTTGTGCGGCCCACGCAACCCCTATCCTGGAAAGTTGGGGGTCGTAGAAGCCGGTGCCTTTGCCGATCTGTTGCTCGTCGACGGCAATCCGATAGAAAATATCGATCTCATCGCGAACCCAGACAAGAATTTTCTGATCATCATGAAAGACGGAAAGATGTATAAAGATACGCTCAAATCATGAGCCTCCGCTGATAATTCATGCTTTTGACTGCCAACACTCGAGCCCTCGCAGGTCGCCGGCCGTGCTAAAAGATCGTATCGGATGATCCGCCGATATGATGCCGTGCTGTTCGATCTGCTGACGGCGCTGCTCGATTCGTGGACACTGTGGGACAGGGTTGCCGGGAATGCCGAGGACGGCAGGCGGTGGCGGATGGCCTATCTGCTCAACACTTATAGTGCCGGGCATTATCGCGCCTACGCGACGCTGGTTGCTGAGGCAGCCGAGGAGGCGGGGCTGCCGCGGCGGCTCGCGGATGACCTCGCCGCCGGCTACGCGACGCTGGAGCCGTGGCCGGAAGCGCCCGATGTCCTGAGCACTTTGAGCCGGAGGCTACGCTTGGGGATCGTAACCAATTGCTCGGAGGAATTGGGCCAACTGGCCGCGGCCCGGACCGGCGCCGACTTCGCGGTCATCGTCACCGCCGAACGCGCCGGTTTTTACAAACCGCATCCGCAGCCCTACCAGATGGCGCTCGACGCGCTGGGCGTAGCATCCGAGCGCTGTCTATTCGTTGCCGGGTCGCCCTACGATCTTTTCGGGACGCGCAGGCTCGATCTGCCCACCTATTGGCATGACCGTGTCGGGCTGGCCGTGCCGGCCGGCGCTCCTGTTCCGTTGCGGCGTGAGAAGACGCTGACGCCGCTGCTCGATCTACTTTAGCCGCGGATACCGGCTTTCCCCGGCACGGCAAGAGAAATTACAACACCGGGCCAAATTAGGTAACACAGGAGGCCTCAATGGCCGGCTTCACCGCGAGCGATGGTGCGCGGCTCGCGTATTATATCGACGACTTCACCGACCCGTGGAAGGCGGCGCCGACCTTGCTGTTGCTGCATGCGGCGATGGGCAGTGCCCGGCGCTATTACGCCTGGGTCCCGCCGCTCGCGCGCCATTACCGGGTGGTGCGGATGGATCTGCGCGGCCATGGCGGTTCAGAGATCCCGCCGGCCGAGCGGCCGCTGACCCTCGACCGGTTGGTGACCGACGTCATCGAGCTGATGGATCATTTGATTGTCGGCGGCGCCCATATTGTCGGCAATTCGGCCGGCGGCTATTTGGGTCAGCAAATGGCGATGGACCACGGCGAGCGGGTGAAGAGCCTGATGCTGTTCGGCTCGACGCCGGGGCTCAAAAATAGCCAGGCGCCGAGCTGGATCCCGCAGATCGAGGCGAAGGGTCTGCGCGGCTTTCTCGCCGAAACAATCGCCGAGCGGCTGCCGCTCGACAAAGTCGATCCCGAGCTTGTCGAATGGTTTCTCGACGAAGCGGCCAAGAACGATCCCGCCTATATCGGCAAGTTCGTTCTGCTGATGGCGAGCTATGATTGGAGCGACGAGGTCGGCCGTATCCGCTGCCCGACCCTGGTCGTCGTGCCCGGCGCCGAGCCGATCGGCTCGACCGCGAATTACGAGCCGTTACGCCGGCTCGTTCCGGATGTCGAGATGCGGATCTATGACGGCGCGCCGCACAACATCTGCGCTCGCTTTCCCCGAGCGCTGCGCCAGCGACGTGCTCGATTTCCTCGGCCGCCGTTTCGGCCTCGGCAAGTGATCAATCAGCCGGCGACGCCGGGCGGGCGGCGGTCGTGCCAATCGGTCGCTTGTTGGTAGGCCCAGCCGATGCGGAGGGCGGTTTCCTCGTCAAAGGCGCGGCAGACGATCTGCAACGACAACGGCAGCCCATTGACGGTAAAGCCGCTGGGGACGGCGAGCGCGCAGATTTCGAGCGCGTTGACAAAGCGGGTGAAATGCGCCGGGGTCGTGCTCTGGTCGACTGCGTCGAGCGGGATCGCCGCGGTCGTCGTTGTCGGGGTCAGCAATGCATCGGCGTCGCCGAGGGCCGCGGCGAACTCCCGCTTTGCCGCAGCCTGCTCGCGCAGTGCCGCGAGATAGTCGCGTGCCGACACACCCCGGCCCGAAGCGATGCGCGGACGCACCGCCTCGTCGATCGGCAGGCTGATATCGTCGATCAGGTCGCCGACCAGAAAATACGATTCGGCGCCGATGATGCGACCGGTCAGCTGGGTATAGTCGGCAAAACGGCGCGGCAGATCGACGGTCACGATCTCGGCGCCGAGCCTCGCCAGCGTGTCGATCGCCGAATCGTAGGCGTTGAGCACCTGGGCCTCGACATGGTCGCGCTCGACCGCCGGCATGCGCGCGAGCTTCAGCCCGCGCACGCCGCGACGCATCGTCGGCAGCGGACCGGCGGACGGCCGCCCCAAGGTCCGCGGATCGTCGGGATCGGGGCCCTCGATCGCCTGGTACAACAGTGCCGCGTCCTCGACCGAGCGCGCCATCGGCCCCGGCGTGTCGAGGCTCGGGCTCAACGGCAGGATGCCGTAGGTGCTGACCCGCCCGATCGTCGTCTTGAGCCCGCTGAGCCCGCACCAGGAGGCCGGCAGCCTGACCGAGCCGCCGGTGTCGGTGCCGATCCCCCACGGCGCCAGGCACGCCGCGACCGCCACACCGGTGCCGCTGCTCGACCCGCCCGGCGTGCGCGCCACCGCCGGGTCCCATGGGTTCCACGGCGTCCCGCGATGCTGGTTGGTGCCCCAGCCGCCCATCGCGAACTCGACCGTGTGAGTTTTGCCGAGCACGATCATGCCGGCGGCGATCATCCGCTTGGCGATCGTGGCGGTGTAGGTCGAGCGCCGGTCGTGCCAGACCTGCGAGCCGCCGGTCGTCACCCGGCCCTCGATCTCGATCAGGTCCTTGAGCGCGATCGGGATGCCGTGCAACGGTCCGATCCGGTGACCTGAGCGGATCGCCTTGTCGGCGGCCTCGGCGGCGAGCCGCGCCTCGTCGGCATAGACCTCGACATAGGCGCGCAGCTTTTGATCGCTGCCACGGATGCGGGCGAGCAATGCATCTACGACATCGACCGGCGACAGGCGGTCCGCGTCGATCTCGGCCGCCAGGACATGGGCCGGCAACAAGGCGGGGTCGGTATTGGCTGGCGGCATGGCTCTCCTCGTGCGCGGCGCAGCCCGAGGATAGGGCGGTTCGCGCCGTCGCTGTCAATCGGCCAAAGCGGTGCGATAAGGATCCCAGTAACGCAATATCGCCCCCGACAGCGGCCGAGCCGGGGGCCATCCACGCCTATCCTCGGGCCGGCCATAGGCCGGACCCGTAGGCCTCGACGAAAATAGAGCCGCCGGTCAGACCCGCGTCGCCGGTGGCTGCCCGGACTTCTTGTCGGCGCCTTTCTTTTTCTGCTTAGGCTTTTTCGCTTCCCGGCTCGTGCGTTTCTGTTCCTTGTTTGCCATGGCAACCTCCCTTGGTCTCGGCTGAAGGCGAATATGCGGCGGATTTGCGCCGATGCAACCGCAGAATTCCTCGATCGCCAGCCGAGCTACTGATTTGGCTTCCATCGCTTAGCTGCGACACCCGCATTCGGAGCCGCGGCGATCGCGGCGAGGCGTGCTTCCAGCCCGGCGACGGGCCAAGCGGCGCCGTCGGTCGCCTCTTGATAGGAGCGGCACGCCTGCAAGACCGCAAGATCGCCATAAAGCGGCCCCGTGACCTGCAGCCCGACCGGAAGCCCGTCGACAAATCCGCACGGGATCGAGGCGGCGGGGTTCTTGGTCAGGTTAAAGGGTGGGGTATAAGGCATCCAGTCCGGGAAATTGTTCGGGTTTGGCCGATCGTCGGCGCGCGGCTCGGCGTAGGCCGCGGCGATCGGCATCGTTGGCGACAACAGCAGGTCGTAGTCGTCAAAAAACAATCGCAGGGCCTGCCCGAGGGCGGTGCGGCGCGCGACCGCCGCGACATATTCCTCCTGCGTCACGCCCTTGCCGCGCCGGCAGAGGGCGACGAGCCCGGGGTCCATGACGGCGTGCGCCTGCGGCGGCAACGCCCGCAGCAAGGCCCAGAACGCGGCGAGCGCCAGCGGTTCGAAAATGCCGGTTGGCGGCTGCGGGAACGGGTCGGCCTCTTCGACCTCGGCGCCGAGGCTGCGGAAAACTTCGGCCGCGCGCTCGACCGCGACGCGCACCGCTGGCTCCGGCTCGGCCAAGCCCAGGGTCGGCGACAGGGCGACGCGCTTACCTTTCAGCGTGCCTTCGCGCACCCGCTCGCGGTAGGCAATCCCGTCATCGGGGAGGCTGTGCCAGTCGCGCGAATCCGGCCCCTTGATCGCATCGAGCATCAATGCCGCGTCTTCGACGGTGCGCGCCATCGGCCCGACATGGGCAACATCGCCAAACGCCGAGGGCGGATAGACCGCAACCCGGCCAAAGGTCGGCTTCAACCCGAAAATGCCGCAAAACGAGGCCGGAATGCGGATCGAGCCGCCGGCGTCGGTGCCGACCGCGAGCGGGCAGATGCCGGCCAGCACCGCCGCGGCACTGCCGCCGCTCGACCCGCCCGGCGTGCGTTCGAGGTCCCACGGGTTGCGGGTGACGCCGCTCAATGGCGAGTCGGTCACCGGCTTCCAGCCGAATTCGGGGGTCGTCGTCTTGCCGAACAACACCGCGCCATGCGCCCGCAGACCCGCGGTGACCGGCGAATCTTCGTTCCATTCCTGGTTCGGGTCGATCGTGCGCGAGCCGACCAGTCGCGGCCAGCTCTTGGTCAAGACCGTGTCCTTGATCGCCACCGGCACGCCGTCGAGCAGGCCCTTCGGCGCGCCTTTCCGCCAGCGCGCCTCGGCGGCGCGCGCCCCGACCATCGCCGCCGCCGGGTCATAGAGCACAAAGGCGTTGACCGCGCCCTCGTAGCGCTCGAGACGGCGCAGGGTTTCGGCGAGCACCTCGACCGGCGATAATTGCTTGCTGCAATAGAGTGAGATCAGCCGCGTCGCCGGCATAAAGGCGATATCGTCGGTCATAGGGTCACCTTCCTCGTCAGGTCGTGGCGACGACGTTTTCGAGCGGTTCGCCGCGGGCGAAACGGTCGATATTACGGGCGACCTCGCGCGAGCGCCGCGCGATCGTCTCAGCGGTCCGTGGCGAGCAATGCGGCGTCATGATCACGTTCGGCAGTTCGTGAAACGGATGGCGCGACGGCCGCGGCTCGGGCTCCGCGGCGCTCGGGTAGCGCCACCAGGTGTCGAGTGCTGCGCCGCCGATCACCCCGTCGCGCAACGCGTGATACAGCGCGTCTTCGTCGGCGATCGGGCCGCGCGCGAGATTGACCAGAAACGCGCCCCGCTTCATCGCACGCAGGCGATGCTCGTCGATCAGCCCGGCGGTGTCCGGCGTCAGCGCGCAGCACAACACGATCGCGTCGCACTCGCCGAGCATCCGATCGAGTTCCGCCCACGGAAAGAGCCGTTCAACCGAAGGCGGCTTCTCGCGCGGGCTGCGGTTGACCGCCAGCACCCGGCACTCGAGGGCGGCGGCGCGCCTCGCGACCTCGCTCCCAATGTGGCCAAGGCCGACGATGCCGACGGTCTGGCCGCCGATTTCACCGCGCGCCGGCCCGCCGACCGTCGGGCTCCAAAACCACGACCCGCCGCGAAACGAGGTCGCGATGTCGAACAGGCGATGCCGCCAGGCGAGAAACATCATGACCGCGAATTCGCCGAGTGCGGCCTCGTGGCCATAGGCGTTGCACAAGGTGACGCCCTTGGGCAGCGCCGCGACGTCGATGCCGTCGGTGCCCGCCAGCGGCACCTGCAGCAAACGCAGCTTTGGCGCCGGCGGATGGGAGCGGCGCCACGCCCCGGTCAGGACGATGTCCACATCGGCAAGCGCGGCGGCGACGCGCGGCCGGTCGCCGTCATCGACGATTTCGGTGCGGACGGCTTCGCTGATAAAGCTGGTAATCGGCGCCGCTTGCGAGGCGGCGAGCGTCCCCAGAAATACCGCCTTCACGAGGACGCCGCACAGCAAGCGATCCGTTCCATGGTATCCCTCAGCCTCCAGCGGTTACGATGTTGATCAACGGCTCGCCGCGCACAAAGCGGCCGAGGTTTTCGGCGACCTCGTCCCAGCGCCGGCGTACCATGCCGCCGGTCCAGCCGGAATTGTGCGGGGTTACGATCGCGTTCGGCAATTCGTGAAACGGGTGGCGCGAGCCGCGGCGATGGGGCTCGGCGGCGTTTGGGTATTGCCACCATACGTCGATCGCGGCACCGGCGATCCTGCGGTCGCGCAGTGCCGCGTAAAGGGCGTCCTCGTCAACCACCTGCCCGCGCGCGATATTGATCAAGAAGGCCCTCGGTTTCATCAAGGCGAGGCGGCGGGCGTCGATCAGCCCCGTCGTCTCCGGTCCAAGCGCGGTGCACAAGGCGACGGTATCGCATTCCGGCAACATCCGGTCGAGTTCGGCGAGCGGATAGACGCGCTCGACACCGGGTTCGGCCGGGCGCTGTGTGCGGTTGGCGGCGAGGACGCGGCAGCCGAACGGGATGGCACGGCGCGCCACCTCGCGTCCGACCCGGCCATAGCCGATAATCCCCAAGGTCGAACTCCTCACTTCGCCATGCGGCTCGCCGCCCTCGACCCAGCTCGTGCGCCAGGACGAGCGTTCGCGGAACTCGCCGGATATCTCGAACAGGCGGTGATGCAATGCCAGCATCGTCATCACGACGTATTCGGCGATCGCGGTTTCGTGGCCAAAGGCGTTGCACACCGTGACCCCGGCCGGCAGCGCCGCCAGCTCGAACAGATCGACGCCGGTCGCCACCGACTGCACCAGCCGCACCTTCGGCGCCGGCGGATAATCGGCCAGCCAATGGTTGCTAACGAGGATGTCGGCCGCGCCCGCCGCCGCGGGCAGCAGGCGGCGATCGATCGGGTCGTCGATGATCGTGACGTCGAGCGATCCCGGAAGCTGCGCCTCGATTCCCCTCGCGGTGTCGGCGGCAACCCCGCCGAGAAACAACGCCTTCATGGCTTCGGCCGATGCGCGCTCAACGGAGCCGTAAAAAACTGTCTCTTGCCCGATGCTCTTGTCATCGTCGCCCTATCGCCTCCACCCATGCATGGACAGGAGAGTATCTGGGTTATCCCCCCTGTCCAGCCAGAAGGTGCAGTTCCTCGAGATTCCAGAGGCTCATCTAGGTCCGGCCAAGAAGCATCAAACCCGGGCTATTTTACTACGTTACGCAGCCGTTCTTGCCGGGCCAGTTCTTGCTCTTGTGCCAGCGTTCGGTTGTACTGTTCGGCCAAATACGCAGCTACCTCCTTGGCCATATTTGCAGCTTTGTCATAGCTTTCTTTGAAGCTGGGCTCGACCTCAGATAAGATGGGCAGGTACATCCAATGAACCACTGCGCCGAACCAAAACCAAAGATTAACTGTCTTTAGGGCATAATCCGCCAACATCGCGAGGCTTGGCCTGCCGATAGAACCTAAGGCAAACTCATTGCCATCTCCTAAATGCCGTTGGGCCATCATCTTACGATTCGGATGAGAAAATCGCGCAAAAAACTGGGACAGCTCGCGGGTTTTATCTTCCACTTCACCGAGCGGATGTTTCCCCAGTACACCGCGCACCTCGCTGTTCGGGACCTCTTTTCCCCCTACCCAGCGCTTAACTAGCCTTGGCTCCAGATAACACGCGATCATCAATGAGAGAGACTCATACGCTCGGCGCGCCAAGGGATAGGCTATCTCCAATTTTCCTTTCAGGATCAATGCGCGCGCCTCGTAAAGAAAATCAAACACATCGCCTATCAAATCTCGCAATGTGGTGTCTAGACTGAGATTCGGTTCGGTCTGGGTCATTAAGGCTCTTTGACCGGGCGGTATCTTGCCGAGGATCAATGTTACCGCGCAGATCATTTTTCCATATACATCGGTGGCTACTAGATATGGTTGCAGAATGCCCGACAATTCGTTGTGGCGCATTTCCGCGTATCCGGCCAAGGCAAAATATTGAGCCTCGGCTTTCTTGGGCCAGCTGTCCATCGTCCGAACCTCGCTGGAAATGAGCATCTTTTAACGCACTACACCCAAAACTGGCCATCATTCGCCTTTTCGTGCCGCAAAGTGCGATATAGCAGGCGGATCAAGACGGCGATCAAGGAGCTTATTGAGAGATGCGCGCAAGAACTGAGCGCGGACGCTCTCAACGCGAAGCCGATCGGCGCGCAAACCGGACAAAATCCTGTCCGGCGTCACGCGCGGCGGGTGGCGAAGTCGATGCGCGGGTCGATCAGCATGTAAGTGAGGTCGCTGACCAGCTTCAGCGCGAGGCCGATCAGGGTATAGACATAGAGTGTCGCGAACATGATCGGGTAGTCGCGGTTGATCGCGGCCTCGAAGCCCAACAGGCCGAGCCCGTCCAGCGAAAAGATCACCTCGATCAGCAATGACCCGGTAAAGAGGATGCCTACCAATGCCGCCGGAAACCCGGCGACGACCAGCAGCATCGCGTTCCTAAACACATGACCGTAGAGCACGCGGCGCTCGGTCAGCCCTTTCGCGCGGGCGGTCAAGACGTATTGCTTGTTGATCTCGTCGAGAAAGCAGTTCTTGGTCAGCATCGTCAGGGTAGCGAAGCCTGAGATCACCAGCGCCGTGATCGGCAGGGCGATATGCCAGAAATAGTCGGCGATCCGCATCGGCCAGGACAGCGCGGCCCAATTGTCGCTGACCAGCCCGCGCAACGGAAAGATCGACAGATAGCTGCCGCCAGCGAACAGCACGATCAGCAATACCGCGAACAGAAAACTTGGAACCGCGTAGCCGACGATGATGACGGCACTCGTCCATACATCGAACCGGCTGCCGTCGCGCACCGCTTTTCTGATGCCGAGCGGGATCGAGACCAGATAGGTGATCAACGTCGTCCACAATCCGATCGAAATCGACACCGGCAATTTGGACTTGATCAAGTCGATCACCCGCTGATCGCGGAAAAAGCTCTTGCCGAAATCGAAGGTCAGGTAGTTGCGTATCATCAGGAGAAATCGGGTCAAGGGCGGCTTGTCGAAGCCGTATTGCTTTTCGAGCTCCTTGATCAGCGCCGGGTCGAGGCCGCGGGCGCCGCGATAGCGCGAATTGACGGCGGGGTTGCCGGAGGACGGCATCTTGAGTTCGCCGGTGCCGCCGCTGACCCGCTCGGTGGCGCTGACCCCTTCGCCCTTGAGCCGTGCGATCATCTGCTCGACCGGCCCGCCGGGTGCCGCCTGGACGATCACGAAATTGACCACCATGATCGCGAACAGGGTCGGGATGATCAGCAATACCCGCCGGATCGCGTAGGCGATCATCGTGCGGCTCGGACGGTCTCGTCATTGCGAGGAGCCGAGCGACGAAGCAATCTCGGCGAGCTTCTCTTGTCGACACGGGATTGCCGCGCTTCGCTCGCAATGACGGGGCAAGCGGTCATTGCTTGGTCACTCCGCCCTTTTTGGCTTCGACCGATTTTTCGGCGCCGGGATCGACCCACCAGGTGTCAAAGCCGACCCCGTATTTGGGCGAGATTGCCGGGCGGCGGAACTTGTCCCAATAGGCGACGCGGAACGCCGCGAGGTGAAAGTTCGGGATCACGTAATAGCCGTATTGCAACACCCGGTCGAGCGCGCGCGTACGGGCGACGAGGCTGGCTCGGTCGGGCGACTGGATCAGCTCTTGGACCAGCGCATCGACGACCTTGCTCTTGATGCCGAGCACATTGTGGCTGCCTTGCTCGTCGGCAGCCTGCGAGCCCCAATATTCGCGCTGCTCGTTTCCCGGCGACAATGATTCGGGGAACAGCACGACGGTCATGTCGTAATCGAACGTGTCCATCCGCCTCTCGTATTGCGCGGTGTCGACGGTGCGCACCCGCGCCGTAATCCCCATCCGTTTCAGATTATCGACAAAGGGCAGCACGATCCGCTCGAATTGCGGGTTGTCGAGCAATATCTCGAATTCGAAAGGCTGGCCGGTCTTAGCGTTGACCAGTTTTTCGTCCTTGAAGGTCCAACCCGCTTGCGTCAGCAATGTCAGCGCCCTGCGCAGCCCGTCGCGGATATTGCCGGAGCCGTCGTATTTCGGCGGATCGTATTCGGTCGTAAACACCGCGTCCGGGATCTGGCCGCGAAATTTGTCAAGGATTTGCAATTCCTGCCCCTGCGGCACACCGGTCGCGGCCAATTCCGAATTGTCGAAATAGCTGCGCGTGCGCTGATAGGCGCCGTAAAACAAATTCTTGTTCGACCACTCAAAATCAAAGGCATAGGCCAACGCCTCGCGCACCCGTGGGTCCTGGAAGATCGGCCGCCGCAGATTGTAGCCAAAGCCCTGCATGCCGCTCGGCAGCCCGTTGGGGATCTGTTCCTTTTTGATCAGGCCGGCACGCAGCGCCGGCGAATCGTAGCCCGTCGCCCAATCCTTTGACGAATTTTCCAGCCGCACGTCGTATTGGCCGGCCTTGAACGCTTCGAGCGCGATCGTCGCGTCGCGATAATAGTCGTAGCGGATCGTGTCGACATTGTAGCGCCCCTTGTTGACCGGCAAGTCGGCGCCCCAATAATCCTTGACCCGGCTGTAGGTGATCGAGCGGCCGGGATCGACCGATTGGATCGTGTACGGGCCGCTGCCGAGCGGCGGGGTCAAAGTCGTCTTTTCGAAATCGCGCCCCGACCAATAGGCTTTCGACAACACCGGCATCTGCCCGAGGATTTGCGGCAATTCGCGATTTTTGGCCGATTTGAAATAGAAGCGGATGCCGCGATCGCCTTCCTGCACGACCTTGGTCACATCGCCGTAATACTCGCGATACGCCGGCAGCCCTTTCTTCTGCAAGGTCTCGAACGTCCAGATGACGTCCGCCGGCGTCATCGGCGTGCCGTCGTGAAACCGCGCTTCTTTACGCAAACTGTAGAGCACCGACAATTTGTCCGGGGCGAGGTCGATGGTTTTGGCGACGAGCCCGTATTCGCTCGCCGGTTCGTCTTCGGACGAGGCCGACAATGTGTCGAAGATCAGGCTGATCCCGTCGGCCGGGACCCCGTTGACGACAAACGGGTTCAAGGTGTCGAAGGTGCCGGTCGCCGAATACCGTATTACCCCGCCCTTTGGCGCCTGCGGGTTGGCGTAGTCAAAATGGGTAAAGCCGGGCCCGTATTTAAGGTCGCCGAAGAGCGACATGCCCTCGCTTGGCGCCGCCTGCGCGCCGCTTGCTGCAAGCAGCAAACAAAAAGCAGCCGCGATTGCCGATACTATGCGCATTACGCCGTGTCCTTGTTGAACTCGCTCAGCCGTCGAGCAGCGCCAGGGCCGCCTCGTGTGTGCGCCGGTCGCCGGCGACGAGGACCCGACCGTCGGAGGCGAGGCGCAGTTCCGCGCCATGCCAATCGCTGGCCATGCCGCCCGCGCCCTCGACGATCGGGATGATCGCGCAAAAGTCGTAGGGCTTAAGGCTCGCTTCAACAACGAGATCGATAAAACCGGCGGCGAGCAGGCCATAGGCGTAACAGTCGGCGCCAAAGCGGGTCAGCTTGGCCGCGGCGGAGACCCGCGCAAATCCGGCGGCGTCCGGCCCGCGGAACATGTCGGGCGTGGTCGCGAACAACGTCGCCGCGGCGAGGCCGGCGCAAGGGCGGCAATGAATCGGGGCGCCATTCAGCGTGCTGTGGCAGCCGGCGGCGCCGAGCCAGCGCTCGCGTGAGATCGGCTGGTCGATGACGCCGAGGATCGGCCGGCGGGCGCGGGTCAGCGCGATCAACGTGCCGAACAATGGGACGCCGCTGATAAAGGATTTGGTCCCGTCGATCGGGTCGAGCACCCAGATAAACTCGGCGTCCTCGCGCACCCGGCCGAACTCTTCGCCGACGATGCCGTGATCGGGAAAGCGCCGCTCGATCATCTCCCGCATTGCCTGCTCGGCGGCGCGGTCGGCGGCGGTGACCGGCGTCAGGTCGGGCTTGTCGTCGACGGCGAGCGGCGTGCGAAAATACGGCCGGATCGCCGCACCGGCGGCATCGGCGAGGTCGGAGGCGAGCGTGATAAAGGGGTCGATCTCGGTCAGCGGCGCAGACCCGGTTCTGGGCGGTCTATTTCAGCGATTGCAGGTAGGCGATGACATCGGCGCGGTCCTCGGCCTTTGGGAACCCGGCAAAGGTCATCTTGGTGCCGGGTGCGAATTGTTGCGGATTATTCAGCCATTGGTTCAGCGTTTCCGGATCCCATTTCTGGCCCTTATGCGCCTCCAACGCGTCGGAGAACGCAAAGCCACCGCGATCCTCGCCGATCGGCCCGCCGGTGACACCGAACAAATTCGGCCCGATCTTGTTCGGTTCGCCCTTATTGAAGGTATGGCAGACTTGGCAGACCTTGGTCTCGGCTTCGCCTTTCCTGGGATCGGCCTTGGCGAGCAATGGTGTAATCGGCGCGAGCTTGGGCGCGGCGGCCTGCTCGGCCGGCGCCGAGGTCGCCGGCGGGCCAGCCACGAGAAAGACCGGCTTTTCGAGCGGTTTTGGCTGCACCAGCATGTTCGACAGGATTCCGGCGACCATCGCCACGATCAGCGCGGTCAGTACCGAGGCAATGATCTTGTTCCACTCGAAAGACGACATCGACGACCTTTCCTACCGCGCCGGGTCCGGCAGGAAATCGAATTCCCCCCGACAACTCAAATGAATTATCACGCTTTCGGCATGCCTCCGAACCGGGCATGTTGTCGCTGCTTGATCCTCGGACCTGCTCACCGCGCAAGATTGCTGTGACCACCACCAGCCCGCAAAACCCGATCATCCTCATTCCCGCCCGGCTCGCCTCGACGCGGTTGCCGGGAAAGCCGCTCGCCGACATCGCCGGGGCGCCGATGATCGTGCATGTCTGGCGCCGCGCGGTCGCGGCCGAGGTGGCGCCAGTCGTCGTCGCCTGCGGCGATCCAGAAATCGCCGAGGCGATCGCGGCGGTGGGCGGGCGGGCGGTGTTGACCGATCCGCAGCTTCCGACCGGCTCCGACCGTATCCACCAGGCGATCATGCGCCTCGACCCGGAGCGCCGGCACGACGCGGTCGTCAACGTCCAGGGCGACCTGCCGATGCTCGACCCCGCCGCGATCCGCACCGCACTCGCCGGGCTCGCCGACCCGAAAATCGACATCGCGACCCTGGCCGCAATCATCGAGGATGGTACCGCTCTCGCCGACACCAGCGTCAACAAGGTCGTCGCCGGTTTCGTCGATCCGGCACTGCCGGCGCGCGCGCTCTATTTCAGCAAGGCCGTTGTGCCGTGGGGCGACGGGCCGCATTACGAACACATCGGCCTCTACGCCTATCGCCGCACCGCATTGGAGCGGTTCGTCGCATCGCCGCGCGGCGTGCTCGAACAACGCGAACGGCTCGAACAGCTGCGCGCGCTCGAAGCTGGCATGTGGATCTCGGTCAGCCTGATCGAGCCCGGCTCCCTCGGCGTCCAGGTTGACACCCCGGCCGACCTCGAACGCGCCCGCCGATCGATGCAGCAACGACAATAAAGCAATGGCCAAGGCAAAACTCGAACCCGCCGATCCGACGCGGACGATCGCGTTCCAGGGTGCCCCCGGTGCCTATTCCGACCTCGCTTGCCGGCGTGTCTTTCCGGACATGGCGACCTTGCCGTGCAACCAGTTCGAGGACGCCTTTGCCGCTTTGCGCGACAATCGCGCCCGGCTGGCGATGATCCCGATCGAAAATTCGGTCGCCGGCCGCGTCGCCGACATCCATCATTTGATGCCCGATTCGGGCCTGCATATTATCGGCGAGCATTTCGAGCCGGTGAACCATCACCTCCTGGCGTTGCCCGGTACGAGCCTCGCTCAAATCCGCACCGTCAGAAGCCATGTCCATGCATTGTCGCAGTGCCGGAAAATGATCCGCGCGCTCGGCATCGAGCCGATCGTCGCCGCCGACACCGCCGGGGCTGCGGCCGAAATCGCCGAACGTGGCGATCCGACCGTCGCGGCCATCGCCTCCGAACTCGCCGGCCGCATCTACGGCCTCGTCTCGCTCAAGGAAAACATCGAGGACGCCGAGCACAACACGACGCGGTTTCTGATCATGTCGCGTGAAGCATTGCGGCCGCCGCGGGAAACGCCTTCGGTCACGACATTCCTGTTCCGCGTGCGCAACGTGCCGGCCGCCCTCTACAAGGCGCTCGGCGGGTTCGCCACCAACGGGATCAACATGACCAAGCTCGAAAGCTACATGGTCGGGGGCGCCTTTACCGCGACGCAGTTCTACGCCGATGTCGAGGCTCATCCCGAAGACCGCCCGCTCGCCCTGGCGCTCGAAGAGCTCGCTTTTTTCTCGCGCGAACTCAAGATCCTCGGCGTCTACCCCGCCCATCCGTTGCGCATTGCGGCATCCTCCGGCGCGGAATAAACCACAACTCGGCGGGGTCTCAACTGACAGACCACTAAGAGGAGGCGTTGATGGGGTGCTCGATATCGGCGGTGGGCCGCGGGAGCTTGGCCGCCGCGGCGTTCACTCTAGGACTGATGCTGGCGGCACCGGCGTTCGCCGATGGCGGCGGCGGCAGCGACGACAAATCGACGCCGACCTGCGGCAAGGGCGAAGTCTGGGACAGCCGCAGCCAAAAATGCGTGAAGGCCGAAAACGGAGTGATGCCGGACAAAAACTTCGCCGACAACGCCTACGCTCTGGCCAAGGCCGGGCGATATGCAGAGGCTCTGGCGGTGCTTGATTTGATGAAGGACCCGAATACCGCGGTGGCGCTCAATTACCGGGGCTACGCGACGCGCCGGATGGGCCGGGTCG
>Ga0210390_10001948_pt1 | contig 18941 bp, 15 predicted proteins | sample IncBWH11OmetaG_FD_161050 | JGI IMG/M metagenome (GOLD analysis project Ga0210390, IMG submission 161050) | Forest soil microbial communities from Barre Woods Harvard Forest LTER site, Petersham, Massachusetts, United States - Inc-BW-H-11-O ... | reverse complement strand
GACTGCTGAACCCGTGTCCCGAAGCCAGCGCTGCCGCGATGCGCCCCATTTCCCAACCAAACCCAAAGTTGTCGTCAGTGTTCTTGAACTTATAGGTGTGCCCGATCACGATCCATCCGACTCTCACTATCAGCGCAATCGCGGCAATCCACGCGGGCGAAACCCACACCGGCGAAGTCCGGATGCTCGCAGCCGAGACCGGACCGGAGCCGTGTGCGCGCTGCGAGCCCGCCCTTGAGCTAGATTCCATGAGTGGTTCTATTTGTAGCTGAGGCAAGCTGGAGGGGCAAATCGATCTATTCTTGCGAATCCCTTCGCCGATGACCATAATGACCTTGAGATTGAAAGGAGTTGTGATGCGCGCACCAAACTGGACCATGGCCAAAGCAAAAGCGAGATTCAACGAAGTTGTCGACCGCGCCATGTCGGAGGGCCCGCAAACCATTACCCGCAAGGGCCGGACCGCCGTCGTCGTAGTGGGCGCCGAAGAATGGCAACGCAAGACCAAGCGTATCGGCATCCTCGCGGAGTTTTTCGCCCAATCTCCCCTGCGGGGATCTAGCCTGAAGCTCAGTCGACGCGTGACGTAAAGAGCACGAGTCTAGCCGCGTTCCCGTGTTGGACCTCCGATCCGGTAAAATATAAACTTCCTCAGAACGCCTTGTTGATATCTGATCTCATCCTGACCGCGACGCTGGCTGCATTCACCGCCCCCAAAGGTGGCGTCGTGCCCTACATCCGCCAGCATTTTCTGGATACGACGTTTCGCGGCCTCTACCGCGCCAACGCCTTCGACGTCGCGCTGCTCATCCCGTACTTCATCGTCCTGATTCTGCTGGCAGGCTACGGTGTGCACCGCTACGTCCTTGTGTACTTGTATTACAAGCATCGCAAGAATGGCACGACAGCCCCGGCGGCCTGTTTCGAAGAACTTCCGCGCGTCACCGTACAACTGCCGATTTTCAACGAGCAATACGTAGTCGAGCGCTTGCTGGAGTCGATCTGCAAGTTGCAGTATCCCAAAGACAAACTCGATATTCAGGTGCTCGACGACTCGACCGACGAGACCGTCGAGGTGGCCCGCGGACTGGTCGAGCGCTATGCCGCGCTGGGTAATCCCATCACCTATCATCACCGCAGCAATCGCGAGGGCTACAAAGCCGGTGCCCTGGCCGAAGGCCTGAAGACGGCAAAAGGCGAGTTCGTCGCCATTTTCGACGCAGACTTTACTCCCCCGGAAGATTTTCTCACGCGTGTCATCCACCACTTCAGCGACCCGAAAATCGGCATGGTGCAAACCCGCTGGACCCACATCAACCGCAATTATTCCTTCCTCACCGAAGTCGAGGCTATCCTGCTCGACGGCCACTTCGTGCTCGAGCACTCCGGCCGCGCCCGCACCGGACTGTTCTTCAATTTCAACGGCACCGCCGGCATGTGGCGCCGCACCGCCATCGACGAGGCCGGAGGCTGGCAGCACGACACACTAACCGAAGATACCGACTTGTCATATCGAGCGCAACTCAAAGGCTGGAAATTTATCTACCTCCAGGACGTCGAATGTCCCGCCGAACTGCCGGTTGAGATGACCGCCTTCAAAACCCAGCAGGCGCGTTGGGCGAAGGGCCTGATTCAAACCGGGAAAAAAATTCTCCCGCGCGTGCTGCACAGCGACGCCCCGCTGCATACGAAGGTCGAAGCCTGGTATCACCTGACCGCCAACATCAGCTATCCGCTGATGATCATGCTCTCGGTGCTGCTGCTTCCTGCCATGATCATTCGTTTTTATCAAGGCTGGTTTCAGATGCTCTACATCGATCTGCCACTATTCATGGCCTCTACGTTTTCGATTTCCAGTTTCTATCTGGTTTCGCAGCGCGAACTCTTTCCTCGACGTTGGCCGCGCGCCCTGGTGTATCTGCCGTTTCTAATGGCGCTCGGCATCGGACTGACCATCACCAACACGAAAGCCGTGATCGAAGCGCTGATCGGCAAGCAGAGCGCCTTCGCCCGCACGCCCAAATACAGCGTAGTCTCTAAGCAAGACAAAATCGGCGCCACCAAATACCGCAAGCGCCTGGGATGGGTTCCGTGGCTCGAACTTGTAATCGGCACCTATTTTGCCGCCACCGTCTACTACGCCATCGACAACGAGAACTACATCACCGTCCCGTTCCTGCTCCTCTTCGTCGTCGGCTACTGGTACACCGGATTGATGTCCCTACTGCAAGGCCGCTTCGGAGGCGCATCCCTCCGCGCCACCACGCACACCAAGCCCTTTCCCGTGGGAGTGTAGGCCGTACCAGATGCATCCTATTTCGTTGAAGTTGACCGCTCGTTTACAATCCACTCGCTAAAGGTTCTCATCTGCGCAAATGCATTCATCCGAGATGAAGATGTTCCACGAGGATGCTTGGAGATGAGAACTGTTCGAAAGGAGGATGCGATGCTCCCCGCGCGCAAGCTTCTGCGCTCCGGCGCTCTCGCGATCCTATTCGGATTGACCCTGAGCTGCGGTTCGATCCACGACTCCGACGAATATTTTGTTCTGGTCTCGGCTAATTTACAGCTTCCCTACTGGAAGGCTGCGGGCGCAGGCTTCTCCAAAGCCGCCTCGCAGATGAAAGTTCGTTCCGATTTCACTGGGCCCACGAATTACGATGCCAAAGCCGAGCGCGACGCCCTGGATCAGGCGATACAGAAAAAAGCGACGGGCATTCTCCTCGCCGTAACCGACCCCGACCTGCTCAAAGACGGCATCGATAAAGCCGTTGCCGCCGGCATCCCCGTGGTCACGATCGACTCCGATGCGCCCTCGAGCAAGCGTTTGTTTTTCGTCGGCACGAATAATTACCAGGCCGGTTTCACCGGCGGCCTTCGCCTGGCGCAGGAACTCAAAGGCAAAGGCAACGTCGTGGCCTTCACCATGCCCGACCAGTCGAATCTGCAGGACCGCCTGCGTGGCTACAAAGACGCTCTCGCCAAAACCCCAGAGATCAAAATTACCCGCGTCGTCGATATCCAGGGCGACCCCCGCATCGCCTTCGACACCGCCACCGCGATTGTCGGCAAAGAGCGCGACAAAGTTGACGGCTTCATTTGTCTGGAAGCGCAATCCGGCAAGGAAATCGCCGGCGTGCTCAATAGCTATCACGTCACCGGAAAAGTTGTCATCGCCATGGACACCGACCAGGAGACGCTCGACTGGATCCAGAAAGGCGTGATCGCCGCTACTATCGCCCAGAAGCCCTACACCATGGCCTTCGTCGGTATGCAGATGCTCGACAATCTCTATCATCACAAGCCGCCGTCGCTCGACGCCGACTGGTCGAAAGACAGCTTCTCCCCCATCCCCAGCTTCGTCGACACCGGCTCCGGCATGATCGACAAAAGCAACGTGCAATCGTTTATTGAGGCGGGCAAGAATTTGGCGTCAGCGACGAAGTGAAAAAAGATTGAGTAATTGAGAAATTTGGTAATTGAGAAATTGAAGATCAAAGGCCTGTGGTTTTCAATTACTCAATTAGCAAATTTCTCAATTACTCAATCTTCCAAGACTCAATTGCTACGAGATATACTCCCGAATGTACTCGTCCTTGCTGTGTCCGAGCTGCCGAATGTCGCCGTCGAAAATGACCTTGCCATCGCGCAACATCAGAAAGCTCATAGGGACGTCGCAATACTGTCCGCGGGGCAGCACACGCACCTGATTGGTTCGCGGATCGAATTCATGGGTAGCCAGCGTGAAAGCGTCCTGCAGACGATGCGTCACCAGCAGAGAACTTGTGCGGTAAACGTCCCGCTGCTTCATGATCAATTCGATAATGGTATTGGAAGTCACCGGATCGAGCCCGCCGGTCGGCGAATCATAGAGCAGCAGCTCCGGCTGCGAAATAATGGCGCGCGCAATCGCCACACGCCGCCGCATGCCTCCTGAAAGTTCCGAGGGGAACATGTCGACCGTGTGCTCCAGCTCGACAAAGCGCAAAGACTCGCGCACCCGCGCGTCGATTGAATCGTCATAGATTCCGTGCTCTTCCATGAGTCTATAAGCGACATTCTCCCGCACCGTCAGCGAGTCGAACAACGCACTCTCCTGAAACACCATGCCGAGGTGTCCGCGCAAGGGAAACAAATCCCGCTCGCGCATCTGGGTCACTTCATTGCCTAGCACCGTGATGCGTCCTGAGTCGGGCGGCAGCAGTCCCAATGCGAGTTTCAGAATCGTGCTCTTACCCGACCCCGCCACTCCAAAGAGAGCTTTCGTTTCTCCGAACGGCAGATGGAACGAAACCCCGCGCAGAACGTGATTGTCCCCGAACGCGAGATGCACATCCTCAAACACAATCGCGGACCCAGACCGTGGCTCGCCAACGGCGGCAGGGCGGTCGATCGACAGAGTTGGCGGCGCAGACATGTAATTCCCAGTTACTTCAATGATGTCTACTTAAACGACAGCACAGAAATCAACAACTTCGTAACAAAGAAATCCGTAACCAGAATCAGCACAGATGCCATTACCACCGCCTGCGTAGTCGCTCGACCCACGCCCTGCGTCCCTCCGCGTGCGGTCATGCCGTAATAGCACCCGATGGTAGCGATGATGAAGCCAAACATCACTGGCTTGAGCAATCCCATGAAAACATCCTGGAACACCAGCGTCTGCCAGGCGTTCGCCCAGTATTGGCGCGCGTCGAGAGAGAGAAAGAGTTTCGCCACCATCAGGCCGCCGGCCAGTCCCACCAGATCGGAAATGATGCTGAGAAAGAAAAGCATGAACACGGTCGCTGTCACGCGGGGCGTCACCAGCTTCTTCATCGGATCGGTCCCGAGCGCCCTCATCGCGTCAATCTGCTCAGTCACCACCATCGAACCAAGTTCGCTGGCCATGCCCGAAGCGTTCCGCCCGGCGACCATCAGCCCGGTAAGCACCGGCCCCAATTCGCGGATCATGGAAGTCGAAACCAGTGAGCCGATCAGGGTGATCGAACCGAAGCGCTGCAGCGTATTAGCGGTCTGCAACGCGAGCACGCCGCCAGTGAAAAAACCAGTCAGCACCACGATGGACAGCGACCCCACGCCGATCAGGTCAGCCTGCTCCACTATGTCTGCAAAATAAAAAGGCTTGCGAAACAGGTTGCCGACCGCCTGCGCGGCCAGCAGAGTGTAATCCTGAACCGACTGGACCTTCTCTTTGGCAAACTCGGTAGGCGAGGTAAGTTCCATGCGATTCGGAAGCCCGAGCATCGTCGGCGACGCACCGGCTTGACCGAACTATAACAGAGAACGCTGTCAGCAATCAGCCGTAGGCCGTCCGTCAGGGATCCGTGGGCCTGCGCTGGTAGATGACGAGTCGAATGCACTGGCCTCGTAAAACCATAAACTCCTCCCAGGCATCCCATTTTGTTAAGCTCCTGGTATTCGCTCCTGTCGAATATGACTATCATCCATTTTGTGACGGTTCCAGTGTTCTGTGGTGCTCTGCTCGGAAACATGCAAGCGCAGATCCTCAAGAATGCCGGGGAGCCGAATAAATCCGAGAGCGTTCCCTTGCAAGTCGTCGGCGACGTGACTGCACCTCGGCCTATATATGCTCCAGAACCAGAATTTTCAGAGGCAGCACGCAAAGCTGGCTATCAAGGCGTTTGCTTGCTATCGCTGATTGTTGGCGCTAACGGCAAGCCTCGCGACATCAAGGTAGTGCGGAAGTTGGGGATGCAATTGGACGAGAAGGCGGTCGAGGCGGTGCGCACCTGGACATTCGAGCCAGCGCGGAAAGATGGCGAGGCCGTTGCCGTTCGAATCGAAGTTGAAGTGAGTTACCATCTTTATCAACACGGCCAAGGAGACCTGCAATCAGGGGAACCATCAGAACGGGCGCTTGAACTTCGCCAGATGCAGAGCCAGATTTACAGAATTTCGGACAACCAAGCGTGCCCCGCATCCTCACCTGACGATAGGCCCGTAGCCACCATTGAGAACTTGAATCTTGAAGGTGACCTCCGCATGCCGAGTGCAGACCGAGACCAGATTGCTACCTCGCTGAAGCAACGGACGTACCGGGGCAACCGGGACGAAGTGGCATCCGAAATCTCTGAAAGAGCGAAGGGAGCGTGGCAGAGTTCCGGGTACTTCAATGTGCAGGCTCAGGCCGATGCACACGTACTGAGCAGCGGACCGGTGAACGAGCGGGTTGCGGTCACTGTGCAGGTGAACGAGGGCCAGCAGTACCGACTAGGGGGGATTCGATTCAGGAACAACGCCGCGATTGCCAATGTCGAAGTCCTGCGCCAATTGTTTGCACTCAAGGATGGTGATGTGTTCGATCGTGCTGCCGTTGGGAAAGGGCTTGAGGACCTACTCCGTGTGTATGGCGAGTTTGGCTACGCCGGCGCAACAGCCATTCCCAGCATCCAGTTGAATGGGGAAAGCCAGACCATTTCACTCGATATCACCCTCAATGAGGGCAAACAGTTTCTGGTAAGCCGGATCGACATAATTGGTCTGGATGAGTCGGGCTTTCAGAATGTGCAAAGGGAGATGGCCCTCAAGCCGGGCGACGTCTACAACCAGCGGCTGGTTGATTTGTTTCTCCAGCGTTCCGTTCCTCGTTTGCCAGCGGATGCGTCCCTCGAACCGCCCTTCAAGCTGCAACTCAACGAAGAAGCAGGAACGGTTGCGATCACCTATGACTTCCGGCGCTGCCACTCGCGTGTGGGTGAGAACTAAGAGATTAAGATCTGCCTACCCGCGCCCCTTCTTCTTGATCTCAATATTAAGTCTGCGGATTTTCTGGTTCAGCGTCGACAGCGGCACATGAAACCGTTCCGCAGCTTCGGTCTGGTTCCAGTTGCAGCGTTCGAGCATGTCGGTGATCACGCGGCGCTCGACGTCTTCCACAATCTCAAATAACGACGCGTCCGACGGCGGATCGTGCAGCGTGAATGAAGAGCCGCGTCCCATCATGGAATCCGGCAGCAGATCCATGCTGATCTCCGGCCCGGACGAAAGCACGACGGCGCGCTCGATCACGTTCTCTAGTTCGCGCACATTTCCCGGCCAGGAGTACGCCATCAGCGGACGCAGCGCTTCGGGAGTAATTCGCGGCGCAGGCCGCCCATTTTCTTCTGCATATTTCTTCAGAAAGAATTCCACCAGCAGAGGAATATCTTCCTTGCGCTGCCGCAGCGGCGGAAGCTCAACCGTAATCACGTTGAGCCGGTAAAAAAGATCTTCGCGAAAGCGCCCCTCGCGCACCATGTGCCGCAAGTCAATATTCGTGGCGGCGATGATGCGCACATCCACCTGAATTTCCTGAATGCCGCCCAGATGCATGAAGCGCCGGTCTTGCAGCACGCGCAGAATCTTAGCCTGCGTCTCCAGCCCCATGGTGGCGATTTCGTCAAGAAACAGCGTCCCCTTGTCCGCCACCTCGAACAGACCTTTTTTCGAAGCGATGGCGCTGGTGAACGCTCCCTTGACGTGTCCGAACAGTGTCGACTCCAGCAAGTCGGTCGGCATCGACCCGGTATTGACCGGAACAAACGGCCGATCACGCCGCGGCGAATTCAGGTGAATGGCCTTTGCAATGACTTCTTTGCCCGTCCCGCTTTCACCCTGTAACAGCACAGTCGACCGGCTGTTCGCGACCTGCGCGACCAGGTCAAAAATCTTCAGCATGGGCTCGCTCTTGCCCACAATGTTTTCAAAGTTGTAGCGCTGCTTCAGAGCGCGCTTGAGCTGAATATTTTCTTCTTCCGCCCGCCGCCAGCCGACCGCTGCGCGCACATCGGCCAGAAGTTTCTCGTTGTCCCACGGCTTCTGCACGAAATTCGCCGCGCCCGATTGCATGGCGCGCACTGCATTTTCCACCGTGCCGTAGGCGGTAATCATGATCACCGGCAGCCGAGCATCGTGGGAGCGAATCTCAGCCAGAATCTCCATCCCGTTGCGCCCCGGCAGCGCCAGGTCGAGCAATACCAGATCAAACGGATGGTCCGCCATCTGCGCCAGACCATCTTCGCCGCTCACCGCGGTCTCGACTTCGAACGCTTCCATCTCGAGTAGTGTCTGCAGCGATTCGCGAATCTCAGCCTCGTCGTCGATGATCAGCACCGAGCCCGACGGCGACGAATTGCCGTTCGTGGTTCCGTTCATGGTGCTGCGCGCAATCACTGCTGCTTCAGACATGTACCGCCTTCCTGCTCAGCGGAAAATCCAGGGCAAACGTCGTCCCGGCTCCCGGATTGCTTTCCACTCGAATCTTCCCCGCATGTTCCTGGATAATGCCGTAGGTCACCGACAACCCCAGACCCGTCCCGCGATTCTGACCCTCTTTCGGTGCGGTCTTCGTCGTAAAGAACGGATCGTAAATCCGTTGAATATGCTCCGGTGCAATCCCCGACCCGGTATCGGAAACGCGGACGCTCACCATGTCGCCATTGCTGGTCGCCACTTCGATTCGCCCGCCGCCCGGCATCGCGTCCTTGGCGTTGAGAAACAGATTCAGAAACACCTGCTGCAGCCGCCCTGGATTTCCTTGAATCGCCGAGATGCCCGCGGTCAAATCGGAATGCACCTGCACCTTGGCGATCTTGAACTGGTGCTCCAGCAGCGCGAGCGTGTCGATAATCACTTTGTTGACATCCACGTCGCCGAACTCAGTCCCGCTGGTGCGCGAAAAATTCAGCAGGTTGTTGACGATCTCCGACGCGCGGAAAGTCTGCCGCGTGATCTTATCGAGCAGCCCCGATTTCTGCGGATCGCCCTGCAGTTGCTTGGCTAGCATCTGCGTGTACGACGAAATCACCGCCAGCGGCGTGTTCACCTCGTGCGCCACACCGGCCGCCAGCAATCCAATCGACGAAAGCTTGTCCGCCTGCGATAGCTGGCCTTCGAGCTCCACCCGCTCGGTAATGTCATCCATGATGACCAGCCGCCCAATCACCTGAAACTTACGCGTGACCAGTGGCGCAATCGCAACGTTAACCGTGCGCGTTTCGCCCGCCGGAGTCTGCAGCCGGAATTTGTACAGGTTGTTAATGCCCGGATTCTGCCGCACCCGGTAAAACTCTTCCACGAATTCCGCCGGGAAAATACCGCGCACTGATTGCGTCAGCGTCTGCCATCGCGGCATCGCGTACATCACTTCCATCTGCGCATTCCAGCTCTCGATGCGGTCTTCCATGTCGAGCGCCATCACGCCCACGTTGATCGACTCGACAATGTTTTCGTTGAAGTCCTTCAGCCGCTCGTACTCCGCCACCTTCTGCTGCAGCGAGGCATACAGCCGCCCGTTCTGGATAGCGATACCCAGATACCCACCCAGCGTCTCCAGCAACTCAATGTCTTCGCTCGATAGGTAGTCGCCCTTGGTAGTTTTTCCCAGGCCCAGCACGGCCACAGTTTTCTGCTGCGCGCGGCACGGGATGTAGTAATTCAGATCGAGCCGCGCAATCGCATCCTGCGATCCTTCGGTCTCGCGCGGCACCTGGTGGGTGTTCTCAAAGAACATGTGTCCCGCAGGCTCCGGCCGCGGAGCGATCAGGAAAGTGAGGTCGAGCTTTCCCGTTGGATAGATCCCCATCGATTTCGCCACGACAAACTGTTCGGTCTCTTCATCGCGGAGGAAGATTGCAATGTGATCGACAGCCAGCGTGCGCGACAAGCGGTCGAGTACCGACGAAAGCAGCGCATTCAAGTCGGTCTCAGAACCGAGTTCCCGGCCAAACTCCAGCAGTGTTCGCCGGTAGTCATACACCGTGCGGTAAAAAGCGTGATCCACTCGTTCCTGAATCCACTTGCGCACCGGATCAAACAGCAGCGCGGTCACCACCACGGCCAGCACAAACCCAACCGGCCCCGTGCTGGGCTGCCGCAACTGGATCAGCGTGGCCACACCCGCGACCAGAGCAAAATACATTCCCACCATGGTCGCAGCGGTCAGCGTGTAAACCACGCCGCGCTTGAAGATCAGGTCCACGTCCATCAAGCGATAGCGGAAGATGGCGTACCCAAAGGTCAGCGGCAGCAGACACAGCGACAATACCGACAGCTTCATCCACGTACCCGGCAACGAACCCATCAGGTACGGCACCACGTAAAACAACGTGTATGGAATGATGGCGAGAATCGTTCCGCGCGTAACCCACTTCAGCTGCTGTCGCAGGATGGTCGTACTCGCCAGCCGATAGCTGTTCCACAAAACGGCTGCTGCGGCAACGAACAAGATCGCGCCGTACGCCATCTCCTGACGGTCCATATCCCACCGCAGGTATCCGCTAGCCTGCGCCAGCCGCAGCGCAAAGAAATGCCTGCCCAGAAGCAGAGCGCCCGGGACATACACCAGCGCCAGTAGCCCAGGACGCTGGCGCACGAATTCTCGCTTCTCAGGAAATGTCAGAACGAAATGCAGAAACAGCGCCGGCTGCAACACCCAGGCCACGATGTTGCTCCAGTAAATCGTCCAGTCAAAGTCGTTGAACTTGCCGGTGTACTTGAACGAATACGCGATGAACGATACCACGCAGAAAATGTAGAAGTGCGTCGAACCGGGCGCGGTCCAGCGCCGCAGCAGCACATATACCCCGATCCCAAGATAGATCAGCGCAATGAGCCGCAGCCAATTATTCAGGGAACGGTCGGCTGGGACCAGAATGACGTTGGAGTCGAGCGGAACCGAATCACGAATCAGCGAATACGTCGCCTTCGCCCAAATCCCAGTGTGGTAAAGCTGGCGCACCAGCCCCGGTGTGCCCTTGATCTCCTGCCCGTTGACCGAAACCAGTTCGTCGCTCGCCTTGATGCCGGCTTTCGCGCCCGGTCCGCTCGGATCGACCCGATCGGCCACCAGATGGCCGCTATGCTCGACCCACCAGACGCCGTCGTCGGGGGCGCTCGAGTTCTGCTCGGTCTGGAAATTGAACCCCGCAAACACCACCGCCGCCACTGTCAGCAGAAACAACAGGACGGCAACAAAACGAGCTTGGCTTTCCCGATTCATGGGCTTCGGCAGCGTCCCTCTACTAAGTCCTAGCGCCGCGGCGGACGCGTCCCACCGACCCTTTATGAGCAACTTCGCTGCCACGTCAGTTCCCATTCCCGGAAGGCTAAGTCCCCTATATAAAGCAACTTCCGAAATTATAGATGCATTTTCGAACGCCAACTATGTATTTCTGGATGTTTCTGTGGGATTCTGTATCTGTTTCCCCTTGCGATTCTTAGGTTTAACAGCGCCTGGTTCGTTTGAAGGATTCACCCTCCCGCAGGAAGTATGATGGCGAAGAGCCCGCTACGGGATGTTGGAGGAACTCTCGGAGTACGCAATGACTGAGACTACGACTCTGGGCGCACATTTTGCACCCCGTGTCTTAGGTTGTTATGTTGCTCACACGGGCGGCCTGGCTAACCCGCCCTGCGGTCGTCCTTCTTAGGAACTTCTAGGATCGGCTCATCGTCCCACTCAAACGACAGCGCCCGCGCGGTAGTTTCAATCGGCTCCAGTTCCGGAATGTCTTCCGCCACCGACGCTCCCAATTCCGTGAACTTGCGCGCCGAAACCAGCACGCGATTCTCCAGCGATCCCACAGCTTGGTTGTAGGCCTCAACAGCGCGATCCAGATTCGTTCCCACTCCCGTAATGTGTCCCGCTAGCTTGCGCAGCCGGTCGTGCAATTCTTTTCCCAGCGCGCTGATCTGCTGCGCGTTGCGCGCCAGCTTCTCCTGATTCCATCCATAAGCCACGGCCTTCAACAGCGCGATTAAAGTCGTGGGCGAGGCCGGAATCACCCGCTGCATCACGCCCTGCTCAATCAGCGTAGGATCCTGCTCCAGAGCCGCGCTGAAAAACGTTTCGCCCGGCAGGAACATCACCACAAACTCCGGAGTGGCCTCGAACTGCTCCCAATAATTCTTGCCGCTCAGCGTCTTCATATGGTCGCGCACTTGCCGCGCATGATTGGCCAGGCACACGCGCCGCGCCTCTTCGTCCGTAGTCTCGAAGGCATCTAGAAAAGCCTGCAGCGGCGTTTTTGCATCCACCACAACATTCTTGCCGCCCGGCAACTTCACCACCAGATCCGGCCGCAACCGCCCGCTTTCTCCAGTCACGGTTTCCTGCTCGGCAAAATCGCAGTACGGCAACATGCCCGCAATCTCGACCACCCGCCGCAACTGGATTTCTCCCCACCGCCCCCGCACATTCGGCGTGCGCAGGGCACGCACTAAATTCCCAGTCTCGGATTGCAGCTCCCGCTGCGTGGAAATCAGCGACTGCACCTGCGCCTTCAAATCGCCATAAGCCTCGCCCCGCGCAATTTCCATCTGCTGAATCTGCGCATCCACTTTGCTCAACGACTCGCGCACCGGGGTGACCAGATCGGCGACCGCTTTTTGCCGGGCGTCGAGATCGCCCTGCGCCTCGCTCTGAAACCGTTTCAACGTCTCCTGCGCGATCTGCAAAAACGAAGAATTGTTGCTCTTCAGCGCATCGGCCGCCAGCGCCTTGAATGCATTTTGCAAGTCGACGCCGGATTTCGCCAGTAATTCGATCTTCTCGTTGCTGGCCTTTCGTTCCAATTCCAGCGCCGATTCGAAGCGCGCCCGGCTCTCCACCAACCCTCGCTGATCCTCCAAAAGCCGCGCCAGATCAGCCTTTTCACCCGCTAATTCCTTCTCCGTCAACGACAACCGCTCCCGCAGCGCAGCCGTACGCGAGCGCTGCGCCAGCCAAGCAAGCAAGCTGCCAAACAACAGGCCAATGACCCCACTGATCCCTAGTTCAATAGTCACAAGTAACTACGCGACCTCACTTCCAACCCCTAGCCTAGCACCAGCAACAAAGTTTAAGCCTTAACCACTTTGCGCCGATAGGCCAGTGTGAGCCGGAAACTCGATCCCTCCCAGGATCACGTTGCGTGGGCCGAACTGGATGCACAGAGCTACCAGACTATTATTGGCGTTCCTGCTGCTAACCGGCGCCGCCACCATAGAGCCCAGGAATCGCCTGATGGCCCAGGCCCCGGGAACTGCGGGCCGAGCGTCGCAGAAAGCCACGCTGCAGCCCGCCGCCGCGAAGGCCGCAGACATCCCCTTTACCGATTACGAATTTCAGTCCGAAGACCAGCTCCTGGCCCTAGCCAACCAGTCCCGCCGCCAAGCCGGAGCCCCCCCGCTCACGCTCGACACCGGACTCAGCCAAGCGGCTCGCACCCATGCGCTGGCCATGCTAGAAGCCAATCAACTCTCCCACCAATTCAATGGCGAGCCTTCCCTGCCGGTACGCCTCGCCGCTACGACGAAGCTCCAACTCGATCAGGAGGGCGAAAACGTCGCCCTCGACTACGACGCCGCCGATGGCCACAAACACCTCATGCTCTCCCCGCCGCATCGCGCCAACCTGCTCAACCCGGCCTATAACGTCATCGGCCTGGGCGTAGTTCGCAGCGGAGACCGCCTCTTCATCGTGCAGGACTTCGGCCACGCCCTCCCCAACTATTCCTCGGCCGAAGTGAAGGACCGAGTCGCGCAAGCCGTAAGCCGGACGCGCCGCCAGAACGGTCAGCCCGACCTGCCGCGCCGCGATCTGCCCGTGCACGACGAAGCTGCCTGCTCCATGGCCCAAGCCGACAAACTCGCAACCACCCCGGTCCACAACCTCGCCCAGCGCGCCACTGTCCTCACCTACACCAGCCTCCATCCTGAAACCCTCCCCACCGAAGGCGTCCGCGCCATCGTCAGCCGCACCCTGCACACCTTTTCCGTCGGCGCCTGCTACAGCCGCACCGAGACCTATCCCACCGGAGTCTATTGGGTAGTCCTCTCACTGGAGTAAGCGAGCCGGTAGCGTAGAATATCGGCATGGAGATTCGCCTTCGTCCCGAACTCGAGGCCTTGATCCGCCAGGACGTTCAACGCGGCCCGTATCAAACCGTCAACGAGTTTGTCGAACACGCGGTCGCGATGCTCCACGAACAGGAAACATGGCTGGCCGAGCACCGAAACGAGATCGCAACCCAGATCGACGAAGGCTATGCAGCTGCGCAGCGCGGAGAATTGGTCGAACCCGACCAGGTTCGTTCTCGACTCAACGAACTGAAGCGATCGCGACTCGATGAACAGCCTCGAGGATGAGCTCATATCAGTTCACGCCCCAGGCCGTCGACGATCTCCTCGACATTTGGAGCTTCATTGCCAACGACAACCTCGATGCTGCCGACCGGGTTGAGACGGCCATCTTTCGGGCCTGTGACTTTCTAGCCGATTCCCCTTTCGCCGGAAACACAAGGAGCGACCTGACCCCATTGCCTGTTCGCTTCTGGGTCGTGCAGCCGTATTCGAACTATCGGATCGTTTACGATCCATCGAAGAAGCCGCTTCAAGTCATCCGAATCCTTCACGGCGCTCGCGACCTTCGTCCCATCCTGACCTAGCACGGGAACTGTATTCCTTTCACATTCCTCAAGAGCTTTTGCAAAGAACTGTAAAATGACTAGCTTTTTTCGCCCATCTGCCGCAATCTAGACCTACGTCGCCAGTTTGGTCAGGTCGCCAGTTTTTGGCCCGATTGACGCGCCCCTCTGGGTTCCTTCCATACTGGCCGATTCGCTAGAATCCCTACAGCTGATTTTTGTCCGGAGATGTGCGTCATGTTTCGAAGTGGGATTTCCTTCTCGGCCGTCAACGTCGTGATTCTCGGCTGTGCCCTCGCCTATCCAGTCGTGGCAGTTGCCCAGCGTCACGGCGCGGGCGGAAGCAGTACCGGTGGCGGAATCAACGGCAGCGTCTCGGGTTCCAATCGCCCAACCGGAGTCTCCGAAGGGGACAACCTAAAAGACTTTCACCAGGTTCTCGCCGTGCAAGCCACCAGCGAACAAGTCGCCGAGTTTCAGGCACTGGTGAAAGGCACGCAGGCCGCGCAATTGCAACTGCAAACGCTGCTCGAACAATTGCGCAAAGAAAACGCCCGCGCAGATTCCGCCCCCCGCAAAGCGTTCAACCCCGCTCTCGAAGACGCGCGCACTCGCACCAGAAAATTCCAGGAAGGATTCTCCGAAGCCCAGAGGTCCGGCCTCAAGGAAATCGTCAAGCGTCTCGCCAAAGCGGACTCCGACCTAGACCAGGAAGAAAAGAGGCTGGACCAAAGTTTCGATCTCAAGTCTCCCGCTCCCGATCTCGCGGCGCACGCCGAGACACTCGACAAAGCTCTCACCGATTTTTCTCACCAGCAACTCGCGCTCGGCCGCGAAATGAGCATCGCGCTGGCCAACGCCCAGGACGTTGCCTTCACCCTTCCTCAGGTGAAGAGCATGGTCAGCATCGGCCGTCAAACGGTTCCAGTCGCCGTTTCGGGTGTGCTTTCGCAGATCGCCGCCCAGGGCACCCAGCGCACCTTCCAGCTTGTCATGGTCGCGGATCTCTCCCAAATGCAGCAGAACATCACCGACCTGATGCGAGCGAAGCTCGAGTCGTCCGCCAGCTGTGGCGAGCGCGTCGCCGTTCGCCAGGCGAGCCTCACGCCCGCTACTCCCGGAAGTGTTCTCACGCTGTGGCTGCACTACGAGCGCTGGATCTGCCCGAGCGGCCCGCGAACCGCTACTGAACTGGCGGAAGGAGACGGAAAAGCCGAATTCAAACTGACTACTACCCTGGACCAACCCAATGCACTGAAAGTAGCGGCCGCCTTAACCCGCATCGATGCCAGCGGCATGTTCGGCGAAGCTCTCCGCTCCGGCTCGCTCGGCGACGACCTACGCGATCAGGTCGCCGACTCCGTTCTATCGGCCGCCCGCACCGCATCCGATTTCAAGATCGTCCTTCCGCCCGTAATCCAGAATTCCGCCACCCTCCAAACCGCCAGGTTCCAGGACCAGGGCGTAGGCGGCCTGATCGTCGTACTCGAAGGCCGCCTCGAACTCTCCAACGACCAAACCGCCCAGCTTGCCACCCAGCTGAATCAAGCCCTGTCAGCCCAAAGCACCGCACCCCAACCTGCCACTCCTGAAGCCGCCGTGCCCCAAACCGCGCCCCGCTGATCCGATCCGTCATCCTGAATAACCGCTGACTTCAGCAGAATTCCTTCCGCTTGGCCGACCATCCGCTTGCATTGAGGCTAGCTCTCTGCACAGAACGGGACCATCCCTGCAGAAATCTCCAAGTTGTCGGACATTCAGTCGCTTGAGCACCAGTTCATCGCCATAGTATTGGCATGAGGCATCTGTATTGGACCCTGCTCACTCTATGCCTGCTGTGCACGCCGACCCTGGCACAGATGAATCCAGACAAGTTGCTGCAAGATGCGTTGGTGCTGGAGAACCGCGGAAGTTTCGAGACTGCGGCCAAAGTTGCGAAGACCGTGATCGATTCTGGCCAGCTGAGTGGCGTTGAGCTGGGCAGGGGATACATTATTCTTGCCGTCGCTTACCAAGGAGCGGGAGAATCGGCCAGCGCGCAAATCTATTTTGAGCATGCCCTGCAGGTTCTCGAGCACGATCGCGAGCACCTTGAAGACTATGCTTCGGCCCTGGAAAACTATGCTGGATTTTATGGCGAATTAGGACAACTCGACGTCGCCGCGCCGATGTGGCAAAGGGCCTTTCATCTTCGACAAAAACTGGGAGATCATACGGGAACTGCGTTATCCCTAACCCGCTTGGCGGAATTCGCGGTGGCTCGAAATCGAATCCGCGAAGCGCGCTGGTACCTGCGAGAGGCATCGAACGAGGCGAAGGCCTCGCCAGATTTTAATGACGATGAAAAGGCTTTTATCTTTGAAATCCAGGGATGGCTGGCCATCGCTGAGCACCAGGCGCCCGCAGCCATAGCGGCGTATCAACAGGCGTTGCAACTAGTTGAGCGATCCCGTGGCGGGCAACATTGGCTCGCCGGATGGGAACGCATGCTGCTGGGCAAAGCCTGCGCGGAGTCTGGCGATCTTAGTGGCGCATTGGCAAATATGCGAACCGGGCTCACCATCCTGGATCAGCAGCTCGGCCGTAACAGTCCAAAATACTTCGCCGCAGAACTAGAGTACTCTCGAGTGTTGGATCGGCTCGGGTCGCACACTGAGGCCGCGCAAATGCGCGCAGCCGCCGAAAAAGCCAGTAAAGATTATTACGGCAGTCAGTGTGCGGGATGTACGATAAACGTAGCTGCATTCCGGTAGGGGGTGCATGATTCCTGATTCCAACAATCTCTCCAATGCCGTGACACCAGCCAAAAGGCCATGGGCAGAACTCTTGCCGCGGGCAAGAATGATCCCCCTTACCATGGCCGCGATCCTTGCTGCGGCAACGGCGATCGAATGCCATGCTCAAGGCAGAGCAATCCAGTCCTTTCTGTCATGGGGATTCTCGCTCGCTTACGGCTGCGTTCTTTGGTTTTGGTGGGCCTTGGTCATCTATTTGTTGTGGCGATCGACCAGTCGCTGGCCCTCTGCTCTGAGCGTTTCGTTCCGCACTCTGGTAGTGCATTCCCTGATTGCAGTCGGAGTCGTGACGCTTCATCTGGGCCTCCTGCAAGGTGCGACTCAGTTAATCGTCCGGCTCGGTTCAGAAGCAGTGAAGGCTGAGTATCGAGGGTTGGATATCTTCTGCCTCCCGCGCTTCGGCTTGGAACTTCTCATGTACGGTCTGTGCTGGCTTGCCTGTGCCACGGTGAATACTCAACTCGCAGCGCAGCGCGATTCGATGCGTTCTTTGGAATTAGAGAAGCTGTTGTCGACCGCTCACTTGCGTGCCCTGCAGATGCAGCTCGAGCCTCACTTTCTCTTCAACACTCTCAACGCAGTCACCACTTTGGTTGAATTTGGCCGAAGAGAACAAGCTCTCGAAACCCTGGAGAACCTGAATACAGTTCTGAAGCAGGTCCTCAAGAGGAACACTCCCAGCAAGATTCCGCTGGCGCAAGAGTTGGAAGTTCTGGAAAGCTACCTGGCCATCGAGCAGGTACGCTTTGCTGACCGCCTCCGCGTCGACATCAATCTCGACCCCAACACCCTCGATGGCCTGGTCCCGTGTTTTCTATTGCAACCCATCGTCGAAAATGCGATTCGGCACGGTATCGCGCACCGCGAAGACAGTGGCTGGATCCAAACCTCCGCCCAGCGAGTTGGGACTCGCATGCGTTTGCAAGTGCGTGACAACGGTCCGGGAATGAATGGCAGGTCCGCAAGCGGCTTTGGGCTCGGCCTCAGCAATACGAAGGAACGGTTGGCGCACTTCTATCCGAATGATTACGAGTTGCGTGCGTTCCAGCCAGAGTCGGGCGGCTTTCAGGTCTCGATTACCATCCCGTATGAGAAGGCGGCGGTGTGATTTTGAGAGCCGTGACCCTAAAAACGATAATTGCCGACGATGAACCTCTGGCCCGCGAGCGCCTCAAGATGCTTCTCGAACCGGATCCGGACATTCATATTTCTGCCGAGTGCCGGAATGGCAGCGAAGTCGTGAAGTCGCTGAAAGCCGCTAAAACGGATCTACTCTTTCTCGATATCCAAATGCCTGGCAGAAATGGCTTCGAAGTCATCGAAGAGATCGGCCCCGCCAATATGCCGATCACGGTTTTTGTGACCGCGCACAACGAGCACGCGGTGAACGCTTTCGAAGTGCATGCGCTGGATTATTTAGTGAAGCCGATTGAGAGAAAACGGCTCGACCAGACGCTGGCCAGAGTCAAGGAAAGAGTTCAGCGGGAAGAAGCGTTTGCCGCGCGTGAGCAAATCTCGTCCGCTGTGGAAGCACTGCGGCAGGCGGCGTCTCAGCCGGATCGGCCACAGCGGTTCCTGGCTAGAAATGGAAACACCGCTTCGGTCGTGTCGGTCAACGATATCGAGTGGATCGAAGCCGACGATTATTACGTGTGTCTGCATGCCGGCGGCAAGCGGCACCTGTTGCGCGAGAGTATTCGGGCGCTTGAAACAAAATTGGATCCGAAGACGTTTATTC
>Ga0210390_10001946_pt1 | contig 18947 bp, 17 predicted proteins | sample IncBWH11OmetaG_FD_161050 | JGI IMG/M metagenome (GOLD analysis project Ga0210390, IMG submission 161050) | Forest soil microbial communities from Barre Woods Harvard Forest LTER site, Petersham, Massachusetts, United States - Inc-BW-H-11-O ... | reverse complement strand
GGCTCATCTTCGCCTTCGCCGCCAGCCACGCCGACGAGGTCCCGTACCCGTCACTGTCATGGGCGTCGGCCGCGTCGAACCGGCGCAAGAACGCCACATGCGCCGCGGTCGCCTTGGACCGGATCTCACCCAGCGATATCAGCACATCCCCGCAGCCCGGCCCGTCAACCGCATCCGCCGCCGGGGAATTGAGGAAATCCAGGGCAGCCCCGGCCATCGCCAGCGCCTCGGCCGCACTGCCGGGCACCCGATCGCCGCGAGTACACATCCTGGATCACCTCCTGGCATGACTATGAGTCCTGCTACCAGAATAGCAGTCCATAAGCATACTTCTCAAGCAGTAGTACCATGATCTTTTTTCGAAATATGAGTTCCGCATGTGAACCTTTGATAAGCCTGTGACGTCACTACCCGTGATAACAGCAAGAGGCGGCCGAGAAGGCCGCTCAGCGCCGAGAAGGCCGCTCAGCGCCGAGAAGGCTGCTCAGCGCCGAGAAGGCCGCTCATCCGAAACGGAAGACCGGCCCGCGCGGCCGGAACGGAAGCGTCGCCCCCGCCGGGATCAGGAACGCGTGCTCCCGCTTAACGTGCACCCGGTCGCACCACCCGTCGGTGATGACCAGGACCGGGCCGTCCTTCGGGAAGTCGGCGGCCGCCTCGAGCATGTCGACGCCAGGCTGCAGCACCGTGCCGCCGCGGCCGCGGACCCGCACCCGCCCGGCGATGTCCAGCGGCGGCATCCAGCCGTTGTCGTGCGCCTGCGCGTCGCAGAAGACCACCCGGACCCGGTGCACGTCGCGGGAGACGGCGTACGAGGCGATCGCGCCGAGGGCCTTGCCAAGCAGCCGGACGTCCATCGATCCGCTCGTGTCGAGCACCACGCCGAACGTCCTGCTGTCCACCGCCTCAGGCGGCGTGTACCAGCCGGGCCGCGCGATGTCCGGAGTCGCCGCCTGCCGGCGGCTCGCCCTGCCGTAGGAGCGCCGCCGCTCCACCGGCGCGAAGTGATCGTCGAACCAGCGCGCGAGCTCGACGTCCCACGGCACCGGCGGCTGCGACAGCGCACGGATCTCCTCGATCAGCGCGGCGGGCAGCAGACCGGGTCCCGAGCCCTGGTGGAACCCGATGCCGTCGCACATGCAGCGGCGGTAGAACTCGTCCAGGTCGGTGCCGGAGACCGGGTCGTGCTCCAGCGGCTTGGGCAGGATGTCCGGCAGGCCGTAGCCGCGCAGCGTCGAGCGCTTGCGCGGTCGGCGCTCGGCGGCGATCATGTCGTAGACCTGTTCGGCCGACATGCCGCTCATTGCCCGGTCGTAGAGGGCGGCGCTCGGTACGTCGCCCACCGCCATCTCGGCGAGCCACCCGTTGATCACGTAGTCGCAGGCGACGTTCCACAGCCACGGGTCCCGGCCGGCCGACCGGGTGTCGTGCCGCAGCCCCGCGTGCAGCAGTTCATGCGCGATCACGAACCGCAACTCGCCGTCCTCAAGGCCGCAGGCCGGGTTGACGTAGAGTTCGGCGGCGGCCGGGCTGACCGCGGCGATCCTGATGTCATGCGCCCGGCACACCTTCGGGTCCTCCACGAGCTTGACCGCGTCGGCCAGCGCGCCGAGCAGCGGGTAAGAGGAGACGAACCAGTCCAGCGCCAGCCGCCAGCGCGTCTTTCGCGGCCGCTTGCCGGCCAGGCTCTCCACTACCCCGCCCGCCACGTCCACCGCCGCCCCGACCGCCTGGGACAGCCCCGCGGCGAACAGATCCGTCCAGGCCGGCGGCGGCTGCCAGGTGGCCTTCGCGACCCCCTTCGGCGGGGCGGGCAGGCCCGCCCACTCCAGGTCGGCGAACGCACCCGCCGTACCGGCGTTCTTTAGCCCCGCGGGCGGGCGCCCGATCTTCAGGTGCGCGAGGAACCGGTTGACCTCCAGGCAGGCGGTCCGGTTCCACGAGGTGTCGTATCCGCCGACGCGCGACGGTACGCCAGCAGCCGCCGTCCACCCGGCCAGGCGGCGTTCGGCGAGGTGATCGAAGCCGAGGTGAAGCAGGCAGTGCGCCGCGACCCAGGCCCATTCTTCCGGCTCACCGCGACGGGTGGGATGCACGTGGATCACGCCGAGGCTGTCCACCACGGCCCACCCGTCGGCCGGGCAGCGGCTCTTTTCCTTGTCGGCGACCGTCTCGGCCTCGTACCCGAGCGGCTCGAACAGCGGATGAGACCACACGACCAGCAGGCCGCGGTGCCGGTTGTCGGCGGCGGGATCGGGGACGCGGGGGGCGCGCGGCACCGCGCTACGCCCCGTCCCGCGCCGAGGCCAGCCGCGGCAGGTCGCGGACCACCTCGACCATGAACCACGACGGCAGCCTCGCGTCGCCGCCATCCGCTGTCTCCCCGGCGCCGGCGACGACCGTCTGCGCCACCTCGAGGCTGATCTCCGCCAGCTCGGTGAGCAGCGCCTTCGCCCGGTGCGCGAGCCGCACGGCGCCGGAGGAGGCGTCCTCCCGCCGCGGCGGGAGCTCCTTGGCCAGCCGGGCCCGCAGCCCCTGGGCGAGGAAGTAGCAGACGTCGCGCTCGGCGGGCTCTGACGGCCAGCCCATGGTGCCCTTCAGCAGCGCGTCGAGCGACCACGCGTGCCGAAGCTGGCGGACATACCCGCGGAACTGCCCCGCGTGCGCCGGCGACACGGTGCCCAGCGTCAGCACGCGCAGCAGATCGTCGGAGACCGGCGAGCCATCCGCGGCGCCGTAAGAGTGCAGCAGGTCGGACAGGATGTGCCAGGCACGCGGCGTCGAGAACGGCTCCTCGTGCCGTGGCGGCGCGGTCGCGAGGTGGTCGGGCCGCTGGCTGATGTAGTCGATCACCCAGGGGTGAATGCCGCTGCGCCGCGCCCAGACGAGCCAGTCCCGGGGGCTGCTGACCAGGTGGACGTGCACCATCCGGTTGATCAGCGCCGAAGACATCGGCCGCACGATCGCCGAGTCCTGGCTCCTGTTGCCCGCGCCGATCACGACCGATTCCGGGTGCAGCTTGTAGCTGCCGAGCCGCCGGTCCAGGATCAGGCTGTAAAAGGCCTTTTGCACCTCGTGGCTGGAACCGTTGAGTTCGTCGAGGAAAAGCACGTACGGCGCGTCCCGCGCGATGCTTTCCGGCGGACAGAACTTGCTGCGCGCCTTGTCGCCGTCGCCAATGATCCGGGGTACGCCGATAAGATCCTCGGCGGCGAGCTGGGTGCCGAGGAGCGTCTGGCATTCCAGTCCGACCTGCGCGGCGAATTCCTCGACCAGGCTGGACTTACCGATTCCCGGCTGCCCCCAGACGAAGACGGGCCGGACCACGGCGACGTGCAGCAGGAGGTCAGGCAGCTGAGCAGGCGTGACCGTGACGGATGCGTGCATGATTACGCTCAGCGTACATTTCGCCGAACGGAACGTCACCCGCATTTTCCTGGCGGTGGAGAGTCGGCCGGAGACCGTTCGGGATAATGATTGGGAATTTAAATGATCGTGGCGAGCGGATGTTCCATCCGAGCGGTGAACGCGGCCAGCCAGCGGGCCGCCAGCGCCCCGTCGATCGCGCGGTGATCGACCGACAGCGTGCATCGCAGGACGGTGGCGATGGTCACGGCGCCGTCGCAGACCACCGGTTGCTGTTTCGCCGCGCCGACCGCGAGGATGCCGGACTGCGGCGGGTTGATGATCGCGGAGAACTCCAGCGTGCCGTACATGCCGAGGTTGGAGACCGTGCAGACGCCGCCTTCGAGTTCGCGCTGGAGCAGCCGCCGGTCGCGGGCGCGCCGCGCGAGGTCCGCGCTCGCCCGCGCGATGCCGGACAGGCGCATGGCCTGCACGCCGCGCAGCACGGGGGTGACCAGGCCGCCGTCGGTCGCGACCGCGATCGACAAGTCGACATTGGCGTGCGTCACCAGGCCCTCGTCGCTCCACGTCACATTCGCCTCCGGCACGTCCCCGAACGCCGCCGCCGCCGCCATCAGCACGAAATCGTTGACCGAGACCTTGACCGGCGCCGTTTCATTGATCCGCGCGCGCATGGCGAGAAGCTCATCGACGAGGCATTCGGTAACCATGTAAAAATGCGGGACCGTCGCCTTACTCTCGGTCAGGCGCCTCGCGATAGCCCTCCGCATCGGGGTGTGCTTAACGAGATCAAAATCATTGTCCGGAACGGCGGGGGCGTGCGCCTGATCTCCTTCAGTGACTCTGGTCGGCGGGGGAGACTCGAGGTGCGGCGGCCTTGGGGCAGATTGCTGTCGGCTGTCCTTCGGAACGCCGTCAGCAATCTCCCCGGCGGCCTCCGCTCGTTGCGGCGCGGCTAGACGGTCTAGGTCTCTACGGACTATGCGGCCGTTGGGGCCCGTGCCCGCCATCGCGGTTAGGTCGATGCCGCGTTCTACGGCCAGTTTGCGGACTATCGGGCTGGCGAAGACGCGCGCCCGCGTGGGGGGTGCGCCGGCCTGGTGGCCGTTCGACAACGCCGCGTCTATGTTGGCGTTCGTTTCGCCGTCGCTGACTAGCACCAGGATGGGGGCGCCTATTTCGGCTGTGTCGCCGGGGGACAGGAGCAGGCGGTCTATGACGCCCGCTTCCTCGGCGGCGTATTCGACTAGGGCCTTTTCTGTTTCTATTTCCGCTAGGGGCTGGCCTACCGTTACTTTGTCGCCGGGGGCTACTAGCCAGGTGGCTATCGTCGCCTCCGTCGCGCCAGCCAGGACGCTTGGCATTGTCACGACCGAGGGCATTACGGGTCCACCTGGCCCATCGCCTGGCGCATCTGTTCCAGGGCCGCTGCTACCTCGTCCGTGCGGGCGATCGCGGCGCGTTCTAGGACCTTTGAGATGCTGGGGCTCGCTTCGCCGCCGGTTACGCGTTCTACTGGCTGGTCTAGCCAGTCGAAGAAGCGGCGCTGGATCTCGTCGGCCAGCCAGGCGCCGTAGGAGGTGCCCTGCGCGCCCTGCTCGACGATCAGCACCGCGTTCGTCTTCTTGATGCTGTTACCGACCGTTGCCCAGTCCAGCGACGCGCGGTCCAGGAAGCGCAGGTCGATTAGCTCGGCGTCGATTCCGGTTTGTTCGATCGCCTCGAGCGAGTGCGCGACCATCGACAGGTACGTGAGGACGGTGACGTCGTCGCCGGGGCGGCGGACGGCCGCGCGGCCGAACGGGATCTGGTAGTCCAGGTCGTCGACGGGGATGTCGCCCTCGCTGCCGTACAGGTCCACGTGCTCGAGCATGAGCACTGGGTCCTCGATCGCCAGCGCCGCGTTCATCAGGCCGACGTAGTCGTACGGGGTCGAGGCGGCCATGATCCGCCAGCCCGCGCTGGTCGCGAAGATCCCCGCCGGGTCCATGAGGTGCTGCGACCCGTAGCCGGACCCCATCGCGACCTTCGTCCGCAGCACGAGTGGCACCGGGTTGCGTCCGCCGAACATGTGCCGGGCCTTGCCGATCTGGTTGAACACCTGGTCGGCCGCCACCCACACGAAGTCGGGGTACATGAACTCGACGACCGGCCGGAACCGGCCGTCGAGCGCGAGCCCGCCGCCGAGCCCGGCGAAGGCGTTCTCGCTGATCGGCGTGCCCAGCACCCGGCCGGGAAACTTCTTCGCCAGGCCCTTGGTGGCGCCGTTCGTCCCGCCGTTGAGTCTGTGCACGTCCTCGCCGAGCACCACGATCCGGCCGTCTTCGCTCATCCGCCGGTCCATGACCCGCCAGACCGCGTCGATGAACTTGCCGCGCTTGAGTTCGCCGGTGAAGTCCTTCTGCTCGACCGCGCGGGCGCCATTGATCTCCGCCAGGTCGGAGCGGATCCCGACGTCGACGAACGCGGGGTCGGGCCACAGCGCGGGCTGGATGCGGCGGGGATTGTTCTCTGCTTGCGCTAGGGGGGACGACCCCCCTTCAACCCCCCGGAAAACCGACTGGAGCAGTTCGCCGACGGCCAGCCTCATCGCCTCCCGCGCCTGCTGGCGGACCGCGGCGACGCCAGTCTCGTCGATCAGGCCGAGCCTGGTCATCTCGGTCGCGACCCGGTCCAGCGGGTCGCGCGCCCGCCAGGCGGCCTCCTCCTCCTTGGTGCGGTACCCGAAGGCGCTGCCGGGGAAGGGGCCGTTCTGGTGGAAGAAGCGGTACACGAGCGCCTCGATGACCACCGGGCCCTCGCCGCCGCGCAGCCGCTGCTGTGCCCGCTCCATCGCCAGGTGCACGGCGAGCGGGTCCATCCCGTCGACCCGCCAGGCGGGGATGCCGAAGCCTAGCGCCCGCGCGGACAGCCGCGGCTCGCCGGTGGCCTCCTCGACCCTGGTGGAGACGGCGTAGCCGTTGTTCTCGATGAAGAAACACAGCGGCAGCCGCCACGCCGACGCGAGGTTGAGCGTCTCGAGCACCGACCCGATGTTGACGGCGCCGTCGCCGAAGTAGGTGACGGTGAGGTCGCTGGTCCCCGACTGCTTCTGCGCCCAGGCGTTGCCCGCCGCCATCGGCACGCCGCCGCCGACGATCGCGTTGGTGCCGAGCGCGCCGGCCTCGAACCACTGCAGGTGCATGGAGCCGCCGCGCCCGGCGCAGTACCCCTGGGCGAGCCCGAGGATCTCCGCGAGCGTGCGCTGCAGCACCTCCTGCACCTGCGGCGTCACCAGGTCCGCCGGATCCAGGACACCCTTCGTGACGTGGGTGAGGGCCTTGGCGAGGAACTGATGGTGGCCGCGATGCGAGCCGTTGACCGCGTCCGTCGAGCGCAGCGAGACGATCGACCCGACCGCGCCGCCCTCCTGGCCGATGCTGGAGTGCGCCGGGCCGTGCACGAGGCCCTCGCCGGCCAGTTCGAGGACGGTCTCCTCGAAGGCGCGGATGAGGTGCAGCTCGCCGAGGATCGAGGCGAGCAGGCCCGGGTCGGCCGCCTTCCAGTCCGCCGCTGTCGTGGCGAGCTCGTTCCACTCCGTTCCGGGCGCTAGGCGCTTGAGCCGCGGCATCCGCATCTCCCTTGATGTCCGGGGGTCGTGCGTCACGCTACCGTGTAAATGCATCCATATCAACGTCAGATCTGGGCATATCCGTGGAAACGTTCGCCAGATCCAGGCATATTGGATACATGAGCATTCCCGGACTGCGCGGCGGTGACCACATCGGGATCACGGTGCCCGACCTGGAGCAGGCGCACGCGTTCTTCGTCGACGTGCTCGGCGCCGCCTTCGTGTACTCGCTGCCGCGGATGCGGCACGACGACGACTGGATGCTCACTCACCTCAACGTCGACCCGCGCGCGGTCGTTACGGAGATCCGGTTCTACCGCTGCGGGTTCGGCCTCAACATCGAGGTCTTCGAGTACGAGCCGCTGCCCGGTCAGCGCCCGCAGCCGGCCAACAGCGACATCGGCGGGCATCATATCGCCCTGTACGTCGACGACATGGACGCGGCCGTCGCCTACCTGCGGTCTATCGGGGTGCGGCTGATGGATGGGCCTGTCGCCAGCCGCAACGCCTCGGCGGGGCAGCGCTGGCAGTACTTCCTGAGCCCGTGGGGGATGCAGTTCGAGCTGGTCAGCTATCCGGACGGCAAGGCGTACGAGAAGGACGCGGCGGTGAAGTTGTGGCATCCAGGGCACCCGGCGGACTGATGCTGGCCGGGGGTGTCAGCAGCGTCGCCAGCCACCGGATCGCCGGCAGCCTGCGCACCGCGATCCTGGACGGCAGCTACCTGCCGGGGGAGCGGATCAGGCAGGAGGACGTCGCGGCGCGCTCCGGCGCCAGCCGCATCCCGGTCCGCGAGGCGCTGCGGATGCTGGACGCCGAGGGCCTGGTCACGCTCGTCGCCAACTCCGGCGCCTGGGTCACCGAGCTCACCCTGGACGAATGCGCCGAGACGTACATGATCAGGGAGCGCCTCGAGCCGCTGCTCCTTCGACGCAGCATGCCCCGGCTGGACGCCGCGGCGATGGACCGGCTCGGCCGGCTGGCTGGCGACATGGAGACCAGGGCGGGTGTCGAGGCGTTCATGCGCGCCGACCGGGAGTTCCACTTGTCCAGCTACTCCGGCGCCGCGTCGGGCCAGACCTGGCAGATCATTCACCGGCTGTGGAACACGACCCAGCATTACCGGCGCGAGTTCACCAGGCGCGCGGTTAGTTCGGCGGGGGAGTCGGGCCTGGCCGTCACGCACCTGGAGCACCGCCTGCTTCTCGACTGCATCCGCAGGCAAGACCGGGACGACGCGGAGCGCGTGCTCGTCACCCACATCCGGCGCACCCGCCTGGAGCTGGTAAAGCATCCGGAGATCTTCGCGGAAGGAGACCGTCAATGACTGGCGCACTGGGCCACTTGGGAGCACCGGGCCACATGGGAGTGGACTACGAGGAGCGCGTCGACTTCGGCCGGCTGCGCGAGTACCGGATGGCACGCGCCAAGGCGGCGCTGGAGGCGAGCGAGTGCGGCGCGTTCCTGCTGTTCGACTTCTACAACATCCGTTACACGACACAGACCTGGATCGGCGGCGCGCTCGGCGACAAGATGATCCGCTACGCCCTGCTGCTGCGGGACCGCGACCCGATCCTGTGGGACTTCGGGTCGGCGGTGCGGCATCACAAGCTGTACTCCCCGTGGCTCCCCGAGGACCACTGGCGGCCTGGGTTCCTGGGCTTTCGCGGCGCGGTCGCTCCCGACGCCGGGCTCATGCGGGACGCGGTCACCGAGATCAAGGGCCTGCTGACCGAGGCCGGCGTCGCGGGCGAGCCGCTCGGCATCGACATCGTCGAGCCGCCGTTCCTGTTCGAGCTGGAACGCCAGGGCATCGGCGTGCGCGACGCCCAGCAGGCCATGCTGGATGCCCGCGTCATCAAGTCGCCGGACGAGATCATGCTGCTGAACCAGGCCGCGGCGATGGTCGACGGCGTCTACCAGGACATCGCCGACATGCTCAAGCCCGGCGTGCGCGAGAACGAGATCGTCGCGCTCGCGAACAAGCGGCTCTACGAGCTCGGCAGCGATCAGGTGGAGGCGGTCAACTCGATCTCGGGCGAACGCTGCAACCCGCATCCGCACAACTTCACTGACCGCATCATCCGGCCGGGAGACCAAGCCTTCTTCGACATCATCCACTCGTTCAACGGCTACAGGACCTGCTACTACCGCACGTTCGGCGTGGGCAGCGCGACGCCGAGCCAGCACGACGCGTACAAGCAGGCGCGGGCATGGATGGACGCGGCGATCGACGCCGTAAAGCCCGGCGTGACGACCGACGTGGTCGCCCGCGTGCTGCCGAGGGCGCAGGACTTCGGCTTCGACAGCGAGCTGGCGGCGTTCGGCTTGCAGTTCGCGCACGGCCTCGGCCTCGGCTTGCACGAGCGGCCGATCATCTCCCGGCTCAATTCCCTGGAGCACCCGCTCGAACTGCGGGCGGGCATGGTGTTCGCCATGGAGACGTATTGCCCGGCCTCCGACGGCACCTCCGCCGCGCGCATCGAGGAGGAGGTCGTCGTCACCGGCAACGGCACCGAGATCCTCACCAAGTTCCCCGCCCAGGAGCTATTCGTAGCGAACAAGTACTAACCCGAGGGACGCAATCGCCCCCGCGGTCCCATCGGCCCCACCGGCCCACCGTCCGGCCCACCGTCCGGCCCACCGGCCCACCGGCCCGCCGTCCGGCCCGCCGTCCGCAGATGAGTGGCCCGTTCATCTCGCTGTAGGCAGCTGGATGGGACATTCATCTGATGCGGCAGGGCTCGCTGCGGGACACTTGGGGCATTCCGTTGCCCTTTGGCTGATGGGAGTAGCTCGGTGGACTTGTCTCATGACGAACGCGATAACGCGCCAGCCACATCGGGCGTCAGCCGGCGGACGCTTATCGGTGCGGCCGGGGCGATCGGAATCGCGGTCGCGGGGTTTGCTGCGCTGCCTGCCGAGGCGGCGACGACGGCCGCGTCGACCAGGAGTTTCCTGGGCAGCAACCAAGACGTTTTCAAAGACATCAGGGACGGGGAGAAGATCTCCGGCGTGCGGTATCCCGGCGTCCCTGGGCTGCGCGGCTTTCGGGTCTACGGCCTGAAGCCCGACGGGCGCAAAGATGAGACGGACCGCATCGCCAAGAGCTGGCCGGCGCCGCCGGTCGCCAACGCCGGCCCGAGCGTGTATTCCATCTACCCGGTCCCTGAGCACGTGTTCAACGGCGATCTTCATGGCCCGCTGAAGAGGCTGATCGCCACCGCGCCGCCTGGTTCTTACCTGACGACCTGGCACGAAGCGCTCTCGCTGCCCTACCCGTCGTATATCAACAGTGCCAACATGTATAAATTGCACGCTCATATGAACGAGATAACGCGGGGCACCCACGTCACATACGGATCGATCTTTGGCGGCGGCGACCTCGCGACGCTGTTCAAGTCGGTGCCGCCTAACCTCGGCTTCTACGGGCTCGACCTGTACGGCAACGAGGGCATCGAGAAAGGCGTGGCCCGGCTTGACCAATTCATCGAGCTGGCCAAGCCCAAGGACACCAAGACCCCCGGGTATCCGCGCATCGTGCTCCCGGAGTGCAACATCCACCAGGAGGCGCTGCGGCCGGATTGGTTCGAGGCCGTTTGCGAGCGCATGCACGCGTACGGCTCTCACTCCATCGGGGTGCTGACCTTCTGGAATCCCACTGGCCCACTGTCAGGCCCGTGGGAACCGAAGGACAAGAAGACGATCGCCGCCATGAACGACATCATCGACAAGATCTTCTAGCGCCCGTGGCGGCGAGCGCCACCCGCCACCGTCATGGTCCTGACCGCGAATGGGTCCCGGTCCGCCCTGCCGTACACGGCTAGGGGGCCGTCACTTGCTCACGCGGCTGCCTGGCCCTGCGGGAGTGCTCGTCGGCCAGCAAGGCGATCACAAAGCCGATGACGCCGAACTGGATGGCCAGGTCGGCCAGGTTGAACGAGCCGTTCAGCGCGCCCAGGTGGATCCAGTCCACGACCGCGCCGCGGCCGAAGCCGGGGGCCCGCAGCAGCCGGTCCGCCAGGTTGCCGAGGGCGCCGCCGACCACGGCGGCCAGGCAGATCGCCATCGCACGTCCGCGCGACCGCAGCGCGAACACGATGGCCACGCCCGCGATGGCCGCGGCGACCAGGGTGACGAGCACCGGGTAGCCCGCCGCGATGCCGCCGTTGGCCCCGGTGTTGCGCACCAGCCTGATGTTCACGAAACCCGTGCCGGCCACGGTTGTCCGTGCGGCCGAATGCGAAGCCAGCACCAGCGTCTTGGTGATCTGGTCCGCGGCCACGATCACCGCCGCCAGCGCCAGCATCGCCAGCCTCACCCGCGGCGACCTGGCCGCACTGCTCTTCGGAACGATGCTGCCCTGAGGAATGATCGCCACACCACGACGATACGCGCACCCGTGCGATGATGGCCTCGATGAAGCCGGCCAAGCATTCCGTGGCGGTCGTCGTGCGGGCCGCGGACGGCACGTTCCTCGTCGTACGACGTCCGGAAGACCCGGACGACCCGCTGGCCGGCCTGTGGGGACTGCCCGCGATCACGCTGCGTGAAGGGGAGGACGAGCAGGCGGGCGTCGTCAGGGCGGGGCGGGCCAAGCTCGGCGTGGACCTCGCCGCGGGCCGCAAGATCGGGGAGGCCACCGCCGACCGCGGATCGCATCTGCTTCGCCTGTCGGACTACGAGGCGACCGTTGTCGCCGGGACGCCATCGGTGCCGCAGGACGACACCTCGATGACGCAGTACGTGGCCACCATGTTCACCGACGACCCTACGGTGCTCGGCGAGGCGGCGGCCAAGGGCTCGCTATGCGCGCGGGTCTTCCTCGAGGCGACCGCGAGCGCCGAACGGGACAGGGTGGCCGCCTTCCGGCGGCGGACCGGGCTTGACCGGCTGGTCGACGTGCACACTCATTTCATGCCGGACCGGCTGCTCGCCGCGGTCTGGGCGTACTTCGACGCGCGCGGGCCGCTGCTCGGACGGCCCTGGCCGATCAGGTACCGGGAGCAGGAGGAGCGCAGGCTCGAGGTGCTGCGTGGGTTCGGCGTCCGCGCGTTCACCTCGATGCTCTACCCGCACAAGCCCGGCATGGCCCGCTCGCTCAACGACTGGGCGGCCGGGTTCGCGGCCCAAACCCAAGACTGCCTGCACACCGCGACGTTCTTCGCCGAGCCGGAGGCCGCCGATGACGTGCGGCGCGCGGTTTCTCAGGGCGCGCGGGTGTTCAAGTGCCACCTGCAGGTGGGCGGCTTCGATCCCAACGACCCGCTGCTCGACGACGTGTGGGGGCTGCTCGCCGAGGCCGGCATCCCGGTGGTGACGCACTGCGGGTCGGGCCTGGTGCCCGGCGCGCATACCGGCCCGGGACCTATCGCGACACTGCTCGCCAGGCACCCCCGGCTGCGACTGGTCATCGCGCACCTGGGGATGCCCGAGTACGCGGAGTTCCTCGGCCTCGCCGAACGCTACGACCGGGTGCTGCTGGACACCACGATGGCGTTCACGGCCTTCGTCGAGGCGACCGACCCGTTCCCGCGGGCCGAACTGCCCCGTCTTGAGGCCCTTGGCGACCGCGTCCTGCTCGGCACCGACTACCCCAACATCCCGTACTCCTACGCGGACGCGCTCGAGGCCCTGGAGCGGGCCGGCCTGAGCACCGGCTGGCTGCGTGCCGTCTGCCATGACAATGCCGCTGCCCTGTTCGCGCTCTCGACTCGGCACAGGGCATTACGCTGCGTGCCCGGTTTCCCTGTGAGCCCTGTGGCTAGTGGGGTTTACGGACCGAATTCCCGGACGTTTGCGCTGGCCAGAGGGTGATGATCAAGAAAATCCATGCGCGGGTCTGTTATCGAGGTGCCACGCAGTGTTACGGTCGCATTGGGACCACACAGATGCGGGGGCTCTGCGAATGGTTGTTACCGAGCTGCTCAGCCAGCGCACCGAACGGCGAGTTCGGCGCGATTGGAGGACGTCAGCCGCCTGCCGGACGGCGGATCCGGAACTGTTCTTTCCGGTGTCGTCGGTCGGCCCGGCCCAGGAGGACATCGCCGAGGCCAAGGCGGTCTGCGGCTCGTGCCAGGTGCGTCGCCAGTGCCTCCAGTTCGCGCTGGCAACCCATCAGATGTACGGGGTTTGGGGCGGTACAACCGAGGAAGAGCGCAGAATACGCGTCCGTGAGCAGCGGGAGCGCGAGCGCGACGGGGAAAAGCCGGCGCTGGCCGGTACGCGTGACGTCGGCCGTTGCTGAAGTTGAACCAGATCGCGCGCGCGAACGTAGTAACAACCAGACGGGTGGAACCGGATGGGGGAAACCGGCGGCGCTCTGGGGGGACCGCCGCCGGACGCGCCGGTGGCGGTGGCATGGGGCGCCACCGCCACCAGGCGCCGTCTAGCCGGCGGGGGCGTCGAGCAGGGTAAGGTCCTCATCGGACAGGCGCAGCGCCGCCGCGGCCACGTTCTCCGCCAGGTGCTTGGGGTCGCCGGTGCCGGGGATGGCGAGCACGTTGGGGGCCTGGTGCAACGTCCACGCCAGCCGGACCTGGGCCGTCGTCGCCTCGTGCCGCCCGGCGACCTGGGCGAGCGCGTCCGTTTGCGTGCCGCTGCCGTCGGCCGCGTGGCGCTCCCCGGCGATCGCGAAGTACGGCACGAACGCGATGCCCCGCTCGCTGCAGGCGCGTAGGACGTCGTCGTGCTCCCGCTCGTCGAGGCTGTACATGTTCTGCACGCACACCACGGGGGCGATCGCGGTCGCCTCGGCGAGGTGCTCGACGGTCACCTCGGAGATGCCCAGGTGGCGGATCAGCCCGGCCTCGCGCAGCTCGGCGAGCGCGCCGAAGTGCTCGGCGATGGATGGCTGGCGCATCCGGCGCAGGTTGACGACGTCGAGGTAGTCGCGGCCGAGCTGGCGCAGGTTCTCTTCGACCTGACCGCGCAGCTGGTCGGGCCTGGCGGAGTACCACTCGCCCCAGGGGTCCCGGCCCGGCCCGACCTTGGTGACGATCACCAGGTCGTCGGGGTAGGGCGCCAGCGCCGTGTTGATCAGCTCGTTGGCTGAGCGCAGCGGGGAGAAGTAGAACGCCGCGGTGTCGATGTGGTTCACCCCGAGCTCGACCGCGCGGCGCAGCACCGCGATCGACTGTTCCCTGTCGCCTGGCGGGTTGCGGTCCCACGGCATCCTGCCGGGCAGCCGCATCGCGCCGAACCCTAGCCGGTTGACTTCCCTGTCGCCGAGCCGCCACGTGCCCGCGGCCGCCGCGCTTGTCCGGTCCATCCGGACAGGCTATCGGCGCCGGGGAGCGCGGCGACCCGAGCGCCTGAGCGCGCCGGCGAGCACCCGCACGGCGCACAGCGACGCCAGGGTAATGATCGTCACGTCCACCGCGGGCACCCAGCGGACCTGGTCGCCCTTCACCACGTAGACGCCCGCCGGCAGCACCATCCCGCCCATGCCCCCGCCGACGTCGGCGCGCCTGGAGTCCTGCGCTGTCACGTCTTGGTCTGTCGCATCTTGGTCAGTCGCTTCTTGGTCCGTCGCGGCCGGCGCGCTCGCGGCAGTACGGGAACGGCCCCCGCCCCCGCCGCCCGCGACCAGCGCTACCGGAATGATGAGCGTGCCGTCCTTCTCGTACGCGGCGCCGAACGCGCGGCGCACGCTGAAGTTGTCCGACGCTTTCTGCAGCAGGTTCCCAGCATCCATGTCAACAGCCTCCCCCGATGACCGCTCCCCGATGCAGGCTAGCGGGTCAAGCCTCAACGTCAGCCAGCGGGATCGGGGCGCAGCCAAGCACCACGGCGCCCGCATCGCCGTACCACGCATAGAGGGCGCCGTCGCGTATCTCGCCGTGCGGACGCGGCTGCGCTGTCGTCGCCGGCCAGGGATCGTGCGTGACCTCGGCGACGTAATCCTGCAACTCGTCCAGCGCCTGGACGGCGAGACCGACGAGGTTCTCCTCGTCGGTCTCGCCGTAGACGCCGAAGTTGTCACGCATGTGGCTGCCCGCCTGCCCGGCGTGGCCGTCGACGGAGTACCACAGCATTCCGTCGCCGGCTTCGACGTGGAACCCTTCTGGGACTATCGCGGCGAGCCGTTCAGCGAGAATCCGGGTGAAGCGATCCACGTCTACGGTCACGGACCGCAGGCTATCCGGTTCTGGCAGCCAGCCGAAGTAAATGACCCGGTGATCACGAGGTCCGCGTTGCCCGTCTCGCCGCCCACGTCGACCCTGAAGGTGAACGTGTCGCTGTAGCTGATGAAGTCATAGTCGTGATCGGGGTTGTAATTGCCGTGGAACTGGTACCGGCAGTACTTCGTGTGCTGGGCTTGGGTGCCCTGCCTCTTGCCGTTCCTGTGCCACGCCATTCCGTGTTCGTGCACATCGGAGATGACGATGGAGCACAGGCCCGTGCTGAGCCGGTAACCCCAAGGGCCGGTCGTCCCGCCGCACCTGTGCTGGAACGTGTAGTCTCCGTCCGCGTCCTTGAAGCTGTAGAGGTGGTCGCAGTACAGGTACGCCCCCTTCGGACCGTGCGCCGACGGGGTCGCCGGGCTGGTCAGGCGGGCGAGTTCGGACTTGACCCGGGCCGTGGCGGCCGCGGTCATCGGTTGGTCGAAATGAACGGTGAGGACCGCGCCGGGAACATCCAGCGTGGCTTCGTGGCCAGAGACTCGCGTGGACTGTGCCTGACCGCTCGCCGCCAGCGCTGGCACCGCGGCACCGAACAGGACCACGAAGACGCATGTCAGCAGGCACACAATTCTCTTGCGAATCATCTAATCGCCCCGTTTCACATATACAACATGTGATCACGCTATTAGTCGCAAATCATCTCATGCGAGATGGCGGGTGAACCAGTCCGCGGCGAGCGCGGTCACCTGGTCGAGCGCGCCCGGCTCCTCGAATAGGTGCCCGGCGCCTTCCACGACCGCCAGTTCACTCGACGGCAGGTCACGCCGTGCCGCCTCGTTGAGCTCAAGCACCCGCGTGTCCTGCTCGCCGACGATCAGCAGCACGGGTGCGCGCACCTGGCTGAGGGCCTCGCCCGCCAGGTCGGGGCGGCCGCCGCGGGAGACGACCGCGCGGACCTGACCCGGACGCCGCGCGGCCGTGGCGAGGGCGGCCGCCGCCCCCGTGCTCGCGCCGAACAGGCCGAGCGGCACGCCGCGCGTCACCGCCTGCTCGTCCAGCCAGCCGATCGCCCCGGTCAGCCGGCGGGACAGCAAGGCGATGTCGAAGCGCAGCGCGGCGTCCCGCGCGTCCGTCCGCTCCTCGTCGATGGTGAGCAGGTCGAACAGCAGCGTGCCCAAGCCCGCCCGCGTCAGGCCGTTGGCCACCGCCTTGTTGCGCGGGGAAAGCCGCGAGCTGCCGCTGCCGTGCGCGAAGACCACGATGCCCCGGGCCTCGTCGGGCAGCGCCAGGTCCCCGGGCAGCGTTACTCCATCGGCCTCGAACGTTACGGCCAGGATGGTCGCCATCGCATCTCAGTATGCCCACCAGGTGCCGGGCTGCCAGTCCAAGCCCGCCCATGCCGCTCGGGCGCTCGCGAACGGGTCGGCGCTCACGCGGCAGCCCGCCGGGTCGAAGACCATCGTCTTCCTGTCGTCCGTGGTGTACCGGGCCCAGCCGGGGTCACCGGTCACCGCGAACGCGCCCCAGGCGGCGTGCAGCTGATTGGACAGGGCTTCGTCGCCGCCGGCGTCGCCGCCCAGCCAGATCGCCCCGCCGTCGGCGCCGTGCGCCGCGTAGGACAGCGGGGCGAACGCGGCGAACATCTCGTAATCCGGTGAGTCCGGGCCGGGCAAGCCCGTGTACGGGCCGTCGTAGCGGGACCGGAAGACCGGCGCGTGCCTGCTCTGCGCGTCGGTAAGCCGGCCGACGCGCACGTTGTACCGCTCATCGCTCATCACGGCCACGCGCAGCGCGGTCGCGTCCAGGTCCGGGTGGGCCGCGGCGGCGGCGGCGAGCAGCGCGCCGGCGGCCTGGTCGCCGAAGTACCCGGCGAGCACGCGGTCCGCCTGCTTGGCCGCGTCGGGCGCCATGAGCTGGTACAGGACGCACTCCCTGGCGCAGGTCTGGGCGAGCAGCGGGATCCCGGCCGCCGACCCGGCCTCGATCGCGGTCAGCGGATGGCCGGTGAGCGCGACACCGTCGACCGACGGCCGCCAGATCCAGCTCGAGCGCGGCGGCGTGGCGAGCGCCATCTGCGCGTTCAGGATGTCGGCCGCCGGGACGGCGCGCACGTTCACCGGGGAGGTGCCGAGCTCGCGGAAGAACCGGACGGTGAGGTCGCGCGCCTGGTCCGGGCTTTTGACGTGGTCGCCGCCGCTGGAAGACGCGGCCCGCCGGATGAGCCCGCGGGTGAGCGGGGACGCGAGCAGGTTCGTCACCGTCTTGCCGCCCGCCGACAGCCCGTACACGGTGATCGCCGCCGGGTCGCCGCCGAAAGCGGCGACGTTCTGGAACGTCCACCGCAGCGCCGCGATCTGGTCATGCAAGCCAACCGCGCCGGACGGCGCCTCCCCGTCCAGGTCGAGGAAACCGAGCGCGCCGAGCCGGTAGTTGAACGTCACCACGACCAGGCCATGGCTGCGCGCGAACGCGGCGCCGTCGGCCGCCATCTCGGTGCCGGTGCCGGTCTCGTAGCCGCCGCCGTGCACCCAGAACAGCACCGGGCGGTCCGCGGCGCCGGCCGGGGCGGTGACGTTGAGGTACAGGCAGTCCTCGTCGAACGGTGGGGGAGCCGCACCCGGCTCGGCGAACTGCTCGGGCGGCTGGAGCGAGCGGAATCCGTAGCCGGTGGCGTCCCGCGTGCCCGGCCACGGCACCGGCGGCTCAGGCGGGCGGAGCCGGAGGTCGCCGACCGGCGACCGCGCGTACGGGATGCCCCGCCACGCGTAGACGCCGTCCGCGATTTCCGTCCCGCGTACCTTGCCGTACGCGGTCTGCGCGATCGTCATGCGGTTCACCTCCGGGGGAGGATGCCTTGCGATCGTAACGGCATCGAGCATGGCCGGGGAAGCACGCGACGACAGACGGGGGACGCGGGATGGGCGCCGAGAGCGAGCGGGTGGCCGGATTCGGCCGGCTCGAGGACGGGCTCCTGCAGGCCAGCGACTGGTACCGGTGGGGGCCGTACCTGAGCGAGCGGCAGTGGGGGACGGTCCGGGAGGATTACAGCGCCGACGGCGACGCCTGGGACTGCGTTCCGCACGAGCACGCCAGGTCCTACACCTACCGGTGGGGTGAGGACGGCCTGGCCGGCTTCAGCGACGTGCACCAGCGGCTCTGCCTCAGCCTGGCGCTGTGGAACGGCCGCGACCCGATCCTGAAAGAGCGGGCCTTCGGGCTGACCGGGGCGCAGGGCAATCACGGCGAGGACGTCAAGGAGTACTGGTGGTACCTTGACGCGATCCCGAGCCACGCGTGGAACAGGTGGCGCTACCACTATCCGCAGGGCCCTTTCCCCTATCAGGACCTGATCGACGAGAACGCCCGGCGGAACCGGTTCGAGCCCGAATACGAATTGCTGGACACCGGGGCCTTCGACGACAACAGGTACTGGATCGTCGAGACGCGCTACGCCAAGGCCAGTCCCGAGGACCTGCTGATGGCGATCTCGGTCACCAACGCCGGCCCGGACGCCGACACGCTGCACGTGCTGCCGACCGCGTGGTTCCGCAACACATGGGACTGGGCGACGGACGCGAGCCGGCCGGCCGTGGCGGCGACCAGCGACATCTCCGTCGGGATCGAGCACCCGCTGTTCGGCCAGCTTGAGCTGCTCGCCGACTACGGGCCGGACGGAGCCGCGCCAACGGCCCTGTTCTGCGAGAACGAGACGAACACGGGGCGGCTGTACGACTGCGACCCGATCACGCCGTATCCCAAAGACGGCATCAACGACCATGTGGTCAACGGGGCGCCCACCGTCAACCCCGAGCGCACCGGCACCAAGTGCGCGTTCTGGTACCAGC
>Ga0210390_10001945_pt1 | contig 18954 bp, 14 predicted proteins | sample IncBWH11OmetaG_FD_161050 | JGI IMG/M metagenome (GOLD analysis project Ga0210390, IMG submission 161050) | Forest soil microbial communities from Barre Woods Harvard Forest LTER site, Petersham, Massachusetts, United States - Inc-BW-H-11-O ... | reverse complement strand
CACGTAGGCCAGGCTGAACGCGCCGAACTGCGCCGCCCCCAGCGCATGGACCACGTAGATGCTGACCGCGAAGTTGGTCAGGCTGGATATCACCTGGTCGGCGATGCCCCAGCCCAGACGGCGGACGGCGCGGCTGCGCAGCCGCTGGAAAGCCGCCGCCGGTGACTTTGGCAGCGTGGGCGCCGACGTCCTGATGTCGGCGTCTGCCTCAGCTGCCATTCGCACCTTCCAGCGGGGCGGCCGTCACCTCACGTGTCCGCCGGCGCACCATCTCGTTCGCCCGGTCATCCGCTACGAGAACTCTCCTCCCCCGAGTACAGTTCCGCGTACACCCTAGGAGACCCCGCGACGATCGCTGTTGATACTTCCCAGCACCCCAAGAATGCCCAAAAGGTGACGACTATACCAGCTCGGCCGCTTGCGGCCCCGATCCTATGAGTGGCGGCGCCCCCGCGTGTTCCCGGATGGCTATGCTGGAGTCGTCATGCGAACCACACTTGCCTACACCTCCGCGCGCATTCTGCTGTTCGTGGTCTCGGTCATCGTGCTCTACCTGGTCGGGGCGCGCGGCCTCCTGCTGCTCGCGCTGGCCTGCGTCGTGAGCGGGGTCGCCAGCTTCGTGCTGCTGTCCAGGCAGCGGGACGTGATGTCGGGCGCGCTGATAGCCCGGCTGATGAACGGGAAGCGGCGGGCTACCGGGTTCCGGGCCCGGCTTGAGGAAGGCGCCCGGGCCGAGGACGACGACTAGCGGGCGCGAATCGCCTCACCCGGTCTGCCCCGTCCCCCGGTAGAGCTCGCCGCCGTACAGCCGGACGTAGTCGAACCGGCCGACGTACGGGAAGCTGGCGTCGTCGGACGGCACGCTGCCTCCCCTGGTCCCGCCGATGGCCAGGTTGAGGATCAGAAAGAACGGCTGGTCAAAGGGCCAGACGCTGCCCAGGTCACCCTTGTTGACCGTGAAGTAGGTGTGCCCGTCGACGCCGATCTCCACGGACCCGGGATTCCAGTCGAGCGAGTACACATGGAAGTTCGTCGCGTCGTTGCCCGCGGGAAGCTGGGAGAGCTGATCCTTGCTCCCGCCGGTCGTGTGCACGGCGCCGGAGATCTGCGTGGCGCTGTGGGCGTCCCCGAAGCTCTCGAAGATGTCTATCTCCCCGCAGGCTGGCCACCCGACCTCCTTGAAGTTCGTGCCGAGCATCCAGATTCCGGGCCAGGCGCCGCGCTCGCCCGCGCACGGGTAGGCGGCCCTGACCTCCAGGCGGCCATACCGGAACGCGAGCTTGCCTTTCGTCCAGATCTTGCCGCTGGTGAACTGGGAGGGCCCGTACCAGGCACGGTAGGAGCCGTTGTTCCGCCTGGCGGTAATGACCAGATCCCCGTTCCCGTCCAGCGCGTTCGCCGACGGAACGTAGTATTCAAGCTCCTGGTTCCCGCCTCCTGCGCCGTTGACCACCGCTGACCAGAAGGCGGGGTCCGGGGGGGACCCGGCCGACCCGTTGAACTCATCGCTCCAGGTCGGGCTCGGTCCCGAGTTGCCTGACAGCGCAAAGGCCGTGCCGGCGCCCACCGCGGCCGCGGCGACGCCACCGGCAATCGCGCCCTTGAGGAAGGTGCGGCGTGTCCAGTTACCAGTGACAGGGGAGCGGTGTGTCCCGGTACCGGCTTCGCGCAGCGGGGACATAACAGAACCTCTTGGGGTCTGGATGACGGTCAGAGCAGGCGGTCCGCACTCCGCGATGCTGTGTCCGGGGATACGGGAATCCCCGGCGGTCCAGGCAAGGCCCGGAACCCCACATTACCATCACATCCGCGATTGCCATGACCCTGGTCTTACCGGAGCGAACCTACCCAAACCTGCGTGAGCGCGCCGCGATCGCCCGCATCGCCCACGTCGTCCCTGGCCCGGCCATAAGGAGATGTGTACAGGCATGACCGGCTCCGGACCGCGCCAGCCGGCTCCGGGATCTGCTCACGATCTTCCTCAGCACCGCCGGGTCCGGCGGGATCGATCACGTGGTGAACGGCACCGGCAGGTCCGCCACCGTCGCCAACCCCGGCGCCGCGGTGGATGTGGCCAGCTATCCGTGACGCGCTGGTCTTCTATACAACCAACGCGAGGAATCTTTAGCATGGAGGCGGGTCGGCAGGCCTTTCAGTGACACTCAGTAATAATGCGAGGCCTGAGCCCAGGTAGCTGTTATAGCTGGCCGTGCCGCAGACGATGGAGAGCATATTTTGCTTCGCGGGGGTTACTCATCGTGAAACTTCGGGTGCCGGCGATGGCCTTGTTCGTCCTCCCAGCTAGCCTGCTGGTCACTGCCGGGCTTTCGGGTCATACCGGGGGCCAGAGCGGCGGTGCCGCGCCGCAGCTGCACGTGTCGGGGAACAAGCTGGTCAACGCGAATGGCAAAACCGTCGCGCTGCATGGCGTGGATCGCGCTGGCATCGAGTTTCAGTGCGTCAGGGGCCAGGGGATCTTCGCGGGCCCAAGCGGCCAAGCGTCCGTCAAGGACATGAAGAGCTGGGGCATCAACGCGGTACGGCTTCCGCTGAACGAAGCATGCTGGAATGGTGAATCGTACGTAGACCCTGACTACGCGGGAGTGAATTACCGTAACGCGATCACGTCCTACGTCAAATTGCTGAACTCCAATGGCCTGGTCGTGATACTGGACCTGCACTGGACCGACGGCCAGTACACCGGCAATTCATCGGGATGCTCCTCCGCGGAGGCCGTCTGCCAGAAGCCGATGCCAGACGCGGCTGAGTCGGTGCCGTTCTGGTCTTCTGTTGCGAAAGCGTTCAAGGGCAATGACGCCGTCATCTTCGACCTGTTCAACGAGCCGTACCCGGACAGCGCGCTGCCGACCAAGACGGCCGCCTGGAAATGCTGGCTGAAGGGCGGGTCGTCGTGCTCGCGCGGTATCTCCTACCGAGTGGCCGGAATGCAGACCCTGGTCAACACGGTCCGCGCCACCGGCGCGAACAACCTAATCATGCTCGGCGGGCTGGGGTACGCCAATGACCTGGCCGGGTGGCTGAAGTACAAGCCCAAGGACCCCGACAATAACCTGGCTGCCTCTTGGCACTCCTATAACTTCAATAGCTGCAATAATATCGGGTGCTGGCAGAGCCAGGTCGGCCCGGTCATCGCGCGGGTTCCGGTGGTCGCCGGGGAGATCGGTGAGAACGACTGCGCCGATGGCTACATCGATCCGCTGATGTCCTACCTCGATTCCAAGTCCACCAGCTACTTGGCCTGGTCCTGGAACGCCGATTTCAACTGCTCAGCCGGCCCCTCGCTGATCACCAGCTACTCTGGCTCCCCGACCGGCTACGGTGCCGGATACGAGTCTCACCTGCACTCTCTAGCCGGCTAACCGTCTCGCCTTGGTCACTCCGCTGGAGGCCGCTCCAGGCTCGGCGGGTGTCCGCGCAGCGCTGGCGGCATCGGCGGCCCGCTTAGCCTCGGCTATCCTCACTGAGGTGCAAGCAGACACCAAGCCCGTAACCGGGCGTTAGCTCCATCGGTAACCGGACGTCAGAAGTCCTGGACGATTGAGTCGCGCAGACGAAAACGGACAGAGCGTAACTAAAACGTGATTTTGCTGTAATCCCAGTTTTATGAGCGCGCGTGACGTCTAACGTGTTCCTACGAGAGCGCCGAACAGCGCGTCACACCGGTATTCACGGAGGTGGATTGGATGCCTACCGGGTCTCGGTCCGCCCGGCATCGGTCCGCTCGGCGCCGCCGTCGGCTGCACAGGCGGGCCAGGCGCATCGTGCTCCCCGTCGCCATCCTGGCTGCGGCTGCGCTGGTTCTCGGCATCGTAATCGCCGAGTCAGGCGTGACCGGGACCACGCGGATCCATCCGCTGCCGCTCGGCGACTGCACCGCGTCGTCAGCGACGCCATCCGCGGCCGCCGGATCAGCGTGCGGTTGTTCAGGTGTGCCTGTGACGCCATCCAGCAACCTCCAGGGCCTGATCAACTCCAGCCCGGCCGGGACCACGTTCTGCTTTGCCTCCGGGACCTACAACGGCGTGTCCTTGGTGCCGCGGAGCAATGACGTATTCGACGGCAACGGGCAGGGCGCTGTCCTCGATGGCGGCCACTCGGCCCGGTATGCCTTCGACGGCGACAGCAGCAACCCCGCGCCTACCGGCGTCACCATCCAGAATTTCAGGATCGAGAATTACGCCACGCCGCTGCAGGCCGGGACAATCCAGGACTACGACGGCGCGAACTGGACCATCCAGGGCAACAGCATTTCCGGCAGCGGCGGCGCGGCCGTGGCCACGGGGGATGGCGTGAAGGTCCTGGACAACAAGCTCGACAACAACACCCAGGAGGGGTTCTCGGCGCACGGTACCGGTGGCCTGTACCAGGGTAATGACATCAGTGACAACAACACCGCCCTGAGCGTTGACCCAGGCTGGGAGGCTGGCGGCGGCAAAGCCTACAACACCACCAACCTGACCTTCGCGGGCAACACCGTCGACAGTAACGGCGGTAACGGCCTGTGGGCTGACACCAACAATGAGAACACCGTCTACACCGGCAATGTGGTGGACAACAACTGGGGTGCCGGGATCTATGAAGAGCAGAGCTACGACACCACCATCACCGGCAACCTGATCACCAGGAACGGCATGCCGTCCTCGCCTCGCGGCGGCAACAGGCAGGGCTGGGCGTTCGACGCGGGAATCCAGCTGCGGCGCTCGGGAGCGTTGCCTGGTCACATGTCTGTCATCTCGCGGAACACGGTAGCCGGGAACTACAACGGGATCTCGCTGATTGACTCTCCCTCGTCGGTTAACTGCGGTGCCAACGGATGCCGGTATTTCACCTGGCAGGTGCAGAATGTGCTGGTCGAGGACAACGGCATCACTGAGACCCAGGGAGCTACGGGCGCATTCCAGGATGGTTCAGGGAACGCCATCTTCGACTCGGACAATAACCACTTCACCGGTAACGAGTACTGCGTAAGCGCGGCGGCACCACCGAACGGAGCACCTTCGTACGGCTGGTTCGGCTGGATGAACGGGTGGCCGAGCCGCGTGGCCTGGACGGGCGAGGGTAACGACACCAGCGGCACCTTTACCGTTACCTCGGCCAGGTGCGCGCCGCCAGGTGGCACGATGCCAGCACCAGCGTCCGCGGCGACGGCTATCACCATGCCTGCCACTGCGCCGGCCACCGCGCCTGCTGCTTCCTGGCAGACGACAGGCAGGTTCGCAAGCCGCGCGTTCGGCGCCTTGACCGTGACCAACGACGCCTGGGGTCCGAGCCCGGGCCCGCAGACCCTGTGGGCTGACAGCGCTTCCAGCTGGGGCGTAATCTCCCGGCAGGACACGCCAGGCCAGGTCGAAACCTACCCCGACGCCCGCCGTGAGCTAGGCGGCAAGCTGAGCAGCTACGCCAGCATCATGAGCAGCGTCGATGAGACCATGCCAGCCAATGCCAACGCCGAGGCGGCCTATGATATCTGGCTGAACGGGTCCCGCGGATACGAGCTGATGATCTGGACCGATACCCATGGTGTCAGGCCGCCGACGAACAATCGCAGGCCTGACATCACGGTCGACGGCGTGACGTACCACGTCTACATGGGCACCGGCGGCCACGGCCGGGCCACCTGGATTCAACAGGTCACGAATACGCCGGTCGCGACCACGGACATCAAGGACGTGCTGGACGCCCTCGGGCGGGCTGGCGACATCCCGGCCCATCCGGTCGTCAGCGAAATCGACTTCGGCTGGGAAATCTCCGCGACCTCTGGTACTCAGGTGTTCACCATGAGCAGCTATAGCCTGGCGGTGAGCCGGACGCAGTCACGTTCTCGCGCCGCTCGCGGTTTACGTGCGAGCCAACACCTGGTGACCGCATGATGAGGACGAGCCAGCCCTAACCGTCCGGCCCGCCTACCCGGATTCGCCCGGCGAATCCGGTTCGCGGCGTATCAGGGCCGGCACTTGGAGTGTCATGTGTACGCAGGGCGGTGTCGTGCTCGTGTCCACCTTCTTGCTGGCCTACTAACAGGACAATGTTTTCCGCAAACGGAGGGTGCCGTAATGGCCACCGGAGACAACAGCAGCGACGTGGTAGCCCGCCTGGAGCTGGACCGACGTATGGCGACGAGCGTGGTGTTCGATGCCCTGACCGCCGTCATCCCCGGCCAGCAGGCCGACGACCTGAGCGAGCGGCAGGAACTCTACGCTGACCTGGGAATGGACTCGCTGCGTTTCGTCCGGTTGCTCATTGAACTCGAGGAGAAGCTCGGCGTCCCGCTGATGGATGACGACCTGATGACCGCCGACCTGGTGACCGTATCCGACCTGATCGATCTGGTCGAGCGCATCTCCCACCCGGCCGAGAAGTGAGGTCTGGACCGCTGCATGGTTAACACAGTGCGAGACCCGCTGCTCCCGACTCACTGGTTCAACATCCTGCACGACCGCCCCCAGTACGTGAGCTCCGCCATGTCGAGAGCACAGCTGGCGGGACTCGCGGGTGAAGCAGAAACCTCGGGACACCACCTGCAGCTTCAGCAGCCGTTCTCCCTCGCACGGCAGTCCCTGAACACGGCCGACCGGTACATCCCTATCCCCGACGAGGTTCTCGACCTGTATGCGCAGTACCGTCCGACGCCGTTGCGCCGGGCCGTGCGCCTGGAGGAGCGCCTCGGCGCCAACGCTCGCATCTACTACAAGTACGAGGGCGCCAACCTCACCGGCAGCCACAAGCTCAACACCGCCCTGGCACAGGCCTATTACTACTCCCGCGCCGGCGTGAAGCGCATCGTCACCGGGACCGCCGCGGGGCAGTGGGGGACCGCTCTGGCCTACGCGTGTCAGGTCATGAACCTGGGCTGCACGGTCTTCATGGTCAGGTCCACCCTGCGTCAGAAGCCCGTCCGCGGCGACATGATGCGGCTCTTCGGTGCGGTCGTCCATGAGAGCCCGAGCGAGCTGACCGAAGTCGGGCGCCGGGTGCTCAAGGAGAATCCGGCGGCGACTGGTACCCAGGCGGTAGCCAACGGGGAAGCCCTTGCGCTCGCCGCCGAGGACGGCGAATCACGGTTTGCCGTCGGGAGTGGCGAGAACTCGGTGCTGCTCCACCAGACCGTCATCGGCCAGGAGGCCATCTCGCAGCTGGCCCTGCTGGACGAGTTCCCCGATTGCGTCATTGCGTCTATGGGTGCCGGATCGAACTTCGGCGGGATCGCGCTGCCCTTGCTGGGTGCGGCGGAAGACCGCGGGAGGCCGATCCGGCTCGTTGCCGTCGAGTCCGCTGCGTGCCCGAAGCTGACCCGAGGTCGCTACCTCTACGACATGAGCGACGCCCTGGGCACCACCCCGATCACCAAGGTCTACTCGCTCGGCAGCACCTACGTGCCGCCGCCGGTGTACGCGGGTGGCCTGCGGCACCACAGCGCCGGGCCGCTGGCGAGCGCCATGCACGCCGACGGCCTGCTGGAGGCGATGGCCATCGACCAGCTCACCTCGTTCCGGGCCGGCCTGCTCTTCTGCGAGACCGAGGGCATCTTGCCTGCGCCGGAATCCGCTCACGCGGTGGCCGGGCTGCTGGACGTCGTATCGCGGCACCCGCGCCAGGAAGCCCCGCTGGTCGTCCTGGTCAACATCAGCGGGCACGGCCTGCTGGACCTGGGGGCCTACCAGAGGTTCGCGGCTGGCGAGATCGAACCGGTGGGACCGGACGAGGCCAGCCTGTCCAGGAGCCTGAGCGCGCTCGAAGAGTTCAACCAGCGCATCGCTGAACCCTCGGTGACGACGTGACCGCTGAGCGGTTCACGCCGTCGCTGCTGCCAGAGCCGGGCCCGGAGCACATGGCGGCCAGGGACCTGGCAGGAAGGCATGCGCCCGACGCCGCTGCCGATGACGAGGGCGGGGAGTTCAGGGCCGCCTGGAAGCGGTTCGCCGATTCCGGGTTGTACCGCCTCACGATCCCCGACACCGACCTCGACGTTGACGCCGTCCTCGGCACCCTCGAGGGGCTCGGTGAGGGAACCCGGAGCGCTGGCTTCCTGCTTAGCATCGGGGCGCATTGCTTCGCGGCCGGGGCGGCCATATCCCGGTTCGGCCGCGAGGACCAGCGCCGGGTGCTGGACCTCATGCGGGGCGGGAGCGCGCTCGCCGCCTTCGCGGCGTCGGAGCCGGATGCGGGCTCCGACGTCATGTCGCTCCGGACACGTTGCGTCGCGGACGGCGACGACTACGTGCTCGACGGCACCAAGCACTTCGTGACCAATGCCAGGCTCGCTGACTACTTCGTGGTCTTCGCCACCAGGGACCGGCGGCTGAACTTCCGCGGCGTCACCGCGTTCCTGGTGCCGAAGGACACGCCCGGCCTGTCCCTCGGACCGGAACAGCGCCTGATCGGTATGGCCGGCTGCTTCATGTGCGCGGTGTACCTCGACTCGGTGCGGGTGCCCGGTTCCGCCCTGCTGGGACGCCTCGGCCAGGGATCGCCGGTCTTCCGGCACGCGATGCTCTGGGAACGGAGCCTCCTGGCGGCGCTGGCCGTCGGGGCGATGCGCCGCCAGCTGACCGACGCGATCGACGCCGCCCCGGACGGCGTCCGCCCGGTCGTCGACATCGCGGGCCGCTACCTCACCGGGCGGCTGCTCGTGCGCGACACGGTGACGAAGCTGGCTGCGGGCACGCTCACGCCTGGACAAGCGAGCCTCACGAAGCTGTGGGTCAGCGAAGCGGAGCTCGCCACCGGCCGCGACCTGGCCGGGATCGGCGCGACGGGCCTCGCCGCCGGCCTGGCGCACGCAGGTGATCTGTTCAACGCCATCGGCGGGACGATCTACTCGGGCACGTCCGACATCCAGAGGAAAATCATCGCCGCGGAGCTCGGGATACTGGCATGACGTCCACGCTGTCACATCTGCTCCTCCAGGCCGCCGACGCACACCCTGGCCGGCCCGCCGTCTGGTCTTCGGCTGGCGAACTGACCTACGTAGAGCTATTCGACCGCTCCATGCGCCTGGGCCGCGCCCTGGTGGAGCACGGGATCGAGCCCGGCGACCGGGTGGTGATCGCGCTGGCCAAGGACCTCGCGTTGCCGGTCGCCATCTACGGCACGCTGCTGGCGGGCGCCGCCTACGTGCCAGTTGACTACCTGACGCCGCCAGCGCGAGCTCACGCCATCGCCGCCGACGCCGAGGCGGTCGCCGTGATCTCCACCCCGCGGACGACGCGGGCCATGGTGCTCGGCGACGCGCACCCAGACGGCCCGAGTGACAACTCTCCCGCGCTGCACTGGCTCGGCCGGGGCTGGTTCGATCCGGACCGGTCCCCGGAACGCCAGCCGGTGAGCGCGAGTTTGTCCGGGCTCCCGCAGATCGGCCGGTGGCGCTCGGTTGAGGTCCCGGCCTCGGCGCTCGCATACATCCTGTACACGTCCGGCTCCACGGGCCGGCCGAAGGGGGTGGCGCACACCCACGCCAGCGCACTGGCGTTCGTCCGGTGGGCCGCCGACGCGGTGGGACTGCAGGAGACCGATGTCCTCTCCCAGCATGCGTCCCCGTCCTTCGACCTGAGCGTGTTCGACTTCTTCGGGGCGGCCCTGGCCGCGGCCCGGCTCACGCTGGTGCCCGCCTCGACGTTCGGCCGCGTGGCCAGCCTCTGCCGCTTCATCGTCGAGACCGGGGTCACCGTGTGGTACTCCGTGCCGTCGGCTCTGCTGCGCGCCAGCAGCGCGGAGTCGCTTCCGCTCCTGTCGGGCAGTGCCCTGCGGCAGGTCATCTTGGCCGGTGAGGAGATACCGGTGGGGCCGCTGCGCGTCTTGTGGCAAAACCTGCCGCCGTCCTGCCGGGTCGCGAACTGGTACGGCCCGACGGAGACCAACGTCTGCACGTTCCACGACCTGACTGCGCTCGACGTGGAGAGCGGAGATTCGATTCCCATCGGCCGGGCGTGCCCGTACGCCAGCACGTTGCTGGTGGCCGAGGATAGCGCCGTCACACGGGATGGTGCGGCGGGTGAGCTGCTCGTCGCCTCGCAGACGCTCATGTCGGGATACTGGAAGCTTCCGGATGCGACATCGCGGGTGTTCTCCACCGGCCCCGACAGGCAGACGTACTACGCGACTGGCGATCTGGTCTCACGAGACGACGCCCGCGGGTTCACCTTCCGCGGCCGGGTCGACCGGCTGCTTAAGGTGCGCGGGCATCGCGTGCAGCCCGAAGAGGTGGAGCACGTGCTCGAGCAGCGCGCCGAGATCGACGAGGCCGCCGTCGTCAAACATCGTCAAGGCGAAGACGAAGTGCTGGCCGCTGTGGTGCGCGTCGCGGGCGGAGCAGCACTGGAGGGCAATGCGGTGATCGGCCATTGCCGCAGGTTCCTGCCCCCCTACATGGTCCCCGATGTCATCCTGCCCGTCGACGAGCTCCCGCGCGGCTCCCGGGGAAAGGCCGACTACCGCGCGGTGCTCGAACTGGTGGAGTCCCATCGCGCCGACCCCGCCCGGCTCGAGCAAGCCGGGAACCGAGGGTGAGCGATATGCAGGCCGAAGACATGGACGACTGGCGCTGGTGGCGACAAATTCTCGTGCGAGGCTCGGGGTTTCCGGCCCACGGTGTCCTGCGCCTGGCCAACGAGGGACTGGCGCGTAAAGCTGACGCCTTGGTGAATGCCGACCGGGGATCGCAGGCGTGGCGAGCGTTCCGCGAGGAGTTTGGCCAGGCGGCCGTCGACTCGTCCGCCGAGCTGCAGTCGATCGCCTCGCAAGACGACTTCCTCCGGGCCTTGACCTGGCAGAACCACCGGCTGATGGACCAGGCGGTCCGTCCCTTCCTGCGGTGGGATCCGGCGAAGGACACGAGGAACTTCAGGCACCGGCAGCGGGAAGAACTGATCGCCAGCTACTGGCAGCGGTACTGCGTCAAGAACGACACGATCGGCTTCTTCGGGCCGTCCGGGTGGGGCACGCTGGGCGACGGCGAACGGACGCGGTTCGCGCCGGGGGAGCGGATGCTCCGCGGCAGCGAGGTCTTCTTCGAGGCCTGGGCGATCGACCGGCTGGCCGAGGCGATCGAGGAGATTCCCGGCATGCGCGAGTGGCTCATGCCGCGCCGCCTGCCATCGGTCAAGCTCGATGGGGACGCAGTGGCCGAACGTTCCGGGCGCCGGGTGATGCTCTCCGCCGAGCAGGCGGGCGTGCTGCGCTCGTGTGACGGAACGACGCGAGCTCACGACATCGACGCCCGCACCGACCTGAGCTTGCCCGTGGTCTTGGAGATCCTGCAGGTCCTGGAAGGACGCCGCTGGATCTCCTGGAAGCTGGAACTGCCGGTCAGCCCGTGGCCGGAGCGCGACCTGCGCCGCTTCCTCGAGGGCGTGGGCGACGAGAAGACGCGTGACCAAGCGCTGGAGTGGCTGGACTCGCTGGAGGCCGCACGTGACCAGTTGCGGGACAGCACGAGCGCGGGCGCACTCGCAGCTTCCCTGACCTCAATGGACGAGGTCTTCGAGCGCATCACGGGTGCCGCGTCGACCCGTAACGAAGGGCGCACCACCGGGGCCCGGACCCTGGTGTACCACGACAGCTCACGCGACATCGACATCGCGCTCGGTGACGACCTGGTGGCCGCCACCCGCCCGCTGAGGTTGCTCAGCCGGGCCGCACGCTGGTACTGCTCACGCGTCGGCGACGAGGTACGCGACATCCTGCGCGACGAGTACCGGAGGGCGGTCGCCAAGCACGGCCGGCCAGTCGACCTGCCCGCGATCTGGTTCGGCGCGCTCGGCGCGTTGTACCGGTCGATGGAAGCGCCGATGCGGCAGATCGACCAGGAGTTTGCGAAGAAGTGGGCCGCGATCATCCCCGTTCCCGCCGGCCCGCGTGAGGTGTGCTACCACTACGACGACCTGCTGCCGCTGGTGGACGAAGCTTTCGCGGCACCAGGGCCGGGCTGGGCCGAGGCCCGGTACTTCTGCCCCGACGTGATGGCGTCAGCCACCGACCTCAATGCCCTGCACAACGGCGACTTCACGCTCGTGCTGGGCGAGGTGCACATGGCGGTCAACACGATGGGCGTCAACTGCTTCGTGACCCAGCATCCCGACCGGGCCGACCTGCTTTCCTCGGTGGACGAGGACTTTCCCGAACCCCGCTTGCTGATGGTGCTGCCGAAGGAGGACCCGCCGTCGCTGACGGTGCGCTTTCACCCGGCACTGATCCGCGACCGCGACTTCCTGGTCGAGGTCACCCACCACACCGTCGCCGCCGACCGGTCCGGGCTTGTCCTCAGCCGCGACGTCGAGGTACTGGAGGCCCAGGGTACGGTCATGGTGCGGCTTCCTGGCGGCGAGCTGTTCGACATCCTCGATGTACTTGCGAAAATGCTCACGAGTATGGTCGTCGACCAGCTCCAGCTTTTTGCCGACCGGCCATACATGCCGCGAGTCAAGATCGACAACGTGGTCGTCTCCCGGGAGAAGTGGCGGTTCGACCCGGCTGACCTGGACTTCGCGGCTGAGAAAGACGAGGTGGCGAGGTTCGTGCGGACCCGCGAATGGGCTGCGGCACTGGGCCTGCCGCGGTACGCATTCGTGAAGTCCAGCGCGGAGGTCAAGCCGGTCTACGTCGACTTCACCAGCCCGGTCTACGTCAATGTCCTGGCCAAGATGATCCGGCGGACGAGCGCAGCCGAGCGGCTGCCGGACCAGACGATCAGCATCAGCGAGATGCTGCCCGGGCACGACGACCTGTGGCTGACCGATCACGAAGGAAACCGGTACACCTCGGAGTTCCGGTTCACCTGGGTGGATGACCGGCGGTTGTCCGAGGCTTAGCACCGCCCGCGGCGCCCGCCAGACCCTGCCGTCGGCGGACACCGCAACCGGGCGACTGCGTACGCTGTTCGCCGCCCGGAAAGCGCCTTCGGCTGGTAACGGACAGGACCTAGGCCAGCCCTGTCCTCCCAGGCCAGCGGCACTTTTTTAGGCCAAGTCATTAGCGTGGCTAATTCCAGGCTGAAGCCCGAGGCCGATCTGCAGCCGGACTACGCACATGACGGGCTTCGCGAAGAACATCCTGTTTAGCCGATTATGCGTAGACCCTGTTTTCGCCGAGAAATATAACAAAAGTATAACATCGGTGAACTTTCCCGGTTCTGTGGGCGTCTAATTGTGCTAGCGCAGCAAGCTGCTGGGTGGGAATGCAACTTGCCGCGAAGCGGATGGCGGTTGCTACAGGGCCTTAAATGGCTGGGGGAAGGGATCGAGATGTCTTCCGCGTACCTGGATATTCGCATGCAAATCGGCTTCTGGGCGGGCCGCTTCTACGGCGCCCAAAATCGCCTGCTTGACCTCATGCTCGGCGTATCCACGAGGGGGCACGTAAGTGGAGAGTGGAGCTTCGATGCCGGTAACTGTCCCTACTCAGGATGCGAGTGGCTCTCAGTACGTCGTGCGCTCAAGGATCTTCATCCCAGCAGATCGGATGTCTTCATAGATCTTGGCTCAGGTAAAGGGAGAGCCCTGTTGATAGCTGGCCTGCTACCTTATAAGCGCGTTGTCGGCGTGGAGATGGATGGGCAACTCTGCCGCTTGGCAAGAGACAATATAGATCGTGCGCGGCCCCGGCTCCGCGCCGGCAACGTCGAATGCGTAAACGCTAATGTCCTTGACTGGCAGATCCCAGACGATGCCTCTGTAATTTTTATGTACAATCCTTTCATCGACCGGACTTTCTATGGCGTAACGGAACGGATCCTCGCATCCTATGACCGTAATCCACGGATTCTTCATATTATTTATCAGCATCCATGGGAACACGATGAGCTGTTGTCCACCGGTCGCGTGGTCGTTAATAACGTCAGGTCAGTTACCTGGCCTGGTCGCCCACGGTGGTGGCAAAGAGGAAACGTGATCGTTACCTACCGAGTGGTTGACTCGAGTGACACAGGGCAACTGGAGTGGCGCAAACCAGGCCAAGTCTTCCGGCCCCGCAGGGCCGTCCAGCGCTGGAGCGTCCCCAATGGCCACAATTTCAGAATGCCTCTACCGGGCTCCGGCAATTTCTATACAAAATTCTTATCAGCCCAGTGGTACAGTTCGTATTCCAAGATTAGCTGTACTGCTTTCATGCAGAGAAACATCCTGGATTAATTCCTCGCGAAAGTCCGAGGCTAGCGCGGGTCCTCGAGGAGTGCGCCGGCCTCGTCGGCGTAGGGCCGGGGGATAGCGGCGGCCGAGGGAGCCGCCGGGAGCAGCCCCAGACCGGCCAGGTCGTCCGTATTGGCCCAGAAGACCCACTGAGCGGGGTTGGCCCTGATGGCGGTGTCCATCGCGGCCACGCAGCGGCCGAACGCCGTTTCCGTCCCCCCTTCCATCGGCACCGGGGCCGAGATTTCCAGCACCTGGTGGCGGTAGTCGGCCCGTCGGTGCATGAAGACCATGAGGACCGGGGCACCGGTCAGCCCGGCGAGCGTCACTACCCCGGGCAGGAGCCTGGCCTGCCGCCCGAGCAAGGTCACGCCGACCGCGCGGGCCCGGTCGGCGTCCAGGGGCGTAGCGTCGCTCGAGATCGTCAGTACCTCATTGGCCCGAAGCACGACCGCGGCCTGCGCGGCGACCTGAAACCGGCCCGGCAGGGGCTCGATGGCCGGCCGCTGCCGGTGGCGCTTCAGGCGCTTGTTGTAGGCGAACTCCCGGAGCCACCGCTCGGTGGAAGACATTTCAGACGTCTGGTTGGAGGGCAGCCGCCCGATGGAGGTGACCGGGTACCCGCTGGCGTGGAGCAGGGAAAAGGCGCTGTTGCAGGAACCGAAGTGGGCGCTGCAGAGGATGGCTCCCCGCCCATCGGCTAGCGCCGCGTCCAGGTGCTCGCGGCCGTGAATCTCGACGAGTTTTCCCAGGGACCGCGCCCGGCCCCGCAACCGCACTACGTCGATGAACTCGCAGGAGATCATCCGGAAGAACTCCCGGGCCAGGCCCTTAGCCTCTCTCGTGCTGAGCTCGTCACCGAGCACCTGGCGCAGGTTACGCATTATTTCGTAGCGCTTCCCGGCCCGGTACCGGAAAACCACGTCCCCCCGCCAGCAGGCGAGCCGGTAGGCCAGGCGGGCGGGCAGGCGCGCCGCCAGCGGCGCCACCACCAGCCAGTAGGCCAGGCCCTCCACCCCGCGCAGCAGCCGCCCCACGCGGCCCTTGTGTACGGTTTCCTCCCAAGCCGATCGCCACCATCGGCTCATAGGCCCAGCATCCTGGACAAGGCGGCCCGCTGGATGGCCGAGGTTCCCGAGTAGCTGGTGCCGGCGACCGCGTCCCGAAGATCGCGTTCGAGCCCGGCCTCCTTCGTGTAGCCGTAGCCCCCGTGGATCTGGATCGAGTCCAGGCTGGACTGGACCCAGGCCTCGGTGGCGAACAGCTTGGCCGCGGCCGCCTCGGCCGAGGCGGGCTTACCTTGCTGGGCCAGCCACGCGGCCTGGTAGACCAGCAGCCGGGCGGCCTCCAGCCGCAGGTACATGTCGGCCACCTTGTCGGCCACGCCCGGAAACTTCCCGATGGCCTGACCGAACTGCTCGCGCGTCTGCGCGTATCCCACGCAAGTCTCGAGCTGGCGCTGCATCGCGCCCAGGGCGCTGGCCAGGATGCAGCTCCGTTCGAATTCCATCGCCGAGTCGAAGATCGCCGTGCCCGCTCCCTCTGGGCCCAGGCGCTTCCCGGCCGGGACTTGGCAGTCGGCCAGCATGACCTCGAGCATCGGCGAGGCCGTCTCGTGGTTGCGGACCACGGTGAACCTGGGGGTCCCCTGGTCGATCAGGAACGCGGAGATACTCGCCTCGCCGGGTCGGCCGCGGTCCGAGGCGAACACCAGCACCACGTCCGCGGCCGGGGCGCTGGTGATATACAGCTTGGTCCCGTTGAGGAGGTAGTGATCCCCCTGGAGCTCGGCCTGGGTCCGCACGCTCAACGCGGCGGAGCCGGACCCTGGCTCCGTCACCGCGCGCGCGCCTATGAGCTCCCCCGATATCAGCCTGGGCAGATAGGCCTGCTGCTGCGCTGGCGTGCCGAACTTCACCAGCGGCAGCTGGAGGCTCCACATTTGCGCGTTAAGGGAGGATATGAGCCCATGGTCGCGACAGCCGTATCCGAGGGCTTCCATGATCAGGACCGTGGTCAGGATGTCGCTGCCGCCACCGCCCAGCTCGGCGGGGACGGGAAGCCCCTGGATCCCGAATCGCGCGCAAGCCTGCCAGGCCGCCAGCGGGAATGCTCCCGGCTCCGCCCGTTCCGCCAGGTCCTGGTTGAGCGTGGCGCGGGCGAAGGCAGCAGCCGCCTCTTTCAGCTCACGCTGCTCGGTGCTCAGCGAGAATTCCATCGCATTCCCCCGCCCGCTGGGCTGTATGTAGGCGAATTGCGCAATCTCTACACATGACCCGTGACCGCCGATTCTGATACCCCTGCGGGGCACAAATGAGCGTACGGATTTCGGTTACAGTCGGCGGATGGTGGGGCCCAGCCGGATTGTCGGCATCGGCGTCTCCGGACCAGGGGCCTCGTCCAGCTGGCCGGCCAGCCATCCGCCGTTGATCAGGAGCTTCAGCACGGCGCTGACCGCCTCGTCGCGGGTCATGGTGGAGGTGTCCAGGACCAGGTCGGCGTCGCGGGGTTCCTCGTAGGGGTCAGATACGCCGGTGAAGCCCTTGATCAAGCCGGCCCGGGCCTTGGCGTACAGGCCCTTGCGGTCGCGGGCCTCGCACACCTCGACCGGGGTGGAGACGTAGATGAGCAGGAAGTCGCCGACCTCGGTGACCAGCTTCCTGGCTACCGCCCGGGCCGCCGCGTAGGGCGCGATCGGGGCGCAGATGGCGATGCCGCCGTGCCGGGCGACCTCAGCGGCAACGAACCCGATGCGGGCGATGTTCAGGTCGCGGTCGGCGCGGGAGAAGGTCAGCCCGGCCGACAGCAACTGCCGGACCTGGTCGCCGTCCAGCAGTGAGACGGTCCGGTCGCCCCGCTCGGTAAGGGCCTCGGCCAGGCCGCGGGCGACGGTGGACTTGCCGGAACCGGACAGGCCGGTGAAGAAGATGGCCAGGCCGCGTTCGGCCCGGGGCGGGCGGGCGCGCCGCAGCTCCCGAGCCACGCTCGGCGGCGCGAACCAGCCGGGCACCTCGGCCCCCGAATCCAGCAGCGCACCGAGCTCGGAGTCGGTCAGCTCGCCCTGTTCGGCCCCGGGCTCGATCAGCGCGAGCGGGCGCCAGACCTCCGGCCGCGGATCGTAGGCCCACTCACCGGCGCTGATCACCGGGATCGGCACGCCGGGCAGCGCCAGGGTGCCGGTCTTGGTCCCGGCGGGGACCGGGTCGGGTACCTCGGACGCGTCGGCCAGCAGGTGGGTGGCGCCGTACGCGGCGGCCACGATGGCCTGCGCGCGCAGGTCGGCGCCGGGGCCGGCCGCGCGGCGGGCCAGCGGAACGGGAATGACCATGGTGCCGGCCGGGAGGTGCTGCCGGGCCGCGAGCACGGCCCGGACCAAGGCCTCCGGCCGCGGGACGACGTCGGGCCGTCCGGCGATCAGCGGCAACAGGAGCAGCCGCGCGTTCAGCTGGCCGGCGTAGTGACGCAGCTGGCCGATGTGGCGCTTGTTCAGCGGCCGCCAGGTGGCATAGGCGAGGACGGTCGCGCCGTCGAGCTCGATGCGGACCTCTTCCGGCCGCCGTCGAAGCTGGCGGAAGGGCCCATGCTCCGGCTCGCGTAGCGCGGTGACGGGCCCGGCCAGGCGCACCCGGGCCGACTCACCCGGGTCGGCGGGCTCGAAGACGGCCCGCCGTTCGTCGACCGAGAGCACGGCCAGCGGAGAGCCCTCGGAATCGGACAGGACCACATTGTCGGAGTTCGCCGGGACGGCGTCGGGGGGCACCTCGAACGTCACCGGCACCGGCCACGGCGTGCCGTCGATCAGCAGGCCACGCTCGGCGACCGAGGCCGCGTCGGCCGCCCCCATGAACCCGCGCAGCGGCGCGAACGCCCCCGAGGTGAGCAGCTCGAGATCCCCCAGCTGTGCATCATCGAGCGTGCACGCTGGCCATTCCGCGAGCTCCGCGGGTAGCGCGGCCCGTGCTGATCCGGCCCGTGCTGATCCGGGTCCCGATCCGGGGGGTATCTGAGCAGTCAGCTGGACCTCCGAGGTTCTTCTGGTCTTCTTATCACGCGAACGCACCTCTCCGGGCCAGGTAACCGGGCACGCTGCGGGCACCAGTCACCGTGCCGCGGCGCGGGGCGGTAAACTAAAAAAGTTCCGCGAAAGAGCCGGGTGCACCAAAACCCGGCCGATTCGTGCTGCCCGGACCGCGCCGCAGACCTTCACCACCGGTCGCGCCGCGGTCGCCGGGTAGCCAGGACAAGGGACAAACAGCGATCACAGGGACATCATGAGCCTCGCCGGACTGCTCACCATTCTTGACGATGACCCGCAGCTACACGAAGTAGTCTCGCGTGCGGAATCCGACACCATCCCCCGGGTCGGGCCAAGCGCCGCCGCCCTCGCCGGAGAAGATCTCGTCGCGCCGCCGACCCTCCGGCCGGTGCTGACCGCCGCGCTGACCCGTAAGGCCGACGGAGCGGATCGCTTCGTGCTCGCGGTCACCGCCACCGCCCGCGAGGCCGAAGACCTGACCACGGCCCTGGGCTCTTTCCTTCCCCCGGGCGGCCTGGCCTACTTCCCCGGCTGGGAGACCTTGCCGCATGAGCGGCTCTCGCCGAACTCCGACACGGTCGGACGGCGGATCGCGGTGCTGCGGCGGCTCGCCCACCCGGGCGAGGCGGGCCAGCCGGATGGACCGCTCACGGTGGTGGTCGCCCCCGTGCGCAGCCTGCTGCAGCCCATCGTGGCCGGCCTCGGTGACCTGGCCCCGGTCAGCCTGCACGAGGGCGACACCTACGAGCTCGATGACCTGCTGGCCAGGCTGGTCGA
>Ga0210390_10001942_pt1 | contig 18965 bp, 19 predicted proteins | sample IncBWH11OmetaG_FD_161050 | JGI IMG/M metagenome (GOLD analysis project Ga0210390, IMG submission 161050) | Forest soil microbial communities from Barre Woods Harvard Forest LTER site, Petersham, Massachusetts, United States - Inc-BW-H-11-O ... | reverse complement strand
CCCGCCGCCACCGCCCCCGCCGCCCACCCACCGAGCCGGACGTCCGCGCCACACCCGTCACGTGGGCCGCAGCCGCTGCTCAACGCCGTTAACGTGGATCGGTTTACAGGCCAGGTCATGGAAAGTGATCCGCGCTAACGGCCTTACGCGATCCGGACCGCTTGGATCTGGGTTGTTTGGGCGATCACGCGGTTGGACGAGTCGTGCAGGGTGGTTTGGGCGGTGACGGTGGTACGGCCGCGGTGCAGCGGGACGGCCACCGCCCGCACGGTTCCGCCGGTGACCGGCCGGAACAACTGGCTGGTCGACGTGATCGTCGCGGTTGTCGCCCCCGCGGGCAGGCCGAGGTAGGTGACAAGTGCCCCGGCGGTATCGGCCAGCGACATCAGGACGCCGCCGTGCATGATGCCCGCAGTGGTGCACAGGTTCGGTGCCCAGCTCAGCCGCGCCACCACGCGGTCGGCGCTGGCCTCGTCAAGGACGAGCCCGAGATACCCGGCGAACGGCATGAGCGCGACCAGCTCGTCCAAGTCAGCAGCCATACAGCAAAGCCTAGCCAGCGCACCGCGCCCAGCGCGGCGCTCAGCTCACCGGGCCGATAGCGTGGCGGCCACCAGCGTCCCGTTCTCGAGCCCGTGCCGGTCTGCCACGCCGCCCACGACACTTAGCTCACCGATGGCGCGCGCCATGTGACCGGTCAGTAGCATTCGTTGCGTGGCAGACAGCTTTTACGTTCCGCTTGGCGACGGCCGGTGGCGGGCGACAGTACACACGAGCGGCCCGTGGGACGCCAGAGCGCAGCATGGCGGGCCGCCAAGCGCGCTGCTCGGCCGGGCCATGCAGGGGTGCCAGCCGCGGAAAGACATGATTGTCGCCAGGTTCACCTGCGAGATCCTGGGTCCGATCCCGGTCGGCGAGATCAGCGTCTCGGCCCGGCTGGCGCGACCAGGCCGCAGCGTCGAATGGCTGGAGGCTATCGCGAGCTCGGACGGGCGTGAGGTCGCGCGGGCCACCGCCTGGCGGGTGCGCAGGACCGAGGGCGCCCCGGCGATATCCCACCTGCCCGCGCCTGAAGGACTGCCAGCCGGGTCAGACTCGATGGCGCGCTCCGGCTGGGTAGGCGGGTACCTGTCAGCGGTCGAATGGCGCCCGGCGCGGGGAGGGTTCGACGTTCCCGGGCCAGCCACGGTCTGGGCGAGAATGCGCTACCCGCTCGTCCCTGACGAGGAGCCCAGTCCCCTAGAGCGGGTGCTAACGATCGCGGACAGCGGCAACGGCGCCTCCTGGGAACTAGACATCAAACGGTGGCAGTTCATCAACCCCGAACTCACCGTCCACTTGCACCGTGAGGCCGTGGGCGAGTGGGTCTGCCTGGACGCGCAGACCTCCGTCTCCGTCGGCGGCGCCGGGCTCGCCACCTCCGTGCTCTCCGACCTCGACGGCCCGGTCGGCGTCGGCGCCCAGTCTCTCCTCATCGCCCCAAGGCGCACCGTCGGCTAGCTTGGCGAGCATGTCAGCTGTGATCAAGTCCGTGTCGTTTGACGCGCGGGACGCACTCGCGCTCGCCGGGTTCTGGGCGGCCGTCTTCGGGTCCGACGTAGACGAGGATTCCACCGTCGACAAGGCCTTCGTCGAGGCGGCCGGCTGGGGCGGCCCGAACATCTGGGTTCAACAAGGTCCCGGAGGACAAGACGGCCAAGAACCGGATGCATTTCGACCTGCGCGCCCCGGGGTCGATGGAGGACGAGGTCGCCCGCCTCGAGCGTCTCGGCGCTGCCTTCGTATACCGCGACAGCACGCACACGGTCATGACCGATCCGGAAGGCAACGTCTTCTGCGTCGAGCCCGGACCCCCGGCGCCCTCGGCGGACGGGTAAACCGGCCGTCAGTCCCCGGTCGCGCCGTCGATGAGCTGGCGCAGCAGGTCAGCGTGGCCGTTGTGGCGCGCGTACTCCTCGACCATGTGGACGTACGCCCACCGCACGCTGATGTCCTCACCGCGGTGCGAGTGGTAGAACGTCTCGTCGAGGCCGTGGCCGGCGGCCGCTTTCCTGGCCAGGTCGATCTCGCGCAGGTAGGCAGCGAGATCCTGCTCGGCGTCGGCGCCGTCGACGTGGTCGAACTCCCCGTCAGGATCGGACTCGCTGGAGTACTGGAAGCCGAGGTCTTCTCCGCCGATCCGGATGCGGAACCAGCCGCGCTCCACCTCGGTCATGTGCCTGACGAGCCCGAGCAGCGACAGCGTCGATGGCGGCGCGGCGCGCCGCCGGAGCTGTTCGGCGGTTAGCCCGCTGCACTTGATTAGCAGCGTCTGGCGGTGAAAGTCCAGCCACGCCTCAAGCATCTGCCGCTCGTCGGCGATGTAAGGCGCGGACTCGCGGGTGATCTGCGGAGCTGTCCATGGCATGCCTCCAGCATTCCGCTACCGCGCTCCGCTCACCAACTCATTTTCCGATCGGTCACGAGCCGACGGGCGGTGAGTTCCGCGAGGTTCCCGGATCAGTACAGGTAAGCAGGCAAACGCGAAAGAGGGGAAACCGAAATGACTGAGACATCGGCGAGGACAACCGTTGTCGTAGGCGCGAGCAGGGGACTTGGGCGCGGCATCGCCAGCGCGTTCGCGGCCGCCGGCGTCGCCGCCGAGGGCGCCGTCGGCGCCGTCGGCGCCCCGGTGGTCGCGGTCGCGAGGACCGCTTCCGCGCTCGAAGAGCTCGCCGCCACCAGCCCGAACATCCGGATCGAGGTCGCGGACGCCACCGACCCGGCCGTGCCGAAGATCCTGCTGGACAAGTACGAGCCGCGGGTCCTCATCCTGGTCGCCGGCGCCAACCCGGTGGCCCGCCCGCTCCAGGAGCACACGTGGGAGACGTTCTCGGTGAACTGGCATACCGACGTGCGGATGACCTTCAACTGGCTGCGTGAGGCGCTGCTGAAGCCGCTGCCACCGGGCAGCAGGGTGGTGGTGATAAGCAGCGGCGCCGCCATTAACGGGTCGCCAGCCACCGGCGGCTACGCCGGCTCGAAGGCGACCCAGCGGTTCATCGCGGCATACGCGCAGGAGGAGGCGCGCCTGGCGGGGCTGGACATAACGGTCACGGCGATCATGCCGCGGATGACCCCGTACGGGGACGTAGGCAAGACCGGGATCGCGGCCTACGCGGCCCGCAGCGGCCAGGACGAGGAGGCGTTCATCAAGCAGATGGGCGAACCGCTGACCCCCGAGACAGCCGGGTCCGCCCTGCTGGACCTCGTGAACACCGACCCAGGGACCGTCGCCCCCGGCTACCTGCTCACCGGCGGCGGCCTGCAGCAGCTCCCATAACCGGCTATCGGCCCGGCCAGACCTGCCGTCGAGCCACAGCGTCCACCGCCGCACGTCCTTGAGCCGGAACACTCCGTGCACGGTCCACGGATCCTCATCGAAGACCGAACGCACCGCCGTCTCATCGGCGGACGTGACGGCCAGCAGTGCGATGTCATCGGCATCATCGCTGCTGATCGGTCCGCCGATGATGATGACGCCGCGCTCCACGAGCTGGTCGGCGAAGGCAGCGTGCTCCTCCCAGAACGGCTGCTCCCGCGGCCCGTGCGACCAGTCCCAGTTGACGCCCTTAGCCGTCGTAACCGCGAACACCGCCATGACTTCCCCCTAATCGTGGGTCACTGCGTCGCGACCTGGCGCTCGGCCAGGTACATCCTGATGACCGTGTCGAAGTCCGGATCGGGGGTCAGGCCGAGCCGGGCCGCGCGGTCCGCGCGCACCCGCCCGGGCCAGCCCGTCACGATCGCGGCGATCGCCGGGTCGGGCACCCAGTCGATCAGGCCGGCCACCTCGGGTCCGGCCACCCGTTCCAGGGCAGCGGCCATCTCCCAGACCGTCATGGTCAAGGCGGGCATCGTGAGCGCGGTGCGGTCACCCCAGCTCCGTTCCGAAGAAATCGCCGCGCGAAGCAATGCCTCCACAGCCTTGGTGGGGGAGGCAAGCGCAACCTCGGTGGCCGGGTCGACGGGACAGGCCGCGCGCTGGCCGTTCAGCGGTTCGCGGATGATGCCGGAAAAGAAGGCGGACGCTGCGGCGTTCGGACGGCCAGGACGCACCGACACAGTCATCAGCCGGACGGCACGCCCGCGCAAGAACCCCTTCCTGGTGTAGTCGGCGAGCAGGTGCTCCCCGATGAGCTTTTGCGTGCCGTAGCTGGTCTGCGGGTTAGGCATGGTCTGGTCGTCGATCGCCGCGGGCAGCGGATGCCCGGCCGAGCGCCCGAACACCGCGAGCGAACTCGCGTACACCACCACCGGACGTGTGCCGAGCGCGCGGCAGGCGGCGAGCAGCGCCTGCGTGGCGCGCAGGTTCGCGTGCATGCCCAGGTCGAAGTCGGCCTCGCATTCGGCGCTGACCGCCGCGGCCAGATGGAAGATCACGTCGGCGCCGTCCAGCGCGCCGCCGCCGTCCGCGCCGCCGCCGTCCGCGCCGCCGCCGTCCGCGCCGGCACCGTCCGCGCGGCCGCCGTCCGCGCCAACCTGGCCGAACAGCTCGACGAGATCACCCAGTACGGTCCGCACCCGCTCGTCCGCGGCGAGATCCGCGGGGACGGCCACCCGGTCGATGAGCGTGAGCCGCGACAGCGGCCGCGCCTCGTCGCCCGCCACTTCCAGCGTGCCCGCCGCGAGAAGTTCCCTGGCCAGCCGGGCGCCGACGAACCCGGCGCCACCGGTCACGACCGCATGCACCATACTGCCTCCCTCATGTGGACCTCTAGGTCATACGCTAGGCCAATGAGCATCAGCAAGCCTGAGGTCGACTTCCCTGAGGGCGAGCCGCCCGAGACCCTCGAGGTCACCGACATCTGGGAAGGTGACGGCAAGGTCGCGAGCGCGGGCGACAGGGTCCAAGTGCACTACGTCGGGGTCGCGTACTCGACCGGCGAGGAGTTCGACGCGAGCTGGGACCGGGGCGAACCGCTGGAATTCCGGCTCGGCGCCAGGCAGGTGATCGAAGGCTGGGATCAGGGCGTGCAGGGCATGAAGGTGGGTGGCCGCAGGCAGCTGGTCATCCCGCCCGGCCTCGCCTACGGAGACCGGGGCGCGGCGAACGTGATCGCGCCGGGCGAGACGCTCATCTTCATCTGCGACCTCGTCTCCGCCTGAACCACCGGCGCCTGGACAGCCGGGGCAGCATGCCGGAATCCCGCGCCGCGTGGGGATCCGCGCTGACGGCCGACGAGTTCGCCGCGATACGCGGCACGGGCTTCGAACCCGTCGGCCAGGTGTTCGGCGCGGCCGTCTACAGCTCCGCGTCGGCCGGCATGTACGGCTGCCCTGGCACATCGGCGGCGGCCAGCCTGGCCCCGTTCGGGCCGCTGGTGGAAGCCATGTACGAGGCGCGGCGCGTCGCCATCGACCGGATGGTCGGGCAGTGCGCTGACCTTGGCGGGCACGGCGTGGTCGGCGTCCGGCTGACCCACGGCGACTTTCGTCTCGGCGGCCTTGAGTTCACGGCCATCGGAACGGCGGTGCGCGCTCCCGGCGTCGCTGACGCGCCGCCGGTCCCGTTTACTTCCGATCTGTCCGGCCAGGACTTCGCCAAGCTCGTGACGGCGGGCTGGGTGCCGGCCGGGCTGGCGCTCGGCATCTCCGTCGGGGCCAGGCACGACGATCTCGCGACCACCAGGCAGACCCGCTGGAGGGCGGGCAACGTGGAAGTGGGCGGCTGGACCGAACTTGTCGGCCGCTGCCGCCACGAGGCCAGGCGCGCGCTGGACGACGACGTTCGCCGGCTCGGCGCCGACGGCGTCGTGATCGCCGCGATGCGGATGCGGGTAAGCGCCAAGGATTGCCCCTCTCACGTGGGCAGGCGCGACCACGTCGTGGAGGCGACCTTCGTCGGCACCGCGATCGCCGCGATCGCCGGGTCCTCAGGGCTCAACCAGCCCCCGCGTATTTGCCTGGACCTCGGCGCCGGTCCGTGAGACGCTCGGCTCTGACGTCACGATGACCGAGTGACAGAGAGGAGGTGCGGTCGATGTCCACGTACCTTCCCGCGCCTCCCGCCAGGTCCTGACGTCCGCGGCGGAGGCGCCCGCGACGAAAGCGGCACACGCCATGTACTCAACCATCGGCAACATCACATTCGACTGCGCGGACGCGAGGTCTCAGGCACTGTTCTGGGCCGCCGTGACCGGCTGGACGGCGCGAGAACAGGACGACACGCCTGGTCACGTCGAGTACTCCGTCGAGCCACCGGAAGGCCGGCCCAGGCTGTACTTCACTACCGTCCCTGAACGCAAGACGGTCAAGAACCGTCTCCACCTGGACGTGATCCCGCAAGGTCACGACCAGCAGGCGGAACTAGCGCGACTGACCGCCCTCGGCGCCACCGTGGTCGGCGGCCAGCCCCCGGACGCGGGCTGGATCGTCTGCGCCGACCCAGAAGGCAACGAGTTCTGCCTGGAACCGTGACCTGACAGCACCGCGGGTGGCCGCGGGCGCGGCGGCCCCGGCCGCGGCGCCCGCGGTGCTACAGGTGCTCAGCTAGCCAGGAGTGGACCTCTCCGACGCGGTGCGCCAGCAGCGTCAGGTGCCCGTCATGGTCCAGCAGCCTGGCGTCGACTCCCCGGATATGCCGCGCGAGCCATTCACCGTGCCCGAACGGCACGAACTTGTCCTGCCGGCCGTGCATCACCAGCACGGGCACGGAGATGTCCTCGAGGTCGAACCCCCACGGCTGGCAGGAGGCCCAGCTGTCATCCCAGAACCCCTGGCTGCCGGGCGCCAGGCCCTCCCGGGAGGTGTACACGAGGTACTCGGCGACGTCGCCGGTGAGCACCGCCGCGTCGGTGGGCGTCAGCAGCGTCGTTAGCTGGGAAGCGAGGTCATCGGCCGTCGCGGCGATCATCCCCGCGCGTTCCTCGTCCAGCCTCGCGCGCGCCGCGGCCTCGTCGCCGCTTAGCATCAGCCGGAAGTCGTCGACGTTGTCCTGCCCCATCCCGGCGAACCAGTCGATCCCGTCCGCGGGGTAAGGCGCGGGTGACGCGAGCGAAGCCGCGGCCACCACCAGGTCGGGCAGCAGCGCGGCGCACGCCAGCACGTGCGGGCCGCCGCCGGAGATGCCCCACATCCCGACCGGCCCGACCCCCAGCGCGCGGCAGATCGTCCGGGCGTCGGCCGCGACGGAAGCGACGGTCCGTCCGGGCTGCGGCGTCGAGCCGCCGTATCCCGGCCTGTCCCAGCTGATGAGCCGCAGCCCGCGAGCCGCGGCGTCGGTGACGTTCGGGCCGTACAGGTGCCGCGAGTTCGGCGTGCCCAGGTGCACGAGCACCGGGCGGCCGCCGGGGTCGCCGTCGTCCTCGACGGCAAGCGTCCGGCCGTCGGCCGTCTCGATCTTGTGGTCCATCGGGTCCTCCCAGGCTTATGGCGCGTACAACCCGATCTAACCAGGGTCCGCTAATTCCGGGACTGGCGGCGACGTAATCGGCGGCGGCGGTTGACTCCCCTGCAACAGGAGGCTCGAGGCTCGTTCCATGACCATGATGGAACAGGGTGGCCGTCACCGGGGTAATCTTCTACGGCCTGCTGTCTCGTGGCTACGCCGTCGCGTACCGGTGGAGCGTGGCCGAAATGGCCGTCCTCCTGCTCGGCGTCGCCGCGCTCACGTTCCTGATCCCGAGGAAGCCGGCTGGTCTGTGCCGACAGGAAATGTGCCGACAGGAAATGTGCCGACAGGAAAGAGGAGTCTGACTGTGGAGACGCTCCTGACGATCGGCGAGTTCTCCCGCATGACGCACCTGAGCGTGAAGGCGCTGCGGCACTACCACGACGTGGGCGTCCTCGAGCCGGCGGCCATCGACCGGTTCACCGGCTACCGGTCGTACGAGGCGAGCCAGGTGCCTTCGGCGCAGGTGATCAGGAGGCTGCGCGACCTGGGCATGCCGCTGGACTCCATCCGCAGCGTGCTGGCCGCCCCCGACGTGGACAGCAGGAACCGCGAGATCGCGGCGCACCTGGCACGAATGGAACGTCAGCTGGAGCAGACGCAAACCGCGGTCGCCGGCCTGCGGGCCCTCCTCGAGGGCCCGCCCGTGCGGCCCGCGGTCGAGCTGCGGACGATTCCCGCGGTCACGGCGCTCGCCGTCCAGGAGATGGTCGGGGTGGCAGGCTTCATGGACTGGGGGACCAGCGCGTTCGAGGTGCTGTCCGACGCGCTGCCCGCGACCGGCCTGACCCCGGCCGGACCGTTCGGCGCGCTGTTCCCCGGTGACTTCTTCGAACTCGAGCACGCCCAGCTGACGCTGTTCCTCCCGGTCACCGGCGGCGACGCGGCCTCCGCCGTCGCCCGGCTTCCCGCCGGCCGGGTTTCGCTGCGCGAGATCCCCGCGGTCGAGGCGGCGGTCGTCGTGCACGCGGGCGCCCCCGACGACATCGACCGCACCTACGGCGCCCTCGGCACCGCCGTAGCCGAGCGCGCCATCGGCGTCGATGGCCCGATCCGCGAATACTACGTGGTCGGCTTCGCCGACACCGCCGACGAATCCCAGCACCGCACGGAGGTCTGCTGGCCGGTCTTCCTCACCGGCGCCAAGTCCTAGTCCCGAGCCTTCCCTCGCCCCGCCCCGCCCCGCCCCGCACCGCCCCGCAGCGGCCCGGCCCGCAGCGCCCCGCCATCCTGCCTCTGCCCAGATGAATGGCCCATCCAGCTTGTGATAGCCAGCTGAACGGGCCATTCATCCGGCTTCATCCGGCTTCATCCGGCCGAAGCGAGCGCCAAGCCAGGTCAGGCAGTCACTCCCTCCCCTCACGTACCACCCGGGGCGGAGGCGGGCGAGATAATCGGGTGCCCCGGTGCCAGAGCGGGGCCTACCGTGCTTTAGGGGGGCGACGGGGCGAGGATTGTGGGTTATGGAGCACCTGGGCAAGAAGCTGATCAACTGGGCGTCCATCCTGGAGCCGAGCACCAAGGAACAGGCCCAGCGAACGGCCTCCATGCCCTTCATCTGGCCGCACCTGGCGCTCATGTCCGACGCCCACCTCGGCAAGGGCGCCACAGTCGGCTCGGTGATCCCCACCTTGGGCGCGATCGTGCCCGCCGCCGTTGGAGTCGACATCGGCTGCGGGATGATCGCGGTTCGCACCGAGCTTGTGCGCGACGACGTGCGGGGGAGGGCGCTGGCACGGCTGCGGGAGGGGATCGAGAAGGCGGTGCCGCTGTCGGCCGGGCAGTACAACGAGACCGTTCACGACAGCGAGACCGGCAAGCGGATCGCCGAGCTTGAGGAACGTGACGGCGCGGCCAACGCCGAGGCGATAGCCCCGAACTGGCGGCTCCAGCTCGGCTCGCTCGGGTCAGGCAACCACTTCATCGAGGTCAGCCTCGACGAGGCGGACCGGGTCTGGCTGTTCCTGCACTCGGGGTCCCGCGGTGTCGGCAACAAGCTGGCGACGAGGCACATCAAGGTCGCGCAGGAGTGGTGCGCGCGCGCCTGGATCCCGCTCCCCGACCCCGACCTGGCCTACCTGGTCGAAGGGACCGACGAGTTCTGGGCCTACCTGCGGGACCTGCGCTGGGCGCAGCATTTCGCGCTGCTGAACCGCGAGGAGATGATGTCGCGCGTCGCCGCGTGCCTGGCGGAGTTCATGCGCCGTGACATCCGCGCGGCGGAGACGATCCAATGCCACCACAACTACACCGAAGAGATGAGCGACGACCTGCTGCGGCACTGGAAGGCCCGCCCCGCGGGCCGGCGCGGCCACGTGTGGCTGTCCCGTAAGGGAGCGATCGACGCCAGCCTGGCCAAGCCGGGCCTGATCCCTGGCTCGATGGGAACGCGCTCCTACGTGGTGACCGGCAAGGGGAGCATGCTGTCGCTGAACTCCTCGCCGCACGGCGCGGGCCGCAACTACAGCCGCTCAGCCGCCCGCAAGACGTTCACCCGCGACCAGCTCGAAGCCGCGATGGAAGGCATCGAGTGGCGGCACACCGACGCGTTCCTCGACGAGATCCCCGGAGCTTACAAAGACATCGATCGGGTGATGGCGGACGCGGCCGACCTCGTGGAGATCCGCCACACGCTGCGGCAGATCGTGAACGTCAAGGGCGACTGAGCCACCCAACACCGTAGGCGATCGGCGCGCACGCGTTGGAGTTGCGCCCCAACCATAGTTCGATGCCCGAATATGCAGTACGACCGTTGAGAGCGGCTAGTGTCCTGTCAGGTTGGAGCGCTCGCTATTAGCTCAGGGAGCGGCAGCAGTCGCCCGGTGACCCGCATTCACGCACGCGCGGGACACCGGGCCGTGTTCAGCCTTTCACTCGCGATGGCCGGCCACTAGACGGCCACCGGATCCACACTTCGGCTCCCACCATCCTGCAACACAGGACCTATACGCATAACCGTGGTACGCGTCGCCGGAGAGGGTCTCTACCTCATTGGCATACCAGCCTTTTGTATTGCCCTTGTGCGTGGGGGTATATCTGAGTTTCTTGATGTAACTATAAAATAGCGCGCACGCGGAAGGCCACGCGTCATGACACCTGATCGGATCACCGAAGCACACTGTACGTATGCCTGAATCGACCAACGTCCCATAGCTAACGAGGACTTCAATCGCTTATCATCGGGCCGCGGTGTTGGACAGTTTGCGCGCCTGGAGGAGATGATCGGTTCGTGGATGCTGATCCTGGGACGGTCTACTTGCTAGAGACCGCGAAAGACTGGCTGCCAAAAAACACTCCCGGGTACCGCATTTCAGAGGTGGACTCCTTCCTTGCCGGTGTCCTGAAGGCGCTGCGCGTCGGCGAGCCGCCCTCCCCGGCGGATGTCCGCGCCGTCACGTTCCCTCTCACAACGTTGAGCACCGGGTACGTCCCGCGGGACGTCGATCGGCTGATGGGCGAGCTTGCGCAGCTGGTCCGCAGGCCCGGATCGGACGCGGACGTTCCGCCGGGAGTCCGCGAGCTGGTCGACCGGATCAAGAGCTCGCGGTTGGGCACGACCCGCATGGGCGGTTACGGAGCAGAAGAAGTCGATAAGTTCCTCGACCGGATCGTGCAGAGTCTCGTCCGGGGCGATCGCGGGTCGCTGCGGCAGCTGGCGGGCGAGGCCCGGTTCCCGACGGTGAAACTGCGCCCCGGGTACGTGAAAGCGGACGTGGACAGCCTGCTCGCGTCGGTTGAGCACGCGCTCGCTGACCTTGCCTGGTGACGGGGGTCGCCAGGCAACCGGCAAAGTTCTGGAGGGGTGCCGGACCTCGACTGGAGGAAACCGGGACAGGGCTTAATACTGCAACGGCACTTAGGTGATTCGTGAGGGATTATTGAGTGCATGATGATGGAGCTTGTCGCGGCCGAGCTCGACACAGTGCACGAGCGGATCGCCGGGCGGTTCGGGCGGGCTGAGCCGCGGGCCCGGGTGCGGGAGTATGTGTCCGGGCTGGTTGCGGGCCTGGAGCGGAAGAACGGGTGGACGCTGGCGGAATGGGCTGGCGAGGTGAGCCCGGATGGCATGCAGCGGCTGCTGCGCCGGGCGGACTGGGATGTGGACGGGGTCCGTGACGACGTCCGCGGCTATGTCATCGAGCAGCTGGGTGACCCGGACGGGGTGCTGATCGCCGATGACACTGGCTTCCTGAAAAAGGGCACCGGGTCGGCCGGCGTGCAAAGGCAGTATTCCGGGACCGCCGGGCGGACGGAGAACTGCCAGGTCGGGGTGTTCTTGGCGTATGCCTCGCGGTACGGGCACGCGCTGATCGACCGGGAGCTGTACCTGCCCCGGACGTGGGCGGAGGACCGGGACCGGTGCCATGCGGCGAGCATCCCAGAGCAGGCGGAGTTTGTGACCAAGCCGCGGCAGGCCCAGGCGATGATCGCCCGGGCGGTGGCCGCCGGGGTGCCGTTCGCCTGGTTCACCGCCGATGAGACCTACGGGCAGGCCAAGTACCTGCAGGCCTGGCTGGAAGACCAGGACATCTGGCATGTGATGGCGATCCGGTGCAGCGACACGCTGACCATGGCTGAGGGTGAGCGGCGGGCTGACGGCCTGATCGCCGCCGTCCCGTCGCGGTCCTGGCAGCGGATCTCGGCCGGGGCCGGGGCGCACGGCCCGCGCGAGTACGACTGGGCGCGGATCCCGGTCCGGGCCGGCTGGCAGCGCGGCCGCGGGCACTGGCTGCTGGCCCGCCGCTCGGTCAGCGACCCCAAGGAGATCGCCTATTACGCCTGCTACGGGCCCCGCCGGTCCAGCACCGCCGACCTGGCCTGGGTCGCCGCCAGCAGGTGGCACATCGAGGAGTGCTTCCAGCAAGCCAAGGGCGAGGCAGGGCTCGACCACTACCAGGTCCGCTCCTGGCGGGCCTGGTACGCCCACATCACCTTGTCCATGCTCGCCCTGGCCTGGCTGGCCGCCAGCAAGGCCCAGGCCGAAAAAAGGGGCTCGGCACCAGCGACCCCGGCATGATCGGCTGCACGTTACCGGAGATCCGCCGCCTGCTGACCAGCCTGGTCCAGGCCTGCGCACCCGACCCCGAATGCGTCTGGTCCTGGTCCCGCTGGCGCCGACGACGCCAGTACCAGGCCCGGCTGTGTCACTACCGGCAACGCGGCTATGTGCTCACCTAACCGCCCAGGCGCAGGAGCAGTAACAGGCAGGGCCGGTCCCGGCACGATGCCTACTGCACCTCGACGGTGGTGCTGCCTTCGAGGTCATCGAGCAGGACCGAGATGGCGGCGGTCCGGGCTCGCCCTCCCGTCTAGCGGGCCCCTCCCGGCCGGCGATGCCATCTACGCTGTTCAGGTGCCTTCGTGACAGCCAACTCGACGCATCTGTAAGTCGCCTGCGCCTTCTGATAGCTCGGTGAAAGTCCGTGCGATCATCGAACTCGGACCGGACATGACATGACACGGATGGTCATCGCGCACGCCCGGCCCGCCATGACGTGACGTGCATTGTGCTGACGGTACGGCGACGTGTGGCCGGATCCCGCCCGAGGCGAGGGCCCACCGGTACTCGCCGCAGCCGCGGTCTCACTACTGCCCGGCTGGGCCCGTCGGCAGCTCCGGCTGCCCCCGCCTGCCGGTATCCGAGGCCGTGGTAGTCCGCCCTGCGGGCCACGCGATGATCCACGTCATCCGCTGGGCCATTAGCGCACCCCCGGCACCCTCGCCCAGCGGATGAGCAAACGTCGTCGTGGTCGGCGCTAAGCTGGCCGTCACGGGGTGGTGTAGCCGGGCGTGGCTGTCATGATGGCATCGAAGTCGCATATGAATTGGCTTGGGTTCCAGTCGACCCCGATGGTTACCGTGGCGACATGCTCGGCGGTATCGGGCCCGGAGCCTGTCCGGTACCGGAGAATCAGCTGTGCCCACTGGCCGTTCGGTTCGGCGACGGCCTGAGCGAACTCCTCGTGGTCGCCCGCTGGCACAGAGAAGTTCCCGACCTGCGCGGTCGCGTTAAGGCTGAGGATGTTGTTGAACACGTCCACAGCCTGGGGTCCGTTGAAGTAGACCACCTGAGCGTACGCCTCCACGGTCTCGCAGTCGGCGACGAGTTTCCCGAAGCCGGGAATGACCAGCAGTTCCCGGGACTGACCGTTGGTCAGGGTGAACCCGTAGGCGCGGGACTGGCCGCCGCCCTGCATGAAGTCCGTGGCCGCCAGGCCGCCGAGCAGGCTGGCGTTGAGGCCGGCGACCTGGGTGCTGGAGTTGACGGCGAGCGGGGCGTGGCCGCGGGCAACGTGCAGCCTGAGCGCCGGGCCGGAGCCGGAGTTGGTCACCGAAAGCATGGCCTGCCCGTCCGAGCCAGTCAGCCCGGTCGTGGCGTCGACCCTGTTGGTCCTGCCCAGATTGAACACAGCGCCCGGCCCCGTGCCGGCCAGGGCGCTCGTCGCGGTCAGCAACGCGACCGCCGCTACCAGGCCGCAGGCGGCGCCTTTAACGAACGTAAGCTTCATGACTGCTCCTTCCGCGCCGGCCAGGGGTCGGCTTGCTGACAGCGGCATCTCGTAATGCGTGAGATCATCCTGGACTATGCGCAAGCACCTGCGGGAATGCCCGTGCACCGAGGCATACGCCAGGAACACCCCCACCTGGCAGTTCTCCGTCCGCCCCGCGGTCCCGGAGTACTGCCGCTGCACCCCGGCCGACCGGGTGCCCTTCTTGACGAACCCGGTCTCATCGGCGATCAGCACTCCGCCGGGGTCACCGAGATTTTCGATCACGTAATCGCGCACGTCATCGCGGACCCCGTCCACGTCCCAGTCCGCCTTGCGCAGCAGCCGCTGCATCCCGTCCGGGCTGGCCTCCCCGGCCTGCTCAGCCAGCGTCCGCCCGTTCTTCCGCTCCAGCCCCGCCACATACCGGCGCACCCGGGCCCGCAGCTCGGCACGCGCAAAACGCCCCGCAATCCGCGCATGCAGCCGGTCCAGCTCATCACCAGCCAGATCCACCACCACGCACAGCATCATGCCCTACGGACCGCAAGTGCCGTTGCAGTATTAAGCGTCTCAGGATGAGGCCCGTGAGCGCCTCGTTCAGGTAATCCTCCACGGGGTCCATTGACATGAATACGCTGACTGTCTGGGGCCCGTCAGCGCGTGAGCCGAACGTCAGTAGGGCAGAACGGACAATCGGAGCATAGGCGCGCGCATTGCCGACATGGCTGCAACAAAGCTCGTATCAACCATTCGGCGCGATCTCCCGCGGCGGCAGTCTCGCCGACCACTCACCCACTGTGAGCACACGCCGGTGCCGGGGCTGCTGGGGCTGTTGGCATGCCGATAACGAATTAATTGGTGCCCTACGCGCCCGCGAAGGGACCGGCCGCGACTAGCGGCGCGCGCGGACCGCGGCGGCCAGCCGGGTCAGGCCGTGCAGGGCGTCCACGCACGGGGTCGGCACGCCGACGATCGCGCCGATCTCGCGGACGGCGCCGGTCAGCGCGTCGAGCTCCAGGTCGCGTCCGGCCTCGGCGTCCTGCAGCATCGAGGGGCGGAACGCTCCCAGCTTGCGGGTGACCAAGTTGCGGTCGGTGGGGGTCTCTGTGATCGGGCAGCCAATCCGCGCGCCGATCTCGCGGGCCTCGAGCATGGCGGACTGGCAGAACACGCGCACCAGGTCGTCGTCGAGTATCTGGTCGGCGGTCGCTCCGGTCAGCGCGGACACCGGGCCGACGGTCAGGTTGCCCCACAGCTTGTACCAGACGTCGGCGCGGATGCTGGCCGAAACCGTCACGGTCAGCCCGGCCGCTCGCAGCGCGGCGGCGAGGCTGGCCAGCCGGGGCGTGTCCGTGCCGTCCGGCTCGCCGATGATGATGCCGTTGCCGCTGTGCCGGTGGATCACTCCGGGCGCGGACGAACTCGCGCTCAGGTGCACGGTGCCGCCGATCACCTGGCTGACGGGGATCGCGCTGGCGATCGTGCCGCCGGGATCGACGCTGTCCAGATGCCGTCCTTCGCACGGGCCGCCGAAACCCTCGAAGAACCACCAGGGGACGCCGTTCAGCGTCGACAGCACGACACTGTCCGGTCGCAGGAGCGGGCCGATGCTAGCCGCGGCGGCCGGGGCCGACTGAGCCTTCACCGCGAGGATGACCGCGTCCTGCGCGCCCAGTTCCGCCGCGTCGTCAGACGCGGTCACCTTCGCGGTAATAGTCCCGTCCGCGGACTCCACCCGCAGGCCGTCGGCCCGGATGGCGCTCAGCGTCGCGCCGCGGGCCAGCACCGACGTGTCCGTCCCCGCGTTGGCCAGGCCGGCCGCGATGAACCCGCCGACCGCCCCGGCCCCGACCACACAAACGCGCATGCGGGCTACCTTAACCCTTGTCGGGCCTGGCCCAGATACCGCGCTCGTGCATGAGTTCTATCTGCGGGTCGATCACCTGACGGCGGTACTCGGCGTGCGTGTACGGGGCCCGGTCGAGGTAGAGGTTCTTCGGGTAGACGGGCTGTTCGTAGATCAGCTGGTACTGCTCGGTGGTGAGATCCTTCAGCCAGTTGTCCCACTGGGCGCTGGCCCGGAACTTGCGCAGCGCCTCCACGTCGACAGTGCCCGCCACCCAGGACGACCCGGCGCTGTAGTCGTGCCTGCCGACGATCTGGCCGCGGTAGTCGATGACCGCCGATCCGCCGCCGAACGTGTCGATAGGCGTCTCCGAGTCCGTGTGCAAGTAATAGGTGCCGACGTTGCAGGCGATCAGGTACATGTTGTTGTCCAGGGCGCGCGCCCGGTTCTGGACCTCGAACAGGCCGTTGCCGACGTGCGGGTGCGGATACGGTCCGCGGTAGACGACTTCGGCGCCGTTCATGGCCAGCCCGCGAGCGTTCTCCGGGTAGGAGCCCTCGTTCGCCATCAGGAACCCGAGCCTGCCGATCTCGGTGTCGGCCACCGGGTAGAACGCGTCCAGGTTGCGGCCGTACAGCTCGATCCACTTGTCCCAGACGTTGTGCGGAGTCACGGAGTGCTCGACCGGCAGCAGCGGCACTACCTTGTGGTGCCGGAGGATCAGGTCACCGTCGGGATTGAGGATGAAGCCGACGTTGAAGAAGCGGCCGGGGAACTCGGGATGCCTGGCCTTGGCCTGCGCCATCAGGAACGCGTTCCACTGCCGGGCCAGCCGGCCGAGGTAGTCTGTCTCAGGTCCGGGCACGTCGATCGCGCACTCGCGCGCGAACTGCTCGTGGTCGAGGTCGAGGACCTCGTCGTTGAAGCCCTGCAAGGTTCCCTCGGGGATGGCGATCAGGCGCACCGGCAGGTCCAGGCTGGACAGCCACGACGCCGCCTTGATCAGGTGCGACACGTGCTCGAGGTTGACGGCGATCTCGCCGGAGTGACGAATGCCGCGCATGGTGGGTACCAGGCCGATGGCCTGATAAGGCTCGATCATGGGGTCATCCCTTCGGCTGGTTCGGGCGCGCGCACCCGGGGTTACCTCACTATCTACAGGACCGCCAGCCGCCTGTCTGCCCCGCGACTGTCGGACGGCACGTCAGAGTTGCTGCGGATTTCGTTGAGAATTGTCTACAAATCTACGGAAAGACTTGTCTAGGTCGTTGTTTTATGCGAAAGTCGATGGTAATGACAAAGCTGATTCAGAACGGACGTTGTCGTGGCGCCCGGTGAGCGACGTACTGCCGTTCCCGGGGCAGTCGCCCGGTCGCTGGCTCACGCGGTGCCGCGCTCGTTCTGGCTCGACCAGCCGGACGCGCCCGAGGCGCTGCCCGCGTTCGCCGGACGCACTACCGCTGACCTGACGGTCGTGGGCGGCGGGTTCACCGGGCTGTGGACCGCGCTGCTCGCCAAAGAGCGCGACTCCTCACGCGACGTCGTCCTCCTGGAGGCCCGGACGGTTGGCTGGGCCGCGTCCGGGCGCAACGGCGGGTTCTGCTCGGCCAGCCTGACGCACGGGCTGGCCAACGGGCTCGAGCGGTTCGGCGCCGAGATGCCGGCGCTCGAGCGGCTCGGCGAGGAGAACCTGCGCGAGATCGGCCAGACGATCGCCAAGCATGATATCGACTGCGACTTCTCGCCGACCGGTGAGCTCAGCGTCGCGACGGCGCCGTGGCAGCTCGCGGGGCTGGATGAGTATCGCGACGCGGCCCGGGCGCTCGGCCAGGACGTCGAGGTGCTCGACGCGGCGGGGGTCCGCCGCGAGCTGGACTCCCCGTTGTTCGTGGGCGGGCTGCGGACGGCCGGCGGCAATGCGCTGGTCGAGCCCGGACGGCTCGCCTGGGGACTGCGCCGCGCGTGCCTGGAGGCGGGCGTGGCGATCTACGAGCACACGCCGGTCACGTCGCTCACGTCCGCGGGCGCCGGGGGCGCCGGACTCGAGCTCGCGACGCCGTACGGCCGGGTGCGCGCCGGCCAGGTGGTGCTCGGGACTGGCGCGTTCGGGCCACTGCTGCGCCGGATCTCGAACTTCGTTGTCCCGGTGTGGGACTACGTGCTGATGACCGAGCCGCTGTCCGCGGCTCAGCTCGCCAGCCTCGGCTGGCGGGACCGGCGGGGCGCCTCCGACATGGGGAATCAGTTCCACTACTTCCGGCTGACGAGGGACAACAGGATTCTGTGGGGCGGCTACGACGCCGTCTACTTCAACGGGGGCGGTATCCGCGACGAGCAGGCCTGGCGCCCGGCCACGTTCGCGAAGCTGGCCGCGCACTTCTTCGCTACGTTCCCGCAGCTCGAAGGGGTCTCGTTCACGCACGCCTGGGGTGGTGTGATCGACACGTGCAGCCGGTTCTGCGCGTTCTTCGGCACGGCGCGTCAGGGGCGGCTCGCCTACGCGGCCGGCTACACCGGGCTCGGCGTCGGCGCGACCAGGTTCGGCGCCCAGGTGATGCTCGACCTGCTGGCGGGCGCGGACACCGAGCGGACCAGGCTGGCCATGGTGCGGTCCAAGCCGGTGCCGTTTCCGCCGGAGCCGCTGCGTTCGGCCGTCATCCAGCTGACCCGCGCATCGCTGGCCCGCGCCGACAGGAACGACGGCCGCCGCGACGTGTGGCTCCGCCTGCTCGACCGCCTCGGACTGGGATACGACTCGTAGCTGGTTTACGGATGGGCGTGGCCGGGAATCAGCATGATTCACCTCGATTTGACGAGGGTCTCCGGTGCCCTTAAAGTTCTACTTGCCCTGAGGGGACGGAACGCCGCGAGTCGGCGGGACGGGACCCAGGGAGCCACCAGGAATTCCTCGTCTGGGGTCGCCGCGCGTGTCGTGGGGATCCCGGGCGTTCGGTATGCTGGCGGTACGGGAACTACCAAAAGTCGGCAAAGTTCAACAGAACCGAGTTGACAAGCGGTGGGACTCCGAGTAATGTTCAAGGGTTGCCCCGACGGAGGAACTCCTCTAACCGGTGAGCGTCCGTTTCTTGAGAACTCAACAGCGTGTTAAAAGCCAGTGCATTATATATGTACGAAACCCCCGTCGCGGGATGCGTCTTTGGCGTGTCTCGCACGGTGATAGTCATGGATATCTCTG
>Ga0210390_10001941_pt1 | contig 18971 bp, 14 predicted proteins | sample IncBWH11OmetaG_FD_161050 | JGI IMG/M metagenome (GOLD analysis project Ga0210390, IMG submission 161050) | Forest soil microbial communities from Barre Woods Harvard Forest LTER site, Petersham, Massachusetts, United States - Inc-BW-H-11-O ... | reverse complement strand
TACGGCGGAGCGCTCACAACGTATTTCCAGCACCGGGACGGACACAGCTGGCTACAGATCGACCGCGATCCGAACCTGTCAGCCCATTACCTGGACTGTATCCCCCCTGCCGTCGAGGAATTATTGAAGCTGGAAGAGCTCGACGCCTCAGAGATAGCAGCCGTGTTCCCCCCGTACCTGTGCAGCGCGGACCGCACCGAACTCGCTGCGCGCCTGCGCATCCCGAGCTCACGATTCGTCGACGTCGCGACTGACACCGACCTTTTCTCCTCTTCCTTGCCGTACGGGCTGCAGTATGCCTGGCGGCACAAGCTGGTGAGGCCGGGCGACATCGGGCTGATCGTGGGCGTCGGCTCGGGTGTCCAAGTCGGCTGCGCCACCTACCGCTTCTGATGCCTATGCTGGCGTCGTTCAACGAGAGACGCTGGCTTACATGGTTACTCGTCCCGAAGCTCTGTCGACGGTGCAGCCTGGTTATTTTTCCAGGCGGGGATGACGGCTGCGAATACCGCTGCCAGTATGGCGAACACCCCATATCTGATTGCTTCTGACAATGGGAATACCAAGGGGGTAACGGAACCCACGTCGACAACCGCAGCCCGTCGAACGGCGTCGATGATCGCAACGGACAGCACGCCGCCCAGCAGGGCGCCCGCTGCGCTCGCGACGACGGCTTCGATGGTTGTTACGGCGAACACCTTGGCTGGGGTCGCGCCAAGCGCTTGTATTAGGGCTATCTCGCGTCGCTGCCGAATTCCGAGAAGCAGCAGGGTCGAGGACACCGAGATGAACGCGATGGCGAGTAGACCGTATTTCAACGTGTTCAGTGGCGCTAGAAAGCGGGACTCGCCGCTGGTGACGGCGGCTCGATATCCCGCTGCGTCGACTACCTTGACGGGCTGGCCGAGGTGACTGGATCTAATCTCGGCGGCGATTTGATCAAGTGTCGACTCTGCGGCTGGTTTGACGAAAAGCAAATTCGCAGGCTGAGGACCGAAGATCTGCTCGGCGAGGGGGTAACCCATCTGGATCCTGCGACCACCTACTTCCGGGGTCGCCACAATCGTGCCGACAACCACACTCCGAGCTCTCGGTCCGCTTCCGAGAATGAGCGGGTCGCCCACGTGAATATCGTTTTCGCGGGCAAGAATGCCACCGATGACGAGTTCATTTGCGTTAATGCTCACCTTTGGGGCTTGCCCGGCGAGCACGGTGAAAGAGAAGGTCGGCCGATCCTCGGCTCGTACGTAAGCCATTGATCCATTCCGAAGGGTCATCTCGATTTCCGCCAGTCGCTCAACAGTGTCAACCCCCGGTAAGGAAGAAAGCTTCGCGACGGTGTCGGGGGAAAATCTGGCGTCCATCGACCCCCAGTCGGTAAATCGCGTGGTGGTGGCTACCAGGCGTCCGTCTGCCTGTGCTTGAGCCACGTTTGCGACGCCTCGATCGATGGCGACCAGGAATCCTGAGAGCAGCGTCGCGACCACCACGGGTACCGCGACAGCGCCTGCGATCGCGGTTGTCCGTGATTCGTCCGCGCGCAGTCCGGTGAGCGCGATGGCCAGCGTTGCACCGTGCGTTCGGTCCGGCCGGAGCCGGATCGACGCGATGACCTGCGCACTCAGATATGCTGCGGCCAAAAGCAATCCAGCTATTGTGATAACGACCCCGCCATTGGCAAACCCGGCCTGCCAGGGCTCGAGGCCGCCGGATATCGTGGCCAATCTCGCAACGATGACTCCGGCAAAACCGATGGCGAGCAGCGCCGCCGCTTTGCGCCAGATGCTTCGTGACGTGCTGTCCTCATGGGCAGCACGGCCGGACAGTTCGGTCGCTATCGCAGTGTTCGACGCCGACAGGCTGGGGATGACGGCGGCAAGAACGGCCAACAGCACTCCGGTGCCCAGTCCGACGACGACGACGCCCGTTTCGACCACGACCGGGACGTTGACACCCATAAATCGTTGCGTCAGGTCGCTGGCGCTGGCGACGACTGGATGTGCGATGACAATGCCGATAAGGATTCCGACGACCGATCCGGCTGCGCCAAGCACGGCAGCTTCGGCGAGGAACCCACTGAGGACGGCTAGCGGCGATGCGCCCAGGGCGGCTGCGATCGCGATTTCGCGTCGACGCTCCTCGACCGACAGGCGGGTGAGCTGCGCGATCAGGATGACGCCTACCCCGACCGCGATCAGAGCGAAAATCGCGAGCATCGGGAAAAGTATGGTGTTGACGTTGAATCCAGCTGCGGGGTCATTGCGAGTCAGGACCCTGAATCCCGGTCCTAGTGCGCCCAATGCGTTGACCAGGCGCGCCTGTACTTCCGATGCGCTCGAGTCATTGGCCACTTTCACGTAGACGGTGTCGACCCAGTCGAATCGAGCGAACTGTGCCTTAGCCGCGCTGAGTGGCAACAGCACCACGCGTCCGTTGTTGACGGTATCCAGCTGAGGTACTTGCTGAAGCCTGGGCATCGACAGCTGCCCGACGTCGGTCGCCAGTTTCGCGGAACTGCCTAATGTTTTGCCGAGTGTGGGCGAGGTCGCCAATATCTGTGGTTCTTTTTGGCCGGGTTGGCAGACCTTCGGATCGATGATCCATTGTGCTGAACAGTCGATTCCCAAGGCCAGCACGGTAGTTTCGCGGTCGCCGTCGCGTACCAGCGTGGCTGCACGGATGACCGGTACGAGCACCGACACGCCCGGTACTTTGCGGGCGGTATCGATAGCCGCAGGGCCGATGCCCCCTAGAGTTGCCTCGCCAACGATACGCAACGGCGTAGGACCGGCTATCCGGTAACCGACATCGTCAATAGCGGTGCGAACACTGGTGGTTTCGATCATGACGGCGACAACAATGGCCACCCCGCCGCCGAGAGAAATGGCGGCCAGCACCGCACGCACTGGATGCCGCCGGATAGCCCGGAGGTTGATGATCCGGAGAACGCTGAGCGTCGCGGCTAATGACCGGCGCGCCATGCTACGTTGCGACTCGGATGGATTGGGCAGGTGTCGGTTTCGACGCGACCGTCGAGAAGGGAAACGAGGCGAGGGGCTTCGTCGGCGATCGACCGATCATGGGTTACCAGGACGATCGTTTGACCCGCCGAATTGAGATGGTAGAGGGCATCGATGACGTTATGACCGTTCGTGGTGTCTAGATTGCCGGTGGGTTCGTCGGCGAGTATCACATCCGGTGCCATGAACAACGCTCGCGCGATCGCCACCCGCTGCTGCTCACCACCAGAGAGCTCCGCAGGGACCCGCTTGGCGAATGCAGCTAGGCCGAACTGATCCAACAGTGCCATTGCCCGACCGTACTGGACGCGCCCAGACTCACCGGCTAGCAGACCGGGAAGCATCACATTCTCAGCAACAGATAATCCGGCCAGCAGATTGAACGACTGGAATACGTACCCAATTCTGCGCCCGCGGAGAGCCGCCAACTCCTGACGAGACAGTTGGGCCACACTCCTCTGGTTTATCAGAACGTCGCCGCTCGTCGGCGGCTCTAGCAACCCGAGAATGCTCAGCAGTGTCGATTTTCCCGAGCCCGAAGGCCCGATTAACGCCACGAAATCGCCTGGGAATATTTGCAAATCGATATTTTTCAGGACCGGCGTCACCGTTGGCTCGCGGCCAAACGACTTGCAGAGGTTGTGGGCTTCAAGGACGGCGGCACCATAAATCTCGCCTCGCAGGTGAGGGTTCACCTCAGCGGTGCCCGGGTGCTGCGGATAGGCCAGGGCGGTGATGGACGAAGCTAATAGCGGCGCATTCGCCGATGCCGCGCCCCGGGCCAGCGCCATCTCGAGCGCACTTACCGGAAGCGACGTCGCCGCCTCCAGCGCCGGCTTGATCAGCGGGATGTCAACACCGGAGCCGACAACGACGACTCCCTCCGGGTGCGGCGCCATCTCATCAGCACCCTTGACCATCTCGACGAGCGCGGCCACTGCCTCGTCGTCGTCGTCGGGCAGGAACCGTTGGCGCACATCGGCAACCGATCCATCGGCCGTGTTGACCACAGCCGAAGTCGCGGTGTCCGGCTCGACGTACAACACCGCAGTGTGCGCGTAGTTGGTTGCGTTGCCGACCGCCTGAGCCAGGGCAGCGGTGGACGGCGCGAATAGCGGCGCAGTCACCGACGCCAGTGCCGCGCCCCGGGCCAGCGCCATCTCCGGCTCCTCGGGCGCAGTCACCGGAAGCGACGTCGCCGCCTCCAGCGCCGGCTTGATCAGCGGGATGTCAACACCGGAGCCGACAACGAGGAGTCCCTCCGGGTGCGGCGCGATCTCATCTGCACCGTCGAGCATCTCGACGAGCGCGGCCACTGCCTCGTCGTCGTCGTCGGGTAGGAACCGTTGGCGCACATAGGCGACCGATCCATCGGCCGTGTTGACCACAGCCGAAGTCGCGGTGCCCGGCTCGACGTACAACAGCGTAGTGTGCGCGTGGTTGGTTGCGTTGCCAACCGCCTGAGCCAGGGCGGCCGCGGCCGAAAACGCCGACACCAGCATGACGTTCTCGATCTTGCGGGCCACCAGTCCCTCCCGGAGCGCGGCAGCCTGTGCGGGGTCAGCCCAGGTCACCGCGGTGGATGTCACCTGGTAGCCGCCCTCAGCGGCATCCTCCCGGGTGCCCAGAATCGCCGAGATGACCTGATCGAGCGCGGTGATGGTTTGCGCGTCGCCGTTAATTGTGGTGTCGAAGTTGTGCTGGTCGACGATGACGCCGTCCGCGTTCCCGGCCTCCACCAGCACCAAGCGGACCGTCGTTGGTGTCATCGAGACACCAAGTACAACGTCCACCAGTCCTCCACGTCCTCCACGTCCGGCACCTAGCGCCGACGCCACGTCGCTGGACGCTTCTCAAGGAATGCACACATGCCCTCTTGGGCATCGTCGGCGCACGCGTTCATCGCCTTGACTGCCTTCGTCAGGTCGTAGGCAGTGTGTTCGTCGAGCTCAATCTGAGCGTAGAACGCTTCCTTGCCAAGCGTAGGAGGGTTGTTGTCTGAAATCGTCGTTGCCTCGATGCAGTAGCGGACTCACGTTGCGTTCCTCTGCGCCATCGCCACGCCATTTCGATGCATGTACGACGTATATGCAGTCCTATACAGGGTATATCTGGCGACATGGCGAACAGAAGAACCGTCAGGTTCGATTCCCGTCAGCTCCACCATAAAACGCCAGGCCAACGTACATTTTGCTGATCTGGTAACCCTCTACCACTGACCGATCGGCGTCGGGGCAGGCACCGCGCGGGCAGCTGCGGCATTACATGGGGCAGCTGCGGTCATTCGAACCACCGCGCTCTTTGTCGAAGTCGCCCGTATGCTCCGCGTCGCGGTGTCCGCGCTCCTAGGCTTTGGGGATGCGCATGCGGTGGCCGTTAATTGGCCGCTCGGAGGAGATGCGGGCTATCGAGGCCGCCATCTTGGCTTCGGATGTATCCGGGATCGTTGTTTACGGCGCGGCGGGTGTGGGGAAGAGCCGCATCGCCCGTGAGGCCTTGTCGGCTGCTGAGTCCCACGGTTGCGAAGGCCGGTTGGCGGTCGGCACATCCTCGGCGCGCGCAATTCCGCTGGGTGTTTTCTCCGCGTGGGCGCAGTCGGATGTCACGGACACCGTTCAGTTGCTTCGCGGGGTGATTGAGTCGCTGGCTTCCGCAGCTGCGGGCGCCACAGTGGTGGTGGGTGTTGATGACGTGCATTTGCTCGACGATTTGTCGATATTCGTGGTGCACCAGATTGTGCAGCGCGGCGCGGCGAAAGTGATTCTCACCATTCGCGACGGTGAACCGATTGCCGCCGCTGTGCAGGAGATATGGAAGGTCGGCCGGTTCGACCGGCTTGACCTGCAGCCACTGTCGCTCGACGAAACCACCACGCTGCTGTCGGCGACCTTCGAGGGACCGGTGGATCCGGATGCGGCTCAGCGGCTGTGGAAGCTGACTCGCGGCAACGTTTTGTATCTACGGAATATCGTCGAGCAGGAGGTCGCCGATGGCCGAATCGTGCGACAGCACGGGTACTGGCGGTGGATCGGTGATCCGGTCATGCCGCCCGGTCTTGTCGAGCTGATCGAATCCCGCATCGGGGCCCTGCTTGGGCCGGTTAGCGATGTGGTCGACGCGCTGGCTGTCGGGGAGCCGATCGAACTTGCGGCCCTAAGGCGGATCACTGATCCGGCCGCGGTCGAGGAAGCCGACACCCGCGGCCTCATCACGCTCGAGCCGGTAGTCGGCCGTGTGCAAGTGTGGGTGGCGCATCCGCTGTACGGTGAGGTACGTCGCAGGCGCGCGGCACCCACCCGGCTGCGACGGTTGCGCGGACTGGTCGCCGCCGAACTCGCCGCAGCCGATGACCACGACGACATACAAGTCGTGGTGCGCCGCGCCACGTTGAGTCTCGACTCCGACCTCAAACCCGACGCCGACCTGCTCGTTAGGGCAGCCCAGGGCGCCGTCTGGCTGGCGGATCTGACGCTCGCCGATCGACTCGCGGAAGCAGCAGTCCGCGCCGGAGGGGGGCCGGAACCGAATTTTGTTCGAGCGCATGCACTTTCGTGGTTGGGCCATGGCGAGGAGGCCGACGCGGTGCTCGCCGAGATTGACAGCGGCGCGTTGACCGACGGCGAGCACGCCAGATTGGCGTTCCTCCGGGCTAGCAACATGCTCTGGGCGCTCGGTGACCCTTCGCGCGCGAAAGAAATCATCGACGAGGCGTCCCGCATCAAACCCCCGCAGGCGCGCAGCTATATCGACGCTTTCCTCACGATTTACTGGTTTGCGATGGACCAGCCGGAGGCGGCGACGCAAGCGTCGAGAAACCTCGCATTGGACGACCTGCCCGCCGTCGTTGGCGCGGAGATAGCGTGGGTGCTCGCTGTCATCGCCGCGGACGCGGGACGCACCGGCGAAGCGGTGGCCGTCGCAGAGGCGGGCTACACCGCTGCGACACGCTCATTTGACGCCCCGCACATGAGGTTCAACATCGCTGATGCACACATCAGCGCGCTGCTGCTGTCTGGGCGGATCGGTGACGCCGTTGAGGTGGCCGAACGGGTGCGCCAGCAGGCCGCCGATCTTCCGGGCGCGGCTCAGTTAATCGGCTCCGGCGTGGCAGGTCGGGCTGCGCTTGGGGCCGGCCGCCTCGATACCGCATGTGTGATGTTGGAACAGGGGGCAGAAGGATTGTCCGCCTCGCATGCCATCGGCTGGGGGTACCGCTATCACATCCCGCGCACGACCGCACTGGCCGTGCGTGGTTCAACTGGCGAGGCAGCCGCCATACTCGCCGTGCTGGACAAGCTGCGGCGTCCTTTCCGGTCGCTCGACTACGAAAGCAGCTTGGCCCGGGCGTGGGTGGTCGCGGGCCAGGGCGCCGTCAGTGAGGCAATCGGTGTCTTGTTGTCGGCAGCCGAAAAGGCGTCAGCTAAGGGGCAATTCGCGGCGGAGGTGGTCTGCCTGCAGACCGCCGCCCAGTTCGGTGACCGTTCGGGCTCACTCAGATTGCGCGAGCTCGAAACGATCGTGGAGGGACCACGTGTTGGCGTCGCTGCGCAGTTCTCGTCTGCCCTGCGTGACGGCGACGCCGCTGAATTGGCCGCGGTGTCAGAAGAATTCGAGCGCATGGGCGACCTCGTTGCCGCCGTCGATGCGGCCGCCCAAGCCGCCCTCGCGTATCGCGGCCAGGGCCTACGGGGATCGGCGTTGGGATGCGCGACACGGGCAGATGCGCTGGCCGAACAATGTGGCGGCGCGTGGACTCCTGCGCTTCGTCAGGCAAGCGAACCCGTGCCGTTGACCGATCGCGAACGAGAGATCGTGATGCTGATCGGTGAGGGATTGTCCAACCGCGCGGTCGCCGAGCGACTGACTGTTTCGGTACGCACCATCGAAAGCCACATCTACCGGGCCATGTCAAAGACCGGAACCACCAGCCGCGATGAACTCGCCGCCCTGATACCCCGCCACAGAGCGTGAACAGAGTGACAGCGCCTCTGACGGCGTGTGCGCGGCGCCGGCGATGATTTCAGTATCGCCATACTGAGTCGGTACCACAAAAACACATGCATGCTGCACAGATGGCCGATGAATTTAGCCAGCGCGAGCGGGCGCTGCGCCGGCTGCCGTTACCGTATTCGCTCGCGTTGAGGCTGCGCGACGCCGGAATCTCCGCCGACGTGATCTGTCAGTACGTCAACGTCGAGCAGGCCGCCCTGGATGGCCTGTACCGCATGGCCGAAGCGAAACTTCTTGCGGCACAAAACGCAACAGATGATCGCAATCACGGGTCCCAGTGAGGCAGCCGAGCGCACCACTCTGAGGTCGCGGGCAGACAGTTGCCCTTCGTTCAGGCGCGGACGCCGCTTGGACACTGCGGTCTGGGCATCGCGCCCTTCGGGCGGCTGTTACCTGCGGCCGGTGGTCGGGGCGAGGCGGGCCATCCCGCGCAGGATCCACGGTGTGCGCCTGGCCATCGCGGCAACGGCGCGGTCCGAGCGGCGCATCGCGGTCCGAGGGCCGGGGGTGGGCGTTGACACCAGTTGCGCCTCGGCCGATCCCGCCCGCGGGCCGTGGCGATCGACCGCCAGCAGTTGCCAGGTGCCGGGTACCCCGCGCAGCTCGACGCTGCCGCGGTCCTCGAAGCCGGTGCCCGAGCCGACGACCAGGTCACGCACGGTGCGCGAGACGAGGATTTCCCCGGCGCCGGCCTGGCCGAGGATCCGCGCGGCGATGTGTACGGCGATTCCGCCGATGTGGTTGTCCCGCAGTTCGCATTCGCCGGTGTGAATGCCGGCGCGGATCTCGATACCCACTGTCTCGGCGTCCGCGCGCAAGGCCTCGGCGCAGCGGATGGCCTGCGTCGGGCCGTCGAACGTGATGAGGTGGCCGTCGCCGGTGCTCTCCACCACCGTGCCGCCGAATCGTTGCGTGAGCTCCGCGGTGATCTCATCGAACCGGTGCAACACCGCACGCCACCGCTCATCGCCGGTCGCAGCCGCGTGTTGCGTGGAGGCGACCATGTCGGTGAACAACACGGTGCGCAGGGCGCGACGTGACAGAGATGGCGCGGCATGGCTGCCGGTGAGGAACTCCTCGACCTCGGTCAGGATCCGGTCGGGATCGGCGAGCCAAGGCACGTGGTCGTTGCCGTCGACTTCGAGCAACCGCGCACCGGGGATATGGTCGGCGAGGTACCGGCCCTCCTGCACCGGAATGACTTCGTCGCGGGCATGGATGACCAGGGTGGGTGCGCTGATCGTCGGCAGGATCGACCGCACGTCCATCCGAAACGCCGCTTCGAGTGCAGCGCGCGCCATCCCCGGGCTGGCGCTCATGCGCTCGGCCATTGCGAGCTGGCGTATTGACCGCACCGACGGCAGGAGAGCTTTGGTTGCCTCGCCGCTGCCCCACGCCGAGCCGGCGGCGCGGGCCCAAGCCTGCCAGCGGGCGAGTCGCTTCACCGAGGGCGTGTAGTCGTTACCCAGCTCGGGCACCAGGCGCGCCCGCAGCTCGGCCGGATCGCGGTCCAGGTCGTCCCACCCGGCGAAGCCGAAGTACGCGAAGGTGCCGGTGAGAATCAACGCCTGCGTTCGCTGCGGTCGTGTTGCCGCGAAGACGATGGAGGCCGGGCCGCTCTCGCTTCCACCGAAAAGCACCGCTCTTTCGAAGCCGACGGCGTCCATGACGGCTTCGATCTCGGCCGCCCTCTCATCCACCGTGCGAACATGCGGGACCGGGTCCGACAGCCCCACCCCGGCCTTGTCAAACAGAAGGACGCGACAGAACGTGGAAAGCCGCTCGAAGAAGGCCACGATTTCGGGCACGGTCCAGGCCAGCTCGATGTGGCTGACGAACGACCCGGCGAAGACGAGGTCGATCGGCCCGTCCCCGAACACCTGATACGCCAGGCTCAGATCGCCGCAGGCAGCGTACGACGTTTCCGGCACCGCATGAGCGTACTGCTGCTCTGGGGACCGACCTTCGACTTTGTGCAGTTTGCTGCCGCTCTATAGAGCCCGTGCCTCAACTGGCAAAGTGGCAGCTGCCGGAGGCGTTCACAAACTGCGCGGTGTTCGTAGCCCGCTTGGTCAGCTCGCGGCGTTCATCCAGCAGCGCGTCCGCCACGTCTATCGACGGCAGCGGCCCGCCCCGCTCCCGAGCCGCACGGCGGAGAGCCGCCACCAATCGCAGCTCGGAGTCGATGGTGTCGATGTCGCGCATGCGGGCCTGGGAGGTCTTGGCGCAGGAGTAGTCCCCATCGCGCATAGACAAGGTCGCCAGATTGGCTGAGCCGGCACAGATCCCGCCGAATCATTTGGAATTAATGATCCCGATTCTCGCCGTAGGCGGCCTCGTCGCCGTGAGCGCGGGCCAGCAGTGCACGCAGCCGCAGGAGCCAGGTTTCACGGATGACCGAACCGTCGGCGGGCGCGGTTGTGAAAACCGGAGACCTGTCCGGCATCTTCGATTTCGCGCACCGCGCGACCGTCGGGCCTGAGCACACCGGGCGGTATCTTCAACGGTCTCGCAGCCGCTGAACTGGGCCGTCGCCAGATCCGCATGGCTGTGGCAACCTCCAGGTGTTTGGCGCGCCACGGTCTGCTTAGGTCGTGCCGTGACGTCACTGAAGCAACAACTCCGCGACACGGTCGCGATCCGATGGTCGTCGCCCTGCTGCTCGGAATCGCGGTCACGCTGAACGAAGAGGCTGCGGCAGTCAGGACCCGCACCATGACGGTTTATCGAGACACCCTGACACGTCAACTCCCCACCGAGACGATCTGCGCACCCGCTACGACGAACTGATCCTGGCAGCCGAGACCTAGGTAGACCGGTGCGAAATCTGCGAAAACCTCAGTAGTCCACTACGCACGCCGCCGCGCCCCGGGAGTGCGACGCTGAGTCTCGCAGGTTCGGCGACAGGAGACATGCATGACTGACCACACTGTCGAGGGTGTGACCGGGGTGTATCCCAGCGAGCCCGCGGTCACCTGCAGCTGGTTCACGCTGAGGTCGGCACGGTGTGCGGCGACGGGCTGCTCCCCTGCCGCGATCCGGCCCCAAGTCGATTCGGCTGGCCGGATGACGACGAGCCCGAGCACGACATCACCCTTCTGGCCTGGTGATTAAACATCGAGGGCTAAGCGGTCCAGTTCACACGTTTCCTGAATCAATGTCATCAAAACCGCGCATCGCGCCGGGGAGGTATCACATGGTCGAGACGGTCGAGGTGGCGGCGCTGCCGCTGGCACCGAGGAACCCGCTGCCCCGTATGCAACAGATGAAGGCTCTTAGGGCTTTTCACACCGGTTGTGAAGCGTTGCGGGATGCGGGCGGATCGGTGACGCGTGTGACCCCCACATGGATGCTGCCGCCCTTTGTGGTCACTACGTCACCCAAGGGTGCCCGAGACGTTCTCAGCCGTAGTTGCCCATTTATCGATAGGTCGCAGCCTATCTACACCGAACACCGGCGACTTTTCGGCGGCTCGTTATTCAACTTCGAACACGACGCGTGGCTGCCCCGCCGGCGTGCATTGCAGCCAGCGTTCACCAAGCAGCACGTGACGCAGTTCGGCGGGCACATGGCCGAGTGCGCCGACAAGCTTTCGCATGCGTGGGGCGACGGCGCGGAACTCGACCTCGATCACGAGTGCCGCCGATTGACGCTGCGCGTGTTGGCTCAATCGATGCTTGGTTTGGACCTCGACGGACGGTTCGATGTGCTGCTGGCAGAGCCGCTTCGCGCCGCCGTGACCTACATGACCGATCGCGCCGTACGGCCGGTCCGTGCCCCGTGGTGGCTGCCGACCGCCGCCCGGCGGCGCGCACGCGCTGCCAGTGCCACCTTTAATAGACTCGCCAATGACATTCTCCAAGCCTGCCGGGCCGACCCGACTCGCGACGCACCACTGGTTCGCGCGCTGATCGACGTCGCTGACCCGGATACGGGACGGGCGCTGTCCGACGAGGACATTTGCCGAGAACTGGTCGTATTCTTGGGGGCCGGGTATGACACGACGGCGACCATCCTGACGTACGCGCTATGGGCATTGGGCCGTCATCCCGAGCTGCAGGACCGGGTAGCGGCGGAGGCCGCTGCAGTGGGCGACCGGCCACTGACCGCCGACGACGTCCCCCGGCTAAGTTACACCGTTCAGGTGCTGAACGAGGCGCTGCGCTTGTGCCCACCGGCACCCGTAGCAACCAGGATGGTGACGAAGGATTTCGAAGTCGACGGCTACCGGGTCGAAGCTGGCAGCTGGGCGATAGTGGGGATCTACGCCATGCATCGCGACCCCGCTTTATGGGACTCTCCCTTGGTGTTTGACCCCAACCGATTCAGCCGAGCCAATTCCAAAGACCGGGATCGCTGGCAGTACCTGCCGTTTGGTGGCGGACCGCGGTCGTGCATCGGTGATCACTTCGCCATACTCGAAGCGACCCTGGGTCTGGCGACCATCATCCGGCACGCCGAAATTCATCCGCTCGACGACGACGACTTTCCCCTAGCCGTGCCTTTCACCATGGTCGCCGGTGCCCCGATCCGAGTCCGTGTGCGGCCGCGGAAATGAACTACACACGACGGCGTTGAGCCCGTGGCGAGCCCGAAAGTTCCACCAGCCGGTGTGGTCCGTGCCGTCGAGCGAGTGCGCCATGTTTTGGATCGCGTGCACCAACGCAGCGCCCCGCCGCCCCTCGTGGTGCTGGAGAAGATCTTCGGCGCCTGGACTGCCCAGGGCATCGCCGTGGCGGCCGAGTTGAAGGTGGCCGACGCGCTGACCGACGGCCCGCTGACCATTGACGAGTTGGCCGGCCGGGTGGGCGCCGACGCGGACGCCCTCGCGCGACTGCTGCGCGCGCTGATCGGCGAAGGCATCTTCGCCAGGCGCCGCGACGGCCGCTACGCGCTCAACGCGCAGGCGTCCGCATTGCGCTCGGATGCACCGGTGTCCGTCGCCGGGATGGCCCGCTTCGTGGGACTGCCGGAGCACCGCGAACACTGGAGCCACCTGGTCGATGCAATCAGGACAGGCGAGGCGGTCATCCCGCGGCTGCGCGGCAAGCCCGGGTTCGAGTACCTCGCCGAACATCCGGAGATAGCCGCGGTCTTCAACGACGCGATGACGAGCGCCTCGGAGTCGGCCATCGCCCCGGTGGTCGCCGCATACGACTTCACGCCGTACCCGACCATTGTCGACGTCGGCGGTGGACACGGCCGGCTGCTGTCGGCCATCCTGGCCGCCACCCCATCCTCCAGGGGCGTCTTATTCGACCTGCCAGAGGTAGTCGAGGGGGCACCCGAACTGCTAGGCAGACATGGTGCCGCGGAACGGGTCGACATCGTCGCCGGCTCCTTCTTCGACAGCATCCCGGCCGGCGGTGACGTGTACATCTTGAAGAACGTCATCCATGACTGGCCGGACGCCGAGTCGATCGCCATCCTGAGCAAGGTCCGCGCGGCAGCGGCCGCAGGCAGCACGCTGCTGCTCGCCGAGTTGGTGCTGCCCAATCACGACCGCGGGTTTATCGGCAACTGGATCGACATGGAGATGTTGATCGCCCAGGCTGCGCGCGAGCGCACCGCCGCCGAATACGGCGCGCTGCTGAAACGTTCGGGATATCAACTGACGCGCGTGGTGCCGACCGCCCACCCGCTCAGCCTGGTCGAGGCTGAGGCCGTCTAGAGGCCTTATCCCCGGGTCGCTCCGCTATGGCCCGCCGGCGCGATCTTGCCGGCAACTTGCGCACGATGTCTTTTGCGGAATGCCGCTTCCGACCAGCCATCTTCCTAGTGTCACGGATCGGCGAGTACTGGATGAAATCCGATCGGACGCCGGCCGCTCTGGCTGAGTAATTCCAGCGCGTAATTACGGCGCGGCTTTCCCGACGGCGTCTTCGGCAAGGTGCCTGCGGGGAAAAGCCGTACCTCGTGAGGCGCGTGGCCAATTTCGCGGTGCACCCGGGCGGTGATATCGCGGCGGATCCTTACGCCCACGTCCTTCTCGTTCGCCGTGTGCACTTCGGCGAGCACCGCGAAGGCTTCCCGCTCGGCGTCGACTCTCAGCGCGATCACGCAGCCCTTGCGCACACCGTCGACACCTTCAGCCGCACGCTCAATGTCGTGTGGATACAGGTTCTTCCCCGCCAGCACAATGAGATCCTTCGTGCGGCCGCACACGTAGAGGCGCCCCTGCTCGTCGAGGTAACCGAGATCGCCGGTGTCGAACCAACCGTCATCGCCCGCGAGTGGCACGACGCCGCCGGCGGTTAGATAACTGTCGGCGATCGCCGGTCCACGGACCTTAATAGCGCCGATCTGCCTGGGGGCCAACGCCTTTCCATCACGGGCGATGAGCACCTCCATGCCGGTTAGGGGGTGACCGACGCATACGACGTGCTGTGCATCAGCCGAGTTGGTCGCAACCGGCTGCGCACGGTGGGCGTCGGCGACGGCCTGCCGGGACACCGTGTCGACAATCGCGCGCTCGTCTGCCGCCGAGAGCGTCACCGCCAAGGTCGCCTCGGCGAGCCCGTAGGCCGGCATCACCGCGCTGGGTCGCAGGCCAAACCGCGCAGCGGCGGCGGTGAAGTCGGCCACATCCCGGTGATCGATTGGTTCGGCCCCGTTCACCGCGATCCGCAAGCAGGACAGGTCGATCTCGGCCGGATTCGCTCGTGGCAGGTGGCGAGCCATTATCGAATACCCGAAGTTCGGTCCCGAGGTGATGGTCCCTCGGTGCCGGCTGATCAACTCGACCCAGCTCAGTGGGCGTCGCAGGAACTGCTCGGGCGTGACGACGACGGTGTCGACACCCAACTGCATCGGGAAGCACAGAAACGCGATCATGCCCATGTCGTGCGACAGCGGTAGCCAGGTCACCATTACGTCCGCGTCGACATCGAGCCGAAATGCATGCCATAGCCCGACGGCGTGCGCGGCTATGTTGCCGTGACGGATCTCGACGGCCTTGGGCACGCCGGTAGACCCGGAAGTCAGTTGGCGCAGTGCGATATCGGTCTCGGCGGCGTCGTCCTCGGCGCCGAGCTCGATCGGTTCGGCCTCGCGCAGGGACTCGACGGTGCAGACGGTCACACCATGGCCGGCCAGCTGATCGAGCACCTTCGAGAAGGGCTCGCCGACGACGACCGCATCGGCATCGACCAACCGGATGGCTCGCAGGGTGTCGTCGAGCCAGACCGCCAAATCGGCCCGAGGGGTCGGGCACTGCAGCATCGTGAGCGCGGCGCGGCTCAGCCAGACCGCCTGGGCAAGGGGTGCGACGTCCGCCGCTTCCGAGGCCAGCATCGCGACCGAACCATGCCGGCCGACTCCCTTGGTGGCCAGACCGCCGGCCATTCGTTTGGCCTGCTCGTGAACGTCGCGCCATGACATCCGTACTGGTTCGGCCACTGTGCCGGTGGTCAACCCGCGCTGCGACGACGCCGCAGCACCGAGTATGCCGCGGGTGAATACGCTCATACCAGGCTCCCCTCGCCGACGTTGTCGACTCGCGCCACCACGAAGTCGACGAGACCGCCCACGCTGTGAATATGAGGCAGCACGTCGGAGACCGACATGTGCTGCAGTTCCGGATATTCGCTTCGTAGCCGGCTGAGTAGGCGCAGTTGCAGCAGTGAGTCGTAACCGAGATCGTCATCGAGGCGGCTGGACCTGGCCACCTTGGCGGCCGAATAGCCGCCCACTTCAGCGATCAACGCCATCAGTGCATCTTCCGGGCCCGGCGGTGTCCGCGCCGCCTGGTGTTGCTCGACTGCGGTGACGATCGCGGACTGGACCGGTGCCGGCGCCGCCACACCACCGGCAAACCAGAACCGGTTGGAGGTGTCGAAGACGTATGGCGCAATCCGGTGCAGTGGACCGGCCGGTGAACCGTACAACGGCGACAGGTCTGGGGAGTACCCGCCGCGCAGCAGCGCCGCGGCCGCGCCCAGTAGTTCTGTGCCGTCGGAATCAGGTCCGCGGCACAGTGCCAAAGACTGGGTCTGCTGCGGGAGTCCGCACTGCCGGGCCAGCGTGAGCAGTGTGGAGCGCGGGCCCGCTTCGGCGACATAGTCGACACCACCGGAGCCTGCGGCGGCCGCAAGTGCATCGAAAAACCGTACCGGCGAACAGATCTGGCCGACCCAGTAGTCGACATCCATTTCGTGGCCAGGGACTTCTTTGCCGCGCACGGTGGAATATAGCGGGAACTTTGATGCGGCCGGTGTGAGCCCCGCCAGTTCACGGCGGAGATCGGCGGCAATGGGCTCCATCAACGGCGAATGAAACGCATGGGACACCGTCAGGTGCACCGCCTTGCTGCCCCTGGCGCGAACGGCGTCGTAGACTCGCGCCACCGCATCGGCGGCACCGGAGATGACCACCGAGCGTGGCCCGTTGACCGCCGCGATCACGCACCCGGACCCCGAGGCGACCAGCATCTCGGCCTGGTCGGCGTCGAGATCGATCGCGATCATCGTCCCACCGGGCGGCAAGGAGCCCATGAGCCGTCCTCTGACCGCGGCGAGCATCGACGCGTCGTCGATCGAGAGGACACCGGCCAGACACGCCGCCGCGACCTCGCCGACGCTGTGGCCAATGCCGAACGCAGGACGAATCCCACTCTCTAGCAACGTCTTACCGAGCGCGTATGAGACCGCGAACAATGCGGGCTGCGCCAGGCTGGTGTGGTGGATTTTAGAGTCCTCGCCAAGGATCACCGCAAGCGGATCAGTGTTCAGGTGCGGGCGCAGGGCGGTAGCCGCAGCATCCAAATGTCTTCGATAGCAGGGATTGGCATCGTAAAGCGGCCGCGTCATACCCGGGAACTGGGTTCCTTGTCCCGGGCACAAGAAGCCGATACCGGCCGGGGCCTTGCGCTGCGGGACGGACGACGCCAGCTCCGCGCGGGTGCCGGCGAGATACTCCTTCAGTCCACCGATCAGCGCGCTGCGATTGCCGTGCAGCACAAAGCGGTGCAGCTGTGATCGCTTTACCTGGTTGGTGGCGCGACAACAGGAGGACACCAGTTGATCGTCGAGCCCATCCAGCGCCGGCGCGAACGAGTCGACGTTGCGTCGCAGTGCCTGCTCTGAGGGCGCGGAGATAATGAGGACACCGGTCGCACCCGACGTGGCGGGCAGCGCGGCCGGCGCCGACTCCAATACCGCGTGCGCGTTACTGCCGCCCAGTCCGAACGAGCTGACGGCTCCCAGCGTGTGCGGCGCCGAGAGTTCCTGCGGGCAGTCGGCCAGGCGCAGGCCGTGCTCGTCCAACCGCAGACCCGGATTCGGCCTGTCTCCGAACACCGTTGGCGGCAGCACACTATGGTGCAGTGCCAGGCACGCCTTGACGAACGCTGCGATACCGGCGCTGCCTTCGGTGTGGCCGATATTGCCCTTGACCGAACCCAGCAGGCATGGTTGGCCGCTGCGCGTCTTGTGCACATCACCGAGCGCTGCGACCTCGATCATGTCGCCGAGAACCGTGCCGGTCCCATGGCCTTCGACGAAGGTGATGTGTTGCGGGTCAACCTCTGCCAGGGTCAGCGCACGGTGCATCAGCGCCACCTGGGCCCGGCGGCTGGGAGCGGTGATGCCGTTGCTGCGGCCGTCGTGGTTGACGACCGAACTCTTCACGACGGCGTAGATCGGCTGGCCGTCCGCGACGGCGTCGTCCAGTCGACGAAGGACGACCGCGGCCACTCCCTCACCCCGGCCGATCCCATCAGCGGACTGCCCGAACGGTTTGCAGCGGCCATCGGGCGCTGATAGCCCGGCTTGGGTGTAGAAGATCGAAAGCGCAGGTATCAGAATGACATTCGCGCCGGCGGCGATTACGGTGTCGGTGTCCCCGGAACGCAGGGCGGCACATCCCTGGTGCACGGCCGTCAACGAGGACGAGCAGGCTGTGTCGATAGCCATGCTCGGTCCGGTGAGGTTCAGGTGATACGAGATGCGATTGGCCGTCATGAAGTAACCGTTGCCCGCACCGCTGAATGAGGTGAGCCCGGGGAAGTCGAGCATCGCGAGGTTGCCCCACTCGGCGGACATCAGTCCGACGAACACACCGGTCGGTGTGCTGGCCAGCGATGGGGGGTCGACCCCCGCGTCTTCCAGTGCGCGCCAGCAAGTCTGGAGCAGCAGGCGCTGTTGCGGGTCGAGCGTGGCCGCTTCGATCGGCGCGATACCGAAGAATTCGTTGTCGAAAGCGTCGACGTCGTCGATGAAATGGCCGCGTCGGGTGTTCATCGACCCGGCGATGCCGTCGGGGTGATAGAACGTTTCGACGTCAAAACGTCGTGACGGCACTTCGGTGTCAGTGACGATGCCGTCCATCATGAGCCGCCAGAACGCGTCTTTGTCTGGTGCCCCGGGGAAGCGGCAATCGATACCGACCACCGCGATCGGTATCACCCTACCGCTCGCTGCTCGGCGAGGTAGGCCGCAATCCCGTCGATGGTCGTGCAGTCCCACACTATGGTGGTCTCGACGTCGAATCCCTTCTCGTAGTTCAAGTCTGCGCACAACGCCGTGCCGGAGATGGAGTCGATCCCACAGTCGGCTAATGGGATGTCTGTGCTAATGGCGTCCGGCGGTACACCGAGGTAGCTGGCGACCTTCACGGTCAGCCAGTCGATAATTTCGTCGTATCCCGGGGCAAGAGCGCTCATCGGATCGCTCGATCACGCTTCACGGCTTCGGGAACCGCCAACCCGCCGAACGAGATCTGGCGATGCACGACACCGCTGATCCATGTCTCGAACCGCGCGCCGCCGGCCAGTGCCGCACTTCCGATGAGCGGGAGACCGGCCACGATGCCGATCGCCAAGCCGACCACGAACATCACCAAGCTCGCGGCATGCGCTGCGGCGCCGAATCTTCCGGCCGACCGCACCGTCACGCCCCATTTCCGGAACAGTCGCCCGGCAAAGAGATCCGCCGCTGCCAGAGT
>Ga0210390_10001940_pt1 | contig 18973 bp, 17 predicted proteins | sample IncBWH11OmetaG_FD_161050 | JGI IMG/M metagenome (GOLD analysis project Ga0210390, IMG submission 161050) | Forest soil microbial communities from Barre Woods Harvard Forest LTER site, Petersham, Massachusetts, United States - Inc-BW-H-11-O ... | reverse complement strand
AGCATCAGCGGCTACGGGCTCCGCGGTGGAGACCGCAACCGGCCGGCGTACGACATCGGAGCCTTCTGGGCGCGCTCGGGGTTGTCGGTACAACTGGCCAATAGCGAAGGGGTGCCGTTGAATGCCCGCGGGGGCATCGGTGACCACATCAGCGGGCTGGCCGCGTTGGCCGGACTGTTGGCCGCCGTGCTCGAGCAGCGGCACACGGGCCGCGGCCGGGTCGTCGAGGTGTCGCTGCTGCGGACCGGGAGTTACGTGCTCGGGTGGGACCTGAGCCTGCAGGCCAACTTGGGCAAGGTCGCGCCTGCTGAGGCCCGGCATTCCAACCAGACACCGCTCATGAATTCGTACAAGACCAAAGACGCGAGGTGGCTGTTCTTCACCGGCTTGGAGGCCGACCGCCACATCGGAAACATCTGTCGAGCACTGGGGCGCGAGGACCTTCTGACCGATCCACGCTTTGCCGACGCGCGTGCCATCCGCAAGAACCGCGTCGAGGTCATCGCCACGCTGGACGAAATCGTCGCGACCGAGACCCTCGAGGTCTGGGCCGAACGTTTCGACCGTGAGGGTGTTTGGTGGGCGCCTGCCCAAGGCCCGGCCGACGTGCTGGAGGACGCTCAGCTTCTGGCAAACGATGGCATCGTGGAGCTAGGGGACGACGCCGGTGGGCCGAAACAGCGTTCCGTCAACGGGCCGGTCAGCTTTTCCGATGCGCGCGTCAGGCCGTCAACTCCGGCTCCGCAACTGGGCGAGCACACCGACGCCGTCTTGGCGGAGCTCAGCGCGCGGTCAAGCCACGAGAAGAAAGACGCGGAGCCTCAACCCTGAGCGCGGGCGCGGGCCAGGAGTCCACGGGCGATGACCAGACGCTGGATCTCATTGGTCCCCTCGCCGATCACCATGAGCGGCGCGTCGCGGTAGAGGCGTTCGACGGGGAACTCGGTGGTGTAGCCGACGCCACCGAGAATGCGCATCGCCTCCATGCTGAGATCGAGCGCCGTCTCGCTCGCGAAGAGCTTGGCCATGCCCGCCTCGACGTCGCAGCGCAGCCCTTGGGCCTTGCGCTCGGCCGCGCTCTTGGTCAGTAGTCGCGCCGCCTCGAGCCGGGTCGCCATGTCGGCCAGCTTCAGCTGAATGGCCTGGTGCTCACCAATGGGTTTGCCGAAGGTCTCGCGCTGTTGCGCGTAATCCAGCGCAGCGTCGAACGCTGCCCGCGCGACGCCCACAGCCCGTGCTGCGATGTTGATGCGCCCGATCTCGAGCACGCCGAGGATCTGGGGCAAACCACGTCCTGCCTCGCCGATCAGATTGGCGACCGGAACACGATGATCCGAGTAGGCCATCTCGACCGTCTCGATCCCGCGGTAGCCCAGTTTGCTCACGTTCTTGCTGACTGAGATGCCCTCGTAGCGCGGCCCTGGTTCCTTCTCGACGATGAGGGCCGAGATGCCTTCCTCGGTCCGCGCCGCCAACGCCACGATGCTGGCCCGTTCGCCGTTGGTCACCCATGCCTTCGTGCCGTTGATGACGAACTCCTCCCCGTCGCGCTGGGCTCGGCAGGACAGGTTGCGCGTGTCGCTCCCCGCATCGGGTTCAGACAATGACAGGCAGCCACGGTGTTCTCCCGAGGCCATGGCCGGGAGCCAGCGCTGCTGCTGTTCCTCGTTGCCGTGCGTCATGATCAGCGTGGCCGCCATCGTGTGGGTGTTTACGATGCCGGTCAGGCTCATCCATCCGTACGAGAGTTCCTCGATAACGCCGACGTAAGTGAGTAGGTCGAGGCCCAAGCCGCCGTAGATCTCCGGGATCGTGATGCCAAAGAGGCCGAGTTCTCGCATTTTGGCGACGATCTGTTCGGGGTAGGCGTCGGCATGCTCGAGGTCCGACGCAACGGGAATGACCTCACGCTGTACGAATTTCCGCACGGTGTCGATGATTTCGGCGCGGACGGACTCGTCGACCGTCTCGGTCGCGACGCCGGTCACATCGACCATGCCCGCACCCTCTTCCTCATGGCGATAACCATACCCTTCAATCGTGTTGACGCTGAATCTCAATTCGGAGAAGAATGTTTCCACCATGACCCGGGGCCTTATGCATTCCGGGCTCGAGTCTGCGGCCGCCCGCTTTCCCGATCATCCCGGCGTGCTCGCGGGTAACGACGTCTGGACGTACGCCGAGTTGCAGAGGGCGAGCAACGCCGCAGCGCGTCATCTCGTCGTCCAGGGCATCGGACCCGGGGACCACCTGGCGCTCATGACGACGAACCGGCCCGAGTTCATGGTGGTGGTGAATGCCGCGAGCATGCTCGGCGCCGTGCCGGTGTTGCTGAACGCCGCATGGAAGGCGTTCGAAGTCGACACAGCGTTGGCGTTGACCGCGCCGCGTTACGGCGTTGCCGACGGCGACGGGGTTGGGCTCTTGACTGAGCGCCTCGGCCTCAGGAGTGTGCTCGACCTCGACGCCGAGACAGCGAGCGCGGTCGTCGACCGCACCAGCGACGCTCAGCCGCCGGATTACACCCCGTCAGAGGACGACGATGCCGTCTTCGTCTTCAGTTCAGGGACCACCGACCGGCCCAAGGCGGTCCGGCACACCCATCGCTCCATGGTGTTGGCGATTGCGCACTGGCGCCTTGCGCTCGGCCTCGGCCACGACGACCGATTCCAGGTGGCAACGCCGCCCGCTCACATCCTCGGGCTCCTGAACCTGTTGACCGCCACCTCGGCGGGGGCCACGGTCCGCCTCCATCGCCGTTTCGACCTGGACGCTGAATTGCGGGCAATCCAAGAGGACCGGATGACGCTCGAGATGGCGGTCGCGCCCATCGCGCTCGCCATGGCGAATCACCCGGACCTCGAGGCATACGACCTTTCCTCCCTGCGCTACGTGATGTGGGGCGCGACGCCGGTGACGCCGGCGGTGGCGGAGACCGTCACCGCCCGGTCGGGCGTGCGCTGGCTCCCCGCGTATGGGACAAGCGAGGTGCCGGTGATAGCGGCTAATCCCGTCGGCGAGCCCGACCGCTGGCGCCTCGACTCCGCCGGTCTTGCCGTCGGCGATGTCGAGTTGCGCGTGGTCGATCTCACGAGTGGAGCGGTGCTGCCCTCCGGCGGGACGGGAGAGATCGAGGTCCGCAGCGCGACGGCCATGGCCGGCTATCTGCCCGAAGAAGCGACCGCGGCCGCCTTCGACGACGGCTGGTACCGCACCGGGGACGTTGGCTGGCTCGAGCCCGACGGGTGGGTCCACCTCACCGATCGGTGCAAGGAGATGATCAAGGTGAGCGGGTTCCAGGTCGCGCCCGCCGAGATCGAGGCAGTGCTCCACGCGCACCCGGGCGTCGTGGACTGCGCGGTCTTCGGTGTAGCGGACGCGCGGGCTGGCGAGGTGCCCGTGGCGGCGGTACAACTGGCGCGGGATGCGGAAATCAGCAGCGAGGAACTGCAGCAGTTGGTGACGGAGACGCTCGCGGGCTACAAGCGGCTGCACCACGTCGTCATCGTCGACGTCGTACCGAGGACACCGTCTGGCAAGGTGCTCCGCCGGAACCTGCGCGACGAGTGGGCACCGCGTCTGACGACGGCGTCAACGGGGGCGAACTGAGTGGACGTCCGTCTCTCACCCGAACAGATCGCTTTGCGCGACTCCGCGGCACAGGCCGTGGACAAGCTTGGACCGGCCACCGTCGCCCAACTCGACGATGCCGAACGTGCGAGCAAGCTCGATGCCGCCATAAGGGCCGCAGGTTGGCGCGAGCTCCGGACGCCTTCTGATGACGGAAAACCGTGGGCCTCGGCGGTAGAGGTCGCAGTGGTCGCCGAGGAGCTCGGACGCGGCCTCGCCGATGCGGCCTTTCTCGGCCCGACGTTGGCCGCGGATCTCCGGCGGCGATCCGGTGCACCACCGACGACTGCGAGTGAAACGGTCGCACTCGTGCGGGATCTGTCTCGGCTGGCGGAGGCCGACAACGATGCAGACGCCATAGCGGTCGATGCGCTCGGCGCGAGCTCGGCGCTGTTGCTCTTGGCTGGCGAGGACGGCCGTCGAGTGGGCATGGTCTTCCTCGAGAACGGGACCACGGGCGCGGACCTGACCCGCCAGGTCGCGCGTCCCCAACGGGGAAGCCGTGCCACCGCGCTTGGGGGACAGGCGCGACCGCTGCCGGCCGACGACATCGCGCGCTGGCTGAGTCTCGGCTTGGCGGTGACCTGCGCGGACCTCGTCGGGAGCATGCGCGGAGCGCTCACGCTGGCCACCAAGTACGCCAAGGAGCGCAAGCAGTACGGCGAGGCGATCGGCTCGTTCCAGGCAGTCCAGCACTTGCTCGCCGACGCGCACGTCGCCATGGAGGGGTCACGGAGCATCGCGCTGCACGCCGCCTGGGCGGTCGACGCGTTGCCAGCCGACGACGCGCTGGCGGCCGGCGCGGCGGCCAAGGCGTACTGCGTACGGGCGGCACGTCTGGTCTGCGAAACGTCGATCCAGGTGCACGGTGGCATCGGGAACACCTGGGAGTGCCTCGCGCATGTCTTCCTACGCCGGGCGCTGTTCTCGAGCGAGGTACTCGGCGGGGTCGGGGCGAACCTCGAGCGGGTGATGGCGACGAGGGGCATCGGAGGCGAATATGGACTTCGCTGACTCGCCCGAAGAAGCTGCGTTCCGTCTCCGCCTGCGCGAATGGCTTGCAGACAACGACCCGGGGCTGCCACCGTCGTCGACGACCGACGAATACTGGGCGGGGCAGGCCGCGTGGCACCAGACCCTCTACGACGCCGGGTTCTTCGGTCTGTCATGGCCCACCGCCATCGGCGGACAGGGACTTCCGAGCGTGTACGACGTGATCCTCGACGAGGAGCTCATCGCCGCAGCCGCGCCCCCGCGGCCGAGCGTCGGTTACCTCGTGCGTGGGCTGCTCGAGCACGGCAGCGACGATGTCCACCGGCGGTTTCTCCCCGGCCTGGTGAGCGGCCGGGACCGCTGGTGCCAGGGCTTCAGCGAGCCCGACGCCGGCTCGGACCTCGCCTCGTTGCGGACGAAGGCCGTGCTCGACGGGTCTGAGTACGTGATCAATGGCCACAAGGTCTGGACGAGCTACTCGGACGCGGCGGACTGGTGCCTCGTCTTGGCGCGCACCGATCCGGATGTACCAAAACACCGGGGCATCTCCGCCTTCGCTGTGCCGATGCGCCAGAGCGCTATCACGCAGCGCCCGCTCAAGATGATCAATGGGATCACGCGCGAGTTCGGCGAGGTCATCTTCGACGGCGCCCGGGTCGACGCTACCAACATGATCGGCGAACCCGGTGAAGGGTGGCGCCTGGCCATGACGGTGGTCAGCCACGAGCGCGAGCCCGGCGAGCTCGGCTACGTCGCGCGCTATGGGAAGCTCGTGAACGACCTCGTGGATCACGTCAAGGCCGCGCCGGCCGCGTTCGGCGCGGAGCAACGCCGCGACCTCGCATGGTCGATTGTCGAGGCCGAGATGTTGCGGTGCCACGTGAGTAGGCGCCTGTCCGATCGCCTCGACGGCATCGACCACGGCCCGGAGGGCTCGGTCGACAAGCTGCTTATGACCGAGGTCGAGCAGGCCGTCGGCCACGCCGCCATCTCCGTCGGCGGGAGCGCCCCGGGCGGAGGAGACGACACCTGGCTTCGGGTCTACCTCTACAGCCGCGCGCAAAGCGTGATGGGCGGGACGTCGCAGATCCAGCGCAACCTGATCGCCAACCGAATCCTGGAGTTACCGACGAAATGAGCTTTTACGACCTCCCCGAAGAGATCCACGTCGAGGCCGACGGCCCGATCCGCGTCGTCACGTTGAACCGCCCCGACCACCTCAACGCCACCAATCACGTCCTCCACGCAGGACTGGCGGCCTTGTTCCCGCAGCTCGACGCCGACGAAGAGGCGCGGGTCGCCGTGCTCACCGGGGCCGGCCGGGCGTTCTCCGCCGGCGGTGACTTCGAATACATCGACGAGCTGTCGCGTAACCCCGCCTTGCGGAGTCTGACTTTGGAGCACGGACGCCAGATCGTGACCGGGATGGTGCGGTGCCGACTACCGATGATCGCCGCCGTCAACGGTCCGGCGGTGGGACTCGGCTGTTCCCTCGTCGCGCTGTCGGACATCGTTTTCATGGCCGAGAGCGCGCACATCGCCGATCCGCACGTCGCCCTCGGCCTGGTCGCCGCCGACGGAGGACCGGTGGTGTGGCCGCTCCTGACGAGCTTGCAGCTTGCGAAGGAGTACGCGTTGACGGGGGACCGGATTCCGGCGCAACGGGCGGCCGAGATCGGGCTGGTCAATCACGTGTGCGCCGACGACCAGGTGCTGACCGAAGCGATGGAGTGCGCGCGGCGGATCGCCCGACTGCCCAAGGGTGCGGCAGAGGACACCAAGCGGGTGCTCAATCTCCATATGGAGCGGGCCGTCCTCGCCGTCCTCGACTACGCGTTGGCGGCGGAGGACCGGTCCTTCACGTCGCCGGAGCTGCGGGCGAACATCGACCGGATGCTGAAGCGTTCGGCTGGGGAGGGCTCCGGCTAGAGGCGGGGGCTGAGGAAACGAAATCGGCCGGTGACTGAAACCAGGTCTCAACATGAGCTAGAACGGCTCCTCAGAATTTGAATACCATTCGAAACTTAAGGTCCCGATAAGGGTCCGGGGGAGGATCGAGCGACGTGCGGCATTCCGTGAATTGGCGACGGGGTACTTGGCGGATCAGGACACAGGGGCACGGGCTGCGCATCACCGGCGCCGTGCTCGGTGTGCTCGGCTTTGTTCCACTGGCGGTCGTGACGAGCACGTCCGCCCCGGCGGGCGCATCGCCTGCGCCGATCACGATCGCCTACGTCACATCGGTCACCGGCGAGGGCGCCGCCGAGGACGCGACGTCACCGGCCGGGTTCGAGGCACGGCTCGACCTGCAGAACGCGGAGGGGGGAGTGCACGGCCACAAGTTGGTGCCGCTCATCATCGACGACCAGACCAACCCTTCGGCGATTGCGACCGCCGTGCAGGAGGCCGACTCCAAGGCATTCGCGATCGTCTCGCAGAGCCCGCTCTTCTTCCTGGCGTCCAAGTACCCAGAGCAAGCGGGCATTCCCGTCACCGGGTCCTACAGCGACGGCCCCGAGTGGGGGACGCAGCCCAACACGAACATGTTCGCCGCCGACAACGGGAGCGTCGACCCGAAGTACCCCGTGAACACAGAGGCGGGGATCATCTTCAAGAGGTTCGGGGGAACGCAATTGGGGACGTACGGCTATGGCATCTCGCCGTCGTCGAGCCGCGCCGCCATCCAGACAGCGCAGTCCTTCGAGCATGCGGGCGGAAAGGCCCCGATCATCAACACGACAATCCCCTTCGGGAGCAACCAGTTCGGCAGCATCGCGCTGACGGCCAAACAGGATGGCATCAACGCGATCGCGCCGGAGATGGACTCCAACTCGAATTACGCCCTGGCCGAGGCGCTCAAGGAGGCCGGCGTGAAGCTCAAGGCGGCGGTCTACGCCACGGGGTACGAGCCTGACGTGATCAACTCGCCAGCCTGGTCTGCCGTCCAGGGTGGGTATTTCCTCTCGCTGTTCCGCCCCTGGCTGATCCCCAACGCCGGCACAGAACAGATGCAGGCGGCGATGGAGAAGTACGCGCACTTCACGAAGAGCGACTTCCCGAGCTTCAGCCAGTACGAGGCCTGGGCCGGCGCCGACCTGATGATCCAGGGCCTCGAAGGGGCGGGATCGAACCCGACCCATGCGTCGGTGATCCACGCCCTGCGCAGCATCAAGTCCTACAACGCCAACGGGTTGCTCCCGCAGAGCTTCAACTATTCGACGAACTTCGGGCACAACCCGGCGAAGACGTGCTCTTGGGTCGTGCAGGCCGACGCCACCGGTTTCAAGATGGCGGCACCACAGCCGATCTGCGGCACGGACATCCCCGGCACCGCGACGGCCAGCTCATAGGGCCTCTCGCAGGCTGCGGCCTGCGGCGGGGTGAGGCACATCATCAGGGAACCCGTCGAGAGAGTGGCGGCCGCGCGCTGACAAGAAGGTTGGCCATCGACGCGGTCGCACGTCGTTGGCGGTGGTCCGTGCACGCTTGACTGCTGTCTGATTCTTTGGGACAGTAGAATCATGTTCTATCCCGCTGACGTGCCCTTCCATGGCTGACGGGTCGATCCTCTCTGAGCGCCGCTCCTACGTCGCCGGCAGCTGGGTCGACGGTGGCGACCCATTCCCAGTGGAGAACCCGGCCGACGAGACCACGGTCGTAGAGATGGCTGCCACGCCCCTCGAACACGTGCGCCGGGCCGTGACCGAGGCACGCCGGGCCTTCGACGCCGGCGTCTGGGCCGACCGTCCCGCCGTGGAGCGAGCCCGCGTGCTCCACGCGATGCTCGACCACCTCGAGACGCTGCACGAGCCGCTGGTGGCGTCGATGGTGGCGGAGGCCGGACAGCCCGTTTTGTTCGCGGAGATGGCCCAGTACGCCGCCGGACTGATGCTGGCGCGCAACACGATCGACCTTTATCTGGCGCTGCCGCACGAGGAGCCGAATCCGGTGCCGGCCGACGAGCTCTTGCGGGGAAGGGTTGCCTTGAGCCTCCGGCGCCACGAGCCGGTCGGTGTCGTCGTCGCGATCACCCCGTACAACGGGGTAATCATCATGGCGTTCCAGAAGTTGTTCGCCGCGCTGATGGCGGGGAACTCCGTCATTTTGCGCCCGAGCCCCCTCACGCCGATCTCGTCGCTTGCCTTTGCCGCGGCGGCCGAGGCTGCCGAGCTGCCTCCGGGCGTTCTGAGTGTGGTGGTCGAGTCCGGTGCCGCCGGTGCCGAGCTGCTCACGACGCACGCGGCAGTGGACATGGTGTCGTTCACGGGCTCGACCGCTGTCGGCCGTCAGATCCTGGCCCAAGCCGCCCCGACGGTGAAGCATGTTGCGCTGGAACTCGGCGGGAAGTCCGCACAGATGTACCTTCCCGACGCGCTGCACCGTGTGGCCGCGGGCGCCGCGCAGGTCGTCGCCATGACCGCAGGACAGGCCTGCGTGGCCGCAACGCGGATGCTGGTACCAGAGGACCGCAAGGACGAGGTGCTCGAGGCGGTAGGCGCGGCCTATGGGGGGATCTCAGTCGGACCGCCCAGCGATCAAACCGCCATGATGGGCCCGCTCATCACGGCCGCGGCACGCGAACGCTGCGAACGGTTCGTCAAGTTGGCGGAGGAGCATGGCGGCAAGGTCGTCGTCGGCGGCGGCAGGCCAGCCGGATTGGATCGGGGCTACTACTTCGAGCCGACGGTGCTCGATCTTCCTTCCAACGACAACCCGGCGGCGCAAGAGGAGATCTTCGGTCCGGTCCTCTCCGTGATCGGCTACCGCGACGTCGACGACGCAGTGCGGATTGCGAACGACAGCATCTACGGGCTGTCGGGACAGGTCTACGGCGCCGACGTGGCCGCGGCCACTGCGGTGGCGCGCCGGATCCGGAGTGGCGCCGTCAACGTCAACACCTCACTGTTCAGTGCCTACGCGCCCGGTGGCGGGTACAAGCAGAGCGGGCTCGGACGTGAACGGGGCGTGGAAGGTATACGGGCCTTCCAGGAGATCAAGCACCTCTGCGTCGGCGAACTGCCGGCCTGAACCGGCGGAGCGGACGAAGGGCGAATGTGTCCTCGTGCAGTCGTCGTGAAAGAGCAAGAGAGAGAGTGACGCAATGATGCTGAACGACAAGGTGGCGGTGATCACCGGTGCGGGCTCGGGAGTGGGCAGGGCCTCGGCGAGGCGGTTCGCCGAGGAAGGTGCAAAAGTCGTCTGCGTCGACATCGACCTCGATCGCGCGAAAGAGACGGTGGCGGAGCTCGAGGGGGACGGCCGTACGGCCGTCGCGGAGCGCTGCGACGTCGCCGAGGACGACGACGTCGCCGGTGTCATCGCCGGCGCGGTCCAGCGTTTCGGCCGGCTGGACATCATGTTCAACAACGTCGGCATCCCCACGCCCCGGCTCGGCATGATCTTCGAAGACCACTCCCTCGAGGACTTCGAGCGCCTTTCGTCGGTCAACTTTCGCGGCGTGTTCCTCGGCTGCAGGCACGCCGTCCTCCGGTTCAAGGAGCAGGGAAACGGCGGCGTCATCTTGAACACGGGTTCCGTCGCGGGCCTGGTCGGCTGGGGCGGCACGGTGTATGGCGCCACCAAGGGCGCCGTCCATCAGCTCACCAAGGCCGTCGCCGTAGAAGTCGCACCTTTCGGGATCCGCGTCAACGCCATTTGCCCGGCGGGCATGCCCTACACGGGATTCATGGCCGCGGGCGGGATGGAGGTGTCGGGAGACGATCTCGACGCGGTCGCCGCGCACACAGGGTCGATGCATCCCCTGGGGCACCCGATCACCGCCGAGGACTGCGCCGAAGCCGCCGTCTACCTGTGTTCGGACGCGGCGGCGAACGTCACGGGTGTCCTGTTCCCCATCGACGGAGGGTATGTCGCCAGATGACCGGGACGGAACAACTCCTCGACCCCGAGCGAGTGCGCCGACTGTTCGACCTGGCCGGCAGCGTGCAGGCCTGGAACGGCGGGCATTACAACGAAGACCCGTATCCGGTGTGGCAACGCCTCCGGGAACGCGCGCCCGTCCTGGAGGGGACCCTCCACGAGCTGTCGGGGATCAACGAGGATCTGATGTTCCACGGCCTCCCGTATCCCGACCGGGCCCACTTCTCCGCCTTCTCCTGGGCCGCGTGTGACGCGACCTACCGCAACCCCGAGACCTTCGCCTCGTCCGCCGAAGCGGTGGACCTCGAGGAGGGGACGCCGGGACCGGTCAACAGCATGTTGTCCATGGGAGGTGCCCAGCACCGTCGGTACCGCGCGCTGGTGCAACCGTCCTTTTCGCCGGCAAAGGTCCGGTGGTGGGTGGAACACTGGATCGAGGCAACCGTCAACGCGCTGATCGACGCCTTCGTGCACGCAGGCAAAGCGGAGCTGAATGTGGAGCTCTGCGCCGCGATCCCGGTCCTCACGATCACCGGCAGCTTCGGGCTCCCGGTCGACCGCGCCCTCGACGTCCGCGAGTCGTTGGCGCAGCCCGACCGCATCATCGAGATGCTCGCCCCCGTGGTGGCCGCCCGGCGAGAGCGCCCCGAGGACGACCTGATCAGCGTCCTCGTGCAATCCGAGATCACCGACGAGGACAGCCAGACCCATCGCCTCAGTGACCCCGAGATCCATTCGTTCGCCCTGCTGCTCCTGGCCGCCGGGTCGGGCACCACCTGGAAACAGATGGGGATCACCCTCGCCGCGCTGCTCCAGCGGCCGGAACTGCTCGAAGCCGTCAAGGCCGATCGCAGCCTCCTGCGTGCCGCCATCGAGGAGTCGTTGCGCTGGTCGCCGACCGACCCCATGTTCTCTCGTTGGGTCACCGAGGACGTCGACCTCTTCGGTACGCGTCTCCCCAAGGGAGCGGTGCTCCACATCTGCCTGGGTGCCGCCAACCGCGATCCCGCACGCTGGGACCGGCCCGACGAGTACGACCCCAATCGCCCGATGCGACCGTCGTTCGGTTTCGGTGGCGGGCCACACGCCTGCCTCGGGCAACACGTCGCACGGGCCGAGATGACCGTGGCCATGAACGCGCTCTTCGACCGCCTTCCCAACATCCGGCTCGACCCTGACGCCGAGCCCCCGCGGTTGATCGGGTTCTACGAGCGCGGGGCGACCGCCATCCCGGTGCTGTTCGATTGACGATCCAGCCGAAGGAGCCCACGTGAGCGAAGACGCCTACCGTCCGACAAACATCGATCTGCTCGGCGAGGAGCACGTGCTCCGCTACCAGGAGACCGATGGCCAGGTGGGCTACATCTGGAACGGGGTGCCCATCCTGCTGCTGACGACGACCGGTCGGAACAGCGGCCTACCCCGGACCACGCCCCTCATTCACGGGCGCGACGGTGACGACTACCTGGTGGTCGCCTCCATGGGCGGCGCGCCGCAACACCCGAACTGGTACCGGAACCTCGTGAAGGACGGGACGGCGGAGATCCAGGTGCTGGACCAGCACATCCCCGTGTCGGCTCGCACCGCGAGCGAGGACGAGAAGCCCCGCCTCTGGAAGATCGTGACGGATCTGTGGCCCAACTACGACGTGTACCAGTCGCGCACGGACCGCGTCATTCCCGTCGTCGTGCTCTCACCCACCTGATGTCCGAGACGGCGGACATGCCCGAGCAGCCCTTCGACGGCATCAGGGTGGTCGAGCTGGCCCAATGGGTGTTCGTACCCGTGGCGGGGGCGCTGTTGGCCGACTGGGGTGCCGACGTGGTGCACATCGAGCCCACGGAGGGAGACCCCTACCGGGGGCTGGCCACACAGGGAATCGGAGCGGAGCGCGGCGGCGTGAACCTGTCGCTGGCGCTCGCGAACCGCGGGAAGCGTTCGTTGGCCCTCGACATCCGGCACGAGCAGGGCACGGAGGTGCTGCTCCGTCTGCTCGAGAGGGCCGACGTCTTCCTGACCAACATGCGGCCCGGGGCCCTCGGGCGCGCCGGTCTCGACGCCGAGTCGCTCACCGGGCGGTTCCCGAAGCTCGTCTACGCCAGGGGACACGGTTACGGCGTGCGGGGTCCCGATGCCGACCAGGCGGGCTACGACGCCACGGCCTTCTGGGCCCGGGGCGGACTCGCCCACATCCTCACGCCGCCCGAGCGTGAGTATCCCGTCGGCCAACGCGGTGCCATGGGTGATCGCAACGGCGCCCTGGCCCTCGCCTTCGGCATCGCGGCGGCACTGCTCAAGCGCGGGCGTACCGGCGTCGGGTCGGTTGTCGACGTCTCGCTGCTCTCCACGGCCATGTGGACCCTGTCGTCGGACGTGTTGGCGGCTCTGAGCGGCGTCGAACCGGTCCCATCGAGCGGCCGCGGGCCCCTGGTCAACCCCCTGGTCGGCATGTACCGCACGAAGGACGGCCGGCACATCCAGTTGGTCTTCCTGCAGCCCGACCGCTACTGGGCGGACTTCTGCCGGGTCATCGGACGTCAGGACCTCGCGGGGGACGCACGTTTCGCGGACATGGCATCGCGTCGTGAGCATGGCGCCGAGTGCGTCGAGGAGCTCGACAAGGAGTTCGCGAAGCGAACGTACGAGGAGTGGAAGGTGCTGCTCGCTGCGCTCGACGCCCCGTGGGCCCCGGTGCAGTCGGTCTCGGAGCTGCTCGACGACCCCCAAGTCAGCGCCAACGGCTACATCGGCGATGTGATCATCGAGGGTGAGCCCGCGTACCGGCTCCCGGCGGTGCCCGTGCAGTTCGACGGCCGGCCCCCGCCTCTGCGGCGGGCGCCGGAGCACGGTGAGGACACCGAAGCGCTGTTGCTCGACGCGGGCTACGGCTGGGAGGAGATCACCTCGCTCAAGGAGGCGGGGGTCGTCCTGTGACGTCGCCCGGTCGCCCGCTTCCGTTGCCCGACGAGCGGTCGCAGCCCTTCTGGGATGCGGCCGCCGACCACCGGCTGGTTCTCGCCCGCTGTGCCCGCTGCGCGCAGTTGTGTCACCCGCCCGACGCCGCCTGTCCCCATTGCGGCTCGACCGACCCGGACTTTTCGTACGTCGCGGTCGAGGGGTCCGGCACCATCCGCTCTTGGACGGTGATCAGGCAGTCATTCCTGCAGGGGTTCGACGTCCCTTTCGTCCTCGTCGACATCGAGCTTGCGGTTCAGCCGGAGCTCCGACTCATCGGCCGCCTGGTGGATGGGCCCGAAGTCCCGCTCAGCCTCGGGGCCCCCGTCCGCCTGGCGTTCGAGGACGTCGCGTCGGGAGTCGCCGTACCGGCCTTCGCGCTCGAGGCGACTTCGTGACCGGAAGGATGGCCTCGAGCAACACGGTCGCCGTGGTGGGGTACGCCCAGAGCCCCGTGCGTCGCCACGCGACGTCGACGTTGGGCGCCCAGACGGTCGAGACCGCGCGTGAAGCGATCGCCGACGCGGGACTCACCGTGCCCGACGTCGACGGCTTCGTCACCGCCAGCATGTTCCCGACGGCCGGTGCGCATGCCGCCGTGGACGGCGTCAGCCTGGTGTCGGCCAACTGGCTGTCCGCGCATCTCGGCGTCAATCCACGCTACGCGGCCGGTTTCCAGGGGTACGGCCAGCTGCCCGGCTCCGTCGCCATGGCCGTCAATGCCGTGGCGAGCGGCGCGGCGGACTACGTCCTGGTCCACCGCGCACTGCACAATCCGAGCGGCAGGTACCACGCCAACCCGATGACCAAGGCCGGGGGCGATCAGCAGTGGACGGTGCCGCAGGGCTACTTCGGGCCGCTCGCCATGGTCGCCCTGCCCTATACGGAGTACGTCGAGCGCTATGGAGCGACCCGCGAAGCCATGGCGGCTGTGGTCGTGGAGGCCCGCAAGAACGGGGCGCGGATCCCCTGGTCCCATTGGCATGGATCCCCGCTTACCGCCGACGAGTATCTGTCCGAAACGCTGCTCTGCGACCCGATCTGTCGCCTCGATTGCGATATTCCCGTCGACGGGGTGGCGTGCTTCGTCCTTACGTCAGCTGAGCGCGCCCGCGACCTCCCGAACAAGCCGGTGTACGTGGCCGGGTATGCATCCGGGTCCCCGGTACGGCACCGCCTCCCGTTGCACTGGCCCCTCGACGACATCATGGAGGTCGGCCGGGAGACGGCGCGGCGCCTGTGCCAGTCCGCCGGAATCGGACCGACGGAGATCGATCTCCCACAGCTCTACGACGGATTCTCGCCTTTCGTGTACTTCTGGATGGAGTCGTTGTCCCTGTGTGCCCCGGGGGAGGCCCACCGGATGGTTCTCGAGGGCGGCATCGACAGCGACCAGCCCGATACCGTGCCCGTGCTCAGCGGTGGCGGGGCGCTCGGGAACGGGCGCATGCACGGCGTGCCCCAGATGCTCGAGTGCTACCTCCAGCTGTCGGGTCGGGCGGGGGAAAGGCAGCGTCCCGGCGCGACGATCGGCCTCGCATGCCACTCGTCACCCCACTTCGGCGGTGCGGTGGTCTACAGCGCGGAGCCCTACTGACATGGCGCGCAGGAGCACGACGGGCGCCAGAGGAGATCCGCCGATCTCGGGCACGGTGGCCCGGACGGGCTGGGCCGAACGGGTCGCCGACCGTTCACCGGTCGTCCAGCGATCCAAGGAGAAGAGCGTCGATCAGGCGAGGTCGATCGTGTCGGCGGCGCAGCGGCTCATCGACGCCAAGGGGCCCACCTTCACGACCCAAGAGCTCATCAAAGAAGCCGGCATCGCTTTGCAGACCTTCTACCGCTATTTCTCGGGCAAGGACGCCCTTCTGCTGGCCGTCATCGAGGACCTCATCGAAGAGAATTGCCGTGCCTTCCGTCAACATGCGGACTCGATCGCCGACCCCGTCGATCGTTTGCGCTACTACGTGACGACCACCGTCCACGGGCTTTCGGGACCCGGGTCCGGTCCCAGTTTCATCACGGCCGAGCACTTCCGCCTCCAGACCCAATACCCGGCCGAGGTCTCGCAGGCGACCCAGCCCTACACGGATCTCCTGATCGACGGGATCAACGCTGCCGTGTCAGCCGGCCGTCTCCATCCGCCGGACGCCGAGTACTCGGCCTGGCTGATCACCCAGCTCGTCATGGCCGTCTTCCACCACTACGACTGTGCAGGAGTGGACGAGCCGACGGATGTGATCGCCCAGAGACTGTGGACCTTCTGCTTCGCCGCCCTCGAAGGTTCGGAGCATCAGGGGTGAGCCCTTCGGAGTGGGTGGGAGGTTGACGGTCGAGCAGATGCCGCTCGCCGTGCCCGACACGCTCGAGGGCGTGTTGGAGCCGACCTGGCTCAGTCGTGCCCTCGGTCGCCGTTTTCCGGGGGTGAGGGTCGTCTCCGTCACGCCCGGGCCGATCGTGGCGCGGGTGTCGGTGAACGCCCGCTTTGCGGTCGAGTACGAAGGCTCCGTCCCCCCTGAGCTCCCGTCGAACCTCTGCGTCAAGGGGTACTTCACCGATTGCGTCGAGACGGCTGCCGTTGCCCGGAGGACCGGGATCCCCGAGGTGATGTTCTACCGCACACTTGTCGCCGCCTCCGGCGTGCGGACGCTCGACTGCGTCTACGCCGACATTGATCCAAAGACAGAGCACGGGGTGGTGATCACCGCCGACGTGGCGACCGAGGGGGCGACCTTCCTCGATGCGTTGAGTGCCTACACCGCGGACCAGGCAGCCGAGAGCCTCGAGCAGTACGCCATCTTGCACGGCCGCTCGTGGGGACGGGGCGAGCTGACCGAACCCTGGCTCGCGCCGCGGCTTGCGGGGATCATGACCGGACGTGGCAGACCCGAGATCACCGGGAACTTCGGTGGCCCCATCGGAGCGGGAGTGCCCGATGACGTCCGGGACCCTGAGCGCCTCTTGCGAGCGGCAGGTGAACTGGCGCGTCAGTTGGAAACCGCCGAGCACCACTGCCTCCTCCACGGAGACGCCCACGTCGGCAACCTCTATCTGGACGCGAAGGGCCGGCCGTGTCTGGTCGATTGGCAGTTGGTTCAGCGCGCCCCGTGGTATCTCGACGTCGGCTACCACCTCGGCTGCACGCTGGATCCCGTCCAGCGGCGCCGCGCCGAAAAGGACCTTCTGGCGCACTATCTGGACCGGCTCCGCGCCGAGGGCGTCGACCCACCGTCGGGCGACGAACTCCAGCGTGGCATCGCGCTGGGGTTGTTGTACGGCTTCTACCTGTGGTCGATCACCTTGTTGGTCGCGCCGCCCGTGACGACCGAGATGCTCCGGCGGCTCGGGTCGGCCGTCGCAGACCATGACGCCTACGGGGCGACGTGAACAGGATGCGTCGCGTCCTTCTGGCAGACACGAAGGGAGAGAACCCATGCCGGTGAGCAAACCTCAAGACCTGCCTCGAGGTGGTGGCGGGCGATGGCCCCTCTGCGGCACCGGGTTCAGCTCGGTGCAGTGGGGAGACCTCGAGGTCGGATACACCGTGACGGCACCTGGCGACCACACCGAGCTCTACAGGGGCCTGCCCGGTGGTGTGTGCCCGTGTCCTCACTACGGTTACATGTTCGCCGGCCGCCTCCGCTGTCATTACCCACAGAGCGACTGGCCGGACGAGGTTGCGGAAGCCGGCGAGGTGTATTTCTTCCGTCCGGGCCACGTTCTCATCTACGAGGAAGCGAGCGAAGTGCTCGAGCTGAACCCCGCGGCTGCCTTGGGGATCCTGATGGACCACATCGAGTCGGTGGGTGGCCGGAATGGCGTCTTCGGACGCGGGGGCCGCGCAGTAGGAGGTCGACGCGAAGTAGGTGCTCGGCTCTAGGTCGCTTTGGCGAGCCAGGACCCCAACGCCTCACCGGCCGAGAGCACATGCGCCTCCATGAGGCGGCGCGCCTCAATACCGTCGCCGTGCTCCATGGCATCGAGCAGCGCGGCGTGCTCGCGCCGACTCCGCTGCTCCTGCTCGGGGAACAACTCGAAGTAGTTACCCGGCACGACGCGTTGCGCCTGACGCACGTACGTGAGGAGCCGTGGCGAGCGCGCGGCCAGGTTGATGGCGCGGTGGAAGTGGCGGTTCGCGGCGACGACGTTGTCGGACGTGCCTATGGCCGCAGCGAGGGTGCGCAGGTCGCGCAGCTCCTCCGGGGTGATGCGCGCCGTCGCCAGCTCGGCACCTTTGCCGGCGAGCGCGGCGAGGATGGCGAAGTTGTCCAAGGCATCCTCCGGTGTGATCCCCACTACGGCCATGCCGCTGCGTGGGGTGATCGCGACGAGTCCTTCGTAGGACAGTTCGAGCAGTGCCTCGCGGATCGGGGTGCGGCTTATGCCGAACTCGGCGCTGAGCTGGTCGAGGTCGAGGCGGTCACCCGGACGCAGGCTCCCCGTGAGGATCCGGTCGCGCAGCTCGTCGGCCGCCTGGGCCCTGATGGTCGTGTTGATCAGTTTGATATCTGAAATATTACATACTAAGTTCGGTCGACGACGTAGTAATAGGGAGGGCCCCGTGGCGAACGAGAAGCGGCAGATGGCCCTGGTCGGGTTCATGCAGGCGGGGAACGCCACCGTCTATGCCGGGTCCTGGCGACATCCGGCCACAGAGCACGGTTTCCTCACCGCGGGGTACTACGAGAAGCTGGCCCGGACGCTCGAAGAGGGCTGTTTCGACCTGATGTTCTTCGACGACCGTCTGGCCATGCCGGGGATCTACGGCGGCTCGGTGGCGGAGGCGGTACGGACGGGCGCACGGCCGGTGAAGCTCGACCTCAGCATCGTCCTCGGGATCTGTGCCGCGGTCACCCGTCGGATCGGGCTCGGCGCGACGTACTCCACGACGTACTACACACCGTTCCACGTGGCCCGCACGTTCGCGACGCTCGACCACATGTCGGGAGGGCGCGCCGCATGGAACGTCGTCACGTCGGTGAACGACAGCGAGGCGCAGAACTTCGGCTTCAAGGAGGCGATCCCGCACGACGTCCGCTACGACCGGGCGGACGAGTTCCTCGAAGCGACGACGGGATTGTGGGACACGTGGGAGGATGACGCGCTCGTGCTCGACCGGGAGACGCCGCTCTTCGCCGACCCCGCGAAGGTGCACGAGCTCGACCACGACGCGGAATGGTTCAGCGTGCGGGGTCCCCTCACCGTGCCGCGTTGCCCGCAGGGACGCCCGGTCTTGCTGCAGGCCGGCTCGTCGGGCCGCGGCCGGGACTTCGCGGCCCGCTGGGCGGAGCTCATCTTCACGGGTGACCCGGGAATCGACATCGCCCGGTCCCACTACAAGGACCAGAAGGAGAAGATCGGTGAGCGCGGTCGCGACCCGCAATCGGTCAAGATGCTCCCGATGGCCTACACGGTCGTCGGCGAGTCGAAGGCCCACGCAGAAGAACGCGAGCAGACGTTCCTCAACGACCTGGTCGACCCCATGGCCTCCCTCACCCTGCTCTCCGAGCTGATG
>Ga0210390_10001939_pt1 | contig 18977 bp, 23 predicted proteins | sample IncBWH11OmetaG_FD_161050 | JGI IMG/M metagenome (GOLD analysis project Ga0210390, IMG submission 161050) | Forest soil microbial communities from Barre Woods Harvard Forest LTER site, Petersham, Massachusetts, United States - Inc-BW-H-11-O ... | reverse complement strand
CCTTCAATGATGACTGATGTCTTTGGCCAGACTATCAAGCCCATCCCGTTGCGTAGGCTTGCGGTGATCGCGCGTCGCCGGGTGCTGATCGCACAGAGTAGCGTGCGATAGCAATTCAGAAGAGGTTACCCTCCCCGCGAGGCCGCCCGGGCGATCAGATCGCGGGTGGTCGATTCAGCATTGGATATCCCGACTTACTTTTGCTTTATCCTCTTTTTGGCCCCTGTCGTCTTTTCTCCGCCGCTCGTGCTGATCAGCGCCAAGTAATCTTTCGCGTTAAAGGGGTACCGGCGAACCGATTGTTCTCCCGTGGTGCTCAAAGTTACGTCCACGCGCCGGTTGTTGGCCATGACCAACACCGCCAAGTGACTGAGCATTTGGTTCCTTTCGTCCGGACTCAAGTCGGGATCCTGGTCCATCAGTTGTTTTACTTGTTCCTCGGTCAGGTTCTCATCCTTGCCAAAAGACCGCGTCTCAATATGGTCCGCAGGGACGCCGTGTTCAATCAAGAAACTCTTGGTCCGATCTACGCGGCGCTCCGTCAGGCCCTTGTTGTATTCCTCCGAGCCGCGGTGATCCGCATGGCCACCGAGAATCAGGTGAGCGTCCGGCTTGTAGGTCAGGTACTTCGTGAAATCCTGGGCCAGAATTACCAGGATATTCGCTTGACTCTCGACCAAGCCGCCGTCGGGTTTCTCGACGGTGGGACGAGCGGTCGGAAAGTAAATACTATGCAGGGCAAGCTTGACCTCCAACTGCGCGATCTCAGGGGCCGGAGCCGGCGGAGCTTCCACGGTCACGCTTGTTGTGGACGAGGCCGTGAGCGGTGGATTGCGGTCATCGCTTACGTTGCAAGTGACGGTGATGGCACCAGGTTGTGCGCCTTGTGTAGTCAGCGTAGTGGTGGCAGTGTTGCCTGAGATGTCGCCGGCACTTGCGGCGTAGCTGTAAGTCAGCCCGCGTCGATCAGGGCTGCTTGCGATCGAGCTGATGATCGAGGTCCCGCCTGTCTGCACGCTTGGCGGATTTGACGAGCATGCAATCACCGGCGGTCGGGGCTGTTTCACGATGAACTGGGCACTACAGGAGGCAACACCGTTTTTGCTGCCATCACTCAAGCTGGCGGTGGCCCCGTAGGAGCCGGGCTGCAAGCCGGTCGTGTCGATCCGCGCGGAAGAATCACTCCCGGAAACTTTCACCTGAATGCCGCTCCAGCTGTATCTGACCGTGCTCTTGGGATTGAAATTCGATCCGCTGGCGGTCACGACCACATCCTCCCCGGCAAAGATTTCGCTCGGCTGCACCGAGCAAGCCGCGCTGGGTGGCACGGGAGGTTCTCCGCCGCCCAACAGGATTACGATTCCTGTCTGCACCCTTACGCCCCGGAGGTCAGTGACCGGAGTCACAGTCGAGGGACCATAGCGGTAATTCGAGAATACATAGTCGGCCCGGATCAGTCGGAGAGCGAAGTGCCTGCTCAAGTTCAGGTCAAGGCCCGCGCCCGCCATGAACCCCAATTTGTTGACATGGTGGAAGGCATCAGGTGAAAGATCGTGGTCGCCCAAAAGCACCTCCGCGAATGGGGAAAAATGTTTCGTGTGGTAGGTGAACTTCGGGCCGGCGGAGACGTTCCAGAAAGCGTTGTCATCAATTCTGCTGGCGACCCCAGTTTCACCGCTGGCCAACTGCTCGCTGCCATCGAGAGTGAATCCCACCCAGCGGTTGAAATTATAGGTAACGCCGACGCCACCGCCGCGTGGATTCGATTCCAGGTTGCTGCTCAAGGGAAGGACTCCCAGTGGAAGGACACCGTGGACAGTCGCGTTGGGATACAGGAAAGAATATCCGCCGAAGATCTCCCACTTGGGAGCAGGCTGGTCCTGCGCTGCGGTGGGGGTGCCGAACAAACACAGGGCAACGATCATGGGCGCCAGCATTGCCAAAACACGGCTCAGATCGCTCTTCGATAGAGATGGCATGCGAATATTCCTCCTAGTGCAAATAACGCGAAACCCCGTTCTTCCAGCCTGATCCTTAGTGAGCCGGCCTCAAGCTAATCCCACTCCCGCATGCCTCAGTTTAAGGATCAAAGATCGTATTGTCGTCCAGCGTGACCGCGCCATTTCGTGCCAGCGCCCTGCCTTGCAGGGTTGCGCCGGTATCCAACGTGATTGATACAAGGGCCATGATGTTACCCACAAAAATTGAGTGCGTTCCAAGGGTGGCCGAGCTTCCCACTTGCCAAAACACATTGCTAGGTAAGACCCCGCCGGTGAGCACCACCTGCGTGGTGGACAGAGTGGTCAGTGTGGAACCGATCTGAAAGACAAATACAGAGCTGGAATTTCCGGTCAGAGTGAGGATACCTCCTACCGTTAAAATCCCTGTCGAGCTCGAGGTTTTGTAAGTGCCCTCTGCGAGTGTAAGACCCGTTAGATCTCCGGGCAGAACTTGCGGTGCGGGTAAGACGATACCGGCAGCGTAGTTATAGGCCGCCGTCAAATCCAGCTGTGCCTGCGCCGCGGTGGGATCGGCCACGTGCATAACTGCAGGAGCGATGAGCACTCCCGGCGGGAATCCCGTGACCGAGGTTCCCGGGCTAAGTCCAAGATCTCCGCCCGAAATAGTGGTGGGGCTGTTGGTGTTCGTGACCGTGCTGCCAGCCAGGACTTTGAAGTTTCCAGCCGTGAGTAACGGGACAGCCGGCGGCCCCGCGCACGCCGCTGCCGGGGTCGTGAACATCCAGCTGAAATCGGCTGCCAGATTATTGCCGAATGTATCAGCCGCCCCGGTGGTGATCGTGGCGGTATATACGGTATTCACCGCGAGGCCCGGGGATGCAGGTGTAAAGGTCGCAGTCTCGGTTGTGGGATCGTAGGTGACTACCCCCGTAACCCTCCCCCCGCTCGAGGTCAAAGTAAAAGTCGTGGTGTTGATCGTCGCAGGATTCATCGCCTTACTGAATATTGCGGTGACAACCGTGTTGGGGCAGATTCCTGAAGATCCGTTTGGCGGAAGTACAGACGCCGCCACCACTGTGGGCGGGATAAAACTGGGGTTTGTTCCATTATTTTTGTCCGGGTCGCCGCACCCGGCAATTACTATGGCCAAGAGAAACGCCAGGATCCCAACTTGAACAACCTTTAATTTGCGCATGCGTCTCTCCTTCACCGGGTTACGAGGCGTTCCAAATTTCCAACAGCCGCGCCAGAGATGTACGAGACTCCAAGTCTTCCTGATTGGTTAATATGATTTGTTAATAGAGGACACAATCCCCCAGGACGTTCTGCTTATATCAAATGGTAAGTTCTCCTGTCTGTGCAATACTGAACACATTTTCCTCCGGCAGATCTGGGCCACGCTCCGCGCGGATGGAGTGCCCTGTAGCCGAGCAACGAGCGCAATTGAACCCTGTTCGGCGGCCCCATCTGGTTAGTTAACCAGGCACTAGCTGGGAGTTCGCGAAAGACATCACTCGGATGCATTGCGGAATTCTTCAGTGGTCTATGCGAGGTATCTGGCGAGAGATGAGGGGGTCGGTACACGTGTTTGGGCAACGTCCGTTGATGCGGATCTGGCCGGCCAAATTACCAGCTCGGTATGGATTTCGTTTTACGCCCGCTTTAATACCGCCAAGGCGTAGAGCGCGACATTGATCGCCGCTGTCTCTTCCGGTGAGTTCTGGCTACTAACCCAGAGCGTGCGCCCGTTGATTTCGTCTTCCGCAGACGTCAGGTAAGCCTGCAGCTGGTCTCGGTCGGATTCGAGAACATGGTCCGAAACGGAAGCCGCTCGACCACCATGACCTGCCGGGCAACGCTTCTTGCCATAAAGGTTTCAGATTCGCTGCTATTCAGGTTCGGTGTTGTCGGTGCGGTTCCGAAAAACGCCTTGCGGGCTTTCTCAAACGAATCTCCGACATACTGCGTTACGCCGGCAGCGCTACCGTGTTGACGTCTTTCGCTCGACGTGGTCGCTGTCTGAAGTAAGAAATCGCCCATTCAGTTAACAAGAGGGTGCATCGTGTGCCGTTTTGAACAGCTTTGCCTGACCCGGTTCCCATAAGCTTGTCATCGGTTGCCCTTGAACCATTTCCGAGGGGCAGTTCGCGAAGGGGCTGGTCGCGTTAATCTAATGAACTTTCAATGGCTTCACGGGTTTTGCCATCGCATCACGGCAGGCGGCAGGACGGACTAGGGTGACCCCATGAAGCACGAACCCAAAGTCATCAGCATCCAGCGCACGTCTGCTTTCCGGCTGGACCCAATTTTGACCGGCGAAGAAGCAATCGTACTGCGCGCTCTTGCGGGCGGCCTCACCGACCGACAGGTGTGTCACGAACTCCGTATGAAGCCAAATACTTTCCTCAGCATGATGCGCGACATGCGCGAAAAGCTCCACATGGCGGATAACGTTTCTCTTATCGATTGGGCTATGGAGCGCATCAAAGGTGTCGACCGAAGAATCGATCAATGGACGGGCACGCCTTGCGTGAGTAGAAGTTATCGGGGAAGAACGCAGTAACCGTCGCGCAAACAATTCGTGCCTAATCGTGCAGGACAACACTCAGAAGTGACGTGTTAATGCGAAGGCCGCCGTTGTACTTGATGAACCCGAGTTTTCTGAATTTGTTCATGAAGAAATTGACCCGTGACCGCGTGGTGCCGACCATTTCCGCCAGCGTCTCCTGGGGGATCTTGGGTAGGATTCCTTGCGGTTTATCGTGCGTTCCGTAGCGGGCCAGCAGCAACAGCGTGCGCGCGAGACGCTTCTCGCTGGAGTTGAATAGTTGATCAATCAAATCCTCTTCAATGCGGATGTTGCGCGAAAGCATGTAAGCGATGAATCGGTCGGAAAATGCGTGCTCGCTGTGTAGGGCGCGGATCATTTCCTTCTTTTCGATGACCAGCGCAGTTGTAGGAGTAATCGCAGTCGCCGTCCCTATGCGGATCGATTGCCCGGCGAGGCAACCTTCGCCGAAAAAATCCCCCGGTCCCAAGACCGCCACCACCGCTTCCTTGCCGGCTTCGTTCACGACGGAGAGTCTCACGCCGCCTTTCTGGATGTACAACACATCCTCGGCGAGATCGCCCTGCGAGAAGATCGTTTCCTTTTTCCGAAACTCCGCGACCTTTCTCGCCAGTCCTGCCGAATCGAGGAAAACTTGAGGATCGAAAGCGGGCTTCTGCGCGGTCTTTGTTTTGGGATTAGTCTTGGCCGCAGTTCTGATTGCTTGCATGGCACAAGCCTTGATGTACTAACTTATCATAATCTTGGGGCTCGGAGCAACTTCGCGAGACTTGCAAAGTTTGAATCGGCCGCCTCGCGGATCGCGTTCACAGATTTGCGGCTCCGGTTCTTTGAAGGCTCGCCTTTGAACTGACCGTCAACATCTTTACGACTCGCCGGGTTTCCTGCTCTTGTTGACACGATCGAATAAGCGGCCTCATTAGCTTCAGGCGGCGCGGTGATAGGGATCAGACAAATCACAAATTCAAACTGTGCAAAGTAGGACAATCTCGCGGCGCCACAACTACTAGCCTCGGCGCTCAACTTCGACCCTACGGGCAGACATCGGCCGGAAGGATAAGCGTGAACGCCTTGGGACATCCACCGTCGTGGAAGCAACCTTTTTTACATGCACTGGAAGAGTCGGATAAGCTGAAACTCGCAGAACTGGTCCGTGCCTCCGAGCATGCGATATTCCTTCGCCAGCAGGAATTGAAAGATTCTTCCGACCATCATGAAGAGCGGAGCGAGATGAGCGTAGCTGAGGTCGCTTTGCAAACGGTCAAAACTCACAGACTTAGTTGTCTTAGTTAATTGCAATGACAGTTGTCATTGGCAGTGACGGTAATCTCGACGTGGGCGCCCTTCTTGAGCCTCCCATCGTCGCCGTGCTCGTCAGTTAACGAATTTCCGATGCGGGTGTCTCGATAACCGCTTCTGAGAGGATCAACGCAAACCGCCGAGCAGGTACACAACCACCGCAATAAGCACGACTGTCCCGACGATCCCTAGGCCGCCACCGGTTCCCCATCGGGAATACCCGTAATAACCGCCGCCTCCACCGAACAGCAACAGCAGAACAATAATTAGCAGTAGCATCGCAAATCTCCTTTTAGCGAAGTCCCCGAATAGCCTGACGTCGCCTCGATCCGGTGCGAACGACTCAGAACCCTGGGTCTCTGTTCAATTGACGCGAGGCTCCAGCATCACGCCATCTTCTTCGACGGCTAGAATCAATTCTTTTCGGAGGTCCATCTCCCACCCGGGCTTGAAGCGCACACGCAGCGCTGTCGCTGACTCACCGACGATACGGCACGGGACGGGGACGTGGCATTGACGGATTACAAGGAGCAACACCACCGGCTTACGGAGCCAGGCCGTATAGGCGGGCGAAAAATCTCTTCTTCCGTCGGTAATCATTTCAGTCGCCCTCAATTTCCGATTAAGTCCGAGAACAATCTCGGCGGGAGGGAGGGTTACTTGTAGCTCGGCCGAATACGGGTAGCTGTTCAAAATTGCACAGATTTCCAAGACAGCACGTTTTACATTGCAGTGGTCAAAGCGTTGACGCACGGAGGTAAAGCGAAATGCATGAGTCTAACAAAAGGTCATGCCCTCACTGTGGCAGCTTGGAGACGTCGCGTTCACACCGACATTCGCGTGTTGAACGATATCTTTTAGGAATTATCGGTGTACTGCCTTACCGCTGCCAGAATTGCGACACACGCTTTTATGCCTTCTCGCGGTTCGGCGCTGGCACTTCGGTTACAGACAAGGCTGCGTGAGACGGCGCGCTAGAGTTGGGACTGGCAGATGCGAGCCGACGAGGCAGGTTGCCGCGTGGTCGCTTCCGCATCAGGTCCCATTGCGATCAAGATTGGAACGCTAGGCACGACCAGAAAAGCGTTATTGAAGGTCTCGATGCCGTGCTTATCGGCCAATCTCAGCTCAAGCACGACTGCCCCAACTCCGGCGTTACCCGATCGGTCGATCCCGCTTGAGAGTTCACGAAGGTCACACGGTAGCGATGGTGGTAGAGAAATTCGCTGACCACTTTTGCCATTAAAGCGGTATGCAAAACTGTCCTGAAAAAGACACTCGCAATCTATTAGAATTCTCGATGCAGTAAGCGTAACCACTCTATGCTTCTAATTTCCAAGGCCGGCGGCGACGCGACCCGGCTTCTCGTCCACTCGCAATTTTCGAGCTTGGGTTTTAATTCTCGGTGTCTGGACTGCGTCGAAGCTGTTGGGGGAGTCTTCGTCTCTCCAGTTAGGGGGAGGGTTGTCACTGGAGGCTTCAGATATGGCGTTTTGATTGCCACCCTGTAAACTCATCGGGAATTTAAGTCCCCAAGCCAAAGTCTCTGTTCAGTCTCGATTGCAATTGTAGATCTCAGCATTTTATTCTTAAGGCCTGACAAGAGATGGATAGCGTCTGATACCGCTTGGCGCACGACCTGCCGGTCTGAACTGGTGCGTAGTTCTTCCATGCGCAAAAAGACGGCTTCTTCTGCTGCCGCAACCTGCCCAGATAGGTCCCGGGGACTCGACTCAAATGCGGCTTTCCGGTGGTGGTCCTGCCATTCTGAGTGTAGGTCGCTCATGTTCGCTCCCTCGAATTACTACTGTAGAATCTCGCTCTGACGGGGTATGTGCCGTTTTGCACAGGCTATAAAAATAGCTTTCCGGTCCAGTTCTGGCAGCGGCCGCAAACCCCTGATAAACTTCACGGGAAGTGGAAATTGAATCGCGTTCCAATATGCGTTCCGGGGGCCTTGTCATCATCTCGATTTGTGCTGCCTCTTGAGCCCGAGCCTAAGACAGGTGAACACACTTGGGATGCTGATCTCTTTTAGAGCTATTGGACCATACCTTCTTGGATTCCAGCTTCAAGCAGCTTTGCGGCCTGCTCGGCCGCAACCGGATGGCTAAGATAATGGCCTTGTCCCTCGGCGCATCCGTGGCTCTGAAGGAATTTGAGTTGCGCACTGGTTTCCACTCCCTCCGCAATTACACGCTGATTGAGGCTCATGCCGATATTGATCATAGCGCTCACGATGGTCGCATCTCCCGGGTCCTCAGTGATTTCCTGCACAAAAGATTGATCCAATTTCAGCGCGTCCACCGGAAAACGCCGCAGATAAGTAAAACTAGAATAACCTGTGCCAAAATCGTCGATCGCCAGCGTCACGCCCATAGCTTTCAGCGCACCAAGTGTGCGCACCGTAGACTCCGCGTCCTGCATCAGCACACTCTCGGTCAGCTCCAGCTCTAGATTCCGAGGCTCCACTCCCGTCGCAATCAGCACGGCCCTAACTCCTGAGACAAAATCCTTGTCTCCGAACTCGGCTGCGGAAACGTTTACGGCCACAGGCACAATCCCAAGCCCTGAATCACTCCATGCTCGGACCTGTCTGCACGCTTCCAGTAGCACCCACCGTCCTATAGGTAAAATCAACCCGCATTCTTCCGCAATCGGAATGAACTGGGCCGGAGCAACCAATCCCCGTCGTGGGTGTACCCAACGCACCAGCGCTTCCACCCCCGTGATCTGTCCCGTTTGAAGATTGAATTTAGGCTGGTAATGCAGCAGAAACTCGTTCCGCCCCAGCGCGTAGCGCAAATCCGCTTCGAGTGACTGCCGGTCTAAAAGTCGTACCTGCATGTCCCGGCGAAAAAACTGATAGTTGTTCCTTCCCTGTTTTTTGGCTTCGTACATCGCGGTGTCCGCTTTATCCATCAAGTTTTCTGCGTCTGGCCCGTCGCTAGGGTAGGTGCTCACACCGATGCTCACGCTGATATCAAGATTCTTGTTATCGACGGGATGCGGTGCTGCTAATGTCCTAAGGATTTTTCGTGCGCTCACGGCGACGTCTTCCTCATGCTCGACTTGGGAAAGGAGTACCACGAATTCGTCCCCACCCAGTCGGCTCACGGTGTCAGTTCGACGGACACAATCCACCAATCGCCCGGCTACCGACTGCAACAGTTTGTCACCCACGGCGTGGCCCAGCGAGTCATTGATCTTCTTGAATTGGTCTAAATCGACAAACATCACCGCGAGCTGCTTGTCCTGGCGCATCGCGAGCGAAATCGCTTGCTTCAGCCGGTCGTTGAACAGCACCCGGTTTGGCAAACCAGTCAGGGAATCGTGTTGCGCCAAGCGCGACATTTCAAGCGATTGGGCCCTTGCCGCGCTGACATCGTGGAAAGCCACAACCGAACCGGTTAGAACCCCATCCTGGTCCCGGATAGGCGTCACTGTCTTTTCAATCCCCAATTCGACTCCGTCTCGTCCAACCAGAACACAGGTTGTGCAATTCGCCGCTGGCATCGCGGTCCCATCTTCGCTAATTAAAATGTCCAGAGCCTCGCCATTCGTCGAGGTGCTATCGCCCTTGGTAATCCGGAGCACGTTCGCAATGGGACGACCCAGCGCTTCTCTCCGGCACCACCCGGTCAGGCGTTCCGCCATTCGATTGAGATACGTGATGTCGCCGTTTATATCCGTTCGCAAGACTGCCTCTTCAATGGCATCAAGCGTCAATTTAGCGACTTCATTTTGCAATACCAATGCTTTCACCGCTGCTTCCGCAGTACGGCGCTCGATCATCGTACGCACAACTCCCCTTAATCGGTAGCCGACGGATTGGTTTTTAGCCAGATAATCATGAGCCCCGCGATGTGCCGCTTGCCTCGCCATTTCTTCAGCATCGGCCTCGCTGAGGATCAAAATGGGCACGCGAGCCGAGGCCTGGAATAGCTTGTCGAACGACTCGACGCCGTGGCTATCGGGCAATGTCAGGTCAAGCACCACCGCCCCAACCCCTCCCTTTCGCAAGCGCTCGATCCCGCTAGAGAGTTCGGTGACCCATTCAACATGGAACTGTTCTTCCGTGGCCGAATTCAATGCGGCGAATATTTCTGCCGCAACATCTGCGTCAGCCTCGATGAGGAGTACACACTCGTCGCCATCTTTCTTCTTTCTTGGTCGTTTCGCAGTCCTAAGCCCCGGGCTTGGCATCTTGCTTCAACCTCCCAAAAAGGTGTCAGTCGCCCGTGGCCTTTTTGGCAGCGTCTGCGGCCATGAACCGCAGCATCTGCTCCTTCAATTGCGCATCGACCTCGTCCGCGATCGTCACAACATCGGGAAGCAATACACCGAAGTCCAATTGTGTCGCGTTTTTGTGCAGCGTCGTAAATATGCTTACCTGCAATAGACGTGACTCTTCAACCATCATCGCTACCGTGTAGCCTTGTTTGCGCCGCAAATCCCCATGCTCGGCGGCGGCCTTCGAGATTGGAGTTTTCGTTCCTGAGTCCAGGCGCAAGCGAGTAATGACATCATGTATAAGGCGAGGAAGATGGCCCGTGCGCTCATCATGACTTAAGCGGATTTGAATTAGGTCGGGCTCGATCTCCACTCGGGTGAGCCAAGCCTCTATTAAAGGGTTGATCTCACGTTCAAGAATGTCCGCCACAGTTTCAATCATGACAGCGCCGCCGCTCTTACTGGGCCTAACGGTGGAATCTACCGGTTTCATCGTTACAGTCTCCCTCACTCAACATTTTGATTTGTCGATCTCATCGACTGGTGCCGCTGACAAATCCGGCTATTCCATCACAAGCTTCGGCAACCACTTTGTCATTGGAACAGTCTGCAAAACTGTGCTAAAAGGGTCACCCATCACTGATTAGAGTTCTCGGATGTCCTAAAAGTAATCAACCCGTTCTTCTACTTTCATGGCCCGCCGAAAGCATCACACATCCCTCGTATTCAGAAGAAATGTTGCCGACACCGATTGGATAGCAGCACTTGGCTGTGGTGGTGGATCGAGTAGCGTCTAAACTCGCACCCTCGCCTGCGGCGAGAGTGCGGCACCCGGAAATTCAACGTCGTTCGTTTGCGTGGTGTGGACCTGTGTGCCACCCGCCAATCATCCACGCCTTGCCAGCGTAATGAATAACCTCGGGGTAGTTTGCGCGCGCCGCGGCAAGCTCGGAGAACCCGACCTGCTGTACAAGCACGTTCTTCGTTTGCTAAGCCGCCAACCAGGTCCCGGCTACCTCAGCATTGCTCTCGTTCGCGCAAATCGGAAGAAACTCCAACTCGCGGACCAACATCCCCAGTAATTTGTGTGGTCTGCTGCCGTCCTTTGCCTGCCGTTTCCGATTTACATATTAGAAGCGCTCAGTTTCCGGGTTCCAGTATGTAAGTTGCGGTAGCGAAGCTCACCAACGGAGCTGGGGCATTTGCACGCATACGTGTGCCTTCGCACCGCAGGTGATTCGGACGCGAGGACCAGCTATGACTCTGCCCGAATTTAGATTGTTTGGCTTCTAAATCTCTTGCGAGAGGAGAAATACCATGAAATACCTGCCCAAGCTCATGCTTTTGACGTTGAGCTTAGTAGTGGTCTTCGCTGTTGCGGTGTCGTTTCTTCCGCGCCATGCATCCGCTCAAACCACTGTCCCCCGTAGCAACCTAACCCTTGTGTACGGCACCAGCGGTTGCCCCAACTCCTTTGTGGCGATCCTACCCACGGGTGACCTGTCCCCTGCAACGGGGTGTTACGTCGTGCCAGACGGAAAGTACCTAGAGGTTACCGACGTCACAACAATCGTCGCCGGTTGCCCTGCAGGCGAGGCAGTACTCGCCCTCATATCTGTCGGCGGACCTGACGTCTACAGGGCCAGCCGACAGGTCGATGCCGCCGGGTACGCGAGCTGGCATGACATCTTCACCACGGGTCTTGTCTTCAACGGCACACCGGTCATCAGAAACACCGCCGGCCCACTGGGTTGCGCCTCCTTTACCTTAGAAACCCAGGGCTACCTAACCTCCGCCTACTAACCCCCAAGGGGGTGCTGCTCTGGGATAGCGCCAGCCTGTCAGGTTGCGGCGGCTCAATCGGCTCCTGAGATGCTGAAACGGGAGCAAGCCCCGCCGCAACCCGCGCTTCCCATCGCCGGACGTCTGACCCGAGCGGAGAGCGCTCGAGGGGCGCTCTGCGCTCGTGAAGCTGGGCCGCACGCTTAGGGCTAAGTGGCTTTGTTGACGTCCATGCCGAATGGACAGATTCGAGGCTGAATCAGGTTCGCAGCGTGACTTTAGCAGTTAACTTAAGGACAAATGCCATGAAGAGAATTTTGATTTATGCGTTTGCCACAACCCTGGTCTGCTGCGGCCTCACGAAAACTTCCACGGCACAAGATTTTAACTATATTGCAAACCCGCCACAAGTGGCGGTGAGCCCCGACACTGTTTCCCCTGGGATTCATTTTGGATGCGAGACTACCCAACTTTGCTATCGGCCAAGCGCTATCCGGTCTGCGTACAACTTCCCCCCCGACCTGGACGGAACCGGTCAGACCATCCTGATCGTCGATCCTTATGGCAGCCCCACGATAGAGCAGGACCTGGCCTCATTCGACACCGATTTCGGCATTCCGGCGCCTCCGTCGTTCACCATTCTCTGTCCCGAACACGGGTGTCCGGTGTTCGATCCGAATGACCCTCATGGTCAGGCGGGGTGGAGCTTGGAGACGAGCTTGGATGTGGAATACGCCCACGCCATGGCTCCAGGAGCCATCATCGTACTGGTAGTCGCTTCGACCAGTTCTGGCAATGCCGTCCACTCTGCAGAAGCTGCTGCTATTAAGTTGTTCCCGGGCGCCATCATGTCGCAAAGTTTCGGCGTTCCGGAATATCTCGTCCAAGCCAACAGAGCGCAAATCATGCAGGCGCACGATAACTATGTCGCGGCGACAGCGGCAAGCATTACCTTGCTGGCTTCCGCCGGGGACTTGGGCGCCACAAATGCTGATCCCGCGAATATCACGAATCCGAATTACCCAGCATCGGATCCGTTGGTCACCGCGGTCGGTGGCACCGAAGGCAACCCGTATTTCAACGGCCTGCAAGTCAATGGTAGTTATGGCGTCGAGCAAGTTTGGAACGAGCCCCAGTTTGGCGGGGCTACCGGAGGAGCCGTAAGCAGCTTGTTCCTGGCGCCCAATTACCCGAGCTCATTGGGCTCTCAATTCCGAACCGTCCCGGATGTCGCATACAACGCAGCGGTTGATGGGGGAGTAATTGTCCTGGACACCACGATGGGCGGCTATCATCGAGTCGGTGGGACGAGTTGCGGTTCTCCCCAGTGGGCCGCAATCTTCGCTCTGGCCAACCAGGAAGCTGGCCACGCACTCGGATTCCTGAATCCCGCCATCTACAAACTCGCGCAGTCATCGGCCTATGCCAATGATTTCCACGACATCACCATAGGGGACAACAAGTTGTTGGAGACGCAGAATGGCTTCAACGCGGGCCCCGGATACGATCTTACGACCGGTTGGGGCACGCCCAACGTCTCGAACCTGATTCCGGACCTCGTAGCGGCGGCTACCTCGAATTAAGAGCTCACGCGGAGACGTCCTATGAAAAGACACTGCTTACTGGCTCTGGTCTTGGCTGTGGCCCTGTGCGCAGGGGTGGCTCACGCCGATGGCACTAACTCCTACACAGGAACGCTTGCGAATCCCAACACCACTTCCCTAAGCAGCGGGTTAAGTCATCTCGGGATGCTACCGGCTGAAGACCGGCGCAGCCTGTCGTCTTTTCCTCGCCGTTTCCGATTACCTATATAGAAGGCCTGCGCCAATGTGCGCGTCTCTTGCTGCGCGACAGCGGCCCAACGCGCTACTTTCAAGGGGTGCATAAGAAAATGGCAAAGACCAAGAAACTTGCGAAAGTCAAGAAACTCGAAAAAACGGTGACCCTGAAGTACGGAAGAAACGTCCTCCTTTCTTCCGTGGATGGCATTAGAGGTGAAAGCACCGACTTACAACATAAGCAGGTATAGCATTTACCGATTCGGCCAGCTCACCCGCTTGTAACAAAGGCGACGATCTGGCATACCGCGTAGCGCAAATTCAGGTGCAATCGGGAGCGCAGGAGTCCAGGAAAGGAGAAGACGATGACAGCCAAGAAGACGACCAAGAAACTCCGGCAGGGAAAGAAGATGAGCAGCGTGAAGCCGCTCACGAGTCTTAACAGTATGTCGATCACCAAAACCACAGACGCGGCCTCGGCCAACTGAACGGCTCTTTGGGGGTAATCGCAACGGCTCGCGAGCGCCTCCTGCCTATAACCACGCGTTCGTTGGCGATGACTTTACGCTGCGCATCGCGCTGTTGATTCGCGACAACTCAGCAAGTTGGAGTTCGTCCATTTGACAAGGAGATCTTGGCCATGAATAGACACTGATTACCGGCCTCGATTTTCACCCTGGCCTTGTGTGCCGGCGCTGCTCGCGCCGATGGCGCTCATTCGTTCACCGGAACGCCGGCGAACCCGGACAATTCCACTGGCACCTTCGATTCCACCGACAGCTTCATTCTTTGCCTCACTCTCGGCACCGCTTCCGACGTCATCTTGCGGACCTACGGCCAGATGCTGCACTCTCGTCGCAGGCGAGGGTGCGCAACTGTGGCCCGGGCAATGAAAAACAAACCGCAGCGGCGGTATGGGCGGAGGCAGTTGCACTTCGTTACGTGCGGTTGTCACCGGCGTCGATCCTTGCTGGGAAGGAGGCGGAGGCGCGCTGCGTTCTTGAGGATTCTGAACGAGGCGCGCGAGCGTCATCAATTTCTGGCTGCTGGGGTACGTGGTGATGCCGGAGCACATTCATTGGCTGATTTCGGAGCCACAGGTGGGCACGCCTCGACGGTGATGCAGGCTTTGCAGCAGCGCGTGGCGCAGTGCTTGCGTCGGAAGCCGCGACGGCGGAGGAATAAGGATCAAATGGATTTGTGGTCCGAGGCGTAGACGGACGCGCCGCGGAGTTTCTGGCAGCGGCGGTTTTGTGATTTCAATGTGTGAAGTTGGAAGAAGAGGATCGAGAAGCTGGGCTCGATTTCGCAGCATTCAGGAGTGCGTGATTTGGGGAGATGTAGATGGGGGAGGCCTCAAAGTTGAAGGCGACTTGGAGGACTTCGCTGGGTTCGACGGCTTGCATTACGTAGTTGTCGCCGCTGGTTACGGTGGGGACGGAGAGCATGCAGTGGTCGGCGAGAGAAGTGAGCTTGGCTTTGAAGTTTCCGGCGACCATGTTGCAGAGCTCGCCCATCGCGTCGCTGACGATGTTGGGATCTTTCGCGGTTTCATCGCCGGCCATTTTCGTGGCGAGCTTGATGGCGGTGTCGGAGGAGCAGCGGATGGTAGTCATGCTGCAGAGAGCGCCGGCCGTGCCGACCATGGCGGTTAGACCGGATTGTTCTTGTGAGACTGCTTCAGCGCCTGGTTCAGCGGCGGGCGGGACGAACGGGGTCAGACGGGTCCCCGCCATCATTTCAAAGACTTCCGGCGCGGCACAATCGAGAACCGACTTCCAGTTGGGGTCCAGCGGAACCCGTTTTACGGCGGCGTTGGTCATAATGGTCACAAGACACCCACAAGGAGCGGGCTGACGCGCTCTTTGACTTGTTCGGGGGTAAATGGTTTGCGGAGATAGCCCTTGGCGCCGACGGAAAGCGCTTCGACGACGCGAGCTTCGCTGCCTTCGGTGGTGATCATGATGACGGGGACGCCTTTGGCGGCTTCGATGCCGGGCAGGCATTTCAGGACTTCGAGGCCGTCCATGACCGGCATATTGATGTCGCTGAGGATGATGTCGAGCGAACCTTTTTGAACTTCGGCGAGAGCCTCGGCGCCATTGCTGGCTTCCAACCCCTCGCCGAGATTGAGACCAGTCTGGCGGAGAGCTCTTTCGACGATTTTGCGCATGACAGCTGAGTCATCCACGATTAGGATTTTAAGTTTACGCAAGTTGCGCTCCTGGTGGAGCGGTGCGAGTGCGGAGTCAAAAGCGGGCGCTGCCCTTCGGTCCCGCACTGCGGGTTCTCAGGATGAATCGCGCTGTAGCGCGAGTCACAAATTCAAAAGCGACGGGGCACAGGCATGTGCTATGAACGCCGAGCGGGCTTGGTACACATAGTTCATCGCCAGCAGGGCGCTGGTACGTTAACAGTGGAGGTGGATTTTGATTACCGGGGAGAGGAGGCGCATACTATGCGGGGCGTCTAAGGTGGTGAAGCCATGAAAACAAGGCAGTTTGGGAGCGCGCGGATGCTGCTGCTGATTGTGATAGTTGCGGGGTTGGTTGTGGCGGGCGGGGCGTATCGGATGGTGAGCGCGTCTTCGGAGAAGGCACCGGCGGTGGGAGCGGTGGCGCCGGATTTCACGCTGAATTCACAGGAAGGCAAGCCGGTGAGTTTGGGTGAGTATCGCGGGAAGTGGGTGGTGCTGTACTTCTACCCGAAGGATTTTACAAGCGGATGCACCGCGGAGGCGCACAACTTCCAGCGCGATTTGGCGCAGTATGAGGAGAAGAACGCGGTGATATTGGGAGTGAGCGTGGATAGCGCCGATTCGCATCAGAAGTTCTGTGCCAAGGAAGGGCTGAACTTCAAATTGCTGGCGGATACCGAGCATAAGGTGTCCGAGGAGTACGGATCGATCATCAATGTGCTGGGGGTGAAGAAGCTTTCGGCGCGGCATACGTTTTTGGTAAATCCGCAGGGTGTGATTGTTAAGGAGTATATGGATGTGGAGCCGGCGAAGCATAGCGAGGAAGTGCTGGCGGCGTTGAAGGAACTGCAACAGAGTCCGAGCGGGAAGTAACGATGGCGACGATCGAAGGGTGCGGCTTCAGGGGTGAGATTAGCGGTAAGAGTACGCGGCAACGGTAGCGACAGCTGCGTCGCAGCTACGGCGCCTCGAATCCTCTTTGCGATTTTCCTAGCGTTTCCACGCTCGGCTAAGTTGTGCCGCGCCTACGGTTCTGGTGCGGCAGCTTCGATGAGAAAAAGAGCCGGCGAGACGCCGGCGCTAGGAAAAACGGGCGGTCCTGCAGGGCATTAGTAGATCCAGATGTCTGCTGAAGGTTGTGGAAAGACAAGGGCTTAGCTCCTCGAGGGGAACTCGATGAAGATCATTAATAAGGATACGGTTTTGGCGGCGGTTTGCGGCGTGGCGCTGGGCTTGGGATACGGGGGCGCAGCGGTGGCACAGCAGGCGGGTGGGGCTGCGGCGGGTCGTCCCTCTGGCACGGCTCCGACTAGTGGATCGACTGCGGGGTCCGGGCAGAACGCGGGCGGCGCGGGGGCGATGAGCGCGGACACGCCCGAAGATGATGCGGCGTTGGACCTGACGGACGAGCAGAAAGCGCAGATCAAGACGATCCGCGAAGATGGCAAGCAGCAGATTGCGGCGATGCAGAAGGATTCGTCGCTGAGTGCGGAAGCGAAGCAGCAGAAGTTGAAAGTGATCCGCAAGGACATCCGACGGCAGGTTTGGAGCGTGATGACGCCCGAGCAGCAGAAGCAATGGGCCGCCGAGCAGCGCGAACTCCGCGAACACAAGCACGGTGGGAGCACGGCTCCCGAGGGCAAGCCGCAGAACTGATTTTACCGGGCGTTACGGCGCGCAGCCGGTCGCCGCTGGAAGCTCGAACTTCCCCGAAACAACCCCTGTCATCTCCCGCAACGGCGACCAGTCCGTGTCGCAACTGCAAAACCGGTCCTTCAGCGGCTGAAGCCGCGCTCGTTCTGGGTCGTTCATGTCGTGGCCCTTCGGACCTGCCACCGGCAGGCTCTCAGGATAAACTGAAGCCACGACCTACAAACACTCTCAAGTTCTCTCACAAACTCCGAGGATTTGGATTTCGCGGTGACTCACGGCGGCTCCGCCAGGCGTGAGCTAGCGCTGCGCGGCAACTGGAAACGTCATCCACCGTACCGAGCTTCACAGCGAAGAAATTTTCGATTTGGCGTGGATTTTTCTTGCATCGAGAGTGAATTTCCGTATTCTGCATGTTGCAAACTCGCTCCAGGCGTGCGGCCGAGAGAGAGCGAGGGTTGCCGATGGAGGACGCGACAAAAAATTGAGCACCTTATCCCTCCCAGCCCAATTTCCTGCCCGGGCAGTTACTTCCACAAAAAGAAATGCAAAGCTCACACTCTGGCCGCTGGTGGCCGCGACATTTTTCATGGTGTCTGGCGGAACGTATGGAACCGAAGACATCATTCACGGCGCGGGCTACGGTCTGGGAATTTTGCTGCTGCTGGTTACGCCGCTGATCTGGAGTTTGCCGACGACTTACATGATTGGCGAACTTTCCAGCGCGCTGCCGTCGGAAGGCGGATATTACGCGTGGGTGCGGCGCGCGATGGGAAATTTCTGGGGATTTCAGGAAGCTTGGCTGTCGCTGGTGGCGAGCATTTTTGATATGGCGATTTATCCGACGCTTTTTGTGGCGTACCTGACGCGGCTGATACCTTGGTTTGCGGTGGGGCATCGCGGGTGGATGGTGGCGATGGGCGTCGTGACCGTGTGCGCGCTGATGAATATCGCGGGGATACGCGTGGTGGCGATCAGCTCGCTGTGGCTTTTCTTTTTGCTTTCCGCGCCGTTTGTGCTGATCGTGCTGATCGCACCGGCGAAAATCGGAGCGTTGCAGGGCGCAGTGACTGCGCCGACTACTTCGAGCGTGGGATTGATCGGCGGGTTGCTGATCTGCATGTGGAATTATATGGGTTGGGATAACGCTTCGACGATTGCGACGCAGGTGAAGCGTCCGCAGAAGACTTATCCGACGGCGATGATTGTCGCGGTGATTGTGGTTTCGCTGACCTACGTGCTGCCGTTTGCGGCGATGTGGCTGACGGGAGTTTCGTCGGCCGCGTTTGAGACGGGATCGTGGGCGGACATTGCGGGGATGATGGGCGGGCTGGTGGGCGGTCCGTTGCTGGCGCGCGGATTTCGCGTGGCGTTGGTGCTGGGTGGGATGATGAGCGCGTTTGGAATGTTCAATGCGCTGGTGATGAGTTATTCGCGATTGCCTTTGGCGATGGCGCAGGACGGATTGCTGCCCGCGGTGTTTGGCAAGTTGAATCGAAAAACGCAGG
>Ga0210390_10001938_pt1 | contig 18978 bp, 15 predicted proteins | sample IncBWH11OmetaG_FD_161050 | JGI IMG/M metagenome (GOLD analysis project Ga0210390, IMG submission 161050) | Forest soil microbial communities from Barre Woods Harvard Forest LTER site, Petersham, Massachusetts, United States - Inc-BW-H-11-O ... | reverse complement strand
CCAGCTCGTCGTGCTGGGCCGCGGCGACCAGTTGGAGGTCCGCGCCGACGATCAGCAGGATTCCCGTAGCCCTGCCCTGGAGGTGCTTGTACTGGGCGGGCGGCCCATCCGGGAGCCGGTCGCGGCGTACGGACCGTTCGTGATGAACACCAAAGCCGAACTCGGGCAAGCGTTGGAGGACTTCCAGGCCGGCTTGTTCGGCGACATTCCGCCCAACGCGCTGATGCCCTATACGCCGGATCCCTGCCCGGTGCGCACCGAAAAGACGGGGATCTAAACGCGGGTAGGCCGCAGTTGGATCGCAGTAGCCCGTGCAGAGACGACTTGCGCGGACGGCGGCGGCTCGCTGAGATGGCTCATGTGCTGACAACCGCTTCGCCACTGCGCGATTCGGCTTTCCAGTCCCGGTGGATGGAGGTGACGGTGCCCGCTAGTGGGGCTGATGCTGGCCAGCGATGAAACTAATTGGCCCGACCACAATCATTGGAATTGGCGCTGGCCCAACACCACTGGGCACAAGCTGGCGCTACCGTCATCGAACATTTAGCCCAGTTCAGGACCTATTTCTGCTGGCTCAGTATGGGTTCGGGTCCCCTTGGCTCCACCGTGTGACCTGAGTCTGAGTTGAGTCATCTGTTACAGGAGTTGAGTCATCTGTTACAGGTTGCCTCGGCCATCGGCGGGGGGTTTTGTTGGTTGCGCCAGTCGCTGCGTCGGGCAGATCCTTGTATTGCTTGTGCTGAAGAGCTTTCGGCTGTGGCGACGGGTGGTTCGAGGTGGCCGTTGATTCTGATGTGGTGACGGTGCTGTTAGGCGGTGACGTCATGCTCGGTCGCGGCGTCGATCAGATTCTTCCGCACCCCGGGGACCCGGCCTTGCGTGAGCGCTGTGTCGATGATGCCCGTCGATACGTCGAGCTGGCCGAACGGGTGAATGGGCCGATTCCCCGTCCGGTCGACTGGCGGTGGGCCTGGGGTGACGCGCGAGCGATCCTTGACGACCTTGCTCCCGAGGTTCGTCTGATCAATCTGGAAACCACGATCACCGCCGAGGGTGAATTCGCAGACCGCAAAGGTTTTCACTATCGGATGCACCCTGGCAATCTCCCCGCACTGACCGCGATCCGGCCCGACGTCTGCACCCTGGCCAACAACCACACTCTCGATTTCGGCCGCCGTGGGCTGGCCGACACGTTCGATGCTCTGGCCGCAGCGGGTATTCACGGTATCGGGGCGGGAGCCGACTTAGAAACCGCACAACGCCTGGCGGTGGTGGCGGCCCACGGTGAACACCGGGTGGTCATCGGTTCGGTTGCGATGAAATCCAGTGGGGTGCCCGAATCGTGGGCGGCGCACCGCGATGGGCCGGGGGTGTGGTTGATCGGGGATCCGTCGGCCCGTGGAGCCGCAGATGATGTCGCGGCAGGGGTGCTGACGCACAAGCGCACCGGCGATGTCGCGATCGTGTCGGTGCATTGGGGACCGAATTGGGGCTATGGCGTGGGATTGAATGAAACCCAGTTCGCGCACCGGTTGATCGACGCCGGTATCGATATCGTGCACGGTCATTCCTCACACCATCCCCGGCCTATCGAGATTTACCGTGGCAAACCGATCCTGTACGGGTGCGGCGATGTCATCAACGACTATGAAGGCATCGGCGGCTACGAGTTCTACCGCCCCGACCTGAGACTGCTGTATTTGATCTCGATCGATCCCGGCGGCGGTGAACTGGCCGCGCTGCGGATGCTTCCACTGCGCCTGCGGCGAATCCGACTTGAGCGCGTTCCGCAGACCGACGCGGAATGGCTGCGCGCAACGATCGAGCGCATCAGCTGCCAGTTCCGGACCTGTGTCGTGGCGGGATCCGACGATTTGCTGGTCGTCCACCCGAGGCGGCGCGAACCGGCCGATGACTCATCCGGATCACCGCCGCCGGAGCCATCGCCAGCGCTGCCGACGACCAAAAACCCTGAACGCCATCTTTGGCTGCAACGAATCATGCACCGGCTGCCTCATCGATGATCACCGATGGGACCGCCGTCCAACACGGTTGCGGGCACGTCGGCTCCCGTCAGAAGACGATCGTCTGGTTGCCGTATCGGATGATGCCGTCCTCGCAATGCCACAGGACCGCTCGGGAAGCACCGCGCCCTCCACGTCGGCGCGCCCGCAAAGAGGACCGTTCGGATTCCGAGCATCGGATGTGGCTGTCGCGTGCCGGTGGCAGCATGTGTGTGTGACCACGACGACGCTTTCCTGGGATGTGGTGCCCGTTGACAAGCCGGACGATGTCAATGTCGTGATCGGGCAGGCGCACTTCATCAAGACGGTCGAGGACCTGCATGAGGCGATGGTGGGGGTGAGCTCGTCGCTACGGTTCGGGCTGGCCTTCTGCGAGGCCTCCGGGCCACGGTTGGTTCGCCGCACCGGCAATGATCCTGAATTGGTCGAGCTCGCGACCCGCAATGCGCTGGCCATCGCCGCCGGGCACTGCTTCGTGATCTTCTTGCGTGACGGGTTCCCGGTCAACATCCTCAACCCGGTCAAGGCGGTGCCCGAGGTTTGCACGATCCACTGCGCCACCGCCAATCCGGTCGACATCTTGGTCGCGGTGACCCCGCGTGGCCGTGGCATTGTGGGCGTCGTCGACGGACAGGCGCCCCTCGGGGTGGAGACCGATCGCGACGTGGCCGACCGGCACGACCTGCTGCGCGCCATCGGTTACAAGCTCTAACTAGGGCGGGCCGTGGAGGAACTCGGCCTGTGCGGCGCGCTGGTCAACGACCACACGCTGGGCCACTTGTGTGTGCAGGTCCGAACGGGTTCGGTCCCCTGACCAGGACCACCCCGAACAGTTCAATCCTGACAGGGGGCTCCGCGCTTTCACCTGAATACGAGCTGGTCAGAGGCTTTTCTGCGCCGTGCTAAGGGGGTCTGTGGCCGTTGGTGTTCGATGACACCGACCAGGTCAGCATGGTGGTCGATTTAAAGAACAATCCCCGCGATAATCTGCTCAAGTGTGAACCCGCTTTAATATACCTTGTTGCAACGCATGTGTTGTACAGATGTTGCACCATTAATGTCGGTTCTAACCTATTGAGAGGGTATCGGGCGTCTGCCCGACGCGATGTAATAGGCACCGCCCCGACGCCATTTAAGCTTTACGTCCAATAAACCCGAAGGCAACGCTTCCGCGAATACGCGGCTGTGCGCCAAGCTGCGGTGCGTATTGCCCGCTGAAAGGTCTCCCAGGATACGGAGCGGATTCAGGATCGACTTCAGGCCAGAGAACGAACAGACATCACCGATGACTATCCTTCCCCGTCCGCGCACAGCATTCTTCAGTGCTTGGAAAGCTTTTTCGGGCTCACTGATGATCGACAAGCCCAGCGTGCATATCCCCGCGTCGTAAGACGCCGTTTCGACCACACTCTCCGGCAAGGCGGTAACGTCGCCTTTGACCAGTTTGACGTTCGTCCAACCATTGTCCACAATCCTTCGGCGAGCCTGCTCTAACATGCCATGTGACCAGTCGACGCCGAGGATTTCTCCTTCAGGACCAATACTCGTCTGAATGAAGGGGAATTCCAGACCGGTCCCACAGCAAAATACAATTACATGGTCGCCACACTTCAGATCCAACTCATTCATCGCTGCTTTTTTCAACGGAATAATCGGAAGTTGAACGAGGTTGTAGACCTTCGGTATGACGTGGTCATAAATGAAATGGAACAGCCGAACCCACTTCGCGCTGATCGTAGGAACGCTTGCTGGCATAGTCATACCGGCCTTTCAACTCTAGAAGGTGGAAAGTTCTCGTTCGGCGGCTGACGCAATGATCCACGCCAGGACGGCGGTGCACTCGATCACACCAGGGTGGCGGCGTGGTCAGGCCGACGTTCACCGCATGGCGCGCTGGCCGTCGGCGTTACGGTGTTTGCGCTGGGCGGCGAAGAGCTTGGCCCAGGAGTCCACCTCAGGGTGCTGCTTGAGCAGCGCGTGCCGCTGGCGTTCGGTCATCCCGCCCCAGACACCGAATTCGACGTGGTTGTCGAGCGCATCGGCGGCGCACTCGAGGATCACCGGGCAGTGCCGGCAGATCACCGCGGCTTCTCGCTGGGCGGCGCCGCGCACGAACAATTCGTCTGGGTCGCTGGCGCGACAGCGGGCTTTGGACACCCACGCGTTGCGGGCCTCGGCCTGCGCACCGTAGACAGAGCTGTGGACTGAAGTGCTGGTGGTGACCCTTTGTGCGGCGGTCTGAGTAGCTGACACCCGCCCCCCTTTCGCTCCGGCCGGCGGCCGGCATTAACAGATGAGTTTTCGACCACCCCGTTTTCGCCCCGCGGCCGAGCGTGTGTGCGCGTGCCGGGTTTGCCGACGGGTCGACCCCCTTGTGATATTCAGCCCATGGTGGACCCGTCGACCGGAACCCGTTGGCCCAGAACTTCATCAGCGTGCATGCCTACGGCGGTGGATACGACCAGGGTGTCAACGTCATCGACGGGCAGGTCAGCCTCGCTGGGGACAAGGACGACGCCCTGCTCGGCACAGGACAGTTCACAGGCGCGGTCGGCGATCAGTTGCAACGGCCGGACGTGTAGGTCGACACCCCATAGCAGTGCGGTGGTGATTGCCCGACTCGCCTCCGTCCATCGCGCGGTCGAGCGGACCCGGTCGAACAGTTGCGCACTGTCGATGGCCACGGCCGCGGCTGAGCCAAGGGTAAGCACCGATGCGCGACGACGAGTGGCGCTGAGTACTGGCGGAGCATTCATCATGTCCCCGGCATGCGGTTGTCAGCAGAGTGTTCGGCTTGAGCGACTGCTCAGTGAGGCAGCGGCGGACAGCTGGCCTCATTCCGGACTGGCTGAATTCCTCAGCATCGCCGACGTTACACGTCGCAGCTGCGATCTGCATCAGAGCGGCGACGATCCTCTCGGTGTCGGTGTCATGCGCGCCACACCTCACCCATGCCGCCGCGGCCCAGCAACTCGACAAGGCGATAACGCCCGACAGCGTGCCCTCCACCGGCTCACCACACGCAGCCAGACGCTTCACCGACAGGCATTCGAGACGCCGGCGGGAGCAATGTGGTCACGGCCGTGCAGCATCGGTGAAGTGCCACGTCGGCTGTACGGACCTAACCTCCGCGCATGCGCGACCTCGACACCGTCGACTCCGAGCTGCGGCTGCTGGCCGCCATGCGCCGTTCAATCCGCGAGCATGGTGGCGAGCCGTCGAGTCGTCAGGTCGATGAACTGCTGGACGAACGCAACCAGCCAACCGGAAGCTGACCGCGCTACCCGGTTTTGTCGACCACCGTGGCGGTGGACGCGTGTGTCTTGATCGCCTCCCGGCGCCGCAATTCGCACCTCAGACGCAGACACCCGAGCCTGCTTCCGGCGCGTCCGGGGATCCCGCGGCCATCGTCGCGGCCATCGAGTCGTTGGCCGGATTGCATCAGCGTGGCATCCTCTCCGACGAGGAGTTCGCCGCGAAGAAGGCTGAACTGCTCGGCCGGCTCTGAGGTGCTACCGCATCCGCGCAGACCGTAAGTGGGCGATAACCACCCACGGTGGCGTCGTCGCGGTCGCGTCAGCGGTAGATCGCCGGTAGATCGCCCCGCAGTTCTTGGGCAGCCACTCAAGCCGCGGCGACCTCGCCGTGTTCGTCGCAGGACATAGTGAACAATCGCGCAAGCACGCTTCCCCGCTGAGGGCCGCCTTTCACCGACCCCAGCTGGTCTCACTCGCGCGCCGCCGGATGATGACTACCTCTTTTCGTGGGAGCTCGTGGGCTTGGTTTGCAGCGCCTTTGTGACCACGCCGCCCGAAGCAGTCGGTGTCGAGGACCGCAGCGTAGCCAGGACGCCGGCGCTGGCGAGGATCGCGAACGCCAGCGCCACGACCCAGTCCCCAAGCCGTTGGTACACGGTGTTGACCGATCCGAGCGGAACACTCACCACGGTCGCGCCACGATAGCCGGACGGGCACCAGGCCAGTTGCCGGCCCCGGGCGTCGAAGGCCGCGCTGTCGCCCGACAACCCGGCGTGCACCGCCGGGCGGCCCACCTCGACGGCGTGTACGGCGACCTGGCTGGCCAATTGCGGCTGAGCCCAACTTCCCTGGTATGTCGAGGTGGAACTCTGATACACGAGCAGCTGAGCGCCGAGTTGCGCCTCGTGGCGGGGCAGGTCGGAGAAGGTCGCCTCGAAGCTGATCAGCGGCCCGATGGCGAGCGGACCCGCGTGCAGCACCACCGGTCCGCTCCCGCGCCGCCGGTCCTGGGTGGCGGCGTTGGTGTAGCGGGTGATCCAGCCCAGTAGCGGGCGCACTGGTACATATTCGCCGAACGGCACCAGCCGGACTTTGTGGTAGGCGCCGAGTGTTCCGTTCGGGCCGATGAGGACGGACGACTTGTAGATTCCCCCGGTCGGGGCGGGTGCGTCGACGTTGACGAGCAGGTCCGCGCCGACCCGCCGGGACAGCTCCGCGAGGTCCGTCAGGGCGTCCGGATGGCTGGTGGGATCGACGCCGACGCTGCTCTCTCCCCACACGACCAGGTCGGGCCGCTGTCCTGTCAGAGTCGCGGTGAGCGCTTCGGCGGCCGCCTGACGGGCCGCGGAGTCTGCGATGTCGCCGGGCTGCACCAGCGCCACCCGCACCGTCGAACCGACCGGGGGTTCCGGTCCCAGCACGAACCAGGCCGGGCCGAGTCCCGCACACACCAGGGCTACCGCCAGTGCGATGACCCGACCGGACACACCGCGGCGCAGCATCACCCCGGCAATCGCGGTGTTCGCCGCGACGAGCAGAAAAGTTGTCAGCCAAACCCCGCCGAGTGAGGCCGAGGCCAGCGTGGCGGGCCGGTTCCACTCCGACGCGCCCAGCAAAGCCCAAGGGCCGCCCAGACTCTGCCAGGACCGAATCGCCTCGGCCATCACCCACGCGCTGGGCAACACGATCACCGCGGCAAGTGTCCGGCGCGTTGTGACCGGGGCGGACAGCAGCCGGTGCGCGGCCCATCCCCACGGCAGCCAGAACGCGCCGAGTAAGGCGGCCATCACCACCAGCAGCGGACCGGCGCTGGGCAGCAGCCAGTACTGCGTGGTCAGCACATATCCGGCGAGACCGCACCACGCCCGCACGCCACCCTCTCGCGCGGTGGGCGCAGCGCGCACCACCAGCAGCAGCGGCACCACACCGACCCAGGCCAGCCACCACCAGGACGGCGCGGGAAAGGCAAGCGCGGGCAGCGCGCCGACCACCAACGCCGCCACGCGCCCGGCGGCGCGCCGTCGACGCGCTCCGGGGTCGGATCGCCGCCACCTCCAGCCGAGCATCGCCACACCGACCAGCAGCCAGCCGAGCACAAAGCCGGTCGCGATCAGCCACAGGAGCGAGCGCTCGCGGCCCAACCGCCTCAGCGGGACCATGACCAGCCCGACGGCGACAATCCAAGTCGAACATGTGATGCCGCAAAAGTGAGCGCGCGAGCAGCGAAACGACCAGTGCCACGACGTATCCCGGCCCTCAGTGGGCGGACATCAGCGCACCGGGCGACGGCTCCGAGCGCGTTCAGGCCGCGACGCCTTCCGTGCAGGATCGCGCCCGCCATCAATCCACAGAAGAAGCCCAGAAGGAAGAACCCGCGTGCGCGCCGCTTGTTGCTCCGCACAACAGCCGATGCGATGAATCCACATGTCGCCGCAATGATGGCTACCGCGAGGAGCAGAGAAATCAGATGTGTCGGTCCGAGCGACCCCATATCGCAACCTCCGGGCCGTCGTCTGCGTAGGCCGCTTGCCCGATCCAACCACCGTCTTCGCCGGACCAGCATTGCTGGCCAATGTTCGTAACCAAAGCGAGCATGAAGCGTTAGCCGCCCGCTGCCTCGCGACATGGCCGTCCCTGATCCGCGACGGCGGCGGGGAGGGTAAGCGATACGATCGCAGTCTCGTGGAGTCTGGGGGGATGCGGTAGTCATTGCCGCTCTCCCGCTCAGGTTGGTTCCAGGGAGCGGCGAACCGTGCGAGCAGGCGAAGGTGGATGGCACACGGATGGCACACGGCATGTCAGTCTAGGCAGAAATAGCCTCTGAACTGCGAAAACACTTGTGCCCCCGGCAGGATTCGAACCTGCGGCCTTCTGCTCCGGAGGCAGACGCTCTATCCCCTGAGCTACGGGGGCGCACGCGGGAAATGCTGCGCCAACGGGCCACGACAGACTAACGCATGAGGGCGGCCGGCTGAGCACCGGAACGGATTCGGGGCCGGAGGACCTCAGCCAATAGGATGGCCTGCGTGAACCCCGCCGACCTGGCCGAGCTGCTCAAGGCCGCCGCAACCGCGGTGCTGACCGAGCATGAGCTCGACACCGCCGCGCTGCCGCCGACGGTCACCGTCGAGCGGCCGCGCAACCCCGAGCACGGCGACTACGCCAGCAACCTGGCGATGCAGCTCGGCAAGAAGGTCGGCGTCAACCCGCGCGAGCTCGCCGGATGGCTGGCCGAGGCGCTGGCAGAGGCCGACGGCATCGCCTCGGCGGAGGTGGCCGGACCCGGCTTCATCAACCTGCGCCTGGACGCGTCGGCGCAGGGCGTCATCATCAACAACGTCATCGACGCCGGCCACACCTACGGCAACTCCGTCGCCGAGGCCGGACACAAGATCAACCTGGAGTTCGTCTCGGCCAACCCGACGGGGCCCATCCACATCGGCGGCACCCGCTGGGCCGCGGTCGGTGACGCACTTGGCCGGCTGCTGTCGACGCAGGGCGCCGAGGTGGTACGCGAGTACTACTTCAACGACCACGGCGCCCAAATCGACCGGTTCACCAACTCGCTGATCGCGGCGGCCAAAGGCGAGCCCACTCCGGAAGATGGCTACGCCGGCAGCTACATCGCCGACATCGCCGCGCAGGTCCTAAAGGAAGCACCCGACGCGCTGAGCCAGCCCGACGCGGTGCAGCACGAGACTTTCCGCAAGATCGGCGTCGACTTGATGTTCGCGCACATCAAGTCGTCGCTGCACGACTTCGGCACCGACTTCGACGTCTACACCCATGAAGAGTCGATGCACAGCAGCGGCCGTGTCGAGCAGGCGATCGCCCGGCTTCGCGTGAACGGCAACATCTACGAAAAGGACGGCGCAACCTGGTTGCGCACCAGCGCTTTTGGTGACGACAAGGACCGCGTCGTGATCAAGAGTGACGGCCAGCCCGCCTACGTCGCCGGTGATCTCGCCTACTACCTGGACAAGCGGGAACGCGGCTTCGACCTGTGCATCTACATGCTGGGCGCCGACCACCACGGCTACATCTCCCGGTTGAAGGCCGCCGCGGCCGCGTTCGGTGACGACCCGGCCACCGTCGAGGTGCTCATCGGCCAGATGGTCAACCTGGTCCGCGACGGCCAGCCGGTGAAGATGAGCAAACGGGCCGGCACCGTGATCACGCTCGACGACCTGGTCGAGGCGATCGGCGTGGATGCCGCCCGCTACAGCCTGATCCGCTCATCGGTGGACACCCCGATCGACATCGACCTGGCGCTGTGGTCATCGGCGTCCAACGAAAACCCGGTGTACTACGTGCAATACGCGCATGCCCGGCTCTCCGCATTGGCCCGCAACGCCGCCGAGCTCGGGCTGATCCCTGACACCAGCCACCTCGAGCTGCTCACCCACGATAAGGAGGGCGCGCTGGTTCGAACTCTCGGCGAGTTCCCACGGGTGCTGAAATCCGCCGCGTCACTGCGCGAACCGCACCGAGTGTGCCGCTATCTGGAAGACCTCGCCGGCGACTACCACCGGTTCTATGACTCGTGCCGGGTGTTGCCGCAGGGCGACGAACAACCCAACCAGCTGCACACCGCGCGACTGGCCCTATGTCAAGCCACCCGCCAGGTCATCGCCAATGGGTTGGCCATCCTGGGTGTCCGCGCACCGGAGCGGATGTGAACGCACATCCAGCCGGCCCACGGCACGCCGAAGAGTTCCATCACGGGGGCGTTCCACCGCGACCCGCGACGGCAGACGAACTCCTGCAACTGGCACCGAACGTCTGGCCGCACAACGCGGTCCGCGGCGACGACGGAGTCGTCAGCGTCGCCGGTGTCACGCTGAACTGGCTCGCACAGGAGTACAGCACGCCACTTTTCGTCGTCGACGAAGCGGATTTCCGGGCGCGCTGCCGCGAGATCGCTGCGGCATTCGGCGGTGGTGCGAACGTGCACTACGCCGGCAAGGCCTTCCTGTGCAGCGAAATAGCGCGGTGGATCGACGAGGAAGGCCTCTCGCTGGACGTCTGCACCGGCGGCGAGCTGGCGGTCGCGCTGCACGCGAACTTCCCGCCTGAGCGGATCGCGCTGCACGGCAACAACAAATCGGTCGCCGAGCTGACCGCGGCGGTCAAGGCCGGCGTCGGTCGTGTCGTGCTCGACTCGATGACCGAGATCGAGCGCCTCGATGCCGTCGCCGGTGAGGCCGGTGTCGTTCAGGATGTGCTGGTGCGCGTCACTGTCGGCGTCGAGGCCCACACCCACGAGTTCATCTCCACCGCCCACGAAGACCAGAAGTTCGGCCTGTCGCTGGCCAACGGCGCGGCGATGGCCGCGGTCCGACGGGTATTCGCCACCGATCACCTCCGATTGGTGGGTTTGCACAGTCACATCGGGTCGCAGATTTTCGACGTCGGCGGTTTCGAACTTGCGGCGCACCGGGTGATCGGCCTGCTGCGCGATGTCGTCGCCGAGTTCGGCGTCGAAAAGACCGCACAGATTTCCGCCATCGATCTCGGTGGCGGCCTGGGCATCTCGTATTTGCCGGACGACGATCCGCCGCCGGTTCGCGAACTCGCCGACAAGCTCGGGTCCATCGTGCGCAATGAATCCGCGGCGGTGGGCTTGCCGGTTCCCCGGTTGGTCGTTGAGCCAGGCCGGGCCATCGCCGGGCCCGGGACCATCACGCTGTATGAGGTTGGCACCGTCAAGGATGTCTGGGTGAGCACCACAGCGCATCGCCGGTACGTCAGCGTGGACGGGGGGATGAGCGACAACATTCGGACTTCGCTGTACGGGGCGGAATACGACGTTCGACTGGTCTCCCGGGCCACCGATGCGCCCCCGGCGCTGGCGCGTGTGGTCGGAAAACACTGCGAAAGCGGCGATATCGTCGTCAGGGATACCTGGGTGCCCGACGACATTGCGCCGGGCGACCTGGTCGCGGTCGCCGCCACCGGTGCGTACTGCTACTCGCTGTCAAGCCGCTACAACCTGATCGGCCGCCCAGCGGTGGTGGCTGTGCGCGATGGGCGGGCCCGTCTGATCCTGCGCAGGGAGACCGTCGACGATTTGCTGAGTCTGGAAGTGAGGTGAAGGCGTGAACCGCGCCGACGACGATGCAGAGCGCAGCGATGAGGAGGAGTGGCGCACATGAACGGTGGTGAAAAGCCGGTCGGTGTAGCGGTATTGGGGCTGGGCAATGTGGGCAGCGAGGTTGTTCGCATCATCGAGGACAGTGCCGACGATCTCGCTGCCCGGATCGGCGCGCCGCTGGTGCTGCGCGGCATCGGTGTGCGGCGGGTAGCCGCAGACCGGGGTGTACCGATCGATCTGCTCACCGAAAACGTCGATGAACTGGTCGGCCGCAACGACGTCGACATCGTCGTCGAGGTGATGGGGCCGGTCGAGCCGTCTCGCAAGGCGATCCTGTCCGCGCTGGAGCATGGCAAGTCGGTCGTGACGGCGAACAAGGCTCTGCTGTCGGTCGCTGCTGGAGAGCTCGCGCAGGCTGCCGAAAATGCCCATGTGGACCTTTATTTCGAGGCAGCCGTGGCGGGTGCCATCCCGGTGATCCGGCCGCTGACCCAGTCGCTGGCCGGCGACACGGTGCAGCGGGTAGCCGGGATCGTCAACGGCACGACCAACTACATCCTCTCCGAGATGGACAGCACCGGCGCCGACTACGAGCGCGCGCTGGCAGACGCGAGCGCACTCGGCTACGCCGAGGCCGATCCCACCGCGGATGTCGAAGGCTACGACGCCGCAGCGAAAGCCGCGATCCTCGCGTCCATCGCGTTCCACACCAGGGTGACCGCCGACGACGTCTACCGCGAGGGCATCACCTCGATCACCCCGGATGACTTCGCGTCCGCGCGCGCCCTCGGCTGCACGATCAAGTTGCTGTCGATTTGCGAGCGAATCACGACCGGCGATGGCCAGCAGCGGGTTTCGGCTCGGGTCTACCCGGCGCTGGTGCCGTTGTCGCATCCCCTTGCTACGGTCAGCGGCGCCTTCAACGCCGTGGTGGTCGAGGCGGAGGCCGCGGGTCGACTGATGTTCTACGGTCAGGGCGCCGGCGGAGCGCCGACCGCATCGGCGGTAACCGGCGATCTGGTGATGGCCGCCCGTAACCGGGTGTTGGGCAGCCGCGCGCCGAAGGAGTCGAAGTACGCTCAACTGCCGATCGCGCCAATGGGTTTAATCTCTACCCGCTACTACGTCAGCATGAACGTTGCTGACAAGCCGGGCGTATTGTCCTCGGTTGCTGCAGAATTCGCCAAGCGCGAAGTCAGCATCGCCGAAGTTCGCCAGGAAGGTGTCGTCGGCGAGGGCGGGCACCGGGTAGGAGCCCGCATCGTGGTGGTCACCCACAGTGCCACCGACGCCGCACTGTCCGAAACCGTGGATGCCCTGGCTGATCTCGACGTGGTACAGGGTGTGGCCAGCGTCCTGCGGCTGGAAGGAACCAGCGAATGAGTCCGGCAAGCGCCGCCAAGACCGGCATTCATCGGCCGTGGCCGGGTGTGATCGCGGCCTATCGGGATCGGCTACCGGTCGGCGACAACTGGGCTCCCGTCACCTTGTTGGAGGGCGGCACCCCGCTGATACCGGCAACCAGGCTCTCGGCAAAGACCGGCTGCACGGTTCATCTCAAGGTCGAGGGCCTCAATCCCACCGGCTCCTTCAAGGACCGCGGCATGACGATGGCCGTCACTGACGCGGTGGCCCGCGGCCAGCAGGCCGTGCTGTGTGCATCGACCGGCAACACATCTGCCTCGGCGGCGGCTTACGCCGCCCGCGCCGGCATCACCTGCGCGGTACTGATCCCGCAGGGCAAGATCGCGATGGGCAAGCTGGCGCAGGCCGTGATGCACGGCGCCAAGATCATCCAGATCGACGGCAACTTCGACGACTGCCTGGAACTCGCCCGCAAGATCGTCGCCGACTTCCCGACGATCTCGTTGGTCAACTCGGTCAACCCCGTCCGCATCGAGGGCCAGAAGACAGCGGCGTTCGAGATCGTCGACGCGCTGGGCACCGCACCGGACGTGCACGCCTTACCGGTCGGCAACGCCGGCAACATCACGGCTTACTGGAAGGGCTACACCGAGTATCACGCCGACGGAGTGATCGACAAGCTGCCGCGCATGCTCGGCACCCAGGCCGCCGGCGCGGCGCCGTTGGTCCTCGGCGCACCGGTGAGCCAGCCGGAGACCATCGCCACCGCGATCCGCATCGGCTCGCCGGCGTCGTGGGCGTCGGCCGTCGAGGCGCAACAGCAGTCCAAGGGACGGTTCCTGGCCGCCACCGACGACGAGATCCTCGAGGCGTATCACCTGGTCGCCGGTAGCGAAGGCGTCTTCGTGGAACCGGCATCGGCGGCAAGCATCGCCGGTCTTCTCAAAGCCGTCGATGACGGCTGGGTCGCACCGGGATCGACCGTGGTGTGCACTGTGACCGGCAACGGCCTGAAGGATCCCGACACGGCGTTGCGGGACATGCCGAGCGTGTCGCCGGTGCCCGTCGACCCTGTCGCCGTCGTCGCGAAATTGGGATTGGTCTAGTGGCGATCGCAAGCTCGGCGCAGCCGGGTGAAGCGGGTCGCCACTCATCAGACCTGAGTACCCAGATGCTGCCTGCCGGGCTGCTGGCCAGTTCGGTGGTCGCGGCGTCCAGCGCCAACCTCGGTCCGGGCTTCGACAGTATCGGGCTGGCGTTGAGCCTCTACGACGAAATCATCGTCGAGACAACCGATTCTGGCCTGGTCGTCAACGTTGAAGGCGAGGGCGCCGGGGAGTTGGCGCTCGACTCCGGTCATTTGGTGGTTCGGGCCGTCGAGCGCGGGCTGCAGGCGGCCCGCGTCACCGCGCCCGGCTTGATAGTGCGGTGCCGTAACGCCATCCCGCACTCGCGGGGTCTCGGCTCGTCGGCAGCGGCGGTGGTCGGCGGCCTTGCAGCGGTCAATGGGATTGTCGCGCAAGCAGGTTCGACTCCTCTGAGCCAGGACCAGCTGATTCAGTTGTCGTCGGAATTCGAAGGGCATCCCGACAACGCCGCCGCCGCGGTGCTGGGCGGTGCGGTGGTGTCGTGGACCGACCGCGGCTGCGACCCGCCCAGCTTCTCGGGTGTGCCGCTGCGGTTACACCCCGACATTCATCTGTTTCCCGCCATTCCTGAGCAACGCTCGTCGACGGCGGAGGCGCGGGTGCTGCTCCCTGCGCAGGTCAGCCACCATGACGCCCGCTTCAATCTCAGCCGCACCGCGCTGTTGGTCGTGGCGCTCACCGAACGGCCCGATCTGCTGATGGCCGCCACCGAGGACGTGCTCCACCAGCCGCAGCGCGCGCCCGCGATGCCGGCATCGGCGGAATACCTTCGACTATTGCGGCGTTACAAGGTCGCAGCTGTGCTATCTGGCGCTGGTCCGGCGGTGATCGCGCTGAGCACGGCCTCGCAGTTGCCCCCCGAGGCCTTGGCGTACGGCGCCGCAAACGGGTTTGCGGTCAGCGAGATGACGGCTGGCGACGGAGTACGCTGGAGTTCGGGAGTAGCCGTCCCCAGCTAACCACCACCGCCACGGTGGAGGGGCTTCTTGCTTCCGGCATCGAAGCAGGTTATTCTCGGAGCCGTCCAGCAATCGCGGCCTCTGCATCTGCGTTGACACAAGGACGAACACCAAATTCTTCTCGTGGACGATGGTTCGCCATTTAAACCGCCAATCCCGGCGATCAGCGTTGCAGAGTCGACTGTTGGTAGCACTCGGCGATTTGGCTGAATGCAACGAACCCCTGGCTTGATTCGATCGGCTGGGGAAGAAAGGAAATCCGTGACTGATACGGACCTCGTTACGGCTGGCGACAGCACCGAAAACAACAAGCTGTCCAACTCCGTGACTCCCGACACTTCCGCCGGCCCCGACACATCCGGGTCGGCGACGGACGCCAGCACCAGTGCGTCGGACGGCTCGCTGTCCACCATGGTGCTGCCCGAGCTGCGCGCATTGGCCAATCAGGTCGGCGTGAAGGGCACGTCGGGGATGCGTAAGAACGAACTCATCGCCGCGATACGGGAAAGCCGCCAAGGGCACGCAAACGGTGCGCCTGCCAACGGCGGCACCGGCGGCAAATCACACAACCACGCGGCCGAGGCTCCGGCCAACCACGCCGAAGCGACCGCGAACGACGCGACCCACGCTGACTCCGGCCAACGGGGATCTTCCGTCGACCAGGCAGACGAGCGGCACGGCCAAGCGGAAAAGGCGGATCAAACCACCGAGAAGCCCGCGCGTGACCGCGACCAACAGGACACCAAGTCCGACGAACGGGAGTCCGACAGGGATTCCGACAAGGGCGGCGATCAACAGGGCTCGGGCGGACAACAGAACCGCGGTGGCTCGAACCAGCAAGACGACGACGGTGACGGGCGCGGTGGCCGCCGAGGCCGCCGATTCCGGGAGCGCCGGCGTCGCGGCGATCGGTCGGGCGACGGTGGCGGCGGCGGTGACACCGAACTGCGCGACGACGACGTCGTTCAGCCGGTCGCCGGCATCCTCGACGTTCTCGACAATTACGCATTTGTGCGGACTTCCGGTTATCTGGCCGGCCCGCACGACGTCTACGTGTCGATGAACATGGTGCGCAAGAACGGCTTACGCCGAGGCGACGCGGTGACCGGCGCGGTGCGGGTGCCCAAAGAAGGTGAACAACCCAACCAGCGGCAGAAGTTCAACCCGTTGGTGCGCTTGGACACCGTCAACGGTGGGCCAGTCGAAGACGCCAAGAAGCGTCCAGATTTCAGCAAATTGACACCGCTGTACCCCAACCAGCGGCTGCGTCTAGAAACCAGTCCCGACCGGCTGACCACCCGGGTCATCGACCTGATCATGCCGATCGGCAAGGGGCAGCGCGCACTGATCGTGTCGCCGCCCAAGGCCGGTAAGACGACGATCCTGCAGGACATCGCCAACGCGATCACCAGGAACAACCCCGAATGCCACCTGATGGTCGTGCTCGTCGATGAGCGGCCTGAAGAGGTCACCGACATGACCCGCTCGGTCAAGGGCGAGGTCATCGCCTCGACGTTCGACCGGCCGCCGTCAGACCACACGTCCGTCGCCGAGCTGGCGATCGAGCGCGCCAAGCGCCTGGTCGAACAGGGCAAAGATGTCGTCGTGCTGCTGGACTCGATCACCCGCCTCGGACGCGCCTACAACAATGCGTCTCCGGCGTCAGGCCGCATCCTGTCCGGTGGTGTTGACTCCACTGCCCTCTACCCGCCGAAGCGATTCCTGGGCGCCGCCCGCAATATCGAGGAAGGCGGCTCGTTGACCATTATCGCCACGGCGATGGTCGAAACCGGATCCACCGGTGACACAGTGATCTTCGAGGAGTTCAAGGGCACCGGTAACGCCGAGCTCAAGCTCGACCGCAAGATCTCCGAACGCCGGGTGTTCCCCGCCGTCGACGTGAACCCGTCGGGTACCCGCAAGGACGAATTGCTGTTGTCACCAGACGAATTCGGCATCGTGCACAAGCTTCGTCGGGTGCTCTCGGGGCTGGATTCTCACCAGGCGATCGACTTGCTGATGTCGCAGCTGCGCAAGACCAAGACCAACTACGAGTTCCTGGTCCAGGTGTCCAAGACGACGCCGGGCATGGACAACGACTAGCCGGTTAGCACATCCTCGTCGTCGACGAACATCGCCCTTCCCCCTAGGTAGCTGACGCTGCGCCGGTAACGTGCCAGCCTGTCGGGACCGACGGGAAAGTGGTGAGCCGTGGCGGACACTGTTCAGCAGCTGCTTCGCACCCGCGTGGACGACGTCACTCCGGCGGTGAAATACGGCGACCGGGTGTGGAGCTGGGGCGAGCATCTGGCGGACGCTTCCGCTGCGGCCGCCGCATTGATCGGTATCGCCGACCCCGAACGGCCCCTGCACGTCGGTGCGCTGTTGGGCAACACCCCCGAGATGCTCACCGCGATGGCGGCGGCCGCGCTCGGTGGTTACGTGTTGTGCGGCATCAACGACACCCGTCGCGGCGCGGCGCTGGCCAAAGACATCCTGCGGGCCGACTGTCAGATACTGCTCACCGACCCTGCCCGCCGCGCACTGCTCGACGGCCTCGACCTGACCGGCGTCCGCGTTCTGGACATCTCGGGCGCCGAGTGGTCTGGTTTGCTCGCAGCAGCCGGGCCGCTGGTGCCGCATCGTGAGGTCGACCCGACCGACACCTTCATGATGATCTTCACCTCGGGCACCAGCGGCGAGCCGAAGGCGGTCCGCGTGATGCACCTGACCGTGATCTTCGCCGGCGCCAACCTGATCGAGCGGTTCGAGGTCGATTCATCCGGCGTCTGCTACCTGTCGATGCCGCTGTTTCACTCCAACGCGCTACTGGCGGGCTGGAGTGTGGCGGTGGGCTCCGGTGCGGCGATGGTGCCCGCGACGTTCTCGGCATCCGGTTTGCTGGCCGATCTGCGCCGCTACGGCGCGACCTACATGAACTACGTCGGCAAGCCGCTGGCCTACGTGCTGGCTACCCCCGAGCGGCCGGACGATGCGGACAACCCGCTGCTCGTCGCGTTCGGCAACGAGGCAAGCGACCGCGACATCGCGGAGTTCAGCCGGCGTTTCGATTGCAGGGTGTGGGACGGCTTCGGCTCGACCGAAGGCGCGATCATCATCACCCGCGAAGACGGTTGCCCGGCAGGCTCACTGGGCCAGGGCTTTCCCGGCGTGAGTATTTACAACCCGGACACGCTCACCGAATGTCCGGTGGCCCGATTCGACGGCGACGGCACGCTGATCAACCCTGACGAAGCGATCGGCGAACTGGTCAACACGTCCGGTGCCGGCCTGTTCGCCGGCTACTACAACGACCCGGCCGCCACCGACGCGCGACTCCGCCACGGCATGTTCTGGTCAGGTGATCTGGCCTATCGCGACGCGGATGGCTGGATTTACTTCGCCGGGCGCAGCGGAGACTGGCTACGGGTGGACGGCGAAAATATGACGACGGCGCCCATCGAGCGCGTCCTGCAACGGTTGCCGGCTGTCAGCCAGGTGGCGGTGTACGCGGTACCTGATGAGCAGGTGGGAGACCAGGTGATGGCGGCATTGGTGTTGGCGGACAACGCAGAGCTGACGCCGGGGGAGTTGGGCGAGTTTCTGGCCGGCCAGTCCGACCTGTCGCCCAAGGCCTGGCCACGCCACGTCTGGATCACCGACAGCCTGCCGTCCACCGCCACCAACAAGATCCTCAAGCGCGAACTGAGCGCCCGGGGCGCTGCGCCCGAGGGTGGCCTGCTGTGGACCCGCGTCGGGCGCGACAAGATCTATGTCGTGGTCGACCGATCGGCCAAGGCCGCGCCAAAACACCACGTCAGCCCCACTTAGTCCGGGGAATGCGCGGCCGCCTGCGCGCGTTTAGGGGGAGAGCGGCTGACCTGGCATAATTGACAGCCGAAGCTCAGGTTCCGGTTCACGTCCACTAGCTCTTCAGGGCGACCCGGCGACCGACGATTGAAGAGGACACCATGAAATCTGACATTCATCCCGCCTACGGGGAAACCACCGTGCTCTGCGGGTGCGGCAACACCTTCACGACCCGCAGCACCAAGGAAAGCGGCCACATCGTGGTCGAGGTGTGCTCGCAGTGCCACCCGTTCTACACCGGCAAGCAGAAGATTCTCGACA
>Ga0210390_10001936_pt1 | contig 18994 bp, 15 predicted proteins | sample IncBWH11OmetaG_FD_161050 | JGI IMG/M metagenome (GOLD analysis project Ga0210390, IMG submission 161050) | Forest soil microbial communities from Barre Woods Harvard Forest LTER site, Petersham, Massachusetts, United States - Inc-BW-H-11-O ... | reverse complement strand
CGTCGGCGAGCAGCGTCGTAGCCGACTCGATCGCGCAGCGCAGTCGAGTGGTCATGCCTGCTGCAGCCGTGATTGCCTGTCGGCAACGCTCAGCGCGTCGAATAGTGCGTCCAGGTCGCCGTCGAGAACCTGATCGAGATTGTGTGCCTTGTAACCGATGCGGTGGTCGGTGACCCGGTTCTCCGGGAAGTTGTAGGTGCGGATGCGTTCGCTGCGGTCCACGGTGCGGATCTGGCTGGCGCGGTCGGCCGAGGCGTCGGCGAGCGCCTGCTCTTCGGCCAGTGACTGCAAGCGAGCGGCGAGCACCTGCAGAGCGCGGGTCTTGTTCTGCAGCTGCGACCGTTCGTTCTGACAGGTGACGACAATCCCGGTGGGCAGGTGGGTGATTCGCACCGCCGAGTCGGTGGTGTTGACGCCCTGACCGCCCTTGCCCGACGACCGGTAGACGTCGATGCGCAGGTCGGACTCGTCGATCTGCACCTCGCCGACCTCTTCAGGCTCCGGGTAGACCAGCACGCCGGCGGCCGACGTATGAACGCGGCCTTGGGATTCGGTGACCGGTACGCGTTGTACCCGGTGTACCCCGCCCTCGAACTTCATCCGCGACCAGACGCCGTCGGCCGAGTCGCCCTTGCTGGCGATCGTGAGCGTCGCGTCCTTGTAACCACCCAAGTCCGAGATGGTTTCGTCCAACACCGTCACGTTCCAGCCGTGCCGCTCGGCATAGCGGATGTACATCCTGGCCAGGTCCGCAGCGAAGAGGGCCGACTCTTCTCCCCCCTCACCGGATTTGACCTCGAGCACGATGTCGTCGGAGTCGTGGGGGTCGCGGGGTGCCAGCATGTCGGTGAGCTGAGTGTCGAGTTCTTCAGCGCGTGATTTCAGTTCGGCGACTTCGTCGACGAACGATGCGTCGTCGGCGGCCAGCTCACGTGCGGCCTCGAGATCGCCCCGGACTGTCTCCAGCTTGCGGTGGGTGGCGACGATCGGTGCCAGCTGCGCGAATCGACGGCCGACTTTGCGCGCGTTGGCAGCATTGCTGTGCAGTTCGGGATCGGCCAGCTGACGCTCGAGCTCGGCGTGTTCGGCCAGCAGCGCGTCGATCGCCTGCACGCCCTGCGTCATGCGTCTCTCCTTTCCAGAGCAAGCCGACAAACCACGACTCTCCCAAACACGAAACGACGCCCGGCCTGGTGCGGTTTTCGCAGCAGATCGGGCGTCGGTCCAAGCTACTTGTCGGCCGAAGCCTCTTTCTCGGCGCCGGCATTGCGCTTGCCGTAGCGCTTCTCGAAACGGGCTACCCGGCCGCCGCTGTCGAGAATCTTCTGCTTGCCGGTGTAGAACGGGTGGCACTGCGAGCAGACCTCGACCACGATGTGGCCGCTTTCCTTGGTGCTGCGCGTCGTGAAGGTGTTGCCGCACCCGCAGAGCACGGTGGTCTCACCGTAGGCGGGATGAATATCAGATTTCATGGTGTCCTCTTCGTTCGTCGGTCGCCGGGTCGCCCTGAAAAGCTGGTAATCGGACGTGAACCGGAACCTCAGCTTCGGCTGTCGATTATGCCAGGTCAGCCGCTCTCTCCCTAAACGCGCGCAAGCAGCTGCTCATTCCCCGCGCTAACCGGGGCTGACCTGGTTATTCGCCGCGGCCTTCGGCGGCCTGGTCGACCACCGTATACGTGGTGTCACGCCCGATCCGGGTCCACAGCACGCCACCCTCCGGAGTCGAGCCCCGGGATGTCAGTTCGCGCTTGAGAATTTTGTTGGTCGCGGTCGACGGCAGGCCTTCAGTGATCCACACATGACGCGGCCACCCCTTGGGCGATAGATCGGCCTGGCCGGCCAGGAACTCGCCGAACTCCCCCGGCGTCAGCTCCGCGCCGTCGACCAGCACCAATGCGGCCATTACCTGGTCGCCCACCTGCTCATCCGGCACCGCATACACCGCGACCTGGCTGATAGCCGCCAATCGTTGCAGGATGCGTTCGATGGGCGCCGTCGTCATATTTTCGCCGTCGACCCGCAGCCAATCTCCGCTGCGCCCGGCGAAGTAAATCCAGCCGTCCGCGTCGCGATAGGCCAGGTCGCCCGACCAGAACATGCCGTGGCGCAGTCGCGCGTCGGTGGCGTCCTGGTCGTTGTAGTAGCCGGCGAACAGGCCGGCGCCGGACGTGTTGACCAGTTCGCCGATCGCCTCGTCGGCGTTGATCAGCGCGCCATCGTCGTCGAACCGGGCCACCGCGCATTCGGTGAGCGTGTCCGGGTTGTAGATGCTCACGCCGGGAAAGCCCTGGCCCAGTGACCCCGGCGGGCAGCCGTCTTCGCGGGTGATGATGATCGCGCCTTCGGTGGAGCCGAAACCGTCCCACACCGTGCAATCGAAACGCCGACTGAACTCGGCGATGTCGCGGTCGCTTGCCTCGTTGCCGAACGCGACCAGCAGCGGGTTGTCCCGATCGTCGGGCAGCTCAGGGGTGGCCAACACATAGGCCAGCGGCTTGCCGACGTAGTTCATATACGTCGCGCCGTAGCGACGTAGGTCAGCCAGCAAGCCGGATGCCGAGAACGTCGCAGGCACCATCGCCGCACCGGAGCCGACCGCCACGCTCCAACCGGCCAGCAGCGCGTTGGAGTGAAACAGCGGCATCGACAGGTAGCAGACGCCGGATGAGTCGACCTCGAACCGCCCGATCAAGTTGGCGCCGGCGAAAATCACGGTCAGGTGGGTGACTCGGACCGCCTTCGGCTCGCCGCTGGTGCCCGAGGTGAAGATCATCATCAAGGTGTCGGTGGGCTCGACCTCGCGATGCGGAACGAGCGGCCCGGTGGCTGCCAGCAAACCAGCCCACTCATCGCCTGCGACGTCGACGACGCGGACTGCGGGCAGATCCAGCCCGTTGAGCAGTGCGCGGTGCGCAGGGTCGGTGAGCAGTATCTGGCAGTCGGCCCGCATGATGTCTTTGGCCAGCGCCGCGCCGCGACGGGTGTCGTTGATGCCGCACAACACGTAGCCGCCGAGCGCCGCGGCCGCCATCGCGGTCAGCATTTCGGGGGTGTTGCCCAGCAGCGCGCCCACATGCAGGGGGCGTTTCGGGTCGGCGATTCCGATCAGTGCGGCGGCCGTGGCCGAGGCGTCCGCCAAGTGCTCGCGCCAACTCCACACCCGGTCGCCGTATTTCACCGCCGGCGTGGAGTCGCTAACGCGGGTGCGCAGCAGTTGCTGAATAGTCTCCGGCACAGGCTGGGACGTTACCGGCGCAGCGTCAGCTGCCTAGGGGAAGGGCGATGTTCGTCGACGGCGGTGATGTGCTAACCGGTCAGTCGTTGTCCATGCCCGGTGTCGTCTTGGACACCTGAACCAGGAATTCGTAGTTGGTCTTGGTCTTACGCAGCTGTGACATCAGCAGGTCGATGGCCTGGTGGGAATCCAGCCCCGACAGCACCCGACGTAGCTTGTGCACGATACCGAATTCGTCTGGCGAGAGCAGCAATTCGTCCTTGCGCGTGCCCGACGGGTTCACGTCGACGGCGGGGAACACCCGACGTTCGGAGATCTTGCGGTCCAGCTTGAGCTCGGCGTTACCGGTGCCCTTGAACTCCTCGAAGATCACTGTGTCACCGGTGGATCCGGTTTCCACCATCGCCGTGGCGATGATCGTCAGCGAGCCGCCTTCTTCGATGTTGCGGGCGGCGCCGAGGAATCGCTTCGGCGGGTACAGCGCGGTGGAGTCGACACCACCGGACAGGATGCGGCCCGACGCCGGCGACGCGTTGTTGTAGGCGCGACCCAAGCGGGTGATCGAGTCGAGCAGCACGACGACGTCCTTGCCCTGCTCCACGAGCCGCTTGGCCCGTTCGATGGCCAACTCGGCGGCCTGAGTGTGATCTGACGGCGGCCGGTCGAAGGTCGAAGCGATGACCTCCCCCTTGACCGAACGCTGCATGTCAGTAACCTCTTCGGGCCGCTCGTCGACGAGTACGACCATGAGATGGCATTCCGGGTTGTTCACGGTGATCGCGTTCGCGATGTCCTGCAGGATCGTCGTCTTACCGGCCTTGGGCGGCGACACGATCAGCGCGCGCTGGCCCTTACCGATCGGCATGATCAGGTCGATGACGCGGGTCGTCAGCCGGTCCGGAGTCGTTTCCAGACGTAGCCGCTGGTTGGGGTACAACGGCGTCAGCTTGGAGAAATCGTCACGCTTCTTGACGTCTTCCACCGGCCCACCGTTGACGGTGTCCAAGCGCACCAACGGGTTGAACTTCTGCCGCTGGTTGGGCTGTTCGCCGTCCTTGGGCACCCGCACCGCGCCGGTCACCGCGTCGCCGCGGCGTAAGCCGTTCTTGCGCACCATGTTCATCGACGCGTAGACGTCGTGCGGACCGGCGAGATAACCGGAAGTACGCACGAACGCGTAATTGTCGAGCACGTCGAGGATGCCGGCGACTGGCTGAACGACGTCGTCTTCGCGCAGTTCGGTGTCACCGCCGCCGCCGTCGCCCGGCCGGTCGCCGCGACGCCTGCGTTCCCGGAATCGGCGGCCTCGGCGGCCGCCGCGCCCGTCACCGTCGTCGTCTTGCTGGTTCGAGCCGCCGCGGTTCTGTTGCCCGCCCGAGCCCTGTCGGTCGCCGCCCTTGTCTAAGTCTTTTTCAGAGTCCTTTTGGGACTCTGAGTCTTCGGACTTGGCGTCCTGTTGGCCGCGATCGCGCGACGGCTTGTCAGCGGATTGGTCGGTCTTTTCGTCCCGGTTCCGCCGCTCGGCGTGGTCGCCGGACGATCCTCCTTCGCTGGAGTCAGCGCGTGTCGCATCGTCGACGGTCGTCTCGGTGTGATTGGCCGAAGCCTCGCTGGTGTGGTTGTGCGAGTCGCCGCCGTTGGCGGGTGCACCGTTGGAGTGCCCTTCACGGCTCTCCCGAATCGCGGCGATGAGTTCGTTCTTACGCATCCCAGAGGTGCCCTTGACGCCGGCCCGATTGGCCAATGCGCGCAGTTCGGGCAGCACCATGGTGGACAGCGAACCGTCCGACCCGCTGGTGTTGGCCTCCGTCGCCGACCCGGATGCGTCATGGTCGGCGGAAGAGTCAGTGGTCACGGAGTTGGACAGCTTGTGATTTTCGGTGCTGTCGTCAGCCGTAACGAGGTCCGTTTCAGTCACGGATTTCCTTTCTTCCCTCGCTGATCGAATCAAGCAAGGGGTTCGTTGCATTCAGCCAAATCGCCGAGTGCTACCAACAATCGACTCTGCAACGGTGATCCCCACGATTTGCCGTATCAAATGGCGAACCATCGTCCCCGAGAAGAATTTGGTGTTCGTCCTAGTGTCTACGCAGACTCAGAGGCTGCAATTGCTGGACGCCGTCGAGAATAACCTGCTTCGATGCCGGAAGCAAGAAGCCCCTCCCTCGTGGCGCTGGACGTTAGCTGCGGACAGCTACCCCAGAAGTCCAGCGTACTCCGTCCCCGAGTGGCACCTCGCTGACCCCAAACCCGTTTGCAGCGCCGTACTCGAGGGCCTCTGCGGGTAACTCGGATGCCGTACTCAGCGCGATCAGCGCCGGACCGGCGCCAGAAAGCACAGCCGGAACCTTGCAACGCCGCAAAAGCTGCAGGTATTCCGCCGACGCCGGCATCGCGGGTGCGCGCTGCGGCTGATGCAGCATGTCCTCGGTGGCGGCCATCAGCAGGTCGGGCCGCTCGGTGAGCGCCACGACCAGCAGCGCCGCACGGCTCAGATTAAAGCGTGCGGCGACGTGGCTGACCTGAGCAGGAAGCAGAATCCGTGCTTCCGCCGTCGATGACCGATGCTTGGGCATGGCGGGGAACAGACGGATGTCGGGATGTAACCGCAGTGACACCGCTGAATAGGTGGGCGGATCGGAGCTGCGGTCGGTCCACGACACCACCGCGCCGCCCAACACCGACGCCGCGGCGTTGTCGGGATGCCCCTCGAATTCCGACGCCAGCTGAATCAGCTGGGTCTGGCTCAACGGGATCGAACCCGCTTGTGCGACAAGCCCGTTGACCGCCGCCAGGCCGCCGACCACCGCCGCGGCCGACGAGCCCAGACCCCGCGAGTGTGGGATGGCGTTACGGCACCGCACTTTTAAGCCGGGCGCGCTGACGCCGGCCGCCTGCAACCCGCGCTTGATGGCCCGAACCACCAAATGGCCAGGGCCGAGCGCCAGCTCGCCGGCGCCCTCGCCGTCGACTTCGACGACCAGGCCGGAATCGGTTGTCTCGACGATGATTTCGTCGTAGAGGCCCAGCGCGAGCCCGATACTGTCGAAGCCGGGGCCGAGGTTGGCACTGGACGCCGCGACGACCGAGCTGGCCAGCAGCCCGGCAGGCAGCAGCTGGGTCACTAGACGAGCTCCAGTTTTGCGACGACGGCGACGGGGTCGACGGGCACCGCCGACACGGTCGGCATGTCCCGCAAGGCCGTGTCGGGATCCTTCAGGCCGTTGCCGGTCACGGTGCACACGACGGTCGATCCCGGAGTCACCCAGCCGTCCTCGACGGCTTTGAGAAGACCGGCGATGCTCGCCGCCGACGCGGGTTCGACGAAGACGCCTTCGCTACCGGCCACCAGGTGATAGGCGGCCAGGATCTCGTCGTCGGTGGCGGCGAGGAACCGTCCCTTGGACTGCTGCTGCGCCTCGACGGCCTGCGCCCACGACGCCGGCGAGCCGATGCGGATCGCGGTGGCGATGGTCTCGGGCTGGCTCACCGGTTGGCCGAGTACCAACGGCGCCGCGCCGGCCGCCTGGGTGCCCAGCATGCGCGGCAGCTTGTCGATCACTCCGTCGGCGTGATATTCGCGGTAGCCCTTCCAGTACGCGGTGATGTTGCCGGCGTTGCCGACCGGCAGCGAGTGCACGTCGGGTGCGTAACCCAGCGCGTCGACGATTTCGAACGCCGCCGTCTTCTGGCCTTCGATGCGCACCGGGTTGACCGAGTTGACCAAGGAGATCGTCGGGAAGTCGGCGACGATCTTGCGGGCGAGTTCCAGGCAGTCGTCGAAGTTGCCGTCGATCTGGATGATCTTGGCGCCATGCATGACGGCCTGCGCCAGCTTGCCCATCGCGATCTTGCCCTGCGGGATCAGTACCGCGCAGGTGATGCCGGCGCGGGCCGCGTAGGCCGCCGCCGACGCCGAGGTGTTCCCCGTCGACGCGCACAGCACGGCCTGCTTACCGCGGGCCACCGCGTCGGTGACGGCCATCGTCATACCGCGGTCCTTGAAGGAGCCGGTGGGATTGAGACCCTCGACCTTGAGGTGAACCGTGCAGCCGGTCGTCGCGGACAGCCTGGTCGCCGGTATCAGCGGCGTGTTGCCCTCGAGCAAGGTGACGGGAGCCCAGTCGTCGCCGACCGGCAGCCGATCCCGGTAGGCCGCAATCAGACCCGGCCACGGCTGGTGGATGCCGGTGTTGGCTGCGCTTGCCGAACTCATTCGCTGGTTCCTTCCAGCCGCAGGACGCTGGCCACACTCTGCACCGCGTCGAGGTCGGCGAGCGCGTCGACGGTTTCGGACAGTGCCGCGTCGGTGGCGCTGTGGGTGACCACGACGATGCGGGCTCCTACCCGTTGGCCACCCTCGCCGACGACGCCTTCCTGGCGGACTTCGGCGATACTGACTTCGCGCTTGGCGAATTCCGCTGCTACCGAGGACAGCACGCCGGGCTTGTCCGCGACGTTCATGCTCACGTAGTAGCGGGTGTTGATGAAACCCATTGGCGCGACGGTCAGTCGGGCGTACTTGGATTCCTTGGGCCCGCGGCTGCCCAGCACCCGGTTGCGCGCGGCCATCACCAGATCACCGGTTACTGCCGACGCGGTCGGCGCTCCGCCGGCGCCCTGACCGTAGAACATCAGTCGGCCCGCGGCTTTGGCCTCGACGACCACGGCGTTGAATGCGCCGCTGACCGTGGCCAGTGGATGCGACAACGGCACCAGCGCAGGATAGACCCGCGCCGAAACCCGCTGCTGCCCATCGTCGGTGGTGATTCGCTCACAGATCGACAGCAGTTTGATGGTGCAGCCCAGGGCCCGCGCGGACACGAAGTCGTCCGGGGTGATCTTGGTGATGCCCTCGCGGTAGACGTCGTCGGCGGTCACCCTGGTGTGGAACGCGATGGACGCCAGGATCGCGGCTTTGGCCGCGGCGTCGAAGCCTTCCACGTCGGCGGTGGGATCGGCCTCGGCGTAGCCGAGCGCGCTCGCATCGGCCAGCGCGCGCTCGTAGTCGGCACCGGTGCTGTCCATCTCGGAGAGGATGTAGTTCGTGGTGCCGTTGACGATCCCGGCCACCCGCTGCACGGTGTCGCCGGCCAGCGACTGGGTCAACGGCCGGATCACCGGAATGGCACCGGCCACGGCGGCCTCGAAATACAGGTCGACGTTGGCGCTTTCGGCTGCCTGGGCGAGCTCGCCGGTTGCGACCGACAGCAGGGCCTTGTTCGCCGTCACCACGGACTTGCCGTGCGCGAGCGCCGACAGGATCGCCTTGCGGGACGGATCGACCGGACCCATCACCTCGATGACGATGTCGACGTCATCGCGGGAGACCAGTTCGTCGATGTTGTCGGTGAGCAGATCGATCGGCACACCCCGGTCCGCGGCTACCCGCCGGACGCCGACGCCGCGCAGCACCAGCGGCGCGCCGATCCGGGCGGCGAGATCATCGGCACTGTCCTCGATGATGCGAACAACTTCACTGCCCACATTGCCCAGTCCCAATACCGCTACACCGACCGGCTTTTCATCACTGTTCACGCGTCACCTCAGCTCCAGACTCAGAAGATCATCGACGGTCTCCCTGCGCAGAATCAGACGGGCCTGCCCGTCGCGCACAGCGACCACCGCCGGCCGGCCGATCAGGTTGTATCGGCTCGACAGCGAGTAGCAGTAAGCGCCGGTGGCTGCCACAGCAACCAGGTCGCCCGGCGCGACATCGTCCGGCACCCAGGTATCCCGTACGACGATATCGCCGCTCTCGCAATGCTTTCCGACCACACGGGCCAGCATCGAAGGCGCATCGGTGGCCCGGGAAACCAGCCGAACGTCGTATTCCGCGCCGTACAGCGACGTGCGGATGTTGTCGCTCATCCCGCCGTCCACGCTGACGTAACGGCGATTCGCCGACGCGCTCACCCCAACATCTTTGACGGTGCCGACCTCATACAGCGTGATGGTCCCTGGCCCGGCGATGGCGCGGCCGGGCTCGACGACCAGCCGCGGAACCGGCAATCCGACCGCCGCGGATTCGTTGCGCACGATGGATCCGAGCTTGTCGGCGAGTTCGCGCACCGGCGGTGGATCGTCGTTCGGTAGATACGAGATGCCCAGGCCGCCACCGAGATCGACGGTGGAGATCTGTGCGGTCTTGTCGACCCCGAACTCGGCGACGACGTCGCGCAGCAGGCCGATCACCCGGTGCGCGGCGAGTTCGAAGCCGCCGACGTCAAAGATCTGCGACCCGATGTGACTGTGCAGGCCGACCAATCGGAGGTGATCGGTGGCGAATACCCGTCGAACCGCTGCCATCGCCGCGCCGTTGACCAGCGACAACCCGAACTTCTGGTCTTCATGGGCGGTGGAGATGAATTCGTGGGTGTGGGCTTCGACGCCGACCGTGACGCGGATCAGCACATCCTGGACGACACCGGCCTCACCGGCAATGGCATCGAGGCGCTCGATCTCGATCATCGAGTCCACCACGACCTGACCGACGCCGGCCTTGACCGCCGCGGTCAGCTCGGCGACGGATTTGTTGTTGCCGTGCAGCGCGATCCGCTCGGGCGGAAAGTTCGCGTGCAGCGCGACCGCCAGTTCACCGCCGGTACAGACATCGAGCGAGAGGCCTTCCTCGTCGATCCACCGCGCAATCTCGGTGCACAGGAAGGCTTTGCCGGCGTAGTGCACGTTGGATCCGCCGCCGAATGCCGCGGCGATCTCCCGGCACCGCGCCCGGAAGTCGTCCTCGTCGACGACGAAAAGTGGGGTGCCGTACTCCTGTGCCAGCCAGTTCAGCGCGACTCCGGCAATGCTGACCACCCCGTCGTCACCACGGACCGCGTTGCGCGGCCAGACATTCGGCGCCAGTTCCAGCAGTTCCTGCGTCGTCGCAGGCCGCGGCGGAACGCCGGAGTGATGAAACTCTTCGGCGTGACGTGGGCCGGCGGGATGCGCGTTCACATTCGCTCCGGAGCGCGGACACCCAGGATGGCCAACCCATTGGCGATCACCTGGCGGGTCGCCTGGCACAGCGCCAGACGCGCGGTGTGCAGCTGGTTGGGCTCTTCGTCGCCCTGGGGCAACACCCGGCACGAGTCGTAGAACCGGTGGTAGTCGCCGGCGAGGTCTTCCAGGTAGCGGCACACCCGGTGCGGTTCACGCAGGGACGCAGCCGTTTTCAGCACCCGCGGGAACTCGCCGAGACTACGAACGAGCGTGCCCTCCTTGTCGTGGGTGAGCAGCTCGAGGTGGCTGGTGTCGGGGATCAGGCCGAGTTCGGCGGCGTTGCGGGCCAATGCGGAGAGCCGGGCGTGCGCGTATTGCACGTAGTAGACCGGGTTTTCGTTGGACGCCGACGACCACAGCGCCAGGTCGATGTCGATCGGCGTGTCCACCGACGAGCGAATCAGGCTGTAGCGCGCGGCGTCGACGCCGATCGCTTCGACCAGGTCATCGAGAGTGATCACGGTGCCCGCCCGCTTGCTCATCTTCACCGGCTGGCCGTCGCGGACCAGGTTGACCATTTGGCCGATGAGCACTTCGACGGTGGCCGGGTCGTCGCCGAACGCGGCGGCTGCGGCCTTCAGCCGGGAGATGTAGCCGTGGTGGTCGGCGCCGAGCATGTAGATGCACAGGTCGAAGCCGCGCTGCCGCTTGTCCAGGTAGTAGGCGAGGTCACCGGCGATGTAGGCGGGTTTGCCGTCGCTCTTGATCACGACGCGATCCTTGTCGTCACCAAAAGCGCTGGTGCGCAACCAGGTTGCGCCGTCCTTTTCATAGATGTTGCCGTTCTCGCGCAGCCGCGAGATCGCCTGCTCGACACGGCCGCTGGTGTGCATCGACTCTTCGTGGGTGTAGACGTCGAAGTCGGTGCCGAACTCGTGCAGTGATGACTTGATGTGCGCGAACATCAAGTCGACGCCGATCCTCCGGAACGTCTCGTGCTGGTCGGCGTCGGGCTGGCTCAGCGCATCGGGCGCTTCCTTTAGGACTTGCGCCGCGATGTCGGCGATGTAGCTGCCCGCGTAGCCGTCTTCCGGGGTGGACTCGCCTTTGGCCGCGGCGATCAGCGAGTTGGCGAACCGGTCGATTTGGGCACCGTGGTCGTTGAAGTAGTACTCGCGTACCACGTCGGCGCCCTGCGTGGTGAGCAACCGGCCCAGGGCGTCGCCGACGGCGGCCCAGCGGGTGCCGCCGATATGGATCGGCCCGGTCGGGTTGGCCGAGACGAATTCGAGGTTGATCTTGTGTCCGGCCTGGGCGTCGGAGTTGCCGTAGGTGTGGCCGGCGTCGATGACGTTGTTGATGATGACGCCCTGCGCCGACGCGTCCAGGCGCAGGTTGATGAAACCGGGTCCGGCCACCTCCGCCGAGGCGATCCCGTCGGCCTGGGTCAGCACCTCGGCCAGCCATCCGGCCAGCTCGCGCGGGTTGACGCCCACCTTCTTGCCGAGTTGCAGCGCCAGGTTGCTGGCGTAATCGCCGTGCTCGGGGTTGCGCGGCCGCTCGACGGTGACCACCGGCGGCAGCGCGGCGGTGTCGAGCGCATGCTCGGCCAGCACCGCGGTCGCGGTGGCCTTGAGCAGCTCGGCCAGGTCGGCGGGGTTCACGCAGGCCATCCTATTGGCTGAGGTGCTTAGGCCTCGAATCCATTCCGGTGGCCAGCAGGCCGCCGTGATGCGTTAGTCTGTCGTGGCCCGTTGGCGCAACATCTCTCGCGTGCGCCCCCGTAGCTCAGGGGATAGAGCGTCTGCCTCCGGAGCAGAAGGCCGCAGGTTCGAATCCTGCCGGGGGCACTCTCTGAGCACGCATTTCACGAATGCGTGCAAGCTACGTGCAATAACCAGCACCAAACGTGCAGGTCACGGCACGGTCAGCAGACCGCCGAGCACGCTGCACCGGAGAGGCCCGTACGCCCGCCGATGCAAGAGAGTCCCGCACCAGCCGCTGCCCAGGGAACATCGAAGAGGTTCGTGTCCGTATCTAGGCGCGGCCTACTCGTAGAGCCGACACCGCTGGACGAGGATTTCGGCTAGCCGTTGAGGTTCGCTGACCATCAGCATGTGGCACGTGTCGACCTCGATTAGCGTCTGCACACCGCCGAGCGCAGCGATGCATTCGTGTTGAATCTTCATCGAGACGGCGCTGCGATCACGCCGAGTGAGTATCCACGTGCGTGGCACATCGTCGGGCATACCGCTGCGGTCAACTTTTTCTAAATAGACGGAGGGTGATTCCTGACAGGACCGAGCCAGCGTGAACCTGCGCTGTGCGGGAGTCATTCCGTTGCACAATACAAACCTTGCCAATGCAGTAGGCAAACCTACCGAACGGCCTTTCTGCACCTTGCGTTTCGCAGTGCGACGTGCGAACCAGCTCAGTGCCCCGGGAAACGTATCAACCAGGGCGCTGCCGTTGGCTGGTACCTGCGCGGTGGCCAAGATCATCTCCCGCACTCGCGACGAGCCAAGCTTGGCGACGATAGCTGGGACTGTAAGCCCCGCCAAAGAGTGGCCGACGATGACAAGGTTGTCGTCGAACTCCGCGCTCTTGATGTCTGCAACCACAGAGTCAACCCACTCGTCGATACACGCCGTGACCAAGTCACCGGGCTTCCCTCGCCGACCTGGCAAATCAACGGTCAGCACCTTTAGCTCCGGGTCCGCGCGGCGGATCGCGTCGACGGTGGGCTCCCAACAATCACCGGCGAACCCGCCACCATGCACGAGAACCAATGCGGGCATTGCCATGGCGGCCTCCTCTAGCGCCGTGCAAGAGGCATCGCGAACCCCACCTGGCGACCGATCCGCACAGCTATTCTTCAGCTGAGACACAGCAACCTTACGGGTTGATCTCGGGCGTTTTCACGGTTTGCGACAGGGAAGCGCCCGAGTGACTGAAGTGTGCGATTCAAACCCGACCGCGGGTAGGGGGGTGGGGTGTCCGCGCCAAAAGCACGGCCAGAAACACTCCCCCCCAGCTGGCTATATCTCCCCCCGAATCAAAAATCGAAGATTTTTCGGTGGTGCATAAGGTGTTTGGGCAGGTCACGGCATGTGCGGGTGTTGTGGGACCGTGCCAAAAACCGAATGCGCTCGGGGTTTATCGGCGCTTACACTTCCGCAATGTTCTCGGAGACGCGCTACGCGATGAACGGGGACTTGCGCGTCGCCTATCGCGCGTCGCCCGAGGGCGAGCGAGACATCGTGCTCGTCCCGGCATTTTTCAGCAACTGTGAGGACTTTCCTGAGCAACCGTCTCTTCGGGGGTGGGCGGAGGCGATGACATCGCTCGGTCGGCTCATTTTCTTCGACCAGCCGGGCATTGGAGTGTCTGATCCCGTCACGTCGGGCGCACTGCCGACATTGGAGCTATGGGCCGACAGCATCACTGCGGTGTTGGATGATCTCGGGAGTCGTGAAGCGGTGCTCGTCGCGATGTCCGGCGCGCTCCCGGCGGGGGCGCTGTTTGCGGCGACACATCCGTCGCGCACAGCCGGGCTCGTCGTGCTGGAGAGCTACGCGAATCCGATGGCTGAGCGCACCACCGAGGGACCCGCAGCCGAGCAGACCGCTGACGCCATGGCCGCCATGTGGGGTACCGGGGAGATTCTGCATGTCCTGAATCCGGACATGCCGTGGAACGAGGAGATTCGGGCAGCGTGGGCACGCTATGAACGCCTGGGGGCAAGCCCAGGGACTGCTGCTCGCATGATGTCTCTGCTGGCCGAAACGGATGTACGGGCGTTGCTTCCCACAGTCCGTGTCCCGACACTCGTCCTCCATCACATCGACGACCCCTTTTTCCCGCCCGAGTGGGGCAAGGACGTCGCTGATCGCATACCGGGCGCGAAGTTCGTTGAGCTGCCGGGGCGCAACATGCTCCACATCGTGGAACCGTGGCGCGAGTCCTTTCAGGAGATCGCCAAATTCCTCACCGGTGAGCAAGCAGAAATGGCCGATGATCGGATGCTTGCGACGCTGCTGTTCACCGACATCGTGGATTCGACGCGCCGAGCGGCGGTGATGGGCGACCGTGACTGGCATGCCTTGCTTGATGCGCACGACGCCGTCGTCCGGGCGCAGCTCGCTCGGTTTCGAGGCCGCGAGGTGAATACCTCTGGCGATGGCTTCCTGGCGATGTTCGACGGCCCGCAGCGAGCGATCCGCTGCGCCATGGCAATCCGCGACGCGGTACAGGCACTAGGCATTCAGGTGCGCGCCGGGTTGCACACCGGCGAATGCGAGGTCCGCGGCGACGACATCGGCGGAATCGGCGTGCACATCGGGGCGCGGGTGAGCGCCCTGGCAGGGCCGAACGACGTGCTCGTGTCCAGCACACTGCGCGACCTCGTGATCGGATCGGGGCTCCAGTTCGAAGACCGCGGCACGCACGAGCTTAAGGGCGTGCCCGGCGAATGGCACCTCTTCGCCGTCGCTTCTCCGTAGCAGTGGCTTTCGGCGAAAACTCATCTCGCCTCGGCGATTGGATTCAACCGGTCGCCCCGGTTCCTCGAATGACTACGCGGTGCACCGTGCAGCGGCAGACGCTGTCGCTCCTGGTAGCTAGTGTTACTTTCCGTGCCGGTTCCTGACTTCCAGACACTCATGCGTCCAGTCTTGGTTGCGATCGACGGGGGTGAGCCGAAGTCACAAGCCCAGATCAGGGACATCGTTGCATCCGCGCTGAACGTCTCCGATGACGATCGACAGGTGATGCTACCCAGTGGCAACCAGGCCATATTTGCCAACAGAGTTGCTTGGGCGATAACGCACATGGCACAAGCTGTACTGATCCTTCGGCCAGAGCGAGGACGGTACGTGCTAAGTGAGCGCGGCAAAAGCGTGCTCCAAGAACACCCCGAGCGGGTGGACCTAAAGGTGTTGCAGCAGTTTTCCGAGTACCAGGACTTCCGGACTCGCAAGAGCGAGAAAAACGCGGAGAAGCCGGTGACTGTGGTCTCTGACGAGTTATCGCCGAGCGAGGCGGTTGGTGCGCTCGTGGAGGACTCGTACGACACGCTGGCGGCGGAGTTGCTTGACCGCATCTTGCTGCAGCCGCCCGCCTTCTTGGAGACGTTGTCGTTGAAGCTTTTACGCGCGATGGGTTATGGGGGGCGCGAGTCGCTGTTGGAGCACACCGGCAAGCCGGGAGACAGCGGACTTGATGGGGTGGTGCGTCAAGATGCTCTTGGGCTTGATTTGGTCGGTGTTCAGGCCAAGCGGTACGACAAGGACAGCACCGTGGGGCGTCCAGACATTCAGGCGTTCGTCGGGGCTTTGCAGGGTGCCCAGACAAGTCGGGGCGTGTTCGTCACGACAGGGAAGTTCTCACCGGGTGCAAAGCAGTTCGCGGAGAACGTCGCCATGCGTCTTCGGCTCATCGACGGCATGGAGCTGACCAAACTGATGGTCCGTTACAACGTCGGCGTCCAAGTACGTGAGACGTTCGACTTGAAGCAGATTGACGAAGAAACTTTCGAGGAATGACCCATCGCTGCGCGACGACAAATAGCATCCGCCAAGCCTCATCTTCGACCGACGCCTCGAGCGACAGCTTCGACCGCTTCTGCGACGCGACGCCGCATCGCCTCGTCGTCGGTGTCCCCCGGCCGCGTGTAGATGTGATCGCGGAGCGTAATGACCGACAGTTCATACGAGTCGGTGTACTCCTGATCATGCATGTCGAAGTAGTTGATCGTCAGACTGAACTCTTCGGGCACGGGTTCAAAAGGCTCGCCGGAGCTCTGATAAACGTCGTACATCGTCATACCAGGCCCAAAGGTCGGAATCGTGCGGCTATACCTCCGCTGAAGGTATGGCGTGGTCATCCCAGCTGCTTCCGCGCCTTCCAATACCGGAAGTTCTGGATCGAACTTGAACGTGACGTTCTTGGCGACTGAGGGCCCGACATTCCGAACAATCAGCTCCGCCACATCCGATAACACGCCAGGGCGAATTTCGGCGATCATCACGGGCCTTGTGCGATCGCGGCTATCTCGCCTCAGTGCCACGAGAGTCCATATTGCGACGGTCGCGGCTGTGACGGTGGCGATCGATCCCATCGCGGTCCAGGTCGTCGTCGGGGTAGCCCAGTGGCGTGATGCCAGGAATCCGGTGACTGCTAATAGAGTGCCGAAGCCAACGGCACCAAAGCTGACGGTCTTAACAACGCCTTTCGTTGGATCTGACACTGCCACTCCCCTCCCGCTTTTGACATCCTCGCCTGGCGCGCGCTAATCACCCGGAGGCATCATGTCTGTCCAAGATCGTGGCTCGTCTTGCGCATCTTCTCGGCTATGCCACGTCACCGTTGCGCGCAGCTCGGACCCCCAAAAAGTGTTACCCCAGAACTCTTCTGAGCCTTGGCCATCTATCCGGTCGATCACTCCGGGCCCACGGTTCTTGCTCACACCTGGGCCAGCGATCGTTACCTCGAACTTCGGGTAGTCAGTGATGTTCCGCAGTCGCCATATGGCACCCGACTTATGTTCAAGTCGCCAAGGCACTTCCTCGGCCGCCTGTACCAGTTGTTCTGCCATTTGGTTCTGTTTTTCGAGGGCGTCTGCGGCTCGCTGTGCCGCGCCGGCGGCTTGGCGCTGCCAGGCTGCGGCCTCCTCGGCGGCCTTGGTGGCCCGTTCGGCGTTGTGTTCGGCGCTGGCCTCATGATGCTCAGCAGCGCCCTTGGATGCCGAGGCGCGTTTGGCCTGCACCACCGCTACAACCGCTGAGACTGCCGCCGCCACAAAGCTGCCCAGACTGATCCAATTCCCCGCGTTCACACCCGAGAGACTAGAACGCGGCAGCGCGTCAGCGGCTCATTGTGTGGACATGGCGCGCCCCGGTGTCGCCTCCACGGTGCGCACCGTTTCGCGCGGGATCCCTCCCGCCTATGTGGTGGTTCCGTGGACGGGGTTCGACCGCCAGACCAGGCGAGCGACTCCCTGTCCCCGTCCACGGAAGTCCTTCTAGGCCACCAACAGCCGGAAAGCGGCGTCGTTGATGCTGTCTGCGCCGTAACGTGCCCACAGCCACGCCCCGCGCTGGCCGGTGGGACGCCTATTCGCGCCAAAAAGGTGCGGAATTAATTCCAAGCTGGACCCGACACGCTGGGTGATCACGTACTGGCTGAAATCGCCGTACACCAGCAGGTGCTTGCCCGCCGCGATGGCGGCGTCCATGTTGGACAACTCGTGCACCGACCTGTTGAGCAGAGTCGGCGGCACCGTACGTAGCTCCGGGAACACGAAATTTCCGTTGGGGCTGGTGAATTGACGGATCGTGTTGAGCACGGCAAGGTTGCCCACCCAGCGGGCGTTGGCCTGGAAACGCGGCCCCAGGCTGGACTGCACCGCGTAAACATCCTCGGACATCAGCGTGCCGCCAGTCCCAGTGTTGACCACCGACGAACCACCGGACAGGGCGGTAATCAGGCCGGTGGGGTTACCCACGCCGCTACCCGTGGTGAACGCGGTGTTAAGCAGCTGCAAAAGACCATCTGACATCAGCTTGGTGACCTCGTTCAAAAGCGCTACTGCGTCACCCTGCAACTCCACCGAAAATGGGCAGAAGCTGGACGCCTTGTAGTTAGGTATGGTCGGCTCCGCGAGTGCCGGCGAAGCGTCCGACGCCTCCGCGGCCTCAGCCAGCCACTCCGAAACCACACCCGCAGAAGACACTCCGTGGTACACGTCGGTCACAACGGTCTTGACTTCCGCTATCTGGAGCAGCGGGTTGATGGATCCGGCGTTGACAATGTTGATGACCGGATCTAATTCGAACGGCACCAGGAACCCGCCCGACGAGTCTGTGAGGGACATGGCGCGCTGCTCGGCCTTGAGCCGCGTAACCCGGTCGAAGGCCGCTCGTTCGGCCGGGGTGAACTCCAACCCGGCCCGCTGCTCACCGTGCAGCAACAGCTTTGCGAACGCGGAGCGGTAGTGCTCACTGCCGCTGTCGGTCACCCAGCGGGAAACCCAGCTGCGCTCGAGGTCGGTGCCGTTGTCCACCAGGCGCTCCACGGTTTCCGCTGCCCGCTCAGCCAGGCCGCCCTTGACTGAGCGCTCCAGCGTCCGCATGGCGCTGTCGCGTTGCCCACCAAGCAGCCGGTCCGCGGCGGCGTCCTGGCCCGCGTACGGGTCGATGGCGCGCTCCAAGCGAAGCGTTGCCGACCCCTCACCGGCAGCGCCCGCGATCGCGGCCGCGCGGTCCAGCTTCTCCACGTGGCGCTGCAGGTCGGCGAACTCCGCTGAGGCCTCGCTGAATTCCTGGTCGTCGGCCCTGGACAGCCGGTGCTTACCGGAAAGCTCCGTCAGCCGCTCGTGGATTTCGGTCATACGTGAAGCCGCCGCCTCGCGGGCCATGGTGTCAATGGTCATGTTCTCGTCTTTCTCGGGAGGTCCAGGGCTGTCGGAAATTTCGGGGCGGTGGCCGCTGGACATGGGGCACGTGGTGCCCGCGCCGAACCAAGCTGGCTGGCGCGGACCACACGGCCTGCGCTGTCCATTCGAGTAACGCAAGGGTTTCCCGCAGAACCGGGCAAGTTCCTACCTGCGCGGGCGGGCAATTCGCTGTCGGGCGTTGGCTTGCCAGCAGTCCGGGTCCCTGACCCATTCCGGTGGCGGCGCGCCTTGTGAGCGGGCCTGCGCGAGCGCAACAGCTAGACCACGGTAACTCACTGCCCCGACAACAAACCAGACCGACGCGTCAACCCAGCTCATTTCGGCGTGTTCCGTGACAGCCGCTTCTCCAGCCAGCCT
>Ga0210390_10001932_pt1 | contig 19017 bp, 20 predicted proteins | sample IncBWH11OmetaG_FD_161050 | JGI IMG/M metagenome (GOLD analysis project Ga0210390, IMG submission 161050) | Forest soil microbial communities from Barre Woods Harvard Forest LTER site, Petersham, Massachusetts, United States - Inc-BW-H-11-O ... | reverse complement strand
ACCGCGGTTTCGGGTGTTAGTGCGTCCGGTAACGGCTCGAGCCAGTGATAGGTGTCGCCGTTTCCGTCGAGATCCGTATCCGGGTCGACCGAGCCGTCACCCAGCCCCGCGGGCAACATTCGGCGGGCCCGGTTCTCCAGCGCACGCAGGCACGCGGTGGTCGCGATCCGATACAGCCAGGTCCGTAGCGCTGCGCGTTCCTCGAACGACTGGTAGCCGCGCCAGCCGCGCAGATAGGTCTCCTGAACAAGATCCTCGGCGTCGTGCACCGAACCGAGCATGCGATAACAGTGCGCGATCAACTCGGCACGAAACGGCGCCGCCCGTTCGATGAAATCGTCCTGGGCCGGCACGGTCGTTCTCCTATCGGGGCGACGGGTTGGACTCCCTGTATTTAGTAGAGACGCGCTGCCGCGAAAATTCATCGGCCTCGCGGCGATGAATTTCGGCGCCGCGACGTATCGGAATCACTATGAGCATGAACCAACCAATCATTACCCAGCCCGAGGCCCTGAACGGTACGACGGCGATTGTCACGGGTGCGAGCCGCGGGTTCGGTCGCGCCATCGTCGCGGTGCTGTCGGCCGCGGGTGCGCATGTCGTCGGTGTTGCCCGCAGCAAGGCGCCACTCGATGAGCTGCGTGGCGAGCTCGGCGACGCCTTTACCCCGGTGGCCGCCGACGCCGCCGATCCGGCGGTGGCCGGCCGCCTTCTTGACGAGCACCGGCCGCAGACCTTGGTGTTGTGCGCGGGGGCGAGCCCGACAATGAGTCCGTTGCACCAACAGACGTGGGAAAGCTTCAGCCAGACCTGGGATGTGGACGTCGCGCAGGCGTTCCACTGGATTCGCCATGTCTTGCAGCACCCGCTGGCATCAGGCAGCTCGGTTATTGCGATGTCCAGCGGGGCCGCGGTCAACGGTTCACCGCTGAGCGGCGGCTACGCGGGGGCCAAGGCCGCCGTCAAGTTCATCGCCGATTACGCCGCGATCGAGTCGCAGCGGGCGGGGCTGGGAATCAGCTTCGTGTCGGTGCTGCCGCGGTTGACGCCGGCCACCGAGCTGGGCGCCAGAGCGGTGGCGGCCTACGCCGGTCGGCAAGGTGTCGATGTTGAGGCGTTCGTCCAGGCGGGGGGACCCCCGCTCACCGCGGAGCAAGTCGGCCGGTCGGTACTGGCGATCGCCGCCGGGGAATACCGGGACCACGGCGCATACCTCCTCACCGCCGCAGGCCTGTCAGCACTGGCCTGAACTAACCGCAACCGAAAGGTGAAGATCACTATGAGCACACCCCCGATCGTGTCGGCGCAGGAGTGGGCGGCCGCCCACCAACAGCTGCTGGTGAAGGAAAAGGAGGTGATGCGCGCGCATGACGCCCTGGCGGCTGAGCGACGGCGGATGCCCTGGCTGGCGGTGGATAAGGAGTACGAGTTCGAGGGACCCGAGGGCAAGGTCAGCCTGCTCGGCCTCTTTCAGGGTCGGCGTCAGCTGATCGTCTATCGCGCCTTCGTCGGACCCGATATAGACGGCTGGCCCGATCACGGCTGCCGCGGCTGTTCGATGATCGCCGACCACATCGGCAACCTGGCCCACCTGAACGCCCGCGACACCACGCTGGTGTTCGCCTCGCGCGCGCCGCAGCCAGGCATCCAGCGGCTCAAGGCGCGGATGGGCTGGCAGATACCGTGGTACACGATCACCGACAGCTTCGACGCCGACTTCGGCGTGGACGATTGGCACGGCACCAATGTGTTCATCCATGACGGCGACCGGGTGTTTCGCACCTACTTCATCAACAACCGCGGCGACGAGGTGCTGGGCAACACCTGGAGCTTTTTGGACATGACGGCGCTCGGCCGCCAGGAGACCTGGGAGGACTCGCCGGAGGGCTATCCGCAGAGTCCGCCCTACGAATGGTGGGACTGGCACGACCAATACGGCGAGCACGCGCCGTCGCGATGGTTCGGTGACCCTGACCCGACCGATCCCAACGACCCACGTCCACCGCAAACCTGACATCGGGGAACGTGGCCCGCCGCCCCGGAATCGCGATTAACATCATCGCCGTCGGGAGGCGGAAGGCAGGATCATGCTCACCACGTTGAGCCGGTTGATGGACTTTGAGCTGAGCGTCGCCGAGTGGATCGGCATCGGGTTGCTGCTTGCCGGGCCCTATCTCATCGTCGGTGTGGTCTGGTCGACCACCCACGCCGAACCTTTCCAGCGGATGGGCGGCCTGGACCTGCTGGTCTCGGTGATCGGGTCAATCGTGTTGTGGCCGGCGCTGCTGCTTGCCAACGTCTGCCTGAGCTGAAGGTCGGGTGGGGCGGTGTTGAGTGTGCTGCGGCGGGCGCTGAGCTCTCGGGTGAGCGTCGGCGGGCTGACCGCGATAGCGGTGTGGCTCGGCGGGGCGTACCTGGCCGTCGGGATGGTGTGGGTGTATTGCCATTCCGACGCCGTGCAGCGCACGGAAGAACAGCTGGAACAGCAGTTGCACTTGCCGGCCGACAGCAGTTACCCGCTTGTGGCATGGGCTGAAGCGATGGCGTTGTGGCCGGTGGTGACGGTGCTACCGTCCGGCGGGTGTGCGCACTGACCGGATAAGGCATTCAGCCGTCGCCCAGTAGGTTTTCCCTCGGGAGCCAGACCAGAAGGGAGCCGGCATGCCGGGACCAACCAGTGACGTCTGGGAGGTGTTGTCGACCGCGCGGACGATCCGACGTTTCACCGACCAGCCGGTCGACGACGCCACGCTGACGCGGTGTCTGCAAGCGGCGATGTGGGCGCCGTCCGGGGCCAACGCGCAGGCCTGGCGTTTCGTCGTGTTGCGGTCAGCTGAGCAGCGGGCTGTGGTGGCCAAGGCGGCGGCCCGCGCCCTGGAGGTAATCGAGCCGGTCTACGGGATGAGTCGGCCGGCCGGCGACGACGACAGCCGACGGGCCCGTACCAACCGCGCGACCTATGAGCTGCACGACCGGGCCGGTGAATTCAGCTCGGTGCTGTTCGCGCAGAAGCGTTTTCCGACGGCTTCTGAGCTGCTCCTCGGCGGGTCGATCTTCCCGGCGATGCAGAATTTTTTGTTGGCCGCTCGCGCCCAGGGTCTGGGCGCGTGCCTGACGAGTTGGGGTGCCTATGGTGGCGAGCAGCTGCTGCGGGACGCCGTCGGCGTGCCCGACGACTGGATGGTCGCCGGACATGTCGTGGTGGGCTGGCCCAAAGGCAAACATGGCCCGGTGCGTCGCCGACCGCTGGCCGAGGTGGTGAACCTCGACCGCTGGGACGAGCCGGCGGCTGAGCTCGCGAGTCGCCGCGTTTGAACCGAACCGAGGCGAGGGCCGTCGTCCGGACGGAGGCGGTGTCGCACATCCGAACGGAGGAGCGATTTGGCGACGACTACGACGAGGCCTACTGATCGGTGGCCGGCGTGGCTGAGTTTCATAGGGCAGGTGGTCAGCCGGTACGGATTGGCGCTGACGCTGGCGTGGATTGGTTTCGGCAAGTACATCAAGATGGAAGCCCGGGTCCTGATCGAACACAGCCCGTTGATGAGTTGGGTCTATGACGTGTTCAGCGCCAGCACCGTGGCGCGTGGTTTGGGAACGCTGGAAATCGTTGCCGCGATACTGATTTCCCTGCGCCCGTTTTCGGCGCGGTTATCGGCGATCGGCAGCGCGATGGCGATCGTCCTGTTCTGTGGGACGCTGAGCTTCCTGTTCACCACACCCGGCGTGGCGACCCGTTTCGTTGGGCCCATTCCGGTGCTGTCCGCGCTACCTGGCCAGTTCCTGCTCAAAGACGTTGTCCTGATGGGTGTGGCGATCTGGACCCTCGGTGAGGCCCTGCAAGCACACCGGACGGCGTCAGCTCTTGATGCCGATCGTGACCAGATCGGAGATGGCCCGGGTTAGCGGTGGCCGGCGGACCCGGTGTTGCTCGTCGACGGTGAAGCCCGCGCCCTCGAACAACCGCCGCATCTCGGCTGGCGACGGGTGATGTGCCAGTTTCCACCTGCTGTTCGACGGGCCCTGCAGAAGGCGTTGCCGCGCACTGAGAGTCGAGACCGCTACCAGCCCCCCGGGTGACAGCACCCGGTGGAACTCGCGTAGCGCCGCGGGTTGATCAAAGAAGTGAAACGCCGACGTCGTCACGACGGCGTCCAGTGCCGCGTCGTCAAACGGAAGTTGCTCCGCGGGACCGCGCAGCCAATGCACACCGGCCGAACGGGCGCGGGCCTGGTTGAGCATGCCTTCTGACATGTCCACGCCATAGACTTCCGCAGGATGCAGATCGCGTTCGATCCGACCAGCCAGAATCCCTGTGCCGCAAGCGATGTCAGCTACGCGCGCGGAGGAGTGCGCGCGTAGCTGCGCTATCACTTCGTCGTGCGCCGGCCGGTATACCCACTGCTGCAAAACCGGCAGGTTGTAGGCCGGGGCCGCCCATCCCCAGAACCGCGTGACGGCGTCGTTGAAACCGCGACGCTCAGCTGCAGCCGTCACTTGATCGAGGTGTAGTAGATCGTGTCGGCCATCGACACCGAGTCGTTGCCCTGTGGGATCGCCGGAAGGCCGTTCTCGACCAACAGCTGACTCATCGGCTTACCGGTCGACCGCCAGCCCAGGGTGTCCAGGTAGGCGGCGACGTCGTGGCGGTCGCCCTCGTAACCGAGTTCGGAGAACTCCAGGTCGAAGCCATGCGTGCGCCATTTCTCGGTTGCCTTGCGCATCATCTCCCGCGCCTGGTCGTGGTCGACCTCGGACATGTCCGGGATCGCCTCGGTGGCCAGTCGGCTGCCGGCTGCGCTGAGCGCGGAGATGTTGTCCAGCAAGCGGTCTTGCGCCTCCGGCGGCAGGTAACCGAGCAGACCCTCGGCGATCCACGCGGTCGGCTGGTTCTTGTCGAAGCCAGCTTCGATCAACGCGGCCGGCCAGTCGTTTCGAAGGTCGATCGCGACGGTCCGCCGATCAGTGGTCGGCTCGGCACCCAGGTCGGTCAGGGTGGTGGTTTTGAAGGCGATCACCTCGGGCTGGTCGACCTCGAACACCGTCATACCGACGGGCCAGTCCAACCGGTAGGCGCGGGCGTCAAGACCGGAGGCCAGGATCACCGCCTGGCGGATTCCGGCGTGCGTCGCGGCGCGGAAGAACGCGTCGAAGAAGCGGGTGCGGACAGCCATCGCGATGGGCATGTGCTCGAGCTTCCAGGGGGCCTCATCGTCGTCGACGTCGGCCGCGGCCAGCTCGCCGGTGGCCAATTTCGTCAGGAAATCCACGCCGACGGCGCGGACCAGCGGTTCGGCGAACCGGTCATTGATCAAGGGATTGTCGGCATTGGTGGCGATTGCCCGGGCTGCGGCAACCATCGTCGCTGTCGCTCCCACGCTGGTCGCCAGGTCCCAAGTGTCGTTATCGGTGCGCGGCATTGCGTGCTCCTAAGGTTAGATCAGGGTTATTTAGCTAGTATAACAAGTAGTTAGCCTAGCAAGCATTTAGCTTGTGTAACAACTTGGCCAACGATCGTATGCCCTGATCAGTTCCCGCTGATTGCGGTCGTCATGACCGCCACGCGCCGTCCGATCGAGTCGATCCGTTTGCGGGTCAGGTCCTGCAGAGGATGGACGGCCACAATCATCGCCACCCCACCGCGCTGGTCGAACACCGGCGCGGCGATGGTGGCCACCGGGTGCGCCTGACGCCGGGCATGGTCGTCGGACTCATCGGATAGGAAACCGATCGTGGTGAATTCGGCCAGCAGCTGATCGGTGATCTCCCGCACGTGGGCAGGCAGCCCGTCGCTGGGGAGCGTCCCGACGACGTGGGCCGCGCGGGTCAGCGCCGGCGTCGTGCAATCCACGTCGAATCCGCGTTCCCGGGTACGGGCCAGCACCTCTTCGAGGCGATGCGCCAGCGCGGAATTGGTCGCGGCGCCGCGCTGGATCCACGCGTGCTGTTGGTCCTCGGTGTCCCAGGCGGCGAACGCGACCCCGAACGGCGGGGCGTAGCGAATCCGGTCGCCGGGTGCGCCGCCGGACTGCTGGCCGGCATCCTCGAAGGCGGTGATCACCAGCGAGTCGCCGAAGCGCTCGACGACCGAGGCGGCATAGTCGAATTCCTCGGCGAGCTGCAGTGCCGCAGATCGAGCGGTGTGGGCCAGTGGACGGGCGGCATCCAGCTGTGCCGCCACCGCCGCAACGGCGGGGCCCAGAGAAAACGTCTTGTCGACCGGGTCACGGCTGGCCCAGCCGCGAGCACACAGCGTCGTGAGGATGGCGTGCGTGGTCGCCTGAGTGAGCCCGAGTCTGCGCACGACATCGGAGAACCTGAGGCGCTCGTTGCCGGGCCCGGAGAGCAACTCGACGACGTCGAGGACGCGAGTGGTGGGGGCCGACGATGGAATGGCTTGACTTCCTTCCTGCCCGGTTCCTAATGTGAAGCTCAAATAGTCGAGATACTATCTCGAATATTCGAGAACATTCAACACAAAGGGGTGAATGAGTGCGTGCGGTGGTGTTGCGCGACGGGCGCCTCGATGTCCGTGAAATCGCGGACCCGGTTCCCGGCCCCGGGGAGGTGCTGCTGCGAACGCTAAGCACCGCGATCTGCGCGTCGGACGTGCATTTCATGGATCACCCGGAAATGGGAATCAACGACCCGACCGGCCGTTCGCTCTATGACGCCAATCGCGACATCGTGCTCGGCCATGAGTTTGTCGGTGAAGTCGTCGGGCACGGACCCGAGTGCACCGAACAGTTCCCGGTCGGCACTCGGGTGACGTCCATGCCGATCCGGGTGGCCAACGGCGGTGCCGACGGCGTGCGGATCATCGGTCAGCACCCCGAGGCACAGGGCAGCTTCGGCGAGTTGGTGGTCGTGGCGGAGGCGTTGGCCAAGCCGGTCGACGGCGACGTCTCGAGTGATGCCGTCGCCCTGACTGATGCGTTCGCGGTAGGCGAGTTCTACGTGCGCTCCGCGCGGATGGAGCCGGGGGAGGTGCCGGTGGTGATCGGCGCCGGCGCGATCGGGTTGTCGGCCGTTGTCGCGCTGGCCGGCCGGGGCATCGAGCCGATCATCGTGTCGGACTACAACTCCGAGCGCCGCGAACTGGCCTGCAACAGCTTCGGGGCGCACATCGCGGTCGACCCGGCCGAAACGTCTCCGTTCGACTTATGGCGCGAGCTACGCGCCGAGCGTGGGCTGTGGGGTTCACTCGTCGTCTTCGAGTGCGTCGGCGCCACCGGACTGATACAGAAGATCGTGGACTCCGTCGACATCGGTAGCCGAATCTATTGCGCCGGTGGGTGGTACACCGGTGATTCGCTGAGCGTCACCGATGCGACCCGGCAGGGCGTCACCATCCAGTTCGGCGGTGGCCCGCACCCGCAGGACTGGTACGGAACCCTGGACGCCATCGCTTCCGGGCGCCTCGATCCGCTGCCCAGCGTCGGCGCGATTGTCGGCCTCGATGAGGTGCCCGACGCACTCGATCTCGCCCGAAAGTCCAACGGGCCGCCGCGAATCGTGGTCCACCCGAACGGAGACGTCGTATGACCGAAAGAGAAGACCGCCAGGACATCGCCGATGTCCTGCTGCGCTACGCGACCGGGATCGACCGGCGTGACTGGCCGCTGTTTCGCACCGTCTTCACCGACGACTGCGAGCTGGACTACGGCGAGGTCGGTTCCTGGCGGGGCGTCGACGCGGTGACCGAGTTCATGCAGCAGGCGCACGCGCTGGCCGGCCACACCATGCACCGGTTGACTAATCAGGTGGTCACGGTCGACGGCGACTCGGCCCAGACGCGCACCTATGTCGACGCGCTGATCATGCTTGCCGACAACAACTCCGGGGTGAACGCGGCCGGTTTCTACGACGACGAGTTCGTCCGTACCGAAAAGGGATGGCAGATCGCCCGCCGCCGATTCGTCCAGGTCCGGGTGGCTGCCGTGGGGGCGTCAACGTGACATTTACAGCCAAATACGGCCCGTGGGCGTTGGTGGCCGGCGCATCCGACGGCGTCGGCGCGGCGTTCGCGGAAGCGCTCGCCGAACGCGGGGTCAATGTCGTGCTGTTGGCGCGGCGCCAGGCCGTGCTGGACGAGGTGGCCGCCGGGATCGCCGCGCGCACCGGTGTCGAAACCCGCACGCTGGCAGTCGATCTCGCAGAGTACGACGCGGCGTCCGTCGTCGCCGCCGCCACCGACGACCTCGACATCGGCTTTCTGGTCTACTGCGCGGGCGCCGATCCGAACTTCGAGCCGTTTCTGGCCAACCCGATAGAAACCGCGGAAGCGATGGTGCACCGCAACTGCATTGTGCCGATGCAACTGTGCCACCACTTCGCTGGGCCGATGGTGGCCAGGGGCAGCGGCGGCATCGTGATCTTCGGCTCGGGCGCCGGGCTCGCCGGTGGCCCCAACATGGTGGCCTACGGCGCCACCAAGGCATTCGACATGGTGTTCGCCGAGGCGCTGTGGAGCGAACTGCACGACAAGGGCGTCGACGTACTCGGCCTCATCCTCGGCAAGACCGACACGCCCGCACTGCGCCGCCTCGAACACAGCCGCGGGGTGCTCAGCTCCGAAGACCAGGCGCCGCCGGATGCCGCCGGTGTCGATCAAGTCATCAGCGAAGCATTCGAAAACCTCAGCAACGGGCCGACTCTGATGGTCGGCGACATGATGCGCGCCGCTGTGCAGATCTTGTCATCGGTGACGCGCAACGAAGCGGTCAATTTCATGATCCAAGCTCAGGCCGCCGTCATGGGCGGCGGCAGCGAATGAAGCCCCTAGGCGCTTTCAGTTGCTCAGTTGCTTGATGAACACGCTGACCCGGTTGATCAGGCCGTATGAATTCCGCTCAAAGACAAGGCATTCCGGGTATTCAGTTGGTGCGCCGTCGATGTCGAAAGTTTCGCTCAGCTCGACGTAACACACTCGATCCGACGCATGTGAGATCCGTTGCACGGTTAATCGGTAACCCTTCAGCGAGGCGAACACACCGCGCAGGAACTTCAGATACGGCTGCTTGCCCTCGACGACGTCGCAGTACGGGCCGTCGCGTATCAGGTCGTCGTCGGCGATGGTGGCTGCCAGGCCGTCCCAGTCGTTGACGGCCAGGCACGCCAGATAGCGCTCGACCACGCCGGCGTCGCTCGTTTGCTCCATGGCATCTTCATACGCCTACCGCGCCGCAGCCTCAACGCCAAACATCCCAGGCCGTTAAGGGCCTGGGATGTTTGGTTATTGCCGGTCAGCTCAGCCGAATCTCACAGGCCGAGGAACGCCAAGGGGTCGATGGCGGAGACCGCAGCAGACGCCGCGTCAAGACCACCGGTGAAGGCGTCGCCCGGGTCCAGCGCCGAAACAGCGTCGATACCGCTGAACAGCGAATCCAGGTTGAGGTTTCCCAACGGCGTCACCAACGTGTCGGTGACGGTGTCGGCGGCGCCACTGACGCCCGGGATCGCGGTGTAGACGTTCTCGATCCCGTCGCCGAGGTTGAAAACGTCATAGACCGATCCGACAGTCGGCAGGTCTGCGGGATCCGCACCGCTGGCAGCGGTGGCGGTTTCGACGCTGAACTCCGTGTTCGTCAAGCCCAACAGGTCGGTCACACCCTCATTACCTTCGATGCTGCCGACCTCAGTAGTGCCGTCGTAGACGTTGAAGTCCTGCGTATCGATAGGAAACACAATGCCGCCGCCAAGGTTGGCTGTGCCGCCGGCGATCTCCAGCAACGGCGGTGCACCGATGATCTGGAAGACAGGGTCGAAGCCCTCCGCCCCGCCGCTGGTGATGGGGTCGAAGGTCGTGCTGCCGATGGTGAAGGCGTCGGCGCCGATGCTGCTGTCACCCGTTTCCAGCCCGGTGAAGGCGTCGCCGGGCTGCAGAGGCGCTGCGGCATCGATCTTGTCGAACAGCGAGTCCAGGTTGACGTTGCCGAATGGCGTGACCAGGGTGTCGGTGACGGTGCCATCGGATCCCGGAGTGGCGGTGTAGACGTTCTCATATCCGTTGCCCAGGTTGAATGCGTCGTAGACGGATCCTTGGGTCGGCAACTCCGCAGCAGTGCCGTCGCCGGTCGGGGTGGCGCCAGTGACGACGAGTTGGGTGTTAGTGAAGCCCAACAGCTGCGTCACATCCTCGCCGGTGGTGATGGTCCCGATCTCTGTGGTGCTCGAATCGCCGCTATAGACGTTGAAGCTTTGGGTAGCGAAGTCGTCGCCGGCGTTGTCCGGATTGCCGAGCCCCGAGCCGCCGATCTCCAATAGCGGCGGTGTGTTGGCAAGCGGGATGACCGTGTCGAAGCCCTCGCCTCCGGCCGCAAGGGTCGGGTCGAGCGTGACGCCGCCGATGCTGAAGGCGTCGGCACCGATGCTGCTGTCACCTGCCTCGAGACCGGTGAACGCGTCGCCGGGCTGCAGGGGCGCTGCGGCGTCGATGCTGCCGAACAGCGAGTCCAGGTTGATGTCGCCGTTCGGCGTCACCAGGGTGTCGGTGACAGTGTCGGCTCCGCCGGTGGTGCTGGGGATCGCGGTGTAGATGTTCTCGTAACCGTTGCCCAGGTTGAAGGAGTCATAGACCGATCCCACGGTCGGCAGATCCGAGGCCGTGCCACCGGCGGCAGCGGTGTCACTGTCGACAGTGAATTCGGCGTTCGTCAAGCCAAAAAGGCTCGACACAGTCTCGTTGGTGTCGATGCTCCCAAGGTCGGTGCCGGTGGAAGGGTCGAACACCTCAAAGTTTTGAGGAGCAGTATTCAGGATGCCGCCAATCTCCCCGCCGCCGAGCTCCAGCAGCGGGGGAGCGGTGCTGAGTTGGGCAACAGGAGCGAAGCCCTCGACGTCGGCTCCGGTGGTCCCGACCGTGAAGGGGTCGAAGGTGAAGTCACCGATGGTGAACGCGTCGGCACCGGTGGCGCTGACGTCGGCGACGGCGACAGCCGCCTGCAGAAACGCCGAGGTCACCAGCCCGCCAGTGGCCGCTAATCCAGCAAGTATCAGGCGACGACGCATAGATCTACTCCTTCTACGTGTTCTACGTGTGTTCATTACCCGTGAGTAATGTCACCGGAACCTACTCTTGGGTAAATTAGGGAGTCAATACATTATTTAGAAAAATCTCAGGTTGACAGCAGACTCCCAGGCAACTGACCCTGGGGCGTTATGCCTGGTAGCCGGGTGATCACCGCGGCAATTAGCCGGTTTAGCTGGGCGTTTATTGGACGTGGGTCTAGTAGTTCTCTGAGATATCTGGCCTGCCGCTCACAGAAAGCTCAGCCGTCGACAGCCGTCTGAAGACCGGTTGCCGGTGCTGCAGGTCGACCCGGCGGTCCCGACCGTGGTGCCTATACTCCGACCAGGCGGGTAACGGGATTCTCTCGCAGGGAGAAGGCGTTCTCGCGCACGCGACGATGCAGCGGGAGGCAGGTCGGAAGTGACAGGAGCCTGTGCGGGCAAAATCGCTCTGGTCACGGGCGCCAGCCGCGGGCTGGGGAAGGCGATCGGTGTGCGATTGGCTGCCGAAGGCGCCACGGTCGGGCTCACCGCCCGCACCATGGACCCCGATCCCAAATACGACGGATCGCTTCGGCAGACGCTCGAGGAGATCACCGCCGCTGGCGGCTCGGCGATCGCTATCCAGGCTGATCTGTCGAAGACCGAGGATCGGGAGCGACTCTTCGCCGAGATGGTCGAACGCGTTGGTGCGCCAGACATTCTGGTCAACAACGCAGCCGTGACGTTTCTCCGTCCGCTCGACGAGTTCCCGGAGCGGCGCGTGCGTCTGATGATGGAAATGCATGTGCTGGCGCCGCTGCACCTGACCCAACTGGCCATCCCGGCTATGCGCGAACGCGGCCGCGGGTGGGTGCTCAACATCACCTCGGTCGGCGGCGATCTGCCCGAGGGGCCGCCGTTCTCCGAGTTCGACCGCGCAGCCGGATTCGGTGTCTACGGCACGGTCAAGGCGGCCCTGAACCGGCTCACCAAAAGCCTTGCGGCCGAGCTGTATGACGATGGCATCGCGGTCAACGCGGCCGCCCCGTCCAACCCGGTCGCGACACCCGGCGCCGGCACACTCGACTTGGCCAAGACCGACACCGAGGACATCGAGCTCATCACCCAGACCGCGCTGGCGTTGTGCACCGGCGAACCTGAGTCGCTGACCGGCCGGATCGCGCATACGCAGCCGTTCCTGAGTGAGATCGGATGGTTGCGCTGAGCGACCCGCTGCTGGTCCAGCTTGCTGAGCGGCTTGCGTCACGTGACGTTTCGGCGCTGGCGCTGCTGCCGGGTGGCGCATCAAGCCTGACCTATGTGGGCAAGTGTGCCGACCGGCCGGTGGTCGTCAAGGTGGCACCGCCCGGGGTCCGCCCGATCGCGCACCGCGACGTGTTGCGGCAAGCCCGCGCCATCCGGACGCTCGCTGCGACGCCGGTACCTGTCCCGGAAGTGCTGTTCGACGACCTGGGCGATCCACCCGACGTGCCGCCGCTATTCGTGATGTCCCATGTGGACGGGACCACCTGTGAACCGCTTTTCGACGACGCCGACGGCGGGCCTGAAGCCGTTGTAGCTGAGCGCTTTCGGAACGCCGCGACCACCATGGCGCACCTGCATCGCATTGCGCCCGGCGCCGTGGGTCTGGAGTCCGAGCCGGTGATCGGGCCGTCCGCGGAGATCGAGCGGTGGTGTCGCACGCTGGATACCGTCGATTCCGCGCTGGCGCCGGGGTGGCGGGAAGTCGCTGCCGCCCTGACATCCAGCACGCCGCCGGCCTTGCCGCCCGCTTTGGTGCACGGCGACTTTCGGCTGGGCAACCTGCTGGCAGTCGATGACCGCATCACCGCCGTCATCGATTGGGAAATCTGGTCGGTCGGTGACCCGCGTGTCGACGCGGGATGGTTCTTGATCAATTGCGACCCAAGGACCTACCAACGTCCCACCCGATACATTGACGCGACGCCGCCTGTGTCGGAGCTGGCGGCGCTCTACCGCGAAGAGCTGGGAAGTGAAGTGCCGGAACTAGATTGGTTCCAAGCCCTGGCCTGCTTCAAGTCGACGGCCACATGGTCACTGATCGTCAAGCACAATCGACGGCGCCAATTACCGGATCCAGACCTAGAGGCGATGGCGCCGACATTGCCGCAGTTGCTCTCGCGAGCCGGCGAGTTGCTCGGTTAGCCACGCGGAACGCCGGCAAGCTTGTCGGCGAACTTGGCTTCCGCGGCCTCGCGTAGCCGCAGCAAGTGCTCAGTTGGGAACATGTCGGGCGCAGGCTTGTGCTCCTTGAGCAGTAGCCGCGCCAAGGTGACCTTGTGCACTTCGGTCGGCCCGTCGGCCAGGCCCAGAACGAAGGACTCCACCAGGTGCTGGACGAACGGCATCTCGTGTGTGACGCCAAGCGATCCGTGTAGCTGCAGCGCACGGGCCGACACATCGTGCAATACCTTCTGCATCATCGCCTTGACCGCCGAGATGTCGGCACGAACGGCCTTGTAGTCGTTGTGCTGGTCGATCTTCCATGCTGTCTGCAAGGTCAGCAGCCGGAACGCTTCGATCTCCATCCACGAGTCGGCGACCATCTGTTGGACCAGCTGCTTGTCGCCCAGCATGTCGCCTTGCGTATAGCGGGATACCGCACGCTCGCAAAGCATGTCGAATATCCGCCGGACCAAGCCGACCGTGCGCATCGCGTGGTGAATGCGGCCACCGCCGAGTCGAGTCTGGGCGACCACGAACGCGCCGCCCCGCGGCCCGAGCATGTGATCGTCCGGGACCCGGACATTCTCATACCGGACGTAACCTTCGCGTCCTCCGCCGCCAAGGGCTTGGTAGCCAAGGCCGACGTCGCGTAAAACGTTGATGCCAGGCGTCTCAGCGGGCACGACGAACATCGAATGACGTTGGTAGGGCGGGGCATCGGGATCGGTCACGGCCATCACAATTAAGAACGATGCGATGGATGCGAACGACGAAAACCACTTGTCACCGTTGATCACCCAATGATCGCCGTCCTGCATCGCGGTTGTGGTGAAGACTTTCGGGTCCGCGCCGCCCTGTGGCTCGGTCATCGAGAAGCACGACACGATCCGGTTGTCCAGCAGCGGCTCCAGATAACGCTGCTTGAGTTCCGGAGTGCCGTAGTGGGCCAGGATTTCGCTGTTACCGGAATCCGGAGCCTGCGAGCCGAAGACGATCGGCGCACATTCCGACCGGCCGAGGATCTCGTTGAGCAACGCCAGTTTCACCTGGCCGTGTCCGGGCCCGCCCAGATGAGGACCCAGATGGGTAGCCCACAGCCCGCGTTCCTTGACGATCTGCTGCAGCGGAGGGATCAGCGCCTGGCGCACCGGGTCATTGAGATCGTGAGACTCTTTGACAATCAGATCGATTGGTTCACACTCCGAGCGCACAAACTCGTCAACCCAGGTGAGCTGCGCGGCCCATTCGGGGTCAGTGGAGAAATCCCAGGCCACCGTTCATCCTTTCGCTACTCAATCATTGGTCACGAAGACCAGGTCTGCCTGCGGGCTGCCGCTTCCTCGGTGGCGTGGCTGAGCACCTGGTTGCGGTTCTCGAGCTCGAGGGCCGGCCCCAGCCCTGCGGCATCGGTGTTGACCTGCAGCGCTCGCTTGGTCAGTCGCACGCCCAGTGGTGCGAGCTCTGCTACGCGAATGGCTATTTCGAGTGCATGCTGAGATAGCTCTGCGGGATCCACCAGTTCGCTCACCAGACCACGACGGTCGGCCTCCTCGGCGGAGACCATCCGGCCGGTCAGCGTCCAGTCGGCGGCCACAGTGGCACCGACAATGCGCGGCAAGAAGTAGCTCATTCCCATCTCGGCTCCGGACAGGCCAAGCAGGATCGCCGCATTACCGAATGTTGCTGCGGTCGAGCAGATCCTGATGTCCGCCGCCAGGCACAGTGCCAAGCCCGCGCCGACACAGGGACCGTTGACCGCAGCGATCACCGGCTGCGGCATGTCGCGAATCGCCTGCGGCAGTGCGGCCATGCTTTCCTGGAAGCGCAGGCGGTCTATGGCCGGATCTGTCGCCTCCGGTATCGCCGGGCCGAAGTCACGCATGTCGATGCCGGAGCAAAACCCGCGCCCCGCGCCGGTGAGCACGACGGCGTTGACCGATGTGTCCGCGGCCAGTGCGGCCAAAGTTTCCTTGAGCTCGTCGACCATGACCTCGTTGATCGCGTTGAGTCGCTCGGGTCGGTTGAGCTGCAACAGCACCACGCCGGCGTGCGGTTTCTGTACGCTCAACGTCTCGGTCACCGTCAATCGAGCTCCCTCCGTTCCGAGCCCTGAGACGCTCATTCGCTGACGAAGAGAATGCTATTCTTCGGCCGCGTGGCCACGCAATGCGGGTGGGCGGTGGATGCTGAATACCATGGCGAGCAACACCGAGCGTTACCGCGCCGCGCGTGACCAAGTCCTCGCCATGGTCGACGACGACCGGCTCGCCGCCACCTTCTCGTGGCCGCATCTGGTCGGCGCCTTCAACTGGGCCACCGACTGGTTCGACGTCATCGCCCGAGGCAACGACCGCACCGCGCTGCGGATTGTCGAGGAAGACGGCAGCGAGCAGAGCGTCAGCTTCGCCGCGATGGCCGACCGGTCCGATCGGGTGGCGGCGTGGCTGGAGCAACTCGGTATCGGCAAGGGGGACCGCGTCGTCCTGATGCTGGGCAACCAGATTGAGCTCTGGGAATCCACCCTCGCCGTCACCAAGCTCGGGGCGGTGGTGATGCCGGCCACCGGTGCACTCGGACCGAGCGACCTTGCCGACCGCATCGTCCGCGGTGGGGTGCGGGCCGTGATCGCCAACGCCGCTGATACCGCCAAGTTCGACGATGTCGGCGGCGACTACCACCGCGTCGTGGTGGGCACCGGCGATGCGGGTTGGCATCGCTACGCCGACGCCGCCGATGTCGTCGGGGCCAAGCCGTTCACCGCGCGAACCACGGTGGACGATCAGATGCTGATCTACTTCACCTCCGGCACGACGAGCAAGCCCAAGCTGGTGGCGCACTCTCAGATCAGCTACCCGGTCGGGCATCTGTCGACGATGGCGTGGATCGGGGTGCGACCGGGTGACGTGCACTTGGCGATCAGCTCACCGGGCTGGGCCAAGCATGCCTGGAGTTGTGTCTTCGCCCCGTGGATCGCCGAGGCGACAATCTTGGTGTACAACTACCGGCGATTGGATGCCGCCGCGCTGCTGAATCACCTCCGTCATGCCGGGGTGACGACGTTCTGCGCGCCACCGACGCTGTGGCGCATGCTCATTCAAGCGGACCTGGGCACCAGGCCCGTTGCGCTGCGCGAGATCGTGGCCGCCGGTGAGCCGCTCAATCCCGACGTCATCGCACAGGTCGAACGCGCGTGGGGGCTGACCATTCGCGACGGCTATGGGCAGACCGAGACCACGCTGTTGGTCGGCAATCTGCCGGGCCGTCCGGTGCAGCCCGGCTCGATGGGCCGCCCGCTGCCCGGCGTACCCGTGGTGCTCGTCGACCCGGTCAGCGGGAAGCCCGGCGACGAGGGTGAGATTTGCCTCGACCTGGGCGCCAAGCCGGTCAACCTGATGACCGGCTACCTCCAGGATCCGGAACGCAACGCCGCCGCGATGGCCGGCGGTTACTACCACACTGGCGACATCGCGCGTCGCGACGCCGACGGGTCGATCACCTATGTCGGCCGCACCGACGACGTGTTCAAGTCGTCGGGCTACAAGGTATCGCCGTTCGAGTTGGAAAGCGTGCTCATCGAGCATCCGGCGATCGTGGAAGCCGCCGTTGTGCCGCAGCCCGACGACACCCGGCTGGCGATCCCCAAGGCCTACGTTGCGCTGGCCGCCGGCTGGCCGGCGAATGCCGAGACGGCCAGGACGATCATGGAGTTCGTGCGCGACCGGGTGGCGCCGCATCTGAGGGTGCGGCGGGTTGAGTTCTACGAACTGCCGAAGACGATCTCGGGAAAGATCCGCCGAGTGGACCTACGCCGTCGTGAAGAGCGTACACACGTGGCCGGCACACCGGATTCGGCGGAGTACCGATACGAAGACCTGGTGGGCTGAGCGCTGAAATCCTATGACACGGGGCCGATCAGCACGCCGATCCTCGAGGAGACGATCGGGGAGAACTTCGAGCGGACGGCCGCGGCCAACCCGGACGGCGAGGCGCTGGTCGACGTCGCACAGGACCGGCGGTGGACCTACGCCGAACTCAACGCCGAGATCGATCTGACTGCAAGGGGTTTGATGTCGCTGGGCGTGCAGCACGGCGATCGCGTCGGCGTCTGGTCGCCGAACTGTGCCGAGTGGATCATCGTGCAGTACGCCACGGCGAAGATCGGCGCCATTCTGGTCAACATCAATCCGGCCTACCGCACACACGAGCTCGGTTATGCCCTGAAGCAGTCCGGGGTTCGAACGCTTCTCGCAGCGACATCATTCAAGACTTCGGATTACCGATCGATGGTGGACGAGGTACGTCCGAACGCCAACGAGCTGCGCGAGGTCGTTTTCATCGGTACCCGCGACTGGACAGACCTGCGTGACCGCGCCGAGCGGGTGTCGGTGGCCGCGCTGCGATCCCGGATGGCCGCCCTGGACAACCGCGAGCCGACCAACATCCAATACACCTCGGGTACAACGGGTTTCCCGAAGGGCGCGACGCTGTCGCATCGCAACATCCTCAACAACGGCTTCTTCGCCACCGAGCTGCTCAACCTGGGCCCCGGCGATCGGATGTGCATCCCGGTGCCGTTCTATCACTGCTTCGGGATGGTGCTGGGCAACCTCGGCTGCACCACCCACGGCGCCACGATAATCGTCCCGGCCCCGGGGTTTGATGCCGCATGCACCCTGGCTGCCGTCCAAGCCGAACGGTGCACCGCACTGTACGGCGTGCCGACCATGTTCATCGCCCTGCTCGGTCATCCTGACTTCGAGGGCACCGACCTGACGTCGCTGCGGACCGGCCTCATGGCCGGATCGGTGTGCCCGGTCGAGGTCATGAAACGCTGTGTGGCCGAGATGAATATGACCCAAGTGGCGATCGCCTACGGTATGACCGAGACGTCGCCGGTCTCCTGCCAGACGCTGATCGATGACGACCTGGAGCGGCGAACCGCGTCCATCGGGCGGGCGCATCCCCATGTGGAGATCAAGATCGTCGACCCTGACACCGGCGACATCGTCGAGCGCGGTCAGCCCGGGGAGTTCTGCACCCGTGGCTATTCGGTGATGCTGGGCTACTGGCGTGACGAGGCCAACACCCGCGAGGTGATCGACGCCGACGGGTGGATGCACAGCGGCGATCTCGCGGTGATGCGCGACGACGGCTACTGCAACATCGTGGGCCGCCGCAGCGACATGATCATCCGCGGTGGCGAAAACGTCTATCCGCGCGAGATCGAAGAATTCCTCACCACCCATCCCGACATCGAGGACGCGCAGGTCGTCGGCGTCCCGGACGCCCAATACGGCGAAGAGATCTGTGCATGGCTCCGGATGAAGCCGGGACGGCGAGCACTCGATGCGGACGCGGTGCGCGCTTTCGCCACCGGAAAGGTGGCGCACTACAAGATCCCGCGCTACGTGCACGTCGTCGACGAGTTTCCGATGACGGTGACCGGCAAGGTTCGCAAAGTCGACATGCGTGCCGAAAGTGCAGAGATGTTCGGGCCCAGCGAGTGAGTCGGCGTTCGATGGGCCAAACGGTCGCCTTGCCGATCTATTCAGCAAGGCGACCGTCTTGGTTCAGTTGCAACCTAGGTCCCGTGGTCCGCTCGAGGCACGACTCAGATGCAGAGCCCCAACGGACACAGAGGCGGCGGGCCACCCCACCCGGCAAAGCCGGGGCCGCCCCAACCACGACCGCCCCAACCGGGGCCGCCCCAGCCACGACCGCCCCAACCGGGTCCGCCCCAGCCGCGTCCACCGGGTCCGCCCCAGCCGCGTCCACCGGGTCCGCCCCAGCCCCGTCCGCCCCGGCCGCCCCCCCCCG